>ENA-ORPD01000035-ORPD01000035.1-human-gut-metagenome-genome-assembly--contig:-NODE-35-length-121541-cov-24.136328_pt1 | contig 121541 bp, 142 predicted proteins | sample MGYA00242143_ERZ509076 | MGnify/ENA primary metagenome ERZ509076 (study PRJEB26280, sample SAMEA2338706) | human gut metagenome | biome: human gut; feature: human-associated habitat; material... | reverse complement strand
AAGTCTTCAAACTAATTACAAATTAAAAAGGATATTAAATATCCCATTATATAAAGAGTATATTAATCTCTGAAGTGACCATATTTAGCTAACTCCTCATAATTAATATGTTTTAAATTTAAATCATTAAGTATATTTTTTAATTTACATTGTTCATATAATTCCTCAGATGGTTCTACGTTACCACAATTGGTTTCTATATATATTGCTAATGGTTTTTGCATACCAATTGCATACGATAATTGAACTTGACACCAATCATAATTTTCATTTGATTTCAATATTTCTTTTGCAATCTGTCTAGCCTTATATGCACCACTTCTATCCACTTTGCTTGGATCTTTTCCTGAAAATGCTCCTCCACCTACTTTAGCAAATGATTGATAACTATCAACCACTATTTTTCTACCAGTTAAACCTGCATCTCCATCAAATCCACCTATTTCAAATCTACCTGTTGGATTTATCAAATATTCATTTACAGTAATATTATACTTTTCACATATTTTTTCACATATTTGTTTTAATATTAAATCTGTATTTTTTCTATCCTTTTCTGTATTTTGATAACATATAGTAAATGTTTTTATACTAACTAATTTATTATTCTTATCATAAATACCAGTTATTTGGGCCTTTCCATCTGGTAAAAATCTTTTATCTTCCTTTCTTAATTCGTCATATTTTTGACTCAATTCTTGTAATATTACCATTGCTGTTGGTAACATTTGATTAGTATCTCTGCACGCAAATCCAAACATCATTCCATTATCCCCTGCACCAGAAACTTCATCATTTGTTCCTAAAGCAATATCAATACTCTGTTTACCAATATCGTCTATTATCTCATAATCAGTTCTATAACCTATATCTCTTAATACTCTTTTTACCAAAGCTTCTAAATTAAATTTTGCATTACTTGTTATTTCTCCAGTTACAAATATTTTGTTTTTGCCGCCAGCGACCTCGATTCCACATCTGGAATTTTCATCTTGTTTTAAGCATTCATCTAATATAGCATCACTTATTTGATCACAAACCTTATCTGGATGCCCTCTGAACACTATTTCATTACTATAAAACTTCATTTTTCCTCCTCCATCTTATAAAAAAAGCCTAAGATAACTTTCTTAAGCTTTTTCAAGTTATCTTATCATACTAGCTTTACCACCTAATTTAATAGGTTGGTGTGACTTTTTCGGGCTAGTCCCTCCATCACTCTTTATAAGAACAATTTTATTGTAACATTTAGCCAATGATTTTACAATACTAAACGAATAAAAAGTCAACGTTTTTATTTTTTTGAGGGTATTAATGGAATTTACTAAAATATAAATACATGATATAATGAAACAAAATTGGGAGATGATTTTATGTATAGAGACACATATCTTGAAATTAATCTAGATAAAATAGGTTCAAATGTTAAAAATCTTATTGATAAATATAATCAATATAATTACTATTTTGGAGTTATAAAAGGCAATGCATATGGACATGGGTATTATATAGTAAATACTTTAATAGAAAACGGAATTAATTATATTGCAGTTTCTAATCTTGAAGAAGCTATGAATGTTAGAAAATTAAATAATGAAATTCCAATATTATGTTTAGAACCCATAGATATAAAATGGATTAATAAATGTGTAGAACAAAATATTACAATTACCATTTCAAATTTGCAATATGTTAAACAATTATGCGATTTAAAATTAAAAAATTTAAAGGTTCATATTAAAATCGACTCTGGTATGAATAGACTTGGATTTAATAATAATAAAGATCTAATAAAAGCAATTAATTTATTAAAACGCTATAATTTTATATTAGAAGGAATATATACACATATGGCATCATTAGGAATTAGCGATCCATACAGAAAAATTCAACTAAACAATTTTGATAAAATAGTAAAAAATGTTGATTTAACACAATTTAAAATAATTCATATTGATAGAAGTTTAACTTGCATGTGCAACGAAAAAATAGAATATGCAAACGGAGTTAGATTTGGAATTTCCATTTATGGATATAATCAAATTCCAAAATTGGATAATTCTTTTAAAGGAAAACTAAGAAAATTTAAAGCAATCCTAAGACAAAAAAAATATCATATAGAAAAATATAATTTTGATAGAAATATTGAATTATATCCAGCGCTTAGTTTATATAGTAAAATTATAGAAATTAAAACTGTACATAACGGAGAATTTATTGGATACCTTGGATATGAACATACTGGAAAAGATATTCAAGTTGCAACTGTATGTATTGGATATGCTGATGGAATTGATTTAAATGCCCATGGTGGTTATGTTTTTATAAATAAACAAGCGTGTAAAATTATTGGGACCGTCAATATGGGAATGATTTCAATCATAGTTAATAAAAATGTAAAAATCGGTGATAAAGTTGAAATAATTGGAGATAATGCAAATATAAGAAATTTAAGTAATCACTGCGGAACAACAATTTACAAGACAATGACATGTATTTCACCTTTATTACCAAGGGTATATATAAAAAATAATAAAGTAATCAATACTAATGAATAAAATTGGAGAATTTTTACTTCAATTTTTTCTTATACAATTTACACAATTAAGTAAAACTGATATAATTATATAAGGTGATAATATGAAATTTAATGTTGTAATTCTAGGTTCTGATATAAATGCTTATTATATGGCAAGATGCTGTTATGAACAATATAAAATAAAACCATTTTTAATAGCTAAAGAATATATGCATTTTACTGGAACAAGTAAAATACTTAATATTTGCTATGAACCAAATTTATGGGATACAGAAACTTTTGTCGATACATTGGTTAAATTTGGGAAAGAACACAACTCAACAAAACTAGTTTTAATTCCTAGTAATGATTTTTATGTAAGACTAATAGTTGAAAATAAAGATATATTAAAAAAATATTATTGTTTCTACTCTATTAATATTGAATTATTAAATAATCTATTGATTAAAGATAATTTTTATACTAGTTTTAAAGATTCTGAATTAGATTTTCCAGAAACCTATGTATACAAATGTAATAGTAAACAAAACATTTCAAATAAACAATTAGAAAAATTTAAATATCCTTTAATTATTAAACCTGGAAATGGAGTAAGTTATTATAAACATCATTTTGATGGGCAGGCAAAGGTTTATAAAATTACAAACAAAAACCAATTATTTAAAGTTATCAGTGATATAGAAGTTTCTGGTTATGATGATAACCTAATTATTCAGGAATTTATACCAGGCGATGATACAAAGTTATTTGATGCTATCTTCTTTTGTAATAAAAAACATCAAGTTGAATTATCAACTTTTGCCCAAATAGGATTGCAAGAACATACAAAAACTGGAATTGGAAATTGTACTGTACTTGTAAATGGTTTTTCCGAATTCAATGGTATTGAAGAACAAGTTGAAAAGATGAAAAAATTCCTAGAAGAAAACAAGTATGAAGGCTTTGCCGAGTTTGATATGAAATATGATGCAAGAGATGGGAAATATAAGGTATTTGAAATAAATCCAAGACAAGCAAGAAGTAGTTATTATTTAACAGCCTGTGGTTATAATTTAGTAAAATATATGGTAGATGATTTAATTTATAAAAAGCAAAAAAAATATATTCATATCAATAAAAAATGTGTTTTATCCTTTGTGCCTAAAGCAGTAATAAAAAAATATATTGACAATAAAACTTTAAAAAATGAAATAAATCAAATATTAAAAACATCAAAAGTTATTGATCCATTAAATTGTAAATATGATAATTCTTTTAAAAGAAAAATTTGGTTATTTGTGAGAAAATTTAATTATATAAAAAAATATAAAAATAATAAATGGTAAGCTGTTAAATAAAACAGCTTTTTTTATAATAAAAAAACAGCTTAAGCTGTTCTTCCAAATTTACGATTAAATTTTTCTACTGCTCCTGTTTTCTTAGTAGTAGTACCTTGTCCACCGTTAAAGAATGGATGACATTTATTACATACTTCTAGGTGTAGTTCTTTTTTATTTGATTTTACTGTAAAAGTATTACCACATGCACATGTAACTTTAGTATCTACATATTCAGGATGTATTCCTTTTTTCATATATATCTCCTTCCGCCATGACAACCAATATGTCATAGAAATTTACTAAAATAGTATAACAATAAATTTATTAAAAAGCAACTATTTTTTAATCTTTTGATTTTCCAAATAGTGAAATTAATCTATAAAATAGGTTTATAAAATCTAAATATAATTGAAAAGCACAAAAGATTGATAGATTTTCTTGATCAGGAATTACATTTTGTAAGTATTTTACTTTTTGCATGTCATATGCAATATAACCTAAGAAAATTATGATACCTGCATAACATAATATTAAATCTATTGTTTCTGAACCTATGAACAAATTAATTAAGGTTACTAGTACAAGCGCTATTAAACCCATTAATAAAACTGTACTTACTTTTGACAAATCTAATTTTGTTACCTTTCCAATAAATGCAAATATTCCAAATAACAATGATGTTACTGCAAATACATATATAATTGATGTTATTTCATATACCACAAATACAAATGATAAAGATAATCCTGTTGTAAATGAATAAACAAAGTAAAGTATTTTAGCTGTCATTGGTTGCATCTTTGTTATTCTAGCAGATAAGAAAATAGCAATAAACACTTCTATAACAAGTATACCAATAACATATCCAGGTTTTATTAAATTAAATAGCATATTTGCATTTGTTGATACAAAATAACCTGTCAAAAATGATACTAACAATCCTAAAAATAACCATAAATAGATTTTTGAATATAATTTATTTTCCATCTTATACCTCCTTTTGTTATTATATCATATATTTTAATATATATATATAATATTGTATTTATTGCATAATTTTTCTACCCTAGAGTTTACATAATCATCTATGTTTGAATTTGTTTCTATTTTCATAAATTCTATTTTTTCCTTACTATACATTCTTAATAATTTAAACAGTTCATCTAAATCTATTATTATGCTATCAATATCATCATATAAATAAATTTCTGATTCATTAATTATTGATTTTAAATCATTATATCCTACATTAACTGTTATATAATCTGCTTTTATAATATAATTTAAAATCGTTTTATTATCTATTTCCTTTTTAAATTTTATATCATTTATTATATCTGTTATCCTATAGTTTTTATTTACATACTTTGTATTAAAGTTAAGTAATTTGTTGTTCTTTTCTAAATTACTTTTTTTATCATTTATATAATCTAAGTTTGAATCAATTCCTAATACAAGGTATGATTTTTTTGTTACCTTTGTACCTGAATATATTAATATTACTATTAAAATAATTGATAATAAGAAGAAACATTTTTTCATTTTTCACCTCAAAAAAAAGTAGATAAATCTACTTTAATTATATTTTATTTAATACTCTTCTATTCTTAATTTTGCACCTACATTGTTTAATTTTCCAACTATATTATCATATCCTCTTAATATATGTTCAACTTCTTTAACTACAGTTGTCCCCTCAGCTATTAAACCTGCTAATATTAAACATGCGCCTGCTCTTAAGTCTGTTGCTAGTACTTCTTTTCCAATTAATTTTGTTGGACCATTAATTTTTAATTTATTACAATTTATTTTTATATCTGCTCCCATATTATTTAAATATTCTACATTTAAAAATCTATTTTCGTATATTGTTTCTTCTACTACAGATGTACCACTAGCTTGTGTAAACAATGCAGTTATTGGTTGTTGTAAATCTGTTGGAAAGCCTGGGTAACCTAGTGTTTTAATTGATGAAGCACATAAATTTGGTGTTGATGATACCACTACTGAATCTGAATTAATTTCTAGTTTTACATTCATTTCCTGTAATTTAGAAGTTAATGATTCTATATGGCTTGGTATTACATTATCAATTTTTAAGTTATCCCCAATCAAAGCACCCGCTATTATATAGGTTCCCGCTTCTATTCTATCTGGTATTACTTCTGTGAATGCTTTTCCCAGTTTTTCTACACCTGTTATAGTTATTGTACTAGTACCAGCACCAATTATTTTAGCTCCCATATTATTTAAAAATGTAGCAATATTTACTATTTCTGGTTCCTTAGCTGCATTTTCTATTGTTGTTACACCTTTTGCTTTTACTGCTGCAAACATAATATTTATAGTTGCACCTACTGATGCTATATCTAAATAAATCCTATTTCCTATTAATTCTTTTGCTTCTATAGTAAATTTGTTTTTTGTTTCAGTAATTTTTGCTCCTAAAGCTTCAAATCCTTTTAAATGTAAATTAATGGGTCTTGCCCCTATAGAACAACCTCCAGGAAAATATATTTCTACTTTTTTATATTTTCCTAATAAAGCACCCATAAAATAATAAGAAGCTCTTAATTTTTTTGCTTTTTCTTCTGGTATTTCTTTATTTACTATAGTTGATGAATCAATTGTAACTAATTCATCTTGACGTGTTACTTTTGCACCTAAATATTCTAATATTTCACTTAATGCGTCTATGTCTGAAATACTTGGAACATTATCTATTTTTACTTCTTCATCAGACAAAATGGCAGCTGGAAGAAGCGCTACGGCACTGTTTTTTGCACCACATATTCTTATTGTACCTTTTAATCTATGTTGACCTTCTATTATTATTTGTTTCATAATATCCTCCACTACTATATTAATATGTTTTTTTCTTACTATGGTGTTTATTGCCTTATTAATTAATTTAAAAATAGTATTTACCACCATTATAATTATAATTTGTTTTAATATATTTATCAAGTAATTTATGTTTTTTTAGTGTAAATAAAAACTATATTATTTTAAATAAATATAGTAACGCAAAGATAATTATAATTATTCCACCTATTAATGTAGATATTTTTCCTATTTTTTCATTAATGTATTTTCCTGTTTTTAACCCTACATATGTAAATAAAAAACTTATTATAGAAAATATACTTGATGCTAATATATTTTTATTTGTTATTGCATTTAAACCTATACCAACTGAAAAACTATCTATACTAACTGCAAATCCAAATAGTATCATTTGTGATATTTTTAATGGAAATGTTTCTTTTTCTTCTTTAAATAACTCTACTATCATTTGTATTCCTATTATCGTGAATATAAGGGCAACAATTATATTTGTCTCAATTTTAATTATTTTTAATATTAAAATTCCAAATAAATTTCCTATTTGTGGCATTATAAAATGATATATTCCAACTATACAAGATAGTAAAATTATATTTTTTTTATCTAATCCTATTGTTCCATAAGCAAGAGAAAGTGAAAATGCATCCATACTTAATGTTACTGCAATTATTACTAATAATATTATTTCCATAATAAAAGCCTCCTATAAAATTATATTTATATAGGAAACTTTTATACTTATTATAAATATTTATCTATTATTTCTTTTATTAATGATTTATATTCTACAGTATTACTTTCTTCTGCCTCCAAAACGCATAGTGGAGGAAATAAGACACACCACCAATTATTTCCTTTTCCTTCTCCTATAGTAACAAGAAGTGATTCATAATAACCTTCTTTGTAAATGATTCCTTTGAAATCTTTTTGTGGAAAGTAATTTAGTCCTAAATTAATATTATAGTTTTTATGATAATTGTTTTTATTGAATATTTCATTTATGTTATTTTCTAATGTATTCATATTATCTTTTAGTTTTAGTTTTGTTGTTTGAACATTATCTTTAGTGGTAATTAATGTGTTAATTTCTTTTTGAAGTGACTTAGCTACTTCTTTTTTTATTGTCTGGTCATATTCGGCATTGCTATTGGCTACCACTCTTAATCTAATTGATTCTTCTGGTATTTTTACTTTTTCTTCAAAAATATTTCCTATTATATAAAACGATAATATTATTAATATAAATGTAATAAATGGTTTCAAAAAAATCATCCTTTCTATTTAATAGTGGACGATTATAATTTTTTTATTCATTATTTATGATAAGTTTCGTTATTTAATATTTTATATGCTCTATATACTTGTTCAAGTAATATTACTCTAAATAATTGATGTGGGAAAGTCATATCTGAAAAAGATATTTTATAGTTTGATATTTTTTTAATTTCGTCATGTAATCCTGATGAACCACCTATTATAAATGTAATATTTGGATTTATTATTTGTGTTTTGTCTATAAATTGTGAAAACATTTCTGAAGTCATTTTTTTACCTTCTATTTCTAAAGTTACAATGTAATCTTTTAAATTTAAAACTTTTAATATGTTTTCTTTTTCTTTAATTAATGAATTATTTTGTTCATCAGGAACCTCAATTATTTCAATTTTTGTATATTTTGTTAATCTTTTTTTATATTCATTTATTGCTTCTACATAAAATTTTTCTTTTATTTTTCCAACACATATTATTTTTATCATACTTCTATTAACTCCGTTTTTTCATTCTGATGCGCTATTATTATTTCACAATTATCAATATTTTGTTCTTTCAATGTTTCATATGCTAAAGATGGTGTATTATTTTCTTCACTAAGATGGGCTAGTACTATATGTTTTGTTTTTTCGCCAGCTAATTGTTTTAGATATCTAGATGAATCTTTATTTGATAAGTGTCCTTTGTCTCCTAGTATTCTTTGTTTGATATGATATGGATATTTTGGATTTTCCATAAGTAAATCCACATCATGATTACTTTCAAATACATATAAATCTCTATTTTTTAATAATTTATAATTTCTAATATTTATATACCCAGTATCTGTTACATAAACAATTGATTTAGTTTCAGATTCTATTACATATCCATTAGAATCGGCTACATCATGTGAAGTTTTGAATGGAGTTATTTTTAAAGAACCAATATTTATTGTATCTTCTATAAATTCATAATTTGGTAAATTAAGATTTAATTCCTTATACATTGGTAATGTCAAATATACTTTTGTATTGTATTTTTTTGTAAATACTTTTAATGCACTTGTATGATCTGTATGAGTATGTGTTAAAAAGATTGCTTGTATTTTATCTGGTGTTGTATTTAAATCTTTTAAATTTTTTTCAATATATAATGATGTTGTACCTAGATCTATCAATATCTGGGTTGAATCATCTTTTATATAACAACAATTTCCTTTTGAACCACTTGATAAAACTGATACTTCCATTTTAATCTTCCTTTAACATATTTACGAATGTAGAAGTATTTCTTTTAAATATTAAATCAACAGTGGTTGTTGGTCCATTACGATGTTTTGCAATTATAAATTCACTTTTGCTTGTATTTTCATCTATTGATGTTTCTTTTGTATAGTAATCATCTCTATATAAGAAAGCAACTATATCTGCATCTTGTTCTATTGATCCAGATTCTCTTAGATCACTAAGTAATGGTCTTTTATCTTCTCTACCTTCTACTGTACGTGAAAGTTGAGCTAAAGCTATTACTGGTATTTTTAGTTCCATGGCAAGAGTTTTTAATGATCTAGAAATTTCTGAAACTTCTTGTTGTCTATTTCCTGCATATCTTGCAGAACCACTAATTAATTGTAAGTAATCTATTATTACAATACCTAAACCTTTTTCTGAAGAAGCTAAACGTCTACATTTAGCCCTTATTTCTCCAATTGTCATACCTGGAGTATCATCTATAAAAATTTTGGTTTCTGCTAGTTTACTTATAGCTTCATTTAGTTTTTTCCAATCTTCATTTTCCAAATGCCCTGTTCTAAATTTTTTACCTTCTATTTGACCTATTGATGAAAGCATTCTGTTTATTAATTGTTCTGCACCCATTTCCATATTAAATAATGCAACTGTCTTTCCTGATTGAATAGCTATATTACTTGCAAGATTTAAGGCAAATGCAGTTTTTCCCATTGCTGGACGAGCAGCTATTATTATTAGTTCATTTTCATGAAATCCTGATGTAATTTTATCTAAATCATAAAAACCTGTTGCTAGGCCAGTTATTTCACCTTTTGTTTGAGCTAGTTTTTCCAAATCATTTTGTGCTTTATATAGAACTTCTTGAATTGACTTAAATTCTGTCCCTTTTTTAGATTTTACTACATTAAGTATCTTTTTTTCGGCATTATCAAGTATCTCTGAAATATCATTTTGTGAATTATATCCCTCTGTTGCGATTTCTGCTGATGTATCGATTAGTCTTCTACGAATTGCTTTTTCTTCTACAATTTTTATATATTCATCTATATTTACAGCTGATGGAACTGTATTAATTATATCAGTTATATACTCGACTCCACCTACTTGTGACAAAATATTTTTATTTTCTAATTCAGATGTTACGGTAGTTGCATCTATTGGTATATTTTGTTCTGCTAATAAACTCATTACTTCAAAGATTTTTCCGTTTGCTTCTGAATAAAACAAATCCTTGTTAAGTGTTTCTACTGCTTTTTGTAATGCATATTTGGATAAAAACATTGCCCCAAGTACAGATTGCTCTGCATCTAAGTTACATGGCATCTTTTTTTCTTGCACATTAATCACTTCCTTGTTAATTCAACTTTAAGAATTGCTGTTACCTTTTTATGTAAATTTATTTCAATATTATGGAAACCTAATGATGATATTGGTTCTTCTAAATGGATTTTTTTCTTATCTATTTTAATACCTTTATTTGATAATTCTGTATGGATTGTTTTTGTACTAACACTTCCAAATACCTTATCTGAAGCTCCCGTTTTTACTGGTATTTTGATTTTTAATTGTTCTATTTTTTGTTTTAATTCTGTACATTCTTTTATATTTTCTTCTTCTTGTTTTTGTGCTTCTTCATTTTGTTCACTAAGAATTTTTAAACTTGTGGGTGTTGCCATTACCGCATATCCATTTTTTATTAAGAAATTTTTACCATATCCATCTGAAACAGTTTTAATTTCTCCCTTTTTTCCTTGTCCTTTTACGTCTTTTAAAAATATTACTCTCATATTACACCTCATCTAATTATTTTTAATAATTTTTCTTTTGCTTCTCTTATTGTTTTATCTTGAAATTGTGCAGCTGCTGATGTTTGAGAACCCCCTCCACCTAAAGAATTCATTATTTGTTGTACATTTATGTTACCAATTGAGCGCGCACTTATTGAAACTTTATTTTGTTCTATTTTTCCTATAACAAATGAAGCTTCTACATCTTCAAATTGTATTAATTCATCAGCTACTTCTGCTAAATCTTTTTGGTCATATATTTCATTGTTCAATATACATATAATCATTTGATCATTAACCATGTAACTTCTTTTAATAATGTTTGCTTTTTTAATATAGTTTTCTCTTGTTTCTTTTAATATTTCTGTTTTTATTTTGCAATCAGCTTTCAAATCTAATAGAATTGAGGAAGCTAAAAATGTTCTTGATGTTGTTTTCATCATATAACCATTTGTATCTACTTCTATACCTACTAGTAATAATGTTGAAACAAGACTAGATGGTTGTATGTGCAACTGATTTATAAAGAATGTTATAATCTCAGAGGCACTTGAAGCATTATTATCTATAAGTTCATAAATAGAGTTTATTTTAAGATTATCATCTATTATGTGATGATCAATTATTATTGTATCCAGTTCTAGTAAATCTTCATTTTCAATTAATTTTTTATTGCAAAAATCCATTGCTATTAATAATGTATCTTTATCTATTAACTCTTTTGATTTTTGTAAATCTATTAAGTTATATATTTCTTTTGCATCTTTCAGTGCTTGAACACCTTTTTCTAATGATTTATTTATTTTGTCTAACGAAATATAAACATATGCTTCTTTTTTTAATTTTTTACAAATTTCATACATTCCTAAAGAGGATGCAAAACTATCAAAATCAGGGTTTTTATGACCTGTGATTATTATTCTATCATATTTTTTTATTGTTTTGATTATTTTTTTTAATGCATTATTCATGATTCACCTTCTATATTGTATTATACTATATTTTAATGATTATTAAAAGGAATAGTTTCCTATTCCTACTCATTATTTTTTATTTTGTTTGCAAGTGATTTTATTCTATTAAATCTATGATGTAAACCTGATTTTGTAAGTGTTGAATTTGTTTCTATTGAAATTATTTCAGCTAATTCTTGTAATGATGATTCAGGATATTTTATTCTATAATCAGCTGCTATTTTATCTTTTTCTGATAATAAATCAAATAATTGTTTTTCTTTTATCAAGTTAATTTCATTTATTTGGTTGGTAGCTGTTTCTATTATTTTATCTACATTTGCTTGCTCACAATTATTAAGTCTATTAGTCATGTTTTTATGATCTCTATATATTCTTATATCTTCATAATAAAGAACAGCTTGGTTTGCGTTTATAATTCTTAAAAAATCTCCTATTTTTTCAGCTTCTTTTATATATACCATATATCTATTGTCACGTTTAAGGTATTTACTATTTAATAGATATTGATTTAATATGTTACTTATAAATTCAGCATATTCTTTTGTTTGAACTATAAACTCTAAATGATATCTTGATTTTTTAGGATCATTAATGCTCCCACATGAAAGAAATAATCCTCTTAAATATGATCTTGTTAAGTTATCATCATCTATTATATATTCTTCAGGTATGTTATTTTTATTAAGACCAACAGTATTTAAGAATAATGATATATCATATTTTAATTCAATTATATATATATATGATTTATTATAATTATATCCTTTTCTAACGGTAATTTTAGGAATCATTTTGTATATATTTTTTTCTAAATTATATATTCTTCTAGCTACACTGGCATTTTCTGTTGAAATTTTTATTGTATCTAAAATTTGTGATGAATTACTTACTATAGCTGATAGTTCGGATATTTGTTCAATTTGGTTGGCTTCATTTAATTCTTTTTTACTTATTTCATTTTTTACGTTACTTGTAAATGACATATACCTATAATAAGAATGTAAATATATTTAAAGCCACCTTTATTACATCATGTCTTAACATATCATCTTCTATTTTTATCAAGTTGTCAGATATAATTTGAACTCCTAATTTTTCCACTTCTTTTTTATCAAATATAACTGGGTCCTTTTGTTCTAAAGTTTGATATTTTTCTGCTATATCAACGTCTATATGTCCATCGTTTACTATAACAACATCTACTTTTCGTTTTCCTAAATATTCATTTAATACTTTTATGTGATCACTTACTGTAAAATCATCTGTTTCTCCAGGTTGTGTAACTATATTACATACATACATTATTTTTGCATTTGATAAATCCATTGCTTCTTTTACTTCTGGTGATATTAAATTTGGTATTATACTTGTATATAAACTTCCCATACTTAAAATAATTAGGTCGGCTGTTTTGATTGATTCTATTGCTTCTGGTGTTATCTGTGGATTTTCTTTATAATAAACTTTTTTGATTTTTTTATGAGTTTCAGTAATAAAATGTTCCCCTTCAACTATCGTACCATCAGTCATTTCAGCTACAAGTGTTAAATCACCTTTCTCTGTTAGTGGTAATACCTTTCCTTTTAAATTTAAAACCTTTCCTAGAGCTTCTATTCCATCTGACATGGATCCTGTAATATTAGCCATAGACTGTAATAAAAAATTACCTACAGCATGACCATTTAAATATCCATCCGTTTGAAATCTATAATTAAACATTTTTTCAAATAAAGGTTCTGTTTCTGAAAGTGATATTAAAACTCTTCTTATATCACCTACCGCTGGTGTATTAAATTCTTTTCTTAATCCGCCTGTGCTTCCACCATCGTCACAAACAGATACTATAGCAGTTAAATCTACCGGAAATTGTTTTAATCCTCTTAATAAAGTGGACATTCCATTTCCACCACCTAATACAACTACTTTCTTATTCATTCGAACCACCCTTAACAATTATACTATACATTTAATTTTAAAACAATTAAAAAAGACATTATAGTCCTTTAATATATTTTATGACATTAATAGCTGAGGTTGCTCCTTCACTTGCTGCTGTTACTAATTGGTATATATCTTTTTTAATTATGTCGCCACAAGCATATATACCCTTTATACTTGTTTCCATTTTATCATTAACAATAATGTAATTATCTTGTGTTTTTATTCCTAATTTTGAGAAAAAATATGATGTTGGAATTAATCCAATATATATAAACAAGGCACTTGCATTTAATATTTCATCTGTATCTAATTTTATTCCAGTTAAAATTCCATTTGATTCTATTAATTCTTGTATTGTTGAATTATATTTTATATTTACATTTTGTTTTTCATTTACTTCATCTATCAAAATTTGATCTGCTGTAAATTTATCTTTTCTATGAACAATTGTTACAGTTTTAGCTATATCACTTAAGAGTAGACTTTCTTCTAATGCACTGTTGCCTCCACCTTGTACTATAACATCCTTATTTTTATAAAAATATCCATCACATGATGCACAATAACTAACACCATGCCCTACTAATTTATCCAAATTTTTTAAATCTGGTTTTCTTGGTTCACGACCTGTTGCAATAATTATAGTTGATGTCTCATATTCACAATTATTTGTTTTAACTATTTTATATTTTTCTTTATTTTCTATATCAACTACATTACCATATGTTATTTCTATATCTAATTTTTTTAGTTGTTCCAACATTTTTGATACTAGGGTTGGTCCATCACCTAAATATCCTGGATAATTATCTATTCTACTTGTTTTATTTATTTGACCACCCGGCATGTTATTTTCAATGAGTAGTATTTTTTTATTTGAACGTTTTAAGTATATTGCCGATGTTATTCCAGCAATTCCAGCTCCTATTATTATTGAATCATACATTTTATCATTCCTCACAATATTTTTTATTTTTTCTTGATACGAATATTATTATTATTCCTATAATTATCAAAATTATTGATATTATTTGTGCTTGTTTCAATATTCCAAATAGCATTAGACTATCTTGTCTTAAAGATTCAATAAAAAATCTTCCGACACTATACCAGATAAAGTAAGTTCCAGTTAATTGTCCTGTTTTTAATTTATTTGTATGTTTTAATATTATTAAAAATATAAAGCCCAATATATTCCACAATGATTCATATAAAAATGTTGGATGATAATAAACACCATTTATATTCATTCCATTAATTATAAACTGTGGAATATGTAATTGTTTAAGATTATCTAATGTTGTAACTGGTCCATATGCCTCTCCGTTGAAGAAATTTCCCCATCTTCCAATTGCTTGAGCTATAATAACACCTACAACAATCATATCAGTCATTTCTAATGTTGAAATTTTATGTTTTTTTGTCATGATAATTATTGTTATTAATCCAGCTATTAAACCTCCATGAATAGCAAGTCCACCTTCCCAAACTTTAAATATATCTAATGGATTATTAATGTATTGTTTATATTCAAATATTACATAGTATAATCTAGCACCAATTAATCCAAATATTATTGTATAGAAAAATAAGTCTTCTATAAATTTTTTAGGAATATTTTTTTTATTTGCTTCTCTTAAAACTATCGTACAAGCAGTAAGTATACCTATTAAAATAAATATTGAATACCAATATATTGATATATTTCCGATTTTTAAAAATATTGGATTCATTTTAATTTTCCTTTCTAAATAACCAATCTATTATTTGTGTTAATATAAACTTCATTATAGAAATAAATACTGCTATTAAAAAAACTACTAAAATATTTCCAGGTAAGTTAAAATGATTTCCCATTACAAATGCTACAAAATATAGTATTATTACATTTATACATGGATAAAATAATCCAAGTGTTAAACCAGTTATTGGAAGTGTTAACCAAAAAAGAAGTGGTTTTACTGTTTTATTTAATAAATATATTAAAACTGAAGCAAGTAAACACCAAACACCAAAACAACTATTATCTATATAAATGCTTTTTTTAAAGATTATACAAGCACACATTAAGATAAATGAATAGCCAATAATTTGTAAAACCCACCTCATAATTTTTTTAATATTTATACGTTTACGTTTCATAATTCATCTCCATTTTAATTATAACATGTATTTTATGAAATATATTCTAATTATTGCTTTTTAATTCAAATAAAGCATCTCTAAGTTCTGTTGCTCTTTCAAAGTCTAATTCTGCCGCAGCCTTTTTCATTTCTTCTTCTAATTTTATCATTAATTTTTTTTCTTCTGCTTTTGTAAGTTTTTTTGTTTTAGCATTATCTGTTTTAACATTCGAAACTACATCTCTTATTTCTTTTATTATTGTTTTAGGTATTATATTGTGTTCCTCATTGTATTTTGTTTGAATTTCTCGTCTTCTTGCTGTTTCTTTGATTGCTATATCCATTGCTTCACTTATTGTATCTGCATACATTATAACATGTCCTTCACTGTTTCTTGCAGCTCTTCCTATTGTTTGAATTAAACTTCTTGAACTTCTTAAAAATCCTTGTTTATCTGCATCTAATATTGTAATTAAAGAAACCTCTGGAATATCTAATCCTTCACGTAATAAGTTTATTCCCACGAGTACATCATATGTGCCTATTCTTAAATCTCTTATTATTTTAAGTCTATCAAGTGTTTTAATTTCACTGTGTAAGTATGCCACTTTTATGTTTAGTTTTTTTAAATAATTTGTTAATTCTTCTGCCATTTTTATTGTTAATGTTGTTATAAGTGTTCTTTCATTTTTTTCTATTCTTTTATATATTTGTTCTACAATATCATCTATTTGATTTTTTGTTGGTTTTACTTCTATTGTAGGATCTAATAGTCCAGTTGGTCTTATAATTTGTTCTATTATTCTATTATTTGATTTTTCTATTTCATAATCATTTGGAGTTGCAGATACATATATAACTTTATCTGTTTTTGCTTCAAATTCATTAAATTTTAATGGTCTATTATCTAAGGCACTTGGCAACCTAAATCCATAATCAACTAATACCTGTTTTCTTGCTTGATCTCCATTAAACATTCCTCTAATTTGTGGAATAGTAACATGTGATTCATCTATAACAAGTAGGTAATCTTTTCCAAAAAAATCCATTAGTGTTGTTGGGGTTGCACCAGCTGGTTTTAAAGCTAAGTGTCTTGAATAATTTTCTACTCCTCTACAAAAACCTGTTTCTGATAATAACTCCATATCATAATTTGTTCTTTCCATTAATCTTTGATATTCCAAATATTTATTTTCTTTTTTAAAATATTCTAATCTATCATTTAGTTCTAATTGTATGTTCTTAATTGCTTTTTGTAAGACTTCATTACTTGTTACAAAGTGACTTGCTGGAAATATTGTTACTGTTTTTTTAACGTTAAGAATGGTTCCTGTTACTGTATCAAATTCGCAGATTCTTTCTATTTCATCGCCAAAAAATTCTATCCTAATCCCTTTATTATGAAAACTTATAGGTATTATTTCTACAATATCTCCTCTTACTCTAAAAGTACCCCTTTTAAAATCCATATTATTGCGTTCATATAACATATTTACAAGTTTTTCTAATACTTCATCTCTTTCAATTGTTTGACCAGTCGAAACTATTAATAAATGGTTTTTATATTCATCTATTTCTCCTATACCATAAATACAAGATACTGAAGCAACAACTATTACATCTTTATTATTTAAAAGTGATGCTGTTGCATAATGGCGCAATTCATCTATTTCATCATTTATTGATGCATCTTTATCAATATATGTATCTGTTTTAGCAACATATGCTTCTGGTTGATAGTAATCATAATATGAAACAAAATAGCATACATGGTTGTTAGGAAACAACTCTTTAAGCTCTGCATATAATTGCCCTGCAAGTGTTTTGTTATGAGCTAAAACTAGAGTTGGTTTATTCACTTTTTCAATTACGTTTGCAATTGTAAATGTCTTACCTGTTCCCGTTGCCCCTAGTAAAACCTGATGTTTTTCACCATTTTCAATTCCTTCAACTAATGAATTTATTGCCTCTGGTTGATTACCACTAGGCATGTATTTTGATTCTAATTTAAACATAATGACCTCCTTATTATGATCAATATCAACCATTAAATTTGCTAAATAAAACTAAATGTTTTCTAATAATTCATTTTAACACTTATTTTATAATAAAACAAGGAAGCAATTACAATGCTTCCTTTAATTACATATTTTATTTTTCTATTCTAAAAATTACTTGATACATATCACCTAAATCAAAATCATCATGTTCTTGTTTATATCCTAATGATTCTAATTTTGTTGCACATTCTCGTATTGCTGCAATTGCTGTTTCAAAACTTGAAGTTTGTGAAATAGTCGGTGGTACCATTGTTGTTTGAGTTTCTACAGGTGTTGCCATAGTAGAAACCGGTTGAACTGGTATATCTATATTTTGCTGTACACTTTCTTGTGGCGTATTATTTATTGTAGATGTGAAATTATTTAAAGGTTCCACATTTTGATTAGTAATTGGAATTTCAGGTGTCTGTGGTTCTACTACAGGTTGTTGAGTTTGTGGAGTTGGTTGAAATAAATTATCAAAATTAAATGGATTTTCATTATTTACAGTTTGAACTGGTTCTGGTGTTTCATCATGAGTCTCATCCTCTAATATATTAAAGAATTTTTTAGGTTGTAATGTATCTTCAGCTGGTTGTACAGTGTCTGGTTGAGTAATTACATTATTAACTTCAGGTGTTTGTGGTAATACTGGTGATTCAATAGTAGATTCCACTGATGTTTGTGGATTATATGATGATACTAATGAATTCATATCGACATTTTTATTTACTGAAAATGGATTTACAGCATCAACAGGTTTAGCATCTTCTACTATTCTATCAACATTCATAAAACCAGGATTTGGTTGAGCACTAAAATCTATAGATTCTATTGGTTGTTCTGTAGCAGCAAATGGATTTTCATTCATTACTGGTGCATTATTTATAACTGGTTCTGATGTCTGTGGTTGAGTTATATTATTAAATTCAACTGGTTGTGGTGATACTACTGGTGTCTCTTGAACTGGTGTTGGATTTGAAAATAAACTTTCAAATGATAATGGTGCTTCAACTGGTTGTGAATTAGTATTATATGTATCAGGTACTGGTTGGTCAAATGGTTTAAAATTTGGCATTGTATTATTTAAATTATTTGTATTATTCATATTATTATTCATAACTTTTTCAATCTCCTCATCTGTTTTTCTAACAGTCATTCTTTCATTTATTATTCTATTTAGCATTTCTACTTGAAGTTTTTTATCTTGTAGTTTTAACAATGAACGTGCATGTCGTTCTGATATTTTTGAATTTAATAGTGCTTCTTGCACTTCTTCATCTAAATCAAGTAATCGTAATTTATTTGCAACAGTTGATTGATTCTTACCTAACTTTTCGGCTAAAGATGTTTGATTCAAATATCCCATATCTAATATTTTTTTATAAGAAATTGCTTCTTCTATAGGGGTTAAGTTTTGACGTTGAACATTCTCTATTAGTGCAACTTCTGCGCTATCTTTATCATTCAAATCTGTTATTATAGCTGGAATTGTTGTTTTTCCTGCTAATACCGAAGCCTTATATCTTCTTTCTCCAGCAATTATTTCATATTTATCTCCAACCGGCCTTACAACTATTGGTTGAATTACGCCATGTTCTTTTATTGATTCGCTTAATTCGTTTAATGAATCTTCATTAAATTTTATTCTTGGTTGAAATCTATTTGGTAAAACATCATCTATAGACAAGTCTACTACTTTTTTTCTTAAATCCATACAAAAACTTCCTCCCTATTCTTTTATAAATATATAATACAATATTTTGGGAAATAATACAAGTGATTTTGGGAAATAAATTTAAATATAAAAAAAGTCATTGTAAACAATGACTAAAGTGGTTTTTTCTTTATTACAGAATATTTCCTGGGAAATAATTTTGGCGTTGGAATTAGTTTTTGAATTTTTAGAATTGTTCTATTGCTTTCTTCTATTGGTAATAAGAAATGTTCTATCTTGATTATTTTAGAATTTAATTTTTTTAATGCATCTTTGCTTTCTTCTAATTCTTCTGTTAAATTTGCCTTTAATGGTATAAAATATTTATTTACTTTTACCATTGGTATTGATAATTCTGAAAGAATATTTAATTTTGTAACTGCTCTTGAAGTTACTACATCATATTTTTCTCTATTTTGTAATGCATATTCTTCTGCTCTACAATGAATTGCCTCAATATTATTTAGTTCAAGATTTTTGATAACTATATTTAAAAATTCTATTCTCTTATTTAGAGAATCTAGTAAAGTTATTTTTAGGTTTGGATAAAAAATTTTTAAAACTATTCCAGGAAATCCCGCACCTGTACCTACATCGCATAAATTTTCTTGTGATAATAAATCTATAACTTTCACTATACATAATGAATCATAAAAGTGTTTTAAGTATACTTGTTTTTTTTCTGTTATACCAGTTAAATTCATAACACTATTATATTGAATTAATAACTCATAGTATTTATCTAATTGATTTAATTGTTTCTCAGTTGGAGTTATTCCTAATTTTTTTAATTCTTCTATAAAATTATTTATTTCCATTTTTGTATTCCTTTTTTAAATAAATCATTAATATTGATATGTCTGCAGGATTAACACCACTTATTCTTAATGCTTGTCCTATTGATGTTGGTCTTATTTCTTTTAATTTTTGTTTTGCTTCACTTGCTAGATTATGAATTAAATCGTAATTTATATCATCTGGTATTTTCTTATTATCTAAATCAAACATTTTTTTTGCTTCATTATTTGCTTTATTTATATATCCCTCATATTTAATACTTATTTCAACTTGATCTATTACTTCTCTTTGGTAATTTAATTCAACAAAATGTTTTATATTTTCCATAGTAATTTCAGGACGTTTCAATAAATTATATAATGAAATGCCATCTTTTATTTCATTTGTATATTGTTTTAAATATTCATTTATTTCTTTTTTAGGTGTTATTTTTGTGTTCATTAAAAGATTCTTTAATTCTTCTATCTCATTTTTTCTTTCCATATATTTTTTAAATGAACTTTCTTTAACTAATCCTATTTCATGTCCCTTTTCCATTAATCTTAAATCAGCATTATCACTTCTTAATAATAATCTATATTCAGCCCTTGATGTTAAAAGTCTGTATGGGTCTCTAACTCCTTTTGTTACTAGGTCATCTATTAAAACACCTATATAAGCTTCATTTCTTTTTAAAATTAATGGTTCTTTTTTTTCAAGATTTAATGATGCATTTATACCCGCTATTAATCCTTGACATGCTGCTTCTTCATATCCACTTGTTCCATTTATCTGACCTGCAGTATATAGATTTTTAATTATTTTTGTTTCTAATGTTTGTTTAAGTTGTGTTGGATATATTGCATCATATTCAATAGCATAAGCATATTTTAATATTTTTGCTTTTTCTAAACCTGGTAAACTATGTACCATTTGTTCTTGAATATCATGTGGCATACTTGTAGAAAATCCTTGCAAATATATGTCATCATAGTAAATACTTTCAGGTTCCAAAAATAATTGATGCCTTTCTTTGTCACTAAATCTTACTACTTTATCTTCTATAGATGGACAATATCTTGGACCAATTCCTTTAATATCAGATAATCCACCATACATACTAGATTTTGTTAGGTTATTTTTAATTATTTCATGAGTTTTAGGAGTTGTATATATTAAATAGCATGGTTGTTGATTATTAACATCATAATATACGTCATTATCAAAATTAAAAGTTAATACTCTACTATCACCATATTCTATTTGAGCTTTTGAAAAATCTATTGAACTTTTATCTATTCTTTGTGGAGTACCAGTTTTAAGTCTTATTATTTTAAATCCGTACTTGTTTAAATTATCACTTAGATGTTGACTTGGTTTTTCACCATGTGGACCTTCTCTATGTCTAGTGTCACCTACTAATATATCTGCTTTTAAATATGTTCCTGTAGTTAATATTACAATATTAGAAGTTATTTTTTTACCATTTTCTAAAACTATTCCTTTAATTTCATTATTTTCTACTATTAAATCTTCTACTATACTTTCTAAAATTTCTAAATTTGGTTGACTTTGTAATGTCTTTAACATTTCTTTTGGATAAGTTATTTTATCTGCTTGAGCACGTAGAGCTTGAACGGCTGGTCCTTTTGCACTATTAAGCATTTTAATTTGTAACAAACTTTTATCTGCATTTTTACCCATTTCTCCGCCTAAGGCATCTATTTCTCTAACTACTATTCCTTTTGCACTCCCACCTATTGATGGATTACAAGGCATATCTGCTATATTCTTTATATTTCCTGTTACTAATAAAGTTTTATGACCTAAACGAGAAGTAGCTAGACAAGCTTCACAACCGGCGTGCCCTCCACCAACTACTATTACTTCATATTCCATAAAAAAAACACCTCTTTTTGACTAAAATATTATACAATATATATTTTTTTTTAACAATATATAAAAAGTAATTATTAACTGTAATAATTACTTTCCTAAACAAAATTGACTAAATAATTTATTTATAAGTTCATCTTCATATGTTTCACCAATTATCTGACCAAGTATATTCCACATTTCTTTTATATCTATTTCTATCATATCTATAGGTAAATTATTTTTTATTCCATCTTTTATAGAAGGTAATATTGAATAAGCTTTTTTTAACAAAGCAATACTTCTTGAACTTGTCAAATATGTTAAATCTGATTTTTCTATTTGATTTATACTAAACATTTCTTTAATTTTTGATTTTAATTCATTAAATCCCTCATTATTTAATGCACTTATATATATTATTTTTTTAGGATCTAATTTTTCTATTTCCAAATTTCTACTTAAATCCGTTTTATTTATTAGTATCAAATAATTTTTATTTTTCAATTTTTTTAATATTTCTTCATCTGATTTTTCCAAACATCTATTATTATCTAATACAAATAATATTAAATCTGATTTTTCTATTTGATCTAGACTTTTTTGAACACCTATATTTTCAACTATATCATCTGTTTTTCTTATTCCTGCTGTATCAACCAAATTAAGTGCGATTCCATCTATGTTTATATTTCCTTCTACTATATCCCTTGTTGTTCCTTCTATGGAAGTTACTATTGCTTTTTCTTCATCTATTAATTTATTTAAAATACTACTTTTTCCTACGTTTGGTTTTCCAATTATTGATGTATTTATTCCATCTTTTATTATTTTTACATTTTTACTTTCTTCTAGAATTTTTTTCATTTTTATTTCTATTGTATTTATATTTTCTAATAACTCGTTGTGTGTAACATCTTCTATATCTTCATATTCTGGATAATCTATTTTAACTTCTATTGAAGCAAGAAGTGTTAAAATTTCTTCTCTTAGTTCTGAAATAAGTTTAGTTGCGGAACCTGTTAATTGTCTTACTGCTAATGATAAAGACTTTTCAGTTTTAGAATTTATTACATCCATAACACTTTCTGCTTCAAGTAAATCTATTCTTCCATTTAGAAATGCTCTTTTTGTAAATTCACCTGGTTCAGCTAAACGACAACCATTTTCTAATAATAATTCTAATATTTTTGAAACTGATGCTATACTACCATGGCTATTAATTTCCACAACATTTTCTTTTGTATAGGTGTTTGGTTCTTTCATAACACTTACTAAAACTTCATCTATTATTTTATTATTTTCTACTATATATCCATAATTTATAGTATGAGAATTTACATTCAATAAATCTTTTCCTTTAAATATTTTATTAACTATTTTTATTGAATCAGTTCCGCTAACTCTTATTATTGATATTGAACCACCTGTTGCTGTAGATATTGCTGCTATTGTATCATTCATTTTCTACACCTACTTTTATTCCAATATACATTAATAATTTAGAAGGTTCATTAAATATCTCCATTGATACATATTTATCAATTGATGATATTATCCAGCTTTCTAAATATCTTGGTGGAACTATGTTTAATGGAAACATATGTCTTAATATAATATTTCCAACTTTCTTATTATAATATTGTGGAAAATACTTTTTAGTATTATCCACAGCTTGTTTTGCATGTACAAATCCATGTTGCTTAAAAAAAGGAGTCTTTTTTTTATTATTTTGCCAAGGTTTATCATAAAAATCATGTAATAAACCACCTATTGCTGCACTTTTATAATCTAACCCTAATATTTTTGATATTTTATATGAAATAATTGAAACTTTTAAACAATGATCATAGACGCTTTGTTTTCCATGATGCATATATTCTTTTCTCTTTTGAAATTCCTTTGAATTCAATATTTCATCCACTATATCATAATACTCATTAAGTGTTGATTTTTCTATTTCTAACAATTTCATAAAATCTCTCTTTTCTAAATATTAATTCTATGTTATTTTATTAAAATAGTCAAGTTGTACAAAAAAAATGTAGATATCTACACTTTTATATTTTACTTTTCATTATATTTTATAACAACAGCTCTATTTGGTTCTTCTCCAACACTTTCTGTGCTTAAAAATTCATTTTCTGATACTAAATTATGAACAATTCTTCTTTCATATGAATTCATTGGATCTAATTTTACATCTATATGTGATTTTAAAACATCATTTATTATTAATTTTATTTGTCTTTCAAAATTTTTTATCTTTTTTCCTTTATAATTTGCTACATCCAAATTGACTTTTATATTTAATCCTGTTTGAACTATTAAAGCTTGCTTAAGTATTGTTTCTATTGCTTTTAAAGTTCTTCCTTCTTTTCCTATCAAAATCGAATTATTGTCTGAAACTAATATAATTGATATATATCCTTCAGATTCTCTTATTTCTGTATTAATAGAAATATTCATTCCTTTTGCAATAGCATTTATATAATTTTTTAGATATTCGATTATATCTTCTTTTTTATAACAAATTAATTTTATTTTTTTAGATTTAAATAATCCAGATTCTTGTAGTTCTTCTTTAATATATAAATCATTTTCAGGAACATTAAGTTCATTTAAACAATTTTTTAATACTTCTTCTTTTATTTTACCTTCATAATTATATGATGTTATCATTCTTTTTACCTCTTTTTACCATTAAATTTTGTAAAATTGTAAATGCACTATTGAAAATCCAATATAATTCTATACCTGTTGACATAGTGAATGATGCAATTCCAATAAATATTGTTGAAATATTGGTCATCATCTTCATTTGTTTTTCTTGATCTTCGCCTAATGAAGCTGTTTTATTTAATTTAAATGAAAAATATGTTGCTGCAATAACTAATATAACAAATATTATGTAATATATTTTTCCATTTGTAATAGCTGTTAAAGGACTTGTGCCTAATTGGAATCCTAACAAATTTTCCTCAAATATAGCTGGCATTCTATTCATTGCTTCGTAGAATGCAAAAAATAATGGTATTTGGATTAATGAAAATATACAACCTGATAATGGATTAATTTTATATTTTTTATATATCATCATCATTTCTTGTGATTTTTTCATCATATCTTCTTGTGATTGTTTATTTTTATATTTATTCTCCAATTTTTTCATTTCTGGTTGGGCTTTTTTCATTAATTCTGATTGCATTGCTGTCTTTTTAGTTAAAGGATATAATATCAACCTGATTGCAAGTGTTATTATGATAATTGCTAATCCATAATTTTTTACTAATTTTCCCATTAAAACAATTATCCATGCTAAAGGTTTTACAAATATAGTAGTCCATATCCCCTCATAACCACCAGATGTTACTTTAAAATCATTACACTTTGGTAACTTACTAATATCAACACCATTTTCGTTATATAAACTTATAACTTTTTCATTTTCTGGTTGACAAAGAATATTTTTAGTTAGACTTTGACCAGTTTCTGGATTTTGAACTATTTTTTTATTTGAATCAGTCAAAGATTTTGAACATCCTGTTAATGAAATTAAAGCAATAAATACAAAAAGCAATGTTTTAATTTTTTTTCTCATTCATTTTCTCCTTCAATTATATTTAATTTTTTAAAAGCATAGTTTAAGTTTATTTCCATTTCTTCATAATTTCTATTTAATATGCCCTTACCAACTATTATAATACAATTAAACCCTTTTTGATAGCTTTTTTTATCTATTATACTTTTTAATTGCCTTTTTACCTTATTTCTAATAACTGCATTACCTATTTTTTTTCCTACTGATAATCCAAAATGATATATTTCATCAGTATTTTTTTCAATATAAATTATATAATCCTTGTATTTATATGATTTATTATTCTTAATTATTCTTTCAAAATCATCACTTTTCTGCAATATATTTATTTTTTTCATGTTTATACCTCTTTAGTAAATAAAAAGCCACTGATTTTCAGTGGTTGTATTAATGAGCTAATGTTTTACGCCCTTTTCTTCTTCTTGAATTAATCATTTTTGTTTTCATACGTGCTAAAAAACCCATTTTCTTACTTCTTTTTCTATTATTTGGTTGAAATGTTCTTTTCATTTAGTCCACCTCCTGAACTTATAAATTTGTTTGCTCTAATAATTATATAGATTAAACTTCGTTTTGTCAACAAATTTATGAATTTCCACTATAAATTTTGATATTAACATATTTTCCACAGAAAAAGATATTAAGAAATATGTTTATTTATATAGTTATCCACATTTTTCCACAGTTGATGTGGAAAAATATACTAACAACAAATAACATGTTTATATTTTTTTCCACATTTATGTTGAAAACTCATTTTTTTATTTGAATTTATGGATTTTACCTGTGTATTATATTGTTAAAAACAAAAATTTAACTTTTTTCCACAATATTTATTTAACTTTTTGTTTTTTTATTGTATTATATAAGTAATTGTTTCTCGTGATAGGGGTGAGGAAATGGATATAAATAATATATGGGATTTATTTTTGGAAAAAATGAAACAACAAATTAATCCAATGCACTTTGAAACTTGGTTTGCAGATACCAAACTTATATCTTTAGATGAAAACTGTGCAAAAGTATTAGTTCCAATGTCAGTTCACAAAAAACATTTAAAAGAAAATTATAACGATTTGGTTGTTGAACTATTTACTGAAATAACAGGAACTAACTTTAATTTTGAATATGTACTTGAAGAAGAATTAAAAAACAATATTGTTATAAATACTGATGAAATAGGGGTTCCTTCAATAAGTTTTGATTCTAATTTGGACCCAAGATACACTTTTGATAATTTTATAGTAGGGCAAAGTAACAAATTTGCTAAGGCAACTTCACTTGCTGTTGCAGAAAAACCTGGTTACATGTATAATCCATTATTTATATATGGAAAGAGTGGGTTAGGTAAAACTCATTTAATGCATGCTATTGGTAATTATATTAGTAAAAATTCAAATATGAAAGTTTTATATGTAACAAGTGAAAAATTTGTCGAAGATTTTATAAATATTTATAGAAAAAACAAAAATGATAATAATTTTGAAGATGTGGATTCATTCAAAAAAAAGTATAGAGATATAGATGTTTTAATGATAGATGATATACAATATCTAGAAATCGCTAATAAAACTCAACAAGAGTTTTTTAATACATTTAACGAACTACATTGTAATAATAAACAAATTATTATATCTTCAGATAGATCACCAGATGATTTAAATAAACTAGAAGAGAGACTTAGAACTAGATTTAATTGGGGATTAACTATTGATATATTACCCCCAGACTTTAAATTACGTATGGACATAATAGATAAAAAAATAGAAGCAAATAATATATCTTGTGAATTTCCAAATGATGTTAAAGAATATATAGCAAGCAATTGTACTTCTGATATAAGAAAATTAGAAGGAGCTATTACTAGGGTATTCGCTTATTCAATTATTATGAATGGTTCTGAAATAACACTTGATCTAGCTATTGAAGCCCTAAAAGATTATTTTGTAAAAAGCATAATATCAAAAAACAAAGTTGATCAAGTACAACAAGTAGTAGCAGCACACTACAATATTACGGTAGAAGATTTAAAAAGTAAAAAAAGAAATGCTAATATATCGGTTCCAAGACAAGTTGCTATGTATATATGTAGAATTGTACTTGAGGAATCGTTACCCAAAATTGGAATGGAGTTTGGTGGAAAAGATCATACAACGGTTATGCATTCAGTAGATAAAATAAAAAAAGAAATAACTAATGATGCTTCTTTTAAAAATGAAATAGATAAATTGATTAGTAAAATTAAATAAATCACAGTTTTATAATTTTTATCAACAAGTTTTCCACAGTTGTTTTACTAATAAAAACAATACTTTAAACAAAGTTTTCCACAGTTTCCACAACAATAATAACAATAATAATTTAAATAAAAAATATATAAAATGGAGGATGATAAAATGAAATTAAAAATTAAACAATCAATATTAATGGAACATTTAAATTATGCTATAAAAGGAATTTCAAATAAAAATCTAATTCCTATATTAAATTGTATTAAATTTGATTTAACAGAAGATGGATTATATTTAATGAGTTCTGATAATGATATAGCAATTAAAACTTTTATTTCAAAAAATCAAATAGAAAGTATTGATGTTTGTGGAGAATTAGTTGTTTCTGGTAGATATATATATGATATAATAAAAAAACTTCCTAATGAAATAATAAATCTAGAAGAAGTAATGGACTTTAAGTTATACATTACTACATCAAATTCTTCTTTTACACTTAATTGTAATAATGTGAATGATTTTCCACAGATAAAATTAGAAGAACATAAAAATCCAGTTATTTTAACAACTAAAACGTTAAAAAATATAATTAATCAAACTGTTTTTGCAACTTCTAATCAAGAATCAAGACCTATTTTAACTGGTGTAAATGTTAAAATAAATAGAAATATAATGGAATGTACCTCAACAGATTCATATCGTTTATCTAAAAAAATAATAGAGTTAGATAATGAAGTATCTGAACCAGTTGATATAATTATTCCTACTAGAAATTTAAATGAATTAGTTAAATTATTTGTGGATGATAATAATAAAGTTGAATTACATATATTTAATAATAAAGTTATATTTAAGTTTTCCACAATAATTATGATGTCAAGATTGATTAATGGTTCGTTTATTGATACAACTGCACTTATTCCAAAAGATTTTTCAATTAAAATGAAAGTTAATTTACAAGATTTATATAATGCTATTGATAGAGCTAGTTTACTTACAAACGAAAATGATAAAAATACAGTCAAATTAGAAAGTTTTAATGATAATATTATATTATCTAGTAATATACCTGAAATAGGAAACGTAACTGAAAAAATTAATTTATTAAACACAATAGAAAATAATATTACAATTGCTTTTAGTTCAAAGTATATGATGGATGCGTTAAAAGCATTTGATTGTGAAGAAATTGAATTAATGTTTAATGGAGAAATAAGACCAATAATTTTAAAAAATCCAGATAGTAATGATCTAATAGAATTAATAGTTCCAATAAGAATTGGCTAATTAATTCTTTTTTTTTCAAAAAATTTAATTTTTTCTACAAAATTCAACAAATTTCGCAAAAAAAATAGTGTATAAAAAAGGAAATCTAGTTTTTTTTTGGAAAATTAGATATAGGGGAGGTGAAGTATGTTGGATAATTATGAAATAAATAAGTCTACACTTGCTATAATACCAGTTGAATCTAATATAAGTAAAATATATGAACATGATTCAAATTTTATAATTAATAAGAGTGTGGCTGATATAATTAATCATAGTTGTAAATATTTTGGTAGTTCTTATGTGGGAAGATATGAAGGTGCAAAAAATATATTAGGTGTTAGTTATAAACTTCCAATTATAATAGAAGAAACGCAAGAATTAATATTTTTTCCTACGAATTCTCCAAGATTAGATAATTGTTCTTGGATATCATTAAAAAATATTAATAATTATATAAAAAATGATAATAAGGTATTAGTAAATTTTAAAAATGGAATTAATTTAGAATTTGATTTATCAATATTTTCATTTGAAAATCAAATATTTAGAGCATTAAGATTGGAAAATATTTTAAAAACAAGAAAATTAATTCAAAATTAAGGGTAAAAATATTATTTTTTACTCTTTTTATGTGTTTTTATGTTATAATATTAAGTGTGTATAGGAGTATTTATTTTATATAAAATTTATAAATGAGCATTTTTAACGTGAAAAGAGGCATAGTATGATTTTAACAGATATTAAATTAAATAATTTTAGAAATTATAAAAATGTTAAAATTAAGCTATCTGATAAAATAAATATAATATATGGTGATAATGGACAAGGAAAGACAAATTTATTGGAATCTATATATGTTTTAGCGCTTACAAAATCGCATCGTATGTATATAGATAATAATTTAATTTATAATAATTCCAAACAAGCTAGTATTTCTGGTACTCTTTTAAATAATGAAATTAAAACAAAACTTTCTGTAAAATTATCACAAACTGAAAAAATACTTACAATTGATTCAAATGTTGAAAAAAAAGTAAGTAATTATATTTCAAAACTTAATATTATATTTTTTTATCCTGAAGATCTTGAATTGGTAAAAGGAAATCCTATTATAAGAAGAAAGTATATAAATACACAATTAAGTCAATTACAATCAAATTATATGATTATTTTAAATGATTATAATAAATTGATAAAGATTAAAAATAAATTTCTGAAAAATAAAAATTTATTAAATGATTCTGATAAACAATATTTTAAAATTTTAAATGAACATATTGTTAATAGAGCAGTATCAATATATTTATTAAGAAAAAAATATATTGATAAAATAAATTCAAATGCAGAAGATATATATTATAAATTGACGGGAATAAAAAAATTTTATGTAAAATATAAACCTTCTATAGATATAATTAATGATAGAAATGAGATAATTAAAAACTTAAAGCGAAAGCTAGAAGAAAAAGAAAAAGATGAGTTTAGATTAAAAAAATCACTAATTGGACCTCATTTAGACGATTATGAATTTTTTATTGATGAAAAAAATCTAAAATCATATGGCTCACAAGGTCAACAAAGAATTGCCGTGCTTTCGATGAAATTATCAGAGGTTGAAATATTTAAATATTATAAAAACTCATTTCCAATACTATTATTGGATGATGTATTTAGCGAATTAGATAATAAAAAAAGAAATTTATTACTTAAATATATTAATAATAATATTCAATCTATTATTACTACGACAGATTTAAAAAATATTAATAAAAAAGTATTATTAAATTCTAAAATATTCAAAATTATGAATGGAACTATAATAAAAGAGGTGGAAAAAAATGGATAAAAGTAATGAACATTATGATGCATCGGATATTCAAGTTTTAGAAGGATTAGAGGCAGTTAGAAAACGTCCTGGTATGTACATAGGTACAACAGATGTAAAAGGATTACATCATCTAGTATGGGAAATTGTTGATAATTCAATTGATGAAGCATTAGCTGGATATTGTAAGAATATAGAAATTATAATAAATAAAGATAATTCAGTAACAGTTAAAGATGATGGACGTGGAATTCCTGTAGGAGTTCATCCAAAAACTCATATTTCTACAGTTGAAACAGTATATACAGTATTACATGCTGGTGGAAAATTTGGTGGAGGCGGATACAAAGTATCTGGCGGATTACACGGTGTAGGAGCAAGTGTTGTAAATGCCTTATCAAAATGGGTAAATGTAACTGTGTATAAAGAAGGAAAGATTTACGAAGTAAAATTTGAAAATGGTGGAAAAACAACTCAAAAATTAACAGTAGTTGGTGATTGTGACATTAATAGAACAGGAACTACAGTAACATTTAAACCAGATCCAGAAATATTTGATACTGATATATTTGATTATTCAACACTTAAAACTAGAACACGTGAATTAGCCTTTTTAAATAAAGGGTTAAGACTTACATTAAGAGATGATCGTGATATGGTTGATACTACTGGTGAAACATTTCTTTATGAGGGTGGAATAAGCGAATATGTAAAATTCATAAATAAAGGAAAAACTCCTATTCATGATGAAATTATTCATCTAGAAGGTGAAGAAGATAATATTGTTTTTGAAGTTGCAATGCAATATACATCTGATGAAAATACAAGAATTTATTCATTTGTTAATAATATTAATACTCATGATGGTGGTACTCATGAAGAAGGTGTTAGAAGAGCTTTAACAAGAATCATAAATAATTATGCTAGAAAAAATAATATTTTAAAAGAAAAAGACGAAGCATTATCAGGTGACGATGTTAAAGAAGGATTAACGATGATTGTCTCATGTAAACATCCTAATCCACAATTTGAAGGTCAAACTAAAGGTAGATTAGGAAATTCTGAAGTTAGAAAACTTGCAGATAATGTTTTTTCACAAGGATTTGAAAGATTTTTACTTGAAAATCCAGATAAAGCAAGAATTATTGTGGAAAAATCTATGTTGGCAGCAAGAGCTAGAGTAGCTGCAAAAAAGGCTAGGGAATTAACAAGAAGAAAAAACGATTTAGATGTTGTTAATTTTGGTGGAAAACTAGTTGATTGTAAAGAAAAAGATCCTTCAATTTGTGAATTATTTTTAGTCGAAGGGGATTCAGCCGGAGGTTCAGCTATAAAAGGTAGAAATAGTATGACTCAAGCAATATTACCGTTAAGAGGTAAGATATTAAATGTAGAAAAAGCTAGAATGGATAGAGCTTTAGCAAATGAAGAAATAAGAACAATAATAACAGCATTTGGAACTGGTATAGGTCAAGAATTTAATTTAAGTAAATTACGTTATGATAAAATAATTATTATGACCGATGCCGATGTAGATGGTTCACATATTCGTGTATTGTTATTAACTTTATTTTATAGATTTTTTAGACCAATCGTTGAAGCAGGGCATGTATATGCAGCTCAACCACCATTATTCTGTATTAAACATGGAAAAACTATTAAATATGTTTTAAATGAAGAAGAAAGAGATGAATACTTATCCAAATTGAATAATGCTAAACCTGAAATAACTCGTATGAAAGGTTTAGGTGAAATGGATGCTGAAGAATTAAATGAAACAACAATGGATATAGAAAAAAGAATTCTTCGTAGAATAACAGTTGATGACATAATAGCAGCTGATGCAGTATTTAATAAATTAATGGGTGAAGAAGTAGAACCACGTCGTGATTTTATTGAACAAAATGCAGTATATGCACAAAATTTGGATATATAGGAGGTTAATGTATGGATCATAGTAGAGATAGAAAACAAGAAAATAATATAGTAAATGAAGTAGAATCCTCATTTCTTGAATATTCAATGAGTGTAATTGTTTCACGTGCGTTACCTGATCTTAGAGATGGACTAAAACCTGTTCATCGTAGAATTTTATGGTCAATGTATGAATCAAATTATACTCCAGATAAACCTCATAAAAAAAGTGCGAGAATTGTTGGGGATGTTATGGGTAAATATCATCCACATGGAGATTCAAGTATATATGAAGCCATGGTTAGAATGGCTCAAGATTTTAGTTATAGATATCCTTTAGTAGATGGACATGGAAATTTTGGTAATATTGAAGGTTATGGAGCAGCAGCAATGCGTTACACGGAATCTCGTTTATCAAAAATATCATTGGAATTACTACGCGATATTTATAAAAATACAGTTGATTTTACTTCAAATTTTGATGAATCTGAAAAAGAACCTTCTGTATTGCCTTCTAAATTTCCAAATATATTGGTAAATGGTACAATGGGAATTGCAGTTGGTATGGCTACTAATATTCCACCACATAATTTAGGTGAAGTTATAGATGGATGTATTGCTTATATAGATAATCCAGAAATAGATACATTAGGATTAATGCAATATATCAAAGGGCCAGATTTTCCAACAGGTGGCGTTATATTAGGTAATTCTGGAATTAAAAAAGCTTATGAAACAGGAAGAGGAACAATTACTATTCGTAGTAGGGCTAGAATAGAAGAAAATAACGGAAAAAATTATATAATAATAGATGAGGTTCCTTATGGAATAAATACTTTAGAGTTAAAAAATAAAGTTGCTGAATTAGTTCATACCAAAGTTATTGATGGAATATCAGATTATCATACTGATTTAAAAGATGGTGTAAAAATTACAATTACTTTAAAAAAGGATGCAAATCCTCAAGTAGTTTTAAATAATTTATATAAACACACTTCTTTCCAAACTAATTATGGAATAATCTTTTTAATGCTTGATAATGGTGTTCCAAAAACTTTACCATTAAAAGATATAATTTCAAAATATATAGATTATCAAAAAGAAGTTGTAATTAGAAGAACTCGTTTTGAATTAGAAAAAGCTGAAAAAAGGGTTCATATTTTGGAAGGATATAAAATTGCACTTGATAACATTGATGAAGTAATAAAAATTATTAAAGAATCAAAATCAGATGTGATAGCAAAAGAAAAACTTATCTTACGCTTTAATTTTACTCAGATTCAAGCAGAAAGTATTTTGGAATTAAAATTACGTAGATTAACTGGCTTAGAAAAAGATAAAATTGAACAAGAATTAAATGAATTATTAAAATTAATAGAAGAATTAAAGTTAATTCTTGGTAGTGAACAAAGGGTACTAGATATTATCAAAAAAGAGTTATTGGAAATTAAGAATAAATATTCAGATGATAGAAAAACTAGTATTGATATGACTTCAATTGATTATATAGAAGATGAATCTTTAATACCAGTTGAAGATATAATAGTAACTCTAACGGATAAAGGATATATAAAGAGAGTTAATAGTGAAACTTATCGAACTCAAAATAGGGGCGGGGTAGGTATAAAAGGTATGACTACAAATGAAGAAGATTTTGCAAAATATCTTATTACTATGAAAACTCATGATTATATATTATTCTTTACAAACAAGGGAAAGGTATACAGAATTAAAGGATACGAAATCCCAGAATTTAGCAGACAATCTAAAGGATTGCCAATAATAAATTTATTACCTATCGATAAAAATGAAATCGTAACAACTATGTTATCCGTTGAAAATGAAGATAAAAACGAATATATTGTATTTTGTACACAAAGTGGTTTAGTTAAGAGAACTAAGATATCAAAATTTGATAGTATAAGAAAAAATGGTAAATTAGCAATATCATTAAAAGAAAATGATAGTTTGTTGTTTGCTAAAAAAACAGATGGCAATAAAGAAATTTTAATTGGTTCATCAAATGGTCGAATGATTAGATTTGATGAAAACGAAATAAGAGTTATGGATAGAACTGCATCAGGTGTAAGAGGAATAGATGTTGGAAACGGAGTATGTGTTGGCTGCGAGATAGCTGATAAAGATGAACAAGTTTTAGTTGTTACTGAAAATGGTTATGGTAAAAAAACTAATGTAGAAGAATATAGAATTACACATAGAGGTAGCAAAGGTGTTAAAGCACTTAATATAACTGAAAAAAATGGTAATATAGTTTCATTTAAATGTGTAAAAGGTGATTGTGATTTACTTATTATTACTAATAATGGAATTATTATTAGGTTACCATTAGATCAGGTTTCTTCTACAGGTAGAGTTGCACAAGGTGTTAGATTAATTAATCTAAAAGATAATCAAAAGGTAAGTACTGTTGCGTTAGTTGAAAAATATGATGATTCTGATAAAGAAAATTTAGAAAATAATTAATATATAAAATGACGTTTATTAATGACGTCATTTTATTTTATTAAATATATTTATATTAACTAAATATTATCAATGTTTCACGTGAAACATTGATAATGTAATTTAAATTAAATATAAAAATAAGATCAAATTTCAATATAGTTTAGGATTATAAACGTTTAAATATGAAAACAAAATATGTTTCACGTGAAACATTGGTAATGTAATTTAAATTAAATATAAAAATAAGATTAAATTCCAATATAGTTTAAGATTATAAATATCTAAATGTAAAAATAAAATATGTTTCACGTGAAACATTGATAATAAAATTAAATTTAAATATATAAACAAGATATAATTTCAATGTAGTTTAGGATTATAAATGTTTAAATATAAAAACGAAATATGTTTCACGTGAAACATCATTAAAACTTGATATAAAGTCTAATATATTATATATTATTAATGCACAGTAATTATGTTTGAATCAGGTCAGAGTTGGAAAACAGCAGCCTTAAGAGCCTCTAATTACGTGTGCTTTTTTTTGAAAAAAAGGTGATTAAATGGAAAAATATATGAAAATCGCATATAAAGAAGCTGAAAAAGCTTATGAAAATGGAGAGGTTCCAGTTGGTGCTGTAATTGTTAAAGATAATGTTGTAATTTCTAAGGCATATAATAAAAAAGAAAAATATCAATGTACAACTAAACATGCTGAAATTATTGCAATTGAAAAAGCTTGTAAAAAATTAAAAACGTGGCATTTAGATGATTGTGAAATATATATAACTATGGAACCTTGTATGATGTGTACAGGTGCAATTATTCAAAGCAGAATAAAAAAAATTTATTATGCAATAGAAAATGAAAAATTTGGATATTTGAATAAAATAGATACAAAAAAAATTAAAATAGTAAAGGGTAATATGACACTTGAATCAGCTCAACTTTTACAAAAATTTTTTCAAAATAAAAGATAATCTTTTGTCTTAAAATAAAAAATTTAATGTTATAATATATATGAAATGAGGTGAAATATGTATCAGGCATTATATAGAAAGTATCGCCCTAGTAATTTAAATGATATAGTGGGACAAGATGTTATTGTAAAAACACTATTAAATTCAATTAAAAATAATAAAATCACACATGCTTATTTGTTTACAGGACCAAGGGGAACAGGAAAAACAAGTATGGCTAAGGCCTTTGCTAAAATAATTAATTGTTTAAATCCAAATGATACCGTTCCTTGTGATGTTTGTGTAAGTTGTACAAAAACTAATTTAAAACAAAACACTGATATAATAGAAATAGATGCTGCTTCAAACAATGGTGTAGATGAAATACGTGAAATTCGTAATAAAGTTTCATTAGTACCTACTTATAGTAAATTTAAAATATATATTATAGATGAAGTACATATGTTAACCACAGGTGCTTTTAATGCTTTATTAAAAACTTTAGAAGAACCACCAAGCCACGCTATATTTATATTGGCTACTACAGAACCTCATAAAATTCCAAGTACGATTTTATCAAGATGCCAGCGTTTTGATTTTAAAAAAATATCAGATAAAGAAATTGTAAACAGATTAAAATATATTTCAAATCAAGAAAATATATCAATAGATGAAGATGCATTACATGAGATTGCCGTTTTGAGTGATGGTGGTATGCGTGACTCAATTAGTTTATTAGATCAAGTAATTGCATATTCTGATTTACAGTCTAATATTACAGAAAAAGACGTACATGAGGTAAGTGGTACATTAAATTTTAATAGTATAAATGAATTTGTAAATAATATTTTAAATTTGAAATTAGATGAAACTTTATGTTTATTAAATAATTATGATGAAAATGGAATAAACATAAAAAAAATAACAGAACAAACTATAAAATTTCTTGAAAATATAATTCTTTTAAAAGAAACACCTAATTATTTTTCACAAATAACAAACAAAAAGTCTTATTATGAAAAGTATCAAGATATTGAAAATGAGAAATTAATATTAAGTATAGAAATACTAAATGATACTAATTACAAATTTATTAATACAACAAACCCCAAAATTTTGTTGGAGTTGGCACTTATTAAAATAATGCAAACTCTTAAAAAAAATAATAATGCCAATGTTAACGAAAATAACATAAAGAAAAATGAGAAAACACAAGACAAAATAGACAATGCGTACAAAGCACACAAAGATACTACCGATGAAATTTTTGAATATGAAATAACATCATATGAAAAATACGAAAAATTTAAGAAACAACGAATAAATAATGTTCTTGCCGATTTAAATAAAAGCAAAATATTAGAATTTAGAAAATTATTTGAATCATTAAAAAATAATATATTTAGTCAAAGCTATGGTAAATATATTTCATTACTATTAGATTCACAAGTTAAAGCCGCAAATAAAGATTCGATTATATTAGTTTTTCAAGAAAAATCAATCTCTGAGACATTTAACGAAAATATTCCTTTAATCGAATATATTTTGGAACAGTCAACGGGACAAAATTTAAAAATAATTTCAACTTTTTTAGAGGATTGGACAATAATTAAAAACGAATTTAATAGTAAACAAAAAAAATATGAATATGATTTAAATGTCATAGAAGAATTAGATGTATATAAAAAAATATTAAAAAACAAAAATGAAATACAAGAACAATTTAGTGATTGTATAGAATATGTATAGAGAAAGGAAAATTTAAAATGAATATACAAGCAATGATGAAACAAGCTCAAAAGCTACAAAAAGAAATGATGGAAACAAAAAAAATAATAGATGAAACAGTTTTTACAGGAGAATCATCTTTTGTAAAGGTAAGTGTATATGGAAATAAAAAAATAAAAGAAATAATGATCGAAGAAAAAGAATTATCAAGTGATGATATTGAAATGTTACAAGATATGATTGTAGTGGCTATAAATGATGCGATGAATAAAATAGACAAAGAAACTGAAAATAAAATGGGTAAATATACACAAGGAATGCCAGGTTTGTTTTAATGGGCTATCCACGAACAATTAATAATTTAATAGAAAGTTTTAAAAAATTACCAGGAATAGGTGAAAAAACAGCCGAACGAATGGCACTTTCTGTTTTAGAATTAGATTCAGATATTGTAAAGTTTTTTGCAGAAAATTTATTAGCTACTAAAACAAAAATTAGAAAATGTTCCATTTGTAATAATTTATCAGAAACAGAAATATGTGAAATATGTTCAGATAAAACACGTGATACAGGAGTTTTATGTATAGTAGAAGAACCTAAAAATTTAATCACTTTTGAAAAAATAGGAGTTTTTAATGGAAAATATCATGTACTTGGTGGTCTAATATCGCCACTTGATAATATTACTCCAGAGGATATAAATATTTCAAATTTGTTGGATAGAGTAAAAAAAGAAAATATTAAAGAAATAATAATCGCTGTTAAACCTAGTATAGAAGGAGAAACAACAGCATTATATATATCAAAAATATTGTCAAAAGAAAATGTTGTTATTACAAAAATAGCCCATGGTGTTCCAATGGGTGCCGATATGGAATATCTCGATTCACTTACTTTGGAATTAGCTTTTGATAATCGTATGAAAATATCAGAATAAAGTTTTAATACTGTCATAATATTTATTGGGTGAATAAAATGTTAAAAAAAATCTTTAAAATATTAAAAAAAATAATTTTAACTTGCTTTTTGTTATATGGATTTAATTTAATTGCATCCCCACTTGGTGTAATAATTCCAATAAATATTATTACAATATTCTTTGTTACATTATTTGATGTTCATGCACTTTGTGGTTTTATTGCTATATTCTTGATAGCTTTTTAATTTTGGAGGTGTGTAGTATGCTTGAAGATTATAAAGAAAAACAACCTATTTTGTATAAAATGATTGTTAATTCGGTAAATAAAAATAAAATATCTCATGCATATTTAATAGAAACAAATTATAATCCTGCTGGATTTAATTTTGCTGTTTCTTTTGCAAAATTTTTGTTGTGCCCATATCATAAATCTAAAATTGAAAATTGCAATAACTGTACACAATGTCAAAGAATAGATGATAATTGCTTTTCAGAATTAAAAGTATTAAAAACCGATACGTTACAAATAAAAAAAGAACAAATCAGTGATCTTCAAAAAGAATTTAGTTTAAAGTCAGTTGAATCTTCAAACAAAGTATATATTATAGAAGAAGCAGAAAAACTAAATGATTCTTCATCAGCAACATTATTAAAGTTTTTAGAAGAACCAGAAGCTAATATAATTGCTATATTGATAACACCAAGTAAAGATTTATTATTAAATACAATATTATCACGTTGTCAAATATTAAAAATGCGTCAAGTAAAGCAGATTAATAATTCGCCTGAAAAAGAATTGTTGGACATGCTATCAATTGAAAATCCAGATGAATTTATAAATGATGAAACAAATATAGAAAAGTTTAATTCAATAAAAAAATTTATAAAAGAAATTTATGATTGTGGAAAAGATACTATATTATATGTAAATAAATATTGGAATAATTTTTTAACAACAAAAGAAGATTACTTATTTGGTTTTAGTTATATGATTGTACTATATAAAAAAATGATAGAACAAAAACTAAAAATTAGTAACTATAGTGATGAAATATTAGATGAAATAATTATTAAAAATAGCATAAATAAATTGTGTAATCAATTAAATATTCTATTGGAATATAAAGAAAAAATAAAATATAATTTAAATTTAAATTTACTTATGGACAAGTTTATTATAGATATGGAGGGTGTAGAATGATAGATGTAGTAGGAATTTCATTTAAAGAAAATGGTCATGTGTATTATTTTTCTCCAAACAATTTAGTATTAAGTGAGAACACACATGTAATAGTTAAAACAGAACATGGAATTCAATATGCATATGTAAAAAAATCAAATTTTAAATTAAATGATAATCAATTAGCTACTCCATTAAAATCTATAATGAGAATTGCAGATCGTGAAGATTTAAAAAAACATACAAAAAATATAAAAGATGCAAAATTAGCATTGAACGAGGCAAGAAAAATTTCAGAAAACCTTAACATGAAAATATATTTAATAGATTCTATGTATACACTTGATAGGGATAAATTATTATTTAGATTTTTATCAGATACAAGGGTTGATTTTAGGGAATTAGCAAAAGAATTGGCTAATAAATATAAAACGAGAATTGAATTAAGACAAATAGGAGCACGTGATAAAGCAAAAGAAATTGGTGGATGTGGTCCATGTGGTAGAAAATTATGTTGCAGTTCATTTTTGAATAATATGGATTCAGTATCAGTTAACATGGCTAAAAATCAAAATGTTTCATTAAATCCAAATAAAATTAACGGTTTATGCGGTAGATTACTTTGTTGTCTTACATATGAAGATGATAATTACAAATCTTGTAAAAAAAATCTGCCATCAGTTGGACAAATTGTTAAGATTCCTGAAGGTCAAGGAAAAGTTATATCAGTTGATATATTAAAACAATCATATAAAGTAAACATTGAGGACAAAGGAATAATAGAGGTAAAAATTTGCAATGAATGTAGTTAATTATTTATTAAAAGAAAAAAATATTAATATTGTTCAAAATCCTAGTATGTTTAATTTTTCACTTGATTCAATTTTATTACCTAATTTTGTAACAATTAATAAAAATATTAAAAATGTTTTAGATATAGGTTGCGGAAATGCACCAATCCCTTTGATACTTTCAACAAAAACTGATGCAAATATAATAGGCGTAGAAATTCAAAAGGATGTATATGATTTAGCTGTTGAATCCGTAAAAATAAATAATTTAGAAAATAAAATAACTATTATTAACGATGATATTAAAGAATATTCAAAAAAATATGATAATGAATATTTTGATGTTATTACTTGCAATCCTCCTTTTTTTAAGGTAAACGAACAATCAAATTTTAAAAAAGATATATATAAAACCTTAGCACGTCATGAGATTAATTTAACATTATCAGATGTATTCAAAATAGCTCGTAAATTACTAAAAAATAATGGAGTAATTGCTATAGTCCATAGACCTGAAAGAATAGTTGAAATATTGGATGAAATGAAAAAAAATAATATAGAACCAAAAAAAATGCAGTTTATTTATCCAAAAAAAGATAAAGACTCTAATATAGTATTAATTGAAGGAAGAAAAAATGGAAATCCAGGTTTAAAAATACTTCCTCCAATATATACTCATATGGATAATGGTGAATATACTGAAGAAATAAAAAAATATTTTATTTAACGGAGGTTATAGTATGTCACAAAAAAGTTATGATAAAAGTCCTACTTTATATTTGGTACCAACACCAATTGGTAATATGGAAGATATAACATTAAGAGCAATAAATATTCTGAAAAATGTAGAAGCAATATTTTCGGAAGATACTCGTGTTACTGCCCAACTGCTAAAAAGTTTAGATATAACAAAAAAACTAATAGCTAATCATAATTTTAATGAAAATGAAAATAAACAAAAACTTAAAAACTACTTAGAACAAGGTTATGATATAGCACTTGTTACTGACAGAGGAACTCCTATTATAAGCGATCCTGGTTTTGTGTTAGCTAAATATGCAATAAATATAGGATATAATGTTGTTGGTTTACCAGGTCCAACTGCTTTAATTCCCGCTCTTATAATGTCTGGTTTATCACCAATGCCATTTTTATTTTATGGCTTTTTAAATAGTAAAGAATCAAAAAGAAAAAAAGAACTAGAAGAATTAAAATATGAAACTCCAACTTTGATTTTTTATGAGGCCCCACATCGAATTCAAAAAACATTATTAGATATGTTAGAGGTGTTGGGAAATCGCGAAATATGTATTTCCCGGGAAATAAGTAAAAAGTTCGAAGAAGTATATAGAGGAACAATAAAAGAATTAATAGAACAAATAGTTGACATTAAGGGTGAAATAGTAATTGTTGTGGATGGTAATAAACAAGGCAAAAACTATGACAATTTAACAATTATTGAACATGTAAATTCGATTGTTGCACTGGGAAATACTTTAAAAGATGCAATAAAAATAGTTTCAAGTGAAAGAAATATTTCTAGAACTGAAGTTTATAATGAATATCATGGAATTAAAAAGTAGGTGAAATAATGAAATTAATTGTAGGCCTTGGAAATCCAGGAAAAGAATACGAAAATACAAGACATAATATTGGTTTTATGGTTTTAGATGATTATGCTAATAAAAAAAATCTGACTTTTTCAAAATCAAAAGATGGTGGATTGTATATAAAAACATGTATAGAAAATGAAGAAGTAATATTATTAAAACCTCAAAAATATATTAATTTATCTGGTGAAGTTGTAATTAAATTTGTAAAATATTACAAAATAAATATTGATGATATTCTTATTATAAATGATGATTTAGACATTGAATTAGGTAAATACAAATTAAAATATAAAGGTAGTAGTGGTGGTCATAATGGGCTTAAAAATATTGAGTTACATTTGGGTACCCAACAATATAAGAGATTAAAAATAGGAATATCTAATAATAAATTATTGGACGCAAAAGATTATGTATTAGGGAAATTGTCATCAGATGAAAAATTAAAACTTCAAACCGTAATTAATATTTCTTCTGAAATAATAGATGACTATCTTCACGTTAACTTTGATAAATTAATGAATAAGTATAACAAATAAGAAAGGAAGAAAAAATATGTCCTTTTTTGCTAAAATTTTTAAATATAATGAAAAAAGTACACAAATACAAGGTTTGAATGATAGTCTTAAAGCACTTTATGTTTATGACTATTTTAATCATGATAAAGATTCAATTCTTGTTGTTACTAATACTCTTTTTGAGGCAAATAAATTTTATCAAGAAATATATTCATATACAAAAGATGTTTTATTGTTTCCAATGGATGATTTTTTGACAAGTGAAGCATTAGCTATATCACCTGACCTAAAAAACACAAGACTTGAGACTTTAAATGAAATACTTGATACAAAAAAAATTGTAGTAACAAATTTAATGGGGTATTTAAGGTTTTTACCACCTAAAGAAATTTATTTATTAAATAAATTAGTTATTAATAAGAATAAAGAATACAATAAAGAATCGTTAGAAAAAAAATTAGTTAATATGGGCTACACTCGTGAAACTTTAGTTGATAAAACGGGTGTTTTTGCGTCTCGTGGATATGTTTTAGATATTTTTCCAATATCTTCTACAAATCCAATTAGAATAGAATTTTTTGGCGATGAAATAGAATCAATAAAAGAGTTTAATGTTGATAATCAATTAACTATAAAACCAATTGAATCTATTGAAATATATCCTAACACAGAATTTTTGATTGATGATGAGAATATAGAATTAACTAAAACATCTCAAAAAAATCTTGTAAAATATTTAACTCCAACAAATATATATAATTTTATCAAACCATCATTCGTTTTTTTTGATAATTATAGTGAAATAAAATCAGCTAATGAAAGTTTAATGAAAGAAATAAATGATTATAATGTTAGTCAAAATATTGCTTCTTCAACTATTTATATGAATGATTTTTATTCTATAAATCCAAACATATATAAAGATTTTATAACATTTGATAATGTAAATTTAGATACACCTGAACTAGCTGAACGATATATATGCGGTGATGTAGAAAATTTTACAGGTTCCATATCAGATATTAAATCTCGCTTGAATAGTTATATAAAATCAAATAAAACAGTTTTAATCTGCTTAGGAGATAGATATAAAATTGACAAATTTCTATTAGAATTTGACCAAGAAGATATAATTTTTACAAATGAGAATAATATTGTGGAAAATAAAATAAATTTGATTATAAAATCAATAAAAACAGGTTTTGAGTATAATAAATATATTTGTATTTCAGAAAATGAACTATATAATAAAAAAACTTCAGATTTTAAATATAAATCAAATTTTAAACTTGGAACAAAAATTAGAGATATAAATAAGTTAAATGTTGGTGATTATATAGTTCATTACTCACATGGAATAGGAAGATATATAGGAATAAAAACACTTGTAAAAAATGGTTTTAAAAAAGATTATTTAGAATTAGAATATAAAGATTCTGATAAACTCTATATTCCTGTTGAAAAAATAGAACTTATAAGTAAGTATTCAACAAACGAAGGAATAGTTCCTAAAATTAATAAGTTAGGTTCAAAAGAATGGCAAAAAACAAAATTACGCGTTAAACAAAAAATTGAATCAATAGCATCCGATTTATTGAAACTTTATGCTGAAAGAGAAGCTTCAAAAGGAATAAAATTTGATAAAGATAATGAAGATCAAATCGAATTTGAAAAGTGTTTTCCATATGATGAAACTCCAGATCAATTAAGAGTAACAGAAGAAATAAAAAAAGATATGGAAAGTAGTAAGGTTATGGATAGATTACTTTGCGGTGATGTAGGGTATGGCAAAACCGAAGTAGCTTTTCGTGCTGCTTATAAAGCAATTATTTCTGGATATCAAGTAGCTTTTTTATGTCCAACTACTATTTTATCAAATCAACACTTTCAAAATGCACTTAACAGGTTTTCATCATTTGCTGTAAATATTAAATTACTTAATAGATTTACTTCTTCAAAAGATGTTGAAAATATAAAAATTGGTTTGGAAAAAGGTAATATTGACTTACTTATTGGTACTCATAGAATTTTAAGTAAAGATATTAATTTTAAGAACTTAGGTTTATTAATAATAGATGAAGAACAAAGATTTGGTGTTAAAGCAAAAGAACAGATAAAAGAATATAAAAATAATATAGATGTTTTAACCTTATCTGCAACGCCAATACCTAGAACATTACAAATGTCTATGTCAGGAATAAGAAGTTTGTCTTTACTTGAAACACCTCCTGTAGATAGATATCCAATTCAAACATATGTAATTGCTGAAAACAAGCAAATTATAAAAGAGTCTATATATAAGGAACTTTCAAGAAATGGTCAGGTATTTATATTGTATAATAACATCGAAGACATGGAAGAGAAAAAGTTAGAAATTCAAAACATTGTACCAGATGCAAAAATTGTGTGTGCGCATGGAAGATTATCTAAAACAGAGCTTGAAAATATAATGATTTCGTTTGTTAACAAAGAATTTGATATATTACTATGTACAACAATAATAGAAACTGGAATAGATATACCAAATGCTAATACATTAATAATATTAGATGCCGATAAATTTGGTTTATCCCAACTATACCAAATAAGAGGAAGAGTTGGAAGAAGCAATAAAATTGCTTATTGTTATTTAATGTACGATAAACACAAAATTTTATCTGAAATAGCTACTAAAAGATTAAAGGTTATTAAAGAATTTACAGAACTTGGTAGTGGTTTTTCAATTGCTGTTAGAGATCTATCAATAAGAGGTGCAGGAGATATCTTAGGTAGTGAACAAGCAGGTTTTATTGATTCTGTTGGTGTAGAATTATTTCTTAACATGTTAAATGAAGAAATATCTAAACAACAAAATAAAGAAGTAAATAAAGATTTAAAAAGGGAAGAATTAATCTCAGAAGTACCACTTTTAGATGTATCAACATCTATTGATGACAAATATGTTTCAGAGGTGCCACTTAAAATAGAAATTCACAAGATGATAAATAGTATAGATTCGCTTGATAATTTAGAAAAAATTAAATTACAAATAGAAGATAGATTTGGAACAGTATCAGATGATATAATAATATATATGTATGAAGAATTATTTGAAAAAAAAGCAAGAAAACTTGGTATAACAAAAATAAATCAAACTAAAAACTTTGTAGAAGTTATTTTACCTCCATTATTAACTCAAAAAATAGATGGAGAAAAACTATTCATGGAAGCAAATTCAATAACTAGAATGTTTAGATTTAGTATGAAAAACAGATCATTAAGTATAATTCTTGATATAGTTAAATTAGAGAATCACTATATATATTATTTAATAAAATTGTGCGATGTTATAAATGACTCAATAAAAAAATAAAAATTGTGAATAAAAAAATTTATAAGAACCAATCTAAAAATGTGAGGTGCTTATGAAATCAACTGGAATAATAAGAAGAATAGATTCTTTGGGTAGAATTGTTATACCTAAAGAAATAAGAAAAAGTTTAAAAATTTTTGAAAATGATATGCTAGAAATATCATTAGATAATAATGTCATTAAATTACAAAAAACTTCAACATTTTCAGATTCATTAAACAATTATGAGGAAATATTTAAATTAGTAAATAAATTATATTCTTGTGATGTTTTCGTATCAGATAAATCAAAAATATTATTATATGTTGGAAAAGATAAGATAAAATATGTAGGTAAAAATATAAGCGATTTTTTACACCAATGTTTAAATACACGTCAAAAACTTTATAAAAATGAGAAATCTACCTTTCAAATTACCAATGATTTATCTAATTCAGAAACTGTAAATAATTATTTAATAATTCCTATAATTAGTTCAGGTGATACATATGGAACATTAGGATTTATAAATTATAATAGCTTTGAAAATATAATAAATGTAGGTAATATTATCGAAAAAACATTACATTTTGAATTAAAAGAAATATAGGTTATAGTATATGAAATATAATCTATATTTTTTCTTTTTTTTATGTCAAAAAATGTCTAAAAAACAAGAATACGTGTAAAATGTTGTAAATTGTCGTTTTAAATTTCAATAATGATATTGTTTAAAGGTATTAATTATGGTATATTTGAAATGTTTTTAATAGAGAGGACTGTCTAAATTGGAACACTGCAATTATGTGAAGTATGTTGTACCAATATTTTTGATATTTCTGTTTCTTCTAATTAGAAATATAATTATTAATTTTAATTACATAGATTTAATGTATTTATTTACGATAATTTGTTTCTCAATTAGGTATCAATTTATAAGAAAAAAATAGAAAATTATATCTTTACGTGATATAATTTTTTTTGGTGATATAATATGATGATTGATACTCATTGTCATTTAGAAAAAAAAGATTATGACAACCTTGATGAAGTAATAAAAAAAATGGATGACAATATAATTATAACAAGTGGTGTGGATAAACAAACCAATATAGAATGTATTAATCTTAGTGAAAAATATAAAAATGTATTTTGTACAATTGGTATTCACCCAGAATATGCAAATGAATCTGATGAACAATTAAACGAAATGTTAAAACATATAGAAAATAATATTAATAATAAAAGAGTTGTTGGAATAGGTGAAATAGGATTAGACTTTCATTATGATGGCTATAACAAAGAAAAACAAAAAAAATTATTTATTTCTCAACTAGAACTTGCACGTAAATATAATAAAACTGTTGTAATTCATAGTAGGGATTCAATTGCAGAAACATATGAAATACTAAAACAATTTAAAGATTTAAAAAAAGTTATACATTGTTATAGTTCCAGCTTAGAAATGGCTTTAGAATTTATAAAAATAAATTGTGTTTTTGGAATAGGTGGTGTTTTAACCTTTAAAAATTCTCATAAATTAGTTGATGTTGTTAAAAATATAGATTTAAAATATTTTTTATTAGAAACTGATAGTCCTTATTTGACTCCAGAGCCATATAGAGGAACAAAAAATGAACCATATAATATTATATATGTAGCAAAAAAAATTTCTGAAATTAAAAATATTTCTTTAGATAGTGTTTTAAAACAAACAACAAATAATGCAGTAAGCGAATTTGATTTGACTTTGAATTTATGATATGATTATTGTAGTTTAAGAAAATCAAGAGGTGAATAAATGAGTTTATGTCTTTTAAAGATAGTTAAAGAATGGATTGCTATACTTTTTGTTGCACTAAGTTCATTGTTTGGTTCTGATGTTAGTAGTGATAAAATAGAAGTTGCTTACAACATTGAAAATATAAATATGATAACATCTGCAGAAGCAGTAGATTATAAAACAAAAAAAATATATAATGACAAGATTTCAAGTGATACGAAAAACGTATTAACTGAGGGTGAAGTTGGTATTATATATGATGTAGAAGGCGAAAAAGTAACTCTTAGAGAACCAGTTACAGAAGTTGTGGAAATTGGAACAGGTGCAAAAGATAATTATAGTGGTGAAATTACTGGATATGGCGCAGACTGCGTTGGTTGTTCTGGTAATGTTAGCTGCAAAACACCCGATGGAGTTCATAATTTAAGTGATAGTGAGTATTATAATGACTCACAATACGGGAATTTAAGAATAGTTGCAGCAGATAATTCATTGTTTAAATGTGGAACTGTAATGGATGTTACTAAGTCAGATGGAACATCTATTAGAGCAATTGTACTTGATACTGGATCAGCACTTAGAAGTGCATGGCGAAATGATGGAAAAATCGTTGTGGATGTAGCTTTTAAAACCCAATCAGATCCAGAACTACATAATATAACTGATAGAAGTGGAAATGTTAAATTTTCAGTAAAAAGATGGGGTTGGTAATTAGGTCACTTTTACATTAAAGTGATTTTTTTTCTTGCGTATTAATTTTTCTTGTTTTATAATCATATAAAGAGGTGAGATAATGGAATATTCCCCTAAAAAAATGTCTGATAATTTATCATCTAATGGGTTCAATTTTAAAAAAAAGTATGGACAAAATTTTATAGTAGATGAAAATATAATCAATTCTATAATAGATAAATCACATATAGACAATGAAACTTTAGTAATTGAAATAGGTCCAGGAGCTGGTTCATTAACTGATAAATTAACACAAAAAGCAAAATATGTTTTATGTTATGAAATAGATGAAAAACTAAAACCAATCCTTGAAAAAAACATATTTAAAAAAAATAATTTAGAAATAATTTTTAAAGATTTTTTAGAATCAAATGTAAAAGAAGATATAAAAAAATACAATTATGAAAAATTGTATGTTATTGCTAATTTACCTTATTATATAACAACGCCAATAATAATCAAGCTTATAGAAGACGATTTAAATGTAGATAAAATAGTTGTAATGGTACAAAAAGAAGTTGGTGATAGATTTAAAGCAACTCCTGGTAGTAAGGATTATAGTTCACTTTCTGTTTTTTTAGGATATTATTATAATATTAAAAAACTTATGGATGTTAGTAGAAATGTATTTATTCCAAAACCAAACGTTGATAGCATAGTTGTTGAATTTTCTAAAAAAAATAGTTTATTATATTTAAAGGATACACAAACTTTTTATAAATTAATTCGTGATAGTTTTAAACAAAAAAGAAAAACTTTGAAAAATAATTTAAAAGATTATAATTTAATAAAAATTGAAGAAACTTTAAAAAAATATAATTTTGATTTAACTGTTCGCGCTGAACAATTACCAATAGAAGTTTTTATTGATATTTCAAATTCACTATAAAAAAAGACATTATAAGACAAATTAAAGTTTTATAATGTTTTTTGGTGATATTATGCAAATTATAACAAAGGTATTATGGTTTTTTGCGACATTAATTATTTTAACATCTAGTATATATTTCACTTATAAACTAAAAGGAATCCAATTTAATTTTAAGTCCATGTTTAAATCAATTGGTTCAAATAGTAAAACAAGTGGTATATCAAATTTTCAAACATTAATGCTAACACTTGCAGGAAGAATAGGAGTAGGTAGTGTTGCAGGTGTTTCACTTGCTATATATACAGGTGGAATAGGAACAATTTTTTGGCTTATAGTAACAGTATTTTTATGTGCACCAAATACATTTTGTGAAACTATATTAGGTGGTATATATAAAGAACAAGATGTTAATTTTCAGTATAAAGGTGGTCCTAGTTATTATATAAAGAAAGGATTAAAAAATAAAACGCTTGGAAATATGTATGCAATATTAATAATTGTAGGTTATGTTGGATTTTTTTGTGGAATACAATCTAATACAATAACAAGAAGTTTAGTAAATACTAACATAAATGTTTTTTTTATAGCTACCGTTCTTTCAATAATAACGTTTATAATAATATATGGAGGATTAAAGCAAATTACTAAGTTTTCAACTGTGATAGTACCTATAATGACAATTATATATATTTTATTTGCTTTTATAGTCTTAATTTTAAATATTAATAAAATTCCTCAAATATTTATAGAAATTATAAAAGATGCTTTTAACTTTAAATCTTTTTTTGCAGGTTTTATATCAGGATTTTTAATTGGCATACAAAGGGGAATTTTTTCAAACGAATCTGGTATTGGAACAGGAAGTATAGTATCATCTACAAGTTGTAGTACGGATATAGTTAAACAAGGATATATTCAAATGCTTGGAATATATATAACTACGTTTTTAATATGCATATCAACAGCTATAATAGTTTTAACTAGTAACTATCAAGATTTAAATTATATTGATATGAATGGTATAGAAATGACTAAAAATGCTTTTTTGTACCATTTTGGTTCTTTAGGTGATATTGTATTAACTTTATCAATAATTTTATTTTCATTTTCAACAATAGTTACAGCTTATTATTATGGTGAATCTTGTTTAAAATATTTTGGTAATGTAAATAGTATAAAAATCTTTTTACTTAAATTAGCGACTGTACTCATAGTATTTGTTGGTTGCATTGCTTCTTCATATTACTTATGGTCTTTAGTAGATATAATAGTTGCTCTACTTATTCTAATAAATGTTTATGCAATAATAAAATTAAGAAAAGAAATCTTAGTTTATGTTAATAAAAACAACTAAATGTGCTAAAATATAGTTGGTGATTTGAAATGGTTACAAAAAATTGGGACAATGTACTTAAAGATGAATATAATAAAGATTATTTTAAAAGACTTAGAAGTTTTTTAAAAAAAGAATATTCTACAAAAATTTGTTATCCTAAAAAAGAGGAAATTTTTAATGCACTTAAGTATACTAATTATGAGGATGTGAAAGTAGTTATATTAGGGCAAGATCCATATCATGGTGAAAATGAAGCACATGGTTTTTGTTTTTCCGTGAGAAGTACGGTTAAAAGACCACCATCATTAAATAATATTCTTAAAGAGTTATATGATGATTTAAAAATAGTTAGAAAGGAAAATGAATTAACTAGTTGGGCAGAGCAGGGAGTATTATTGTTAAACAGTGTATTAACTGTAGTAAAAGACACCCCTCTTTCACATAGAGGAATAGGTTGGGAAGAATTTACAGATTCAATTATAAAAAAAATAAATGAAAAAGATTCAACAGTCGTTTATATTCTTTGGGGAAGTTACGCTAGAAGTAAAAAGTATTTAATAACTAATCCTAAACATTATGTAATAGAATCAGCGCATCCATCACCTTTATCTGCAAACAAAGGATTTTTTGGAAGTAAACCATTTTCAAGGACAAATGAAATATTAATTAAAAATAATATGAAACCTATTAATTGGTAGGTAGTAGTTAGGAGCAATATATGGAAGAAGCATATTTAGAAATTTTAGAAAAGTTTAAGAATTTTAATGGTGAAAATATAATAGTTGCTGTATCAGGTGGTGCAGATTCTATTAGTTTATTACATTTGATGATAAGGGCAAAAGAAACCTTAAATTTAAATGTTGTTTGTGCACATGTTAATCATAATGTTAGAAAAGAAAGTGAGCAAGAAAAAATATTTGTAAAGGATTTTTGCGATAAAAATGGAGTCATTTTTGAATATATGAAAATAGAAAATTATGGGGATGATAATTTTCATAATGAAGCTAGAACAAAAAGATATGATTATTTTGAAAAATTAATTGAAAAATATAATTCAAAATATTTATTAACAGCTCATCATGGTGATGATTTAATAGAAACTATACTTATGCGTATTGTAAGGGGTGCATCATTTAAGGGATATAGTGGATTTTCAAAAGAAGTAGATAAAGGTTCATACAAAATATTTAGACCACTTATTACAGTTACAAAAGATGATATATATTCTTATGTAGAAAAAAATAATTTAAAATATGTTGTAGACCAATCAAATTTTAAAGATGTATATACAAGAAATAGATATAGAAAATATGTATTACCTATGTTAAAAAATGAGGATAAAAATGTGCATCATAAGTTTTACAAATTTAGTAAATCTATTTTAGAATATAATGACTACATAGAAAAACAAGCTAAAAAGATTTTTGATGAAATAGTTAATAACAATAAAGTAAATATAGAAAAATTTTTGAAACTTGATAAAGTTATTTCAGAAAAAATAATTTATATGTTATTAGAAAACCAATATCAAGATGATCTAATGCTTATAACAGATAAACATGTTGAATTAATCAACAATTTAATAAAATCAACTAAATCTAATTCATATATATTTTTGCCCAACAATTTGAAGGGAATAAAATCATATAATGAATTTTACATAGAAAAAATAAAAGAAGAAAAAGATTCTTATGAAATAGAAATAAGTGAAAATGTAATTTTACCTAATGGTAAAACTATAGAGGTTATAGATTCATCAGAAATTGATGATAATAATATATGCCGATTAAACTATAAAGATATATGTATGCCGCTTCATGTAAGAAATAGAAAAAATGGCGATAAAATTAGTGTAAAAGGAATGTTAGGCACAAAGAAAATAAAAGATATATTTATAGATTCAAAAATCCATTCATCAGAAAGAGATTTATGGCCAATTGTTGTAGATTCAACAGGAAAAATAGTTTGGATACCAGGACTTAAAAAATCTAAATTTAATAGTAAAAAAGACGAAAAGTGTGATATAATACTAAGGTATTATTAGAAAGGAAGAGATTTGTGAATAAAAAAGCAGTTAAAAAGGGTATATTACCATACTTATTCTTATTTTTAGTAATGCTAGGAATTTTATATTTTTTTAATATAGCAAATCAAAAAGTTAATGTAATTGATTATCAACAATTTTTAGCATCTGCATCAGAAAATAAAATAAAAGAAATTGTAGTAGTTCCATATACACGTTCAAGTTTATATCAAATAGAAGGAACTATGGAAGGTTACGCTGAAAATGAAACATTTGTATTAAAAATGCCATTAGCAGAGGAAGTAATAACAGAATTACTTAACCTTCAAAAACAATATAATTTTAAACTAGATACAATAGCTGATCCAGGGTCAAATACAATATTATTGTTTGTTGTAAATATTTTACCAACAGTTATATTAATAGGTTTTGCGTTCTTCTTCATTTCAAAACAAATGGGTGGAGCAAATAAATCTATGGATTTTGGAAAAAGTAGAGCTCATTTAAGTGAAAATAACAAAAAAGTTACTTTCAAACAAGTAGCTGGATTAACAGAAGAAAAACAAGAAGTAGCTGAATTAATAGACTTTTTAAAAAGCCCAGCAAAATTTCAAAAAATGGGTGCAAGAATTCCTAAAGGAGTATTATTAGTAGGTCCTCCAGGAACAGGAAAAACTTTACTTGCTCGTGCAGTAGCAGGAGAAGCAAACGTACCATTCTTTTATATAAGTGGTTCAGAATTTGTAGAACTATTCGTAGGAGTAGGTGCTAGTAGAGTAAGAGATATGTTTAAACAAGCAAAACAAAGTGCACCATGCTTAATATTTATAGATGAAATTGATGCTGTAGGTAGACAAAGAGGAGCAGGTCTTGGTGGAGGACATGATGAAAGAGAACAAACATTAAACCAACTTTTAACAGAAATGGATGGATTTGGAGCTAATGAGGGTATCATTATAATAGCTGCAACAAACAGACCAGACGTTTTAGACCCAGCACTTCTTAGACCAGGACGTTTTGATAGACAAGTCCAAGTTAATTTACCAGATGCAAAAGGTAGAGAAGAAATTTTAAAAGTTCATGCTGAAAATAAAATATTTTCAAAAAATGTTAATCTAGAAAATATAGCTTCAAGAACAGTAGGATTTAGTGGAGCAGACCTAGAAAACTTATTAAATGAAGCAGCTTTATTAACAGTTAGAAGAAATAAAAAATGTATAACTATGGCTGAATTAGATGAGGCTCAAGATAGAGTTTTAATGGGTCCAGCTAAAGTTTCTAAAAAATATACTGAAAATGATAAAAAATTAGTAGCATATCACGAATCAGGACATGCAGTTTTAGGAATAAAATTAGATGGTGCTAATGATGTTCAAAAAATCACTATTATTCCTAGAGGTTATGCAGGCGGTTACACTATGATGCAACCAAAAGAAGAAAGATTTACATCTACTAGAAAAGAACTAATTGAAAGAATTACAGGATTGCTAGGTGGACGTGTAGCAGAAGAATTAGTGTTTGGTGAAATAACAACAGGAGCACATAATGACTTTCAACAAGCAACAAAAATTGCACGTGCAATGGTAACAGAATATGGTATGAGTAGTTTAGGTCCAATTCAATTAGAAAGTAATGATGAAGGTAGTGTTTTCTTAGGAAGAGATTATAATAAAATAAGAAACTTCTCATCTCAGGTAGCATATGAAATAGATCAAGAAATGAGAAAAATAATAGATGAATGTTATAAAAATGCAGTTAAAATAATAAAAGAAAATAGAAAATTATTAGATTTAATTGCAGAAGTTTTAATAGAAAGAGAAACTATTACTAAAGAACAAATTGATTATTTAGTTGAAAATGGATGTATGCCTGATGAAGATGATGAAAAAGATTATAGTGAGTTTAAAACAGCTTCACTAAACGATTTAACTTTATCTGAATTAAAAGATCTAGCAAAAGAAAAGGGAATAAAAGGCTATTCCAAAATGACAAAAGAAGAATTATTAAATGAATTAGATAAATAAGGAAATTATATTTCCTTTTTTTAATGAAAATGGTACAATATAATTACACAGTTATAAAGAATAAGAAGAAAGGGTTAATTTTCGAAATATTATTTATATAAAGTATTAAATATAGAGAAGTATAATGAGATGGTGATAAAATGGGTAAAATTATAGCATTGGTAAATCAAAAAGGTGGAGTAGGAAAAACTACATCTAGTATAAATTTGGCGGCTTCACTTGGAGTGCTAAAAAGACGTGTTTTATTAGTTGATTTAGATCCACAAGGAAATGCTAGTACAGGAATAGGTATAGATAAATCAACAATAAAGAAAAGTATTTATGATTTACTTTTAGATAATGCTGAATTATCCGAAGCAATAATAAAGACTAAATTTAAAAATTTATATGTAATACCTGCAACAATCAATTTAGCTGGTGCAGATATAGAATTGATGGAAAAAAGCAGATATGAACCTGGTTTTTCTAAGGGAGGACAGTTAAAAAAATATCTTAGTCAAGCAAAAGAAATGTTTGATTATATAATAATAGATTGTCCACCAAGTTTGGGAATTCTTACAACGAATGCTTTGACTGCAGCAGATTCAGTAATAATACCAGTACAATGTGAATTTTTCGCACTAGAAGGTATAATGCAATTAATTAATACCATAATGCTTGCTCAAAAAAATCTAAACCCTACTTTAGATATAGAGGGAGTATTGCTTACAATGCTTGATAATAGAACAAATTTAGGATTAGAAGTAGTTGAAGATATTAAAAGTTATTTTAAAGAAAGAGTATATGATACTATAATTCCAAGACTTGTAAGATTATCAGAAGCACCAAGCCATGGTAAACCTATTATAGCGTATGACCCACATAGTAGAGGAACAGAAGCTTATTTAAATTTAGCCAAAGAGGTGATTGAAAGAAATGGAAACTAAAAAAAGAGCACTAGGTCGAGGCCTAGAAGAATTATTTAATAATGAGAATTTAGATTTACAAAGTATGGAAACCAAAATATATGAAAGTGCAACTAATGAAGAAGTTGTAGAAATACCATTAGAAGAATTACGACCAAATCCATATCAACCAAGAAAGGTTTTTGATGAAGAAGCCTTACAAGATTTAGCTGATTCAATAAAAGAACATGGTGTTTTTCAACCAATAATAATTAAAAAAAGTATTAAAGGTTATGAAATAATAGCTGGAGAAAGAAGATATAGAGCTTCTAAAATAGCTGGTTTAACTAAAATCCCTGCAATTATCAGAAATTTTACTGATGAACAAATGATGGAGATTGCTTTATTAGAGAATTTGCAACGTGAAAATTTAAATGCAATAGAAGAAGCAATAGCTTATAAAAAAATGATTCAAAATTTAGGAATTACACAAGAAGAACTTGCAAAAAAAGTAGGTAAAAGTAGAAGTCATGTTACTAATATAATTGGTCTACTTCGTTTACCACAAGAAGTTCAACAATTGGTAGCAGATTCAAAAATAACAATGGGACATGCAAGAGCTTTAAGTAAATTAGAATCAGAAGAAGAAATGAAAGCCTTAGCTAATAAAATAATAGATGAACATTTGCCAGTTAGACAAACAGAAGAGGATTTAAGCTCTGATAAAATTGAAAAAAAAGTAAAAATTAGTCGTGTAAATAATAATTCAAATACTCGCGAGTTTAAATATGTAGAAGACTTACTACGTGATAAATTAGATACAAAAGTAAGAATAAAAGAAAAAAAAATAGAAATATCTTTTACAAACGTAGCTGATTTAAATAGAATTCTAGAAGTATTAAATGTTAAGGAGTAATATATGAAAATTTTAGAATCTATACTTATTAAAGAGGTTATTTATCCAATACTAATAATTTTGTTTTCTATATTAATATATTTATTATTAAAAAATTTTACTAAAAAAATATTTGGTGTGAAAGTGAAAAAAGTAGATATTAAAAGAAAAAATACTGCGTATAGTATAATTATTAATTTAGAAAAATATTTTATCATTGTAGTAGCTTTTTTAATGATATTAAATGTTTTTGGAGTAGATACGATGACATTGGTTACTTCACTTGGAATAGTAGGGTTAGCAGCAGGTCTAGCAGTTCAAGATACGTTAAAAGATTTTATTTCAGGTGTATCAATTGTATTTGAAAATAAATATAGCGTTGGAGATAATGTAACAATAGGTGACTTTAGAGGTGACGTTATAGAACTTGGAATGAAAACAACAAAGATTAGAGCTTATACAGGAGAAGTACTTATAATTCCAAATCATTTGGTAGAAAAAGTAATAAATCATAGTATGTCTAAATCTGTTGCTATTGTGGATATAGATGTGTCATATGATTCCAATCTTGAAAAAGTAGAAAAAGTATTAGAAGAATTATGCAAAAATTTAACAAAAGAACTAAATGGTTTAAAAGGTGAAGTTCAGTTACTTGGAATAAATGAACTAGCTTCTTCTTCTATCAAATATAGAATAATAGCAGATACAGTTCCTCTTAAGAATTACGAAATAGAAAGAAAAATTAAAAAGGAACTAAAAATAATATTAGATCAAAACAAAATAGAAATTCCATATAATCAGGTGGTGATCCATAGTGCAAAATGAGTATAAGTTAGGCACGATTGTAGAAATGAAAAAACAACATCCTTGTGGTTCAAAAAATTTTTCTATTATAAGGTTAGGTGCAGATATAAAAATAAAATGTGTAGAATGTGGAAGAATAATCATGCTTCCAAGAATAGATTTTAATAAAAAAATCAAAAAAATTATTACCTATTAGGAGGTATTATGAAAAAACGAAAAAATAAAAAACAAAAGTATATAGGAATAATAACTTCATTATTAATTATTACTTTTGTAATTATGATATTAAGTTTAATATTTAATATAATAGGAATAAATGGTCAAAAAACTGCAATAAACAATGGTTTATTAGAATCATCCTTAATAACAGTAAATAACATCTTTACTAAAGACGGAATAAGGTTTTTATTAAATAATGTTACCTCAAATTTAGATTATTTAAAACCATTAATTATATTAATAATGTCAGTTATGTGTACAAGCATATTGGAATCCAGCGGACTTTTAAGCCATATCTTTTCTAAGTTTGGTAAGTTAAAAACTCCAATTATTACATTTGCTACAGTATTAATATCAATAATATTTACATTCTTTGGAGAGTATAGTTATTTATTTTTATTTCCTCTTGTTGCTTCTATATATAGAGTTATGGACAGAAGCTCTGTAGTTGGAATAATTACAGTTTTTTTAGGAATTACTTTAGGTTATGGTTTTGGAATATTCATGAATTATGATCAATATTCATTAGGACTTTTGACTGAACAAGCTGCTATACTTGATGTAGATCCATCATATAAATTTAGTATATTTTCTACTAACTATATAATGGTTATAGGAACTGCATTATTAGTATTTGTACTAACAATTTTTATTGAAAAAAATATTATGCCTAAATATAAAAAAATTGAAAAGTTAGAAAATCAGTATAATTATTCAAAGAAGGGATTAATAATTTCTGGAATATTATTTATATTTCTTTTCGTTACTTTAATAATTTGTTCTTTACCACAAAGTTTTTTATTAGATGATTCTAGTTCAAACTATATAGCTAAATTATTTGGTAATAATTCAGTAATGAAAGAGGGTTTAATTTATATATTATTACTTTTCTTAATGCTTATAGGTACAATATATGGTAAAATTACTAAAAACTTTAAGGACGATGTTAAAGCTAATATAGGACTTAGTAAGAATTTTGATAATTTTGGTTATATATTTGTAATTATGTTTTTTTCAGTACAATTAATTTCAATATTAAATTATACAAATATAGGAACTATATTAATAACTGGTTTAACAAATTTATTAAGTTTTATGGATTTTTCAGGATTATTTTTAATAGTAACTTTCATAATAGTTACTATAATTACAACAGTATTCGTTCCAAGTTTAATAGATAAATGGGTTCTTATGTCACCAATCATAGTACCATTATTTATGAGAGCCAATATAACACCAGGTTTTTGTCAATTTTTATATGTAACATCAAATTCTATAGGAAGAAGTATAACACCATTTTTTATATATTTTTTGATAATGATTGGGTTTATTCAAAAATATGAAAGTGAAGATGTAAATACTACTATAGGAAGCACTTTAAAATTAATATTGACAACTATATTATGGACAGTAGGTATAATGCTTGTTTTCATATTATTGTGGTATATTTCAGGATTGCCTGTTGGAATAGGAGGCTATCCAACTCTATAGAAAGGAAGATTTAAATGAGTTTAACAGCAGGAATAGTGGGGTTGCCTAATGTGGGAAAATCAACTTTATTTAATGCAATTACTAAAAAAAATATTTTAGCTGCAAATTACCCTTTTGCTACTATAGATCCAAATGTAGGAGTAGTTACAGTACCAGATGAACGTTTAGAATTTCTTGAAAATTTATATATTCCAAATAGCCTAGTACCTACAACTTTTGAATTTACAGATATAGCAGGTTTAGTAAAAGGTGCATCAAAAGGAGAAGGACTAGGAAATAAATTTTTATCTCACATAAGAGAAGTAGATGCTATAGTAGAAGTGGTTAGATGTTTTGAAGATAAAAACATTATACATGTAGAATCAAATATAGATCCAATAAGAGATATAGAAATTATAAATGTTGAATTATTGCTTGCTGATTTAGAAGTTATAGATAATAGAATAAATAAAATAGGTAAAAAAGCTATTCTTTCAAATGATAAATTAGTAAAAAAGGAAGCTGAATTGTTAAATAGAATTAAAGAGTCACTTGAACAAAATATTCCAATCAGAAAAATAAATTTTGAAGAAGAAGAATATAAAATGATTAAACATTTTAATTTAATAACAGCTAAACCTATTATATATATGGCAAATGTAAGCGAAGAAGATATACAAAATGGAAATGAATATGTTGAAAAAGTAAAAGAATATGCTAAAGCAGAAAATGCACAAGTTATTACAGTATGTGCAAAGATAGAATCCGAATTAAGTGAACTTAATGATGAAGATAAGTTAGAATTTTTAAAAGATCTTGGTATAGAAGAGAGTGGATTAAATAAATTAATTAAAGCTACCTATGATTTATTAGGTCTTGCTACATATTTTACAGCAGGAAGTGATGAAGTAAGAGCATGGACTTTTAAAAAAGGAATGAAAGCTCCACAATGCGCAGGAATAATACATACCGATTTCGAAAAAGGATTCATAAAAGCAGAAGTTATGAGTTATGATGATTTAAAATTATATGGAAATGATAAAGCTGTAAAAGAAGCAGGAAAACTTAGACTTGAAGGCAAAGATTATATAATGCAAGATGGAGATATATGCTTTTTTAGATTTAATGTATAATATTTATACATTTTTTCTTTTTTTTTTAATAAACATTAAATAAGGTTTACAAATTTAAATCTATTTGATATAATCAATTGCGAGTATTAATTTACTCCTTGCTCATAAGAGCCTAGTGAGACCATAAGGAGGTGTAGAAAATGAAAAACTATGAAATCATGTTTATCGTTCGTCCTACATTATCAGAAGATGAAATAAAAAAAGTAGCTTCTTCTTTTGAAAAAGTGTTAAAGGATAACGGTGCAAGTGAAATAAAAGTTGAAGAAATGGGACAAAGAGAATTAGCTTATGAAATCAAAGACTTTAAAAGTGGTTACTATTATGTAATGACTTGTATAGCAAATGATGATAAAGCTATTAAGGAATTTGACCGTTTAGCTTTAATAAGCAATGACATTGTTCGTCATTTAATAACTAAACTTGAAAAATAAGAAAGAGGCAAATAAATGAATCGTGTAATGTTGATTGGAAGATTAACTGCAAAACCTGAATTAAGATATACTGGATCAAATTTACCATTTGCTCGTTTTTCAGTAGCAGTAAATAGAACTTTTAATAACGCCCAAGGGCAAAGAGAAACTGACTTTATTAATGTTGTTGTTTGGAGAAAACAAGCTGAAAATGTTTGTAATTTTTTAAACAAAGGTAGTTTAGTTTCTGTTGAAGGAAGATTACAAACAGGAAGTTATGATGATAAAGATGGAAACAAAAGATATACAATGGATGTAGTTGCTGATTCTGTTCAATTTTTGGAAAGTAAATCTCAATCTCAAAATAGAGAACAAGGGTCTGAAATGACTCCATATGATTATCAAAATGAAACACCAAATGTAGATGTTGATAACGATCCATTTGCTGATTTTGGTGACAGCGTTTCTATTGATGAAAACTTCTTAGACTAAAAGGAGGAAATAAAAATGGCTGAATTTTATAGAAAAAAGAAAAAAATATGTCAAATGTGTTCTGGAAAAGATGTTGACTATAAAAATGTAGATGTTGTTAAAAAATATGTAAGCAATGATAAAGGTAAAATTTTACCTAGACGTATGACAGGTGCTTGCGCTAAACATCAAAGACATATAGCTGGCGAAGTTAAAAAAGCACGTTTTATGGCTTTATTACCATTTGTAAAATAATCATTAATTTGATTATTTTTTTTTATAATATGTGTTTTTTAGTTCATAATATATATGACATAAAAAATATACAAAAATTTACAATTTGTGCTTTTTTTAACCTAAAAATGTTGAAATAGGGAAAAATGTATATTATAATTATTTTTAGAATAGGGTGGTAGATATGATAGAAAGTATTAATAAGTTTAAGGGAATATTATTATTTCCAGTTTTATGTTTTACGTTTTTTATGTGTGGAACTGTAAGTGCGAAAAATATTTCTACAGTTTCAACTGAATACAAAGGTGCATTAACAGTAATACCAAATGTTTATGTGCAACATCAATTTGTTAATGTCACTTATGATGATAGCAGCACTTCTAGATATGCCGCTTATTGTTTTGAAAGTAATAAACTTGAGTATCAAAGTACAACAAATTTGCATTTAACAAAAAATATAACTGATGTAGGATATTTTTATATTTCAGAACATGGATATCAAACTAATCATGCAGCAACATTCTCTGGTGCAACAGGAACTGAAACAACTGATTATTATATTACTCAAATGGCATTATGGTGGTATCAAGATTTAGTCAATGGCGTACCTGATAGTTCAGATGGATCACTTGAAGCATTGTTTAAAAATGGAACTTATTCTGGTGACAGTAAAACTATACATGATGCAATAAAAAGCTTTGCTTATGCAGCAAAAAGTTATCATGATACAGGAAAAACTATTGACACATCTTTAGCAACAATAAGTTTATCAAGTAATCCTTCAAGTAAAATGATGACATATGATAGTACTAATAAATTATTTTCTGCAAGTGTAACTGCTACAACAAATGGAACTTTTAATGGCTTTACATATGATAATATTATAGGATTTGGCAGTTATAATAAAACTGTGAATGGAAAAACAACAACTATAGAGATTCCAAAAGATAATATTAATGGCATGACAGGAAAAATTACAGTTAAAGCAACCGCATCAAAGAACATTAGTAAATTATATTTGTATGGAAGTGATGATACATCACGTCAAAATTTATTTATAACATCAGTAACTCCATCTACTGCAAGTAGCGAGATTACTTTGAATCTTGCTAGAACTGCTCTTAGAATCAAAAAAGTAGATGAAAATGGTAATGGAGTAGCAGGAGCAAAGTTAAAACTACTATATAATGGCTCATTGATAGAAAGCTGGACATCAACAACTGGTGAAAAAGAATTTTGGGATATTCCTGAAGGAAATTTAACATTAGTAGAAGAAACTGCCCCAGCTGGATTTATAAAGGCTTCTAATAAAACTATTAAAATTGTTCGTAATGGAACAATGCAAACAGAAAATATGGTAAATAAGAAAACTAAAATACAAGTATTAAAAACAGATGAAAAAGGTAATTCAATAGCAGGAGCTAAAATGAAATTAACTGATTCAGCGGGTAATGTTCATACTTGGACAACTACAATTAAGGCTTATGCGTTATCAGGTGTTGCAATAGGTAAATGTACAATAGAAGAAATCGAAGCACCATCTGGGTATGTATTAGATACTAAAAAACAAATCTGTGAAATTAAAAATGTTGAAACAGTTCAAACTTTTACTTTTAAGAATACAAAGAATCAAGTTGAAATTAGTAAACAAGATGCTACTACTGGAAAAGAGTTACCTGGTGCAACATTAGTTTTAAAAACAGCTGCTGGAAAAGAAATAGATAAATGGGTATCTTCAGATAAGCCACATGTAATAACTGGTCTAGCAAAAGGAATGTATGTTTTAGAAGAAACAATAGCTCCAGAAGGATATATTAAATCAACTGAAAAAGTTATGTTTCAAATAAATGAAAAAGGACTTGTGGAAGATAAAGTAGTAATGAAAAATCAACCTACAAAAATAATAGTATCAAAGAAAGATTCAAAAGATAAAAAAACATTACTTGAAGGTGCAAAATTACAATTAAAAAATTCAAAAGGTGAAGTAATAGCCACTTGGACTACTACAAAAGAAGCTTATACAATAGAAAAATTAGTAGTTGGTGAAACTTACACTTTGGAAGAACTAGTAGCGCCTACTGGTTATGATAAAGCAAAACCAGTAACATTTAAGGTAGAAGAAAAAGAATCTCAAGAAATTGTTATGTATGATTCATTAACAGTAATTGATGTTCCAGATACAGGAAGTTTTACATCAATTATGATATATATAATAGGTGGATTATTAATAACAGCAGGTATTGTTGGAACAGTATTATATGTTAACAACATAAAAAAACGTAGAAGTGTGTAATATTGAATAAAATAGGAATCGCTTTCCTTGTATCTATAACTTTTATTGGTTTAACATTGATACTAATTCCATATAAAAATCAAAAAAAAAATATTGCTTTTCAAAAAATGTCACTTGAAATAGTGGATAATGAATCAAAAGAACAAATAAATATGATAGGTAATTATGAAACAGATGAAGAAGTGAAACAAGAGGAACAAAAAGAAGAACAACAAAAAGATCAAATTGATTCTTCTAATACAATCCAAACTAAACCTACACAAACAGAAACAATTACTGAAAAATATATTGGAACTTTAAGAATACCTAAAATATCCTTAGAAAAAGGTTTTTATGACAAAAATTCAAAATATAATACTGTTAATAAAAATGTTATGATAATTAAACAATCTAATTACCCTGATGAAAATCTTGGCAATGTTATATTGGCTGCTCATAATGGCAGTTCATATAGATCTTATTTTAAAAGATTAAGTGAATTAAGCATTGATGATGTTGCATATATAAATTATAAAAATGTTGAATATAAGTACAAACTTGTTAATACATATACCCAACCAAAAACTGGTAATTTAATAATATATAGAAATAATGATAAATCGACATTAACGTTGATTACTTGTACTAAAAATTCAAAAACTACTCAAACAATATATATTTTTGAGAGAGTATAAATAGAAGGTGTTTAAAATGGAAGAAACTAATTTTTTGCAAAATATATACTCAATATTAGTTTTAATATTTACAACACCTTTTTATTTAGAAATGTTTATTTTCTTTGCAGCATCACTTTTTATGATGATAATTTTTATGATAAAAAGGGATAAAAAGGTTAGAAAAATTTTATTCATTATATATTTAACATTGATTATACTTTTATTTGGATATTATGGAAAATTTTTATTATATTTATTTGATAAGATAGTAGATTTAATATTTAGTATTGTTTATTTTCCTAACGTAGTAATATATTTTTTGATATTAATTATTGTCAATATAAATGCTATATTTAGTATATTTAATACTTATTCAAAAATAAAATTTTTAAGTCAAAGGGAAGTACTTGCTATAAATATTATTAATTTATTCTGTTTTTGTTTGACCTACTTATTTTTCTTTATAATTCTTGAAACAGTTATAAGTAATGATTTAGACTTTTTTTCACAAAGTTCTTTATATGCAAACTCAACCTTTTTAATGCTAGTACAAGCTAGTTCTATAATGTTTGTGTTAAATGCTATAATAATATCATTAATAATAATATATTCTAAATTGGTTAGTTTAAAAAATAATAAAGTAAAAAATAAGGCTAATGAAGACATAGTTAATAATAATGAACAGTTGTTAGAAAATAATGATGAATTTTCTGGGAATATTCAAGACAATAATTTCTCACAAAATAATATTAGTTTTGATAACAATGTAAATAATTCAATGCATGTGAATTATGATAGTAAAGATACCAATCAACAAAATTGATTAGTATTTTTAATTTTGTTTTAAATTATCAATTTCTTGTTTCATAGCATTGATAACTTTTTTCATTAAATCAATTTGTTCGTCAACATTATTTTGAGAGCTATTTATATTGTTATCGTTAATAATGTGTGAGTTATATGGTGTAGAAGTATTACTTCTATTGTTAATAACTTGTTGTTGTGCTGAATTAGTACATAAAACTTGCCCTATTGCCATAAACCAGTTACCTAATGAATTTTGTTCGGCTGGTGTTAACTCGTCAATTAATAAAAAACCTATTGTAACGGCACTTAGTGTAAATGTTTTAGCATTTATGTTTGGAACTAGATTCATTATTTCACCTATAATATTATATCTACTTTTAATATTAAAATATGCAATAATATTTTCTGAACAAAAATTTTAATAAAAAGTTCTAAAAAAGCTTGATTTTAATACAATTATTGTGTATAATTTTGAATGTGTGGCATGCAATGATGTGTGAGGTTGCTGATACGCCAGGTTAAGTTGCAAAACAAATTAAACTGACATTCGGGTTTTTACACGGAGCAAGTCTATACTAGATATAGGCGAGAGGAGGATACAAAATGTCTAAAACTAAAGTTCGTATCAAATTAAAAGCATTTGAGCACAAAAGTTTAGATGCAGCTTGCGCTAAAATAATTGAAACTGTTAAAAGATCAGGAGGTACAGCTTGTGGACCAATTCCACTACCAACTGAAATTGAAAAAGTTACTATTTTAAGAGCAGTTCACAAAGACAAAGATTCGCGTGAACAATTTGAAAAGAGAACACACAAAAGACTAATTGATATCGTAAATCCAACAAAGGAAACTATTGAGGCACTTTCTCATTTAGATATTCCAAGCGGTGTTGATATCAAAATAATATTATAGGAGGAAAAATATGAAAAAGGGAATCTTAGGTCGTAAAATTGGAATGACTCAAGTATTTACAAAATCAGGTAAATTAGTTCCAGTAACTGTTGTAGAAGTAGAACCTAATGTTGTAACTCAAATTAAGACATTAGAAAACGATGGTTATGAAGCTATTCAACTTGGATTTGATACAAAGAGAGAAAAGTTAGCGACAAAAGCTTCTGCTGGACATACTAGCAAAGCTAATACTACACCTAAGCGCTTCTTTAAAGAAATTAAAGGTGTAGACATTAACAACTATTCATTAGGTCAAGAAATATCTGTTGATATATTTGAAGCTGGTGAAGTAGTTGACGTAACAGGAACTACAAAAGGTCATGGGTTCCAAGGTGTTATTAAAAGACATAATCAAAGTAGAGGACCTATGGGACATGGTTCACATTATCACAGAAAACCAGGTTCAATGGGTACTATGAGACCAATGCGTGTTTTTAAAGGTAAAAAATTACCAGGTCATATGGGAGTTTTAACAGTAACTATTCAAAACTTGGAAATAATTGCTGTTGATAAAGAAAATAATGTAATATTAGTTAAAGGTAATATACCAGGGCCTAAAAAATCATTAGTTGTAATTAAAACTTCAGTTAAAAATCCAGGAAAAGTAAATGAAACAGAAGAATTGAACACTTATGTTACTGAAACTCCTGTAGAAGTTACTAATGAAGAAACACCAGTTGTCGAAGAAACTGCTGAATCAGCACCTGCTGAAGCAACAGAAGAATAGGAGGAATATAGATGTCTAAATTATCTGTATTAAATACAAAAGGTGAAAAAGTAAAAGATATTACATTATCAAAAGAAATTTGGGGTATAGAACCAAATGATGCTGTATTATATGATGCAATTATTTTATCAAGAAATTCATTAAGACAAGGTACAGCAGATACAAAAACACGCTCAGAAGTTAGTGGAGGAGGAAAAAAACCTTGGAGACAAAAGGGTACAGGACGTGCTCGCCAAGGTAGTACACGTGCTCCACATTGGTATCATGGTGGTGTAGTTTTTGGACCACATCCAAGAGACTACAACAAAAAAATGAATCGTAAAGAAAGAAGATTAGCTTTAAAATCTGCGTTAGCTTATAAAGCAATAGAAAAAGAATTAATAGTTGTTGACAATTTTGATATTCAAAGTTCAAAAACAAAAAATGTTAAATCTTTATTAGCAAATTTAAAAGCTGAAAAAAATGTATTAATAGTTGTAGATGAATTAAACGAAAATATGATTTTAGCAACTCGTAACCTAAGCAATGTTATTTTATTACAAGCTAATGAAATAAATGTTTTAGATGTTATATCAGCTGATAAAATGATTATTACAGAAGCAGCTGTTAAACAAATAGAGGAGGTGCTTATCTAATGATGAGTAATTACAGAGATATTATAAAAGCACCAATCATTACTGAAAAAAGTTCTGATTTAGCAAAAAACAATGTTATAGTATTTAGCGTTGATGTTAAAGCAAATAAAACACAAATCAAACAAGCAATTGAAAAAGTATTCAATGTAAAAGTTGATAGTGTTAATACTATAAATGTTAAACCAAAGAAAAAAAGAGTTGGACGTTATACTGGTAAAACAGTAAAAGTTAAAAAAGCAATTGTTAAACTAAGTGAAGGAAGTTCAATTGAACTTAACTAAGGAGGGTAATCATGGCAATAAAAACATTTAAACCTATGACTAATGGTACTCGTGGTATGTCTAAATTAGTTAACACTGAAATAACTAAAGATACACCAGAAAAAACACTAGTTGTAACATTAAAGAAAAATGGTGGTCGTAATAACCAAGGTAAAATCACTTTAAGACACCGTGGTGGAGGAGCAAAAAGAAAATATCGTATTATCGATTTTAAAAGAAATAAAGATAATGTTGTTGGTATAGTTGCTTCAATAGAATATGACCCAAATAGAACATCAAACATTGCTTTAATCAATTATGCCGATGGAGAAAAAAGATATATTATCGCTCCAAAAGGATTAAAAGTTGGAGATAGAGTTGAAAGTGGAGTTTCAACAGATATTAAAATTGGAAACTCACTAGAACTTGGAAATATTCCAGAAGGTACTTTAGTTCATAATGTTGAATTAAAAGCAGGAAAAGGTGGCCAAATGGCACGTACTGCTGGTTCAAGTATTCAAATATTAGGACGTGAAGGAAAATATACATTACTTCGTTTAACAAGTGGAGAAGTTCGTAAAGTATTAAGTACTTGTAGGGCTACAATTGGAGAAGTTGGAAATGCTGATCATGAATTAGTAAGCATTGGTAAAGCAGGTCGTAAAAGACATATGGGTATTAGACCTACTGTTCGTGGATCTGTTATGAACCCTAATGATCACCCACATGGTGGTGGAGAAGGTCGTACACCTGTTGGTCGTAAAGGACCTGTTACTCCTTGGGGTAAACCAGCATTAGGCTATAAGACACGTGATAATAAAAAAGCAAGCGATAAATTAATCGTACGTCGTCGTAAAAAATAGGGAAAGGAATTGAATTAAATGGCTAGAAGCTTAAAAAAAGGACCTTTTATAGATAAACACTTATTTAACAAGGTTATAAAGGCAAATGAAACAGGAAAAAAAGAAGTTATAAAAACTTGGTCTCGCCGTTCAACAATCTACCCTGAATTCATTGGACACACATTTGCTGTTCATAATGGTAAAGAATTCATTCCTGTTTATGTTACAGAAGATATGGTTGGACATAAATTAGGTGAATTTGCATTAACACGTAAATTTGGTGGACATGGCGAAAATAAAGTAAAATAATTAAAACTCAGGAAGGAGGACTAAAATGGAAGCAGTAGCGATTGCAAAAGGAGTTAGAATTGCACCTCGTAAAGCCCGTTTAGTTATAGATTTGATACGTGGAAAAAGCGTAGAAGAAGCAGATAAAATATTAAAAAATATTAATAAAGAGTCAGCTAGACTATCTAGAAAAGTATTAGTGTCTGCTGTTGCAAATGCTGAAAATAACTTAAGTTTAGATAAAGCTAAATTATATGTTAAAGAAGCTGTTGTTAACGAAGGACAAGTAATGAAAAGAATGAAGTTTGGTTCTCGTGGACATGTAGATCCAATTAAAAAGAGAACAAGTCATATAAAGATAGTTGTTAGTGAAAAATAAACAAAGGAGGAAAACTCGTGGGTCAAAAAGTTAGTCCAATAGGACTTAGAATTGGCATCAACAAAACATGGGAATCAAAATGGTTCGCAGATAATAAAAATTTCTCAAAATATTTAAATAATGATGTTAAAATTCGTAGATTTTTAACTAAGAAATTAAAAGATGCTGCAGTAGCAAGTATTCTTATTGAAAGATCAAATTCAAAAGTTGATGTTATTATAAATACAGCAAAACCTGGCGTAGTAATTGGTCATGGTGGAGATGAAATAGAAAAATTAAAAAAAGAATTATCAAAATTAGTAAATGAAGATATTCAAATATCAATTATGGAAGTAAAAAATCCAGATATGGTTGCTGCACTTGTTGCAGAAAACATAGCACATCAAATTGAAAATCGTGTTTCATTCAGAATTGCTCAAAAAAGAGCTATAAGAAATGCGATTAAAGCAGGAGCAAAAGGAATTAAAACTTCAGTATCAGGACGTTTAGGTGGAGCTGATATGGCAAGAACTGAAGGATATGTTGAAGGAAATGTTCCACTTCATACTTTAAGAGCAGATATTGATTATGCTCATAAAGAAGCAGATACTACTTATGGTAAGATCGGTGTTAAAGTATGGATTTACAAAGGAGAAATCCTTCCTGAAAAGAAAAATAAGGGAGGTAATGAAAATGGCAGTCATTCCAAAAAGAACTAAATATCGTAGACCACATCGTTTACAATATGATGGTGTAACAAGAGGAAACAAAGAGTTACATTTTGGTGAATATGGTTTAAAAGCAGAAGAAGGTGCTTGGATAACTCAACAACAAATCGAAGCTGCTCGTGTTGCAATGACTCGTTATATGAAACGTGGAGGAAAAGTATTTATAAATATTTTCCCACACTTATCATTAACTAAAATACCTTTGGAAACTCGTATGGGTAAAGGTAAAGGTCAACCTGAAGTATGGGTAGCCGTTGTTAAAAAAGGAAAAATTATGTTTGAAATTAGTGGGGTAGATGAAGCAACTGCAAGAGAAGCTTTAAGACTTGCAATGCACAAACTTCCTATCAAATGTAAATTCGTAAAAAAAGAAAGTGGTGAGACTAGTGAAAAATAATGAAATCAGAAATATGTCAACAGAAGAAATTACAAAGAAAATTGAAGAATATAAAGAAGAATTATTTAATTTACGTTTAAGTCAAGCTACTGGTAACCTTGAAAAACCTTCAAGAATCAAAGAATTAAGAAAGTTAGTTGCTCGCATGAAAACAATTTTACGCGAACGCGAACTATCAGAATAGGAGGTTAAACAATGGAAAAAAGAACTCAAGAATTAGTAGGAAAAGTTGTAAGCGCTTCATCAGATAAAACAATTACAGTTTTAGTTGAAACTTATAAAAAGGATACTTTATACGGAAAACGTGTTAAATATTCTAAAAAGTATGCTGCTCATGATGAAAAAAATGAGGCTAGTGTAGGAGATACAGTTCGTATTATAGAAACTAGACCTCTATCTAAAACTAAACATTTCCGTTTAGTTGAAATAGTAGAAAAAGCAATTATTTTATAATTGAAAACGAATAGGAGGATTAATATATGATTCAACAACAAAGTCGTTTAAAAGTTGCTGACAACTCTGGTGCTCGTGAACTAATGGTTATTAGAGTACTTGGTGGAAGCAAAGTTAAAACAGGTAATATTGGTGATATAGTAGTTGGAACTGTAAAAAAAGCAACTCCTAACGGTACAGTAGCAAGAAGCAAAGTTGTAAAAGCTGTAGTTGTTAGAAGTAAGTTTGGTCTTAGAAGAGAAGATGGATCTTATATTAAATTTGATGATAATGCATGTGTTATTATTAAAGATGATAAGACACCCGTTGGAACTCGTATATTTGGACCAGTTGCACGTGAATTACGTGATAAAAACTATATGAAAATTGTATCACTTGCTAAAGAAGTGTTATAGGTTGGAGGAAAAATATGGAATTTAAGACAGGAGACAAAGTAGTTGTTACGTCCGGAAAATCAAAAGGAAAAGAAGGCACTATTACTAAAGTTCTTAGATCTGAAAACAAAGTAATTGTTGAAGGCGTAAATATGATTAAAAAACATATTAAACCAAATGGTCAAACAGCTGGTAGCATCGTTGAAATGGAAGCTCCAATTAATGCTTCAAATGTAATGATGATCGATCCAAAAACTAAAAAAAGAACTAGAATAGGTCATATGATAGATAAAAATGGCAAAAAAATTAGAATTTCTAAGAAATCTAATGAAAGCCTTGATTAATTGGAAGGAGGGTATTTATGAACCACCTAAAAGAAAAATATTCAAAAGAAATCGTACCTAGTTTAATGGAAAAACATGCATATAAAAGTATTATGGAAGTACCTAAACTAGACAAAATAGTAGTAAACATGGGTGTTGGTGATGCAACAACTAATAGTAAATTAATTGATGCAGCAATGGCAGATCTTGAAATTATTACAGGACAAAAACCTGTTGCTACTAAAGCAAAAAAAGCAATAGCTGGTTTCAAAGTAAGAGAGGGTCAAGCTATTGGATGTAAAGTTACTTTACGTGGAGAAAATATGTATAACTTTTTAGATAAACTAATTTCTATTACACTACCACGTGTTCGTGATTTTAGAGGTGTTTCTCCAAAATCATTTGATGGTAGAGGTAATTATACATTAGGACTTACAGAACAATTAATTTTCTCTGAAATAGAGTATGATAATGTTGTTAAAGTACGCGGAATGGATATTGTTTTCGTTACAACAGCAAAAACAAACGAAGAAGCTTATGATTTATTAAAAGGTTTCGGTATGCCATTTAAAAAATAATTATTAGGAGGATAGTATGGCTAAGAAAAGCATGATTGTAAAAGCTAGTCGTAAACCTAAGTTCAAAGTACGTGAATATACACGTTGTGAAAGATGTGGCAGACCTCACGCTGTACTTAGAAAATACGGAATTTGTCGTATTTGTTTTAGGGAACTAGCATATAAAGGACAAATACCAGGGGTTAAAAAATCAAGCTGGTAGGATGAAGGGAGGATATATATGGTAACAGATCCAATCGCAGATATGCTTACAAGAATTCGTAATGCAAAAGCGATGCGTTATAAAGAAGTTGAAGTACCCGCTTCAAAAATAAAATTAGAAATAGCAAGAATACTAAAAGAAGAAGGATACATAGTTGATTATAAAACTAAAGAATCTGATTCACAAAGTGTTATTGTATTAAATTTAAAATATGGTGAAAAGAAAGAAAGCGTTATCACTGGATTAAAAAGAATTTCTAAACCAGGATTACGTGTTTATGCTAAAGCTGAAGAATTACCACGTGTGTTAAATGGACTTGGTATTGCTATCGTGTCTACTTCTAAAGGAATAATGACAGATAGAGATGCAAGACGTCAATCATTAGGTGGAGAAGTATTAGCGTTTATTTGGTAGAAAGAGAGGATTTATATGAGTCGTATTGGAAATAGAATACTTTCATTACCTGCAAATGTTACATTATCAACTGATGGAGATGTTGTGACAGTAAAAGGACCAAAAGGAGAACTTTCTACTAAAATTAATAAAAATATTACTGTAACAGTAGAAGGAAATGAAGTTAAATTAACTAGAAAAAATGATAACTTCAAGAACTTTCATGGTACTGCAAATGCTAATATCAAAAATATGATTATTGGTGTTTCAGAAGGTTTTGAAAAGAAACTAGAATCAATAGGTGTAGGATATCGTTTTGCTACTAAAGGAAATGAATTAGTAGTAACTGCTGGATATTCACATCCAGTTAATGTTGCAATTCCTAGTGGATTAACACTAGAATGTCCAAGTAATACTGAATTAACAATAAAAGGTATTGATAAACAATTAGTTGGAGAATTTGCAGCAAATGTAAGAAAAATTAGACAACCTGAACCATATAAAGGTAAAGGAATTCGTTATAAAGACGAAGTTGTTCGTCGTAAGGAAGGTAAAAAAGCTTCTAAATAATAGAAAAGGAGAGAAAATTCATGATAAAAAAAGAATCTCGCAATGAAGCTCGTTTGGCTAGACATGAACGTGTAAGAAAAAATTTATCTGGAACAGCAGAAATGCCAAGATTAAATGTGTTTAGATCAAATGGTAATATCTTTGCTCAAATTATTGATGATGTAGCTGGTAACACACTAGTAAGCGCCTCTTCTATTGATAAGGAATTAAACCTTAAAAATGGTGGAAACGTAGAAGCTGCTAAAGAAGTAGGTAAATTATTAGCTACAAGAGCAAAAAAATTAAAAATTAAACAAGTAGTATTTGATAGAGGTGGATACCTATATCATGGACGTGTAGAAGCATTAGCAGAAGCTGCACGTGAAAATGGTTTAGAATTCTAAGAGGAGGGAAATAAATGGAAAAAACAAGAAGAGAACCACGCCCAAAACAATTTGAAGAAGAAATAATCAATATCGGTCGTGTTACCAAAGTAACAAAAGGTGGTCGTCATTTCCGTTTCTCTGCTACTGTTGCAGTTGGAGATAGAAAAGGTCAAGTAGGAATTGGAACAGGTAAAGCAAATGAAGTACCTGATGCAATTAAAAAAGCCGTTCAAGCTGCTACTAAACATGTAGTAAGAGTATCTATAGTTGATGAAAGAACAATCCCACATGAAGCAATTGGTGTAAGAGGAGCTAGTAAAGTTTTACTTAAACCTGCTGCAGAAGGTACTGGAGTTAAAGCAGGAGGACCTGTTAGATCTGTACTTGAACTTGCAGGAGTTAAAGATATACTTTCAAAATCATTAGGTTCAAACACTAAAATTAATATGGCATATGCTACATTAGAAGCATTAAAATCACAAAAAACAGCAGAACAAATAGCTAAATTACGTGGAAAAAAAGTTGAGGAGATATTATAATGAAATTATATAATATTAAACCAGCAGAAGGTGCTACAAAGACTCGTAAGAGACTTGGTCGTGGTATCGGAAGCGGAACAGGAAAAACTAGTGGTAAAGGTCATAAAGGACAAAACGCTCGTAGTGGTGGTGGAGTTAGACCAGGATTTGAAGGAGGACAATTACCTCTATTCAGACGTTTACCAAAAAGAGGATTTAGTAATGCTATGTTTAAAGTGAGATATGCTACTATAAATTTAAGTGATTTAAATAAATTTGAGAATGATACAGTTATCACTCCAGAATTATTAAAAGAAATGGGATTAGTAAAAAATCAATTGGATGGAATTAAAATTTTAGGAAATGGAACTTTAGAAAAAAAATTAGTTGTAAAAGCACACAAATTTTCTAATGTTGCTAAAGAACAAATAGAAAAACTAGGTGGAAAAGCAGAGGTGATTTAAAATGTTTGCAACAATTAAGCAAATATTTAGCCCAAAGAATAAGGACTTACAAAAAAGGATCTTATTCACATTCGCTGCTTTGTTCATATTTAAATTAGGTACAGCTATTGTAGTTCCTGGTATAGATCAAGCATCATTGGGAACTAAAAATATGGGATTTTTAGAGTTAATTGATGTAATGGGTGGAGGAGCCTTATCAAATTTTTCAATATTTGCACTAGGTGTTAGTCCATATATTACAGCATCAATTATTATCCAGTTACTAGAAATGGATATTGTCCCATATTTAGCCGAGCTTAGTAAACAAGGCGGTACAGGAAGAGCAAAACTTAATCAAATAACTAGAATAACTGGTATAATACTTGCATTTATTCAAGGTTATATGTTCTCATTTACTTTTTTAGGAAATGGAACAGTAATGGATTATATGTTATTCTCATTAGTACTTACTGCAGGAACATGTTTTGTATTATGGCTTGGTGATCAAATAACAGCGAAAGGTATTGGAAATGGTATTTCTATGATTATCATGGCTGGTATCATTTCAAGTATGCCTAATATGTTTAAAACAGCTTTTAGTGGGTTTATAGGTAATTCAGGAAATATAATGGGTATTATTATGTTTGCATTATATGTAATTGTTTATTTAGCAATTATAATTGGAATTATTTATGTACAATCTGCTGAAAGAAGAATAGCTGTTCAATATTCAACTAAAACTGTAAGCAGTGCTTATGGTGGAAATCAAAATTATGTACCATTTAGATTAAATTCAGCAGGAGTTATACCAGTAATTTTTGCATCAGCTTTGATATCAATTCCAGGAGTTATTGCTAGTTTTGTAAACAATCAAGCATTTACAAATTTTGTTTCAAAATGGATAACAATGACTTCACCGACAGGATTTATATTATATATTATCTTTATATTTGCATTCTCATATTTTTATACGTTTATGCAAATAAAACCAAAAGAAATGGCTGAGAATTTACAAAAAAATGGTGGATATATCCCAGGCGTTAGACCTGGAGAAGAAACTGTTGATTATATATCAACTGTATTGAAAAGATTAACTGTAGTTGGAGCTTTTGCTTTGGCTATAATAGCTGCTTTACCAATTATATTTGGTATGATTTCAAATTTACCAAGTTCAGTAACAATTGGTGGAACAGGATTATTAATTGTTGTTGGTGTTTCACTTGAAACTTACAAACAATTAGAAAGTCAACTTGTAAGTCGTACTTATAAGAAAGGAAGACGTAGATAGTGAAAAGTATTATTCTTATTGCTCCGCCTGCTGCAGGTAAGGGTACACAATCAAGTTTGATAGAAAAGACTTATCATATTCCTCATATTTCAACAAGTGATTTAATAAGAAAAATGATTTCTGAAAATAATGAGAAGTATGGGGAATTACAAAAGTCTTTAGATAATGGAATTTTAATCAGTGATGATATAATTTTAGAACTATTAAAAATTCGTTTATCAAACAAAGATTGTTCAAATGGATATATATTAGATGGGTTTCCTAGAAATATTAATCAAGCTTATTGCTATGAAGAAATATTAAAAGAACTTAATTTAAATGAAAGCATAGTAATTTATCTTTCTTTAGATAAAACAACAGCTGAAAAGAGAGTTCTTGGAAGAATGGTTTGTCCAAATTGTAAATCAGTGTATAATAAATATTTTATTGAAACATCACCAAAGTTAGCTGGTGTATGTGATAAATGTAATACAAAATTGGAAAAACGCGTAGATGATAATATAGAAACATTTGACAAGAGATATGATACATATTGTAAAGAAACAAAACCTCTGGTAGATTTTTACAAATCAAAGAATATATTATATGAAATAGATAGTAGTCTATCTAAGAAAATTGTTTTTGATAAAATCAAAAAAGTATTGGAGGGTTTAGAATGATAAGTATTAAATCCGAAAGAGAAATCGAGTTAATGAGAATAGCTGGATCTATTGTTGGAGATACTCATAAATATTTACAACAATATATTAAACCAGGTATAACAACTGCAGAATTAGACGAACTTGCTTATAATTATATTATTAGCAGGGACGCTACTCCATCTTTTAAGGGATACGAGGGATTCCCTGGAACTATATGTGCTTCAATTAATGAAGAAGTTGTACATGGTATTCCAGGTAAAACCAAATTAAGAGAAGGAGATATAATATCAGTAGATATTGGAGCTTGTTATAAAGGTTATCATGGAGATTCCGCTTGGACTTATCCAGTTGGTAAAATAAGTAAGCAAAAACAAGATTTGTTGAAACATACAGAAGAATCTTTATTTGCAGGTTTATCAGTTATTAAAGAAGGTGCAAGAATAGGTGATATTGGTTATGCAGTAAGTAGTGTAGCTAATAAATATCATTTAGGTGTTGTAAAAGAACTAGTAGGACATGGAGTTGGAACTAGTGTTCATGAAGCACCAGATGTACCAAATTATGGTAAACAAAACAATGGACCTGTCCTAAAAGCAGGTATGGTAATTGCTGTTGAACCTATGCTTAATTTAGGAACAGCAGATGTTTACTTACTTGATGATGATTGGACTGTAATAACTGCTGATGATGAGCCTTCAGCTCATTTTGAACATACAGTTCTAGTTACAAAGGATGGTTACGAAATATTAACGAAGAGGTGATTATAATGGCTAAAGAAGACATTATTGAAGTTACTGGTAAAGTTATTGAAGCATTACCAAGTGGTGAATTCAAGGTAGAATTAGAAAATAAACATACTGTAATAGCTCACGTTTCTGGTAAAATCCGAATGTATAATATTCGCATTTTACCAGGTGATACAGTAACAATGGAATTATCCCCATATGATTTAACACGTGGGCGTATAACCTATAGAAAATAGTAGGAGGGTAGATTATGAAAGTAAGACCATCAGTAAAAAAAATATGTGATAAATGTAAAATCATAAGACGTAAAGGAAAAGTTTATGTAATTTGTGAAAATCCAAAGCACAAACAAAGACAAGGTTAATAGGAGGTGTAATTAATGGCACGTATTAAAGGTGTAGATGTACCTAATAATAAAAGAATTGAAATCGCATTAACATATATTTATGGTGTAGGTAGAAGCCTATCAAATAAAGTATTAAATGCAGTTAATATTGATGTTAATAAAAAAGCTGGTGAATTAACTAATGATGAATTATCATTAATTCGTGATGAGCTTAATAATTATTTAACTGAAGGAGATTTACGTCGTGAAGTTAATATGAATATTAAGACAAAAATGGAAATTAATTCATATCAAGGAACACGTCATAAAAAAGGTTTGCCTGTAAGGGGACAAAGAACAAATAGAAATGCAAGAACTCGTAAAGGAAAAGGAAAAGTTGTTGCTAATAAGAAAAAATAAACTTTAAAGGAGGTTATTTAAATGGCTTATAAACCAAGAAAACGTAAAGTTAAAAAGAACGTTCCAGAAGGAAAAGCATTTATTCATTCAACATTTAATAATACTATAGTAACTGTTAGTGACATGAATGGTAATGCAATCAGTTGGGCTTCAGCTGGAACATTAGGATTTAAAGGAAGCAAAAAGTCAACTCCATTTGCAGCAGGTATGGCTGCTGAAGCTGCAGGAAAAGCTGCTGCTGATATGGGAATGAAAAAAGTAGAAGTTTATGTTAAAGGATTAGGTTCTGGTCGTGAAACAGCTATTAGATCTTTACAAACTGCAGGACTTGAAATTACTACAATTTCAGATGTAACACCAATCCCACATAATGGATGCCGTCCACCAAAACGCCCACGTGGATAAAAGAAAGGAAGTGCTTTTAGCATGTTGAATTTTGAAAAACCAATATATAAAATTACAGAATATATCGAAAATAATAATTTTGGAAAATTTGAACTAGAACCTTTAGAAAGAGGGTTCGGAACAACAATTGGTAATGCTTTAAGAAGAGTTATGTTATCAAGTATGCCAGGATCTGCAATAGTTGCAATTAGAATAGATGGAGTTATGCATGAATTCCAAACTATCGATGGTATAGTTGAAGATGTTACAACAATTGTTTTGAATTTAAAAAATGTAGTTGTAAAAAATTTAACTGAAGAAACTAAAGAACTTCATTTATCCGTTTCAGAAGAAGGCGTTGTTACAGCTGGTGATATTAAAACTGATTCAGATGTTGAGATTATTAATAAAGACCAAGTAATTGCTACTATATCAAAAGGTGGTAAATTAGATATGGATTTAATAGTTTCAAATGGACGTGGATATGTTCCATCAGTTGATAATAAAAAGTTTATTGAAGGAAATAAAATTGGTTTTATTCCTATTGATGCACTTTATTCACCTGTAGAACGTGTTAGTTATGAAATAGAAAATGCACGTGTTGGACAAGATGCTAATTATGATAAATTAATAATGAATGTTCAAACTAATGGTTCATTGAAACCAGAAGAAGCAATGGCTTTGGCTTCAAAAATACTTATTGAACATTTAAATATAATTGCTGATTTAAATGAAATAGCAGATGTGACAGGTATTATGAATGCAAAACAAGAAGATAGCAAATTGAAAAAATTAGAAACTCCTATTGATGATTTAGATTTCTCAGTAAGAGCATATAATTGTTTGAAAAGAGCTAATGTTAATACATTAGGAGATTTAACTGAAAAAACAGAATTAGAAATGATGAAAATACGTAATTTAGGTAAAAAATCTTTGAAAGAAGTTATAGATAAAATCAAAGAAATGGGACTTAGATTCCGTGATGAAGATTAGTAGTTAGGAGGAAAAACAAATGGCTTATAGAAAATTAGGACGCACTAATAAACATAGAAGAAGTATGCTTGCCAATCTAACTAAAGACTTAATTATGAATGAAAGAATCGAAACAACAGAAACAAGAGCAAAAGAAACTCGTAAATTTGTTGATAAAATGATTTCATATGGTAAAGATGGATCATTAGTTGCAAGAAGAAAAGCATTAGCATTCTTACAAAATGATACTGTAGCAGTAAAAAAAGTTTTTAATGACTTAGCTGTAAGATATGCTAATCGTAATGGTGGATATACAAGAATTTTAAAACTTAATGAAAGAAGAGGAGACGACGCTTTAGTTGTTATTCTTGAATTAGTAGAAGGAGATGCTAAATAAGCATCTTTTTGTTTGTGTAAAACTTATTTTTAATGTATAATGAAAATGGTGATACTATGAAGGCTTTAATAACAGGTGCAAGTTCTGGATTAGGAAGAGAATTTGCAAAAATCTTAAGCAATATGGGATATGATTTAATACTAGTAGCTCGAAGAAAGAAAAGATTAGAATCTTTGCAAAAAGAATTAAATACAAATGTACAAATTATCTCAATGGATATTTCTAGCTCATATAATTGTATGCAACTATATGAATTAGTAAAAAAGGAAGATATTGAGATACTAATAAATAATGCAGGTTTTGGAGTTTTTGGTCAATTTACTAAAACTAATATAGAAAAAGAATTGGATATGATTGATTTAAATATAAAATCTGTTCATATGTTAACAAAATTATTTTTAAAAGATTTTAAAAAGAAAAACAAGGGTTATATATTAAACGTTGCAAGCTCTGCTGCATTTTTACCAGGTCCATTGATGGCTAGTTATTATGCTTCAAAATCTTATGTATTTAATTTAACAATGGCAATTCATGAAGAATTAAGACGAGAAAATAGTAATGTTTACGTTGGAGTATTATGTCCAGGACCAGTTGATACAGAATTTAACAAAGTTGCTGGTGTAAAATTTAGTGTAAAATCATTAACTGCAGGTAAGGTATGTAATTATGCAATAAACAAAATGTTTAATAATAAAATGCTTATAATACCTGGATTTCAAATGAAATTTATATATGCTTTTAGTCGCTTTTTGCCTTTAAAAATGAAATTAAAACTAACATATAATATACAAAAATCAAAAAAGGATAATACAAAGTAATATATACAAAAAATTATAATAAAATTAACTATAAAAGCCTATTTTTCATTGACTTTTTATAGTTTTTTTTATATAATTAGACTTGGTACATTTAGTTAATCCCACATATAATAAGTCTTGGGACAACTTATTATTTGTAAAGGAGAAAGGAAGACAGTATGAAAAATTCATATATGCAAAAAAAAGAAGAAGTTGTTCGTAATTGGTATGTAATTGATGCTAGTGGAAAAAACTTAGGTCGTATTGCTACTAAAGCAGCTCATATTTTGAGAGGAAAACATAAACCAACATTTACACCACATGTTGATTGCGGAGATTGTGTTATTATTATTAATGCATCAGAAGTAAATTTAACAGGAAATAAATTAGATGATAAAATCTATTATAATCACAGTGGATATACTGGCGGTTTAAGAGAAAGAACAGCTCGTGAAATGAAAGAAAATTATCCAGTTGAAATGATTGAAAGAGCAGTAAAAGGTATGCTTCCAAAAGGAAGATTAGGAAGACAAATGTATAAAAAATTATTTGTTTATGCAGGAAATGAACATCCTCATATGGCACAAAAGCCAGTGGATTTGAAGGACTAGGAGGGTTTTAAATGGCTGAAAAAAGAATATTTTTAGGAACAGGTAGAAGAAAATCTTCTATAGCTCAAGTAAAAATGGTTCCAGGAAAAGGAAAAATCACTGTTAATGGAACTGATGTTAGAGATTTCTTTCCATATGAAACAAATGTAATGGATTTAAAACAACCATTAGTTTTAACACAAACAGAAGAAACTTTTGATATTGATGTAAAAGTTTCTGGTGGTGGTTTCACAGGTCAAACTGGTGCTATTCGTTTAGGGATTGCTAGAGCTTTACTTGAATATGATAAAAACACTGATCCAACTAGTGAAACAAGTTATAGAAAAATCCTTAAAAGAGCTGGTATGATTACTAGAGATTCTCGTAGTAAAGAAAGAAAGAAACCAGGTCTTAAAGCAGCTCGTAGAGCTCCACAATTTTCAAAAAGATAATTTTCAAGAACATGTTATATGTTCTTTTTTCTTTATTTATTTTTCATTTTTATGTATAATAAATATAGGTGATAAAATGAAGAATAAAGTTGTAATTATTGGATGTGGAAATGTTGGAATGAGCTATGCTTATGCACTCTTGAATCAAAAAACTAGAGTTAACGAATTAGCGCTAATTGATCTAGATGAAAAAAGAATAGAGGGGGAAGTAATGGATTTAAATCATTGCCTTCCTTTTGCACCTACACCTATGACTATAAAAAAAGGTAGTTATGAAGATTGTAATGATGCAACTATAGTTATGATAGCAGCAGGAGCTAATCAAAATCCAGGAGAAACACGAATGGATTTAATAAATAAAAACAGTAAAATTTTTAAAGAAATAGTTACAAAAGTAATGGAAAATGGATTTAATGGAATTTTTTTAATTGCTACAAATCCTTTAGATGTAATGACATATGTAACTTGGAAATATTCAGGATTACCACATCATAAAATAATTGGAAGCGGAACTATTTTGGATACGGCACGATTAAGATATATGATTAGTGAAAAATTAAATATTAGTACAAGAAATATTCACGCATATGTAATTGGTGAACATGGTGATTCTGAATTTGTTCCTTGGAGTAGTGCACAAGTTGGGACACAAGATATTAAAGATTTTATTTCAGAAGAAGAGTTAAATCAAATAAGTGAGAATGTAAAAAATGCTGCTTATGAAATAATTAATAGAAAAGGTGCTACTTACTATGGAATAGGAATGTGTTTAGTTAGAATAACAAATGCAATATTGAGTGATGAAAATAGTATTATAACAGTTTCTTCTTACGATAAAACTAATGATATATTTGTAGGTGGTGCTACTATTATAAATAAAAACGGTTGCAAAGAGCGAATGTATATCAAGTTGAATGAAGAAGAAACTAAAAAACTTGAAAAATCAATATCAATAATCAAAGACGCAATCAATAGCATAGAAGAGTAGGTGGCATATGAGATTAAGTAATGATTGGAAAGATTATGAACTAATAGATGCAGGTAATGGAGAAAAATTAGAAAATTGGAATGGTGTAATTTTAAGAAGACCTGATCCACAAGCAATATGGCCAATTGAAAATATAGATGAGACATGGAAAAATCCGGATGGATTCTATCATAGGAGTTCTCAAGGTGGTGGAAGCTGGGATTTTAAAAGAAAATTAAAGGATTTTTGGTGTGTAAATTATAAAGATCTTACATTTAAAGTTAGCCCTACTAATTTTAAACATACAGGTTTATTTCCAGAGCAAGCAGCTAATTGGGATTTTGCAATAGAAAAAATAAAAAAAGCTAATAGACCAATAAAAGTATTAAATCTATTTGCTTATACTGGTGGTGCTACTATGGCATGTTCATATGCTGGTGCAACAGAAGTAGTTCATGTTGATGCAGCAAAAGGAATGGTAGAATGGGCAAAAGAAAATATGAAACTATCTAAATTAGAAAATAATAAAATACGTTTTATAGTTGATGATTGTATAAAATTTGTTGAAAGAGAAATAAGAAGAGGAAATAAATATGATGTAATTATAATGGATCCACCTTCATATGGAAGAGGTCCAAATGGAGAAAAATGGAAATTTGAAGAAAATATTTATAATTTGATTAATTTATGTATAAAAGTATTGAGTGATAAACCATTATTTTTTCTAATTAATTCTTATACAACTGGTATTTCAAGTTCTGTATTAGAAAATATATTAAAATTAAAACTTGTCCCATTATATCCAGCAGGTACTGTAGATTCGGGAGAAATAGGATTACCTATTACAAAAAATAATATGGTATTACCTTGTGGTATATATGGTAGATGGCAATGCAATGATTAAAATATTGTATGAAGATAATCACGTATTAGTTGTTTTAAAACCAGCTAATATTCCAGTACAAGAAGACTCTAGTAAAGATGAAGACCTACTTACAATGCTAAAAAAATATATAAAGGAAAAATATAATAAACCTGGTAATGTATATTTAGGTTTAGTACATAGATTAGATAGACCAGTTTCTGGGGTTATGGTGTTTGCTAAAACTAGTAAAGCAGCTTCTAGATTAAGTGAGCAAGTAAGAGAAAATAAATTTATAAAAAAATATAAACTAGTTGTACATGGTAAATTAAATCAGAGTAGTGGAATATTATTTGATAGATTATTGAAAGATACAAAAAATAATATTGTAAAAGTTTCTCCTAATGGAAAAGATTCTTCATTAGAATATAAAGTAATTGATTATGATAAAACTCACGATCTTTCATTAATTGAAGTTAAATTAATTACTGGACGTTCACATCAAATAAGGGTTCAATTTTCTAGTAGAAATCATCCATTATATGCAGATCAAAAATATAATCCAACACCAGACTTTGATAATATAGCACTATTTGCTTATCATTTAGAATTTTTTCATCCAACAACAAAGGAATTATTAGTTTTTGAAGAAAAACTTCCTAATAAAAAGCCTTGGAATTATTTTAGTTAATTAATAAAAGAAAACAACATATATTTAATTAAGGTGAGTGTATGATTAAGTATAAAATTTATGTTGTTTTTTTATTGTTTTTATCTATTTGTGCTTTTGGATTTGTTCGTGCTAGTGATAATGATTTACAACTTTTAGGAAAGGTCATATATATAGATGCAGGACATGGTGGAATTGATCCAGGGGCCGTATATAAAGATATACATGAAGCAGATATAAATTTAAAAATTAGTATGTCTCTAGCTAATTTACTTGAGAAAAATGGTGCTATAGTTTTATTAACAAGAACGGGTGACTATGATTTATCTGTAAACAATGCAGTTAATAGAAAGAGAAGTGATTTATCTAGAAGAGCTAATATAATAAATGAATCAAATGGTGATTTATATATATCTATTCATTTGAATTCAATAGCATCTTCTACATGGAGAGGTGCACAAGTCTTTTATGATGATATAAATCCTAAAAATGAAAAACTAGCTAAATTACTTCAAAATACATTAAAGAAAGACTTAAAAAGTTCAAGAGAATATAAGGAAATGACTGATATGTATATGTATAAAAGAATAAAAATCCCAGGAGTTTTAGTAGAAGTTGGATTTTTAAGTAATGATAATGAAAGATATTTATTACTACAAAAAACTTATCAAGATAAAGTGGCAAAATCATTATGCGGTGGAATAATTGAATATTTTCATTCATAATACAAAAATATTTCATATTTTTTTCATATTTCATGTGTTATAATTATTTTAGGGTGAAGATATATGGCAAATAAAATATTTAAAACACTTGATGAACAAATAGATATTTTAAAATCGAGAGGTTTAGTAGTAAGTGATTATGACAAAGCAAAAAAGATTCTTTTTAAAGAAAATTATTTCTTTTTAAATGGTTATAGACATTTTTTTACTGCAAATTATAAAGATGAAAATTTTATACCTGGTACAACATTTGAAGAATTATATTCAATGTTTACATTTGATAGAAAAATTAGAAATATATTTTTTAAAAATATATTAATTATTGAGAATAATATTAAATCGGTTATTAGTTATCAACTTTCTAAAAATTATGGTTATAAAGAAAAGAATTATTTAAATCCGCAAAACTTTAATCAAGATGCGATGAAAGTAAGACAAGTTAATGACGTTATATCTAAAATGAAAAGACAAATTAGAATAAATGGAAAAAAACATACTGCAACTATGCATTATATAAATAATTATGGATATATCCCAATGTGGATTTTAGTAAAAGTATTGTCTTTTGGTATTGTTTCAGAATTATATGGCATATTAAAACTAGATGATCAAGTTGAAATAGCGGAATTTTATGGATTGCCTGTTGAAACCTTAGTTATCTATTTATCTATATTAGCTAATTTTAGAAACCTATGTGCGCATGAAGATATTTTATATGATTATAGAACACAGAGGATGATACCAAATGATATAATTCATTCAAGATTGCAAATAGAAAAATCAGATGAATATTATAAATATGGTAAAAATGATTTATTCGCACTTATGATTATTTTAAAATACATGTTAAGTGAAGAAGAGTTTAGAGATTTGTTTAATGAACTTGAATATGAAATCGATTTGTTAACAGGTAAGATTAATATACTAAGTATATCTACTATATTAAATAAAATAGGTTTTCCAGATAATTGGAAAGAAATTATTGATTAGGAGAGTGATAATATAAATGAAAAAGGTATTTCCACATATATTAACAAGTTTAATTACAATAGTTGTTGTTTTTAGTGGTATATTTCTATATGATATTTTTAATAAAAAAAGTTGTTGTGTAACGTCAAATTCTGATTATTCTAATGTTAATATTACCGAAGCTGATACTATTAAAACTAGTGTAAAAAAAGTATATGATTCTGTTGTATTAATAGAAACTTATAGTGGACAAACTATATCTGGAACAGGAACTGGTTTTGTATATAAAAAGGATGATAAAAATGGTTATATTTTAACTAATTATCATGTTGTAGAAAATTCTAAATCGATTAAAGTAACTTTTACTGATGGAAAAACATATGACACAACATTGCTTGGATATGATGAATATTATGATGTAGCTGTTTTATCTGTAGATGCTAATTCTGTTATATCTGTTGCAACAATAGGAAGTAGCGAAAAAGCAGAAGTTGGTGATACTGTATTTACTGTTGGTTCACCGTTAGGTTCTAGTTATATGGGAACTGTAACAAAAGGAATAATTTCAGGTAAAGATAGACAAGTTTCTGTAACAATTAATAATTCTTCTTATATTATGGAAGTATTACAAACTGACGCTGCTGTAAATCCTGGAAATAGTGGTGGACCATTAGTAAATATTAATGGTGAAGTAATTGGAATAACTTCCATGAAATTAGTAGAAAATCAAATTGAAGGAATGGGATTTACAATTCCTATAGAATTAGTTATGTCTTGTACAGATACTTTAGAAAAAGGTGAAAAGATAGAAAGACCATATTTAGGTGTAGAAACTTCAAGTATTGATAATAGATTTTATCTAAGAAGATATAATATTAATATTCCTGATGAAGTTACATTTGGGGCAGTTATTGTAAATGTTGTTTCAAATTCACCAGCTTCTAATGCAGGTTTAAAATCTGGCGATGTTATTGTTACTATCGATGATGTTGAAATAACTGATTCTACTTATTTAAAATATAATTTATATAAACACAAAATTGGTGATAAAGTTAAAGTAAAATATTATAGAGATGGTAAGATAAACGAAATTGTTGTTACTCTTAGTAAACTTGATAGTTAGTAAATAAAAGTATTTAATTTTGTTAATTAAGTACTTTTTTATTTGGATTTTTAAAATGTTTTTAATATTAATTTTGACATATATCACGCAAATGGTTAATTATCATATTATAACTTTAGGAGTGATAATATGGCTAAAATTGTTATAGACGCAGGACATGGCACATAATCTTATACACGGTACATTAAATTGTAAAATTCCAAAATATCTTGATTGGCCTATTATTGTTTTCATCTTTTTTTCCTATTAGGATTTTAGAAATAAATTCATCAATAATAAGTCTATCCAATTTATCTATATGAGTGTATTTTTCTAATACACTTTTTTCATTTATTGCATTATTTTCTTTATCTCTTATGTCATATATTTCTTTGTTGATAGCTTCAATCCTTAAATTGAAATTATTGATGTCATTTTGATATTTATTTTTTAACATAATGAATTCAGTAGCCGAAATTATTCCGTCAGCTTTATCATCATATAGCATAGCAAAACGATCATTAATTTTGTTTAGTTTTTTTTCTATACCTATTTTTTCTTTTTTTAAAATTTCAACATTTTTCTCATAGTTAATTTGAGATTTTTTTGAGGAGTAGTTTTTATCAAATTTATCTTTATTATAATATGTATCAATCATTTTATTAATTTCATTTAAAACAATTTCTTCTAATACTTCATATCTTATATAATTTTTATTATCACAAGTTAATCCACCACCAGCCCTATGATTTCTACAATGTAAGTAAGGTTTCATAAATGGATTTTTTCTAGGTCCTGATTTGCAACAATTCTTTTGAAAAGTTTTTCCACAAACAGCACAATAAACTTTTCTACTAAAAATATGTACTTCGCCATTTTTTCCCGGACGAGCTCTACTATTAGATGTTGACATTATATCTACTTGATCCATAATTAAAGAGTATAATTCGCTATTAAGAGATAGTGTTTTTTCTCTTAATGTATCGTAATTTGAAATTATAGATTTTAAATCCGCTTTAATTATACTATTATCTAAATCAGTTATGGCGATATTTAATGACATTAGTTTTTCTTCATCAACATTATAATTACTTAAATTATTTTGAATAGCATTTATTAATTGTCTTGCGTCTTTTTGTGCGTTTGTTAAATCTATTTTGGCTTTACTATATGCAAATTTTTTTCTAACTATCCTTGATATATCAGGATCAACAATTCTATCGTGAGCGCAAGCTACAATACTTTGTTCGTTTTTAGGAATATTTTTATATCCTTTTATGTTATATGCAATTTTTTCTTTTCTATGTTGGATTAACAATCCGTCGTATGTTTCATCAAGTAATATTTTTCTTATAGAGTCTATATTCCAAAATTCTGATCCATTTGGATAATAAGGACACACATATTTTAATCCCTGTAATTTTTTATATCTGCTAGGTGTAGGTATTTTGTTTTCATTAAGATATTTACAAATTTTATAATATCCGATACCATTAGCATACATTTTATAAATCTCTCTAACAACCTTTGCAGCTTCTTCATCAACAATTAAGTGGTACATATCGTCGGGATCTTCTATATATCCATAAGGGGCAAAAGATCCAGTCCATTGCCCTGCATCATTTTTAGCTCTTAATGTTTTTTTGGTATTGATAGATTGTTCTTCAATTTTCCATTCATCTACCATTGCAGTTATTTGACTAGATTTTTTATTCCCTTTGTTATATGTATCAATATTATCAACAATACTTAAAAATCTTATGTTCCATTGAATAAAGTTTTTATGTAAATATTTTTCTACAAATTCAATACTTCTTGCGAATCTTGCTTGTGTTTTACAAACATAAATATCTGTATTTCCTAGTTCACAGAATAGAAGTGTTTTATTCCATTCTTCACGCGTACCGTCGCCACCACTTATATCTTCTTCATAGAATATTCCTACAACTTCAATTTCTTTATTATTACAATAAGTTAATAACATTAGTAATTGGTTTAAAATACTTTTACTAACATTTCCTTTTTCTTTATCTAAATCTTCTTGTGATAATCTGACATATATAATACCACGTTTTCCCGGTGTGTGATATGTTCCAATTATTCCATTTCTTTTAAAACAATTTGGATTATTAGGTTTAGAAACTTTTAATAGATTTCTTAAATAATCTGTCATATACTCTAAGCTATCTACACATAATAATTTTTTAATTGTTTTAAATTCTATTGTTTCTAAATAGTCATCACTTAAAACATTGTTAATATTATAATCATTTAAAGAATTTGTATTACTAAAACTACTATTTACCACCTTTCTTTGTTCTTCCAACATACACTCATTTCCTTTCATATATATTGAAAGCGCTGTAATACAATAAAATTATAACGCGCTTTATTCACAATTACAGCCCCTTAACTTATTTTCTAGGTTTAAAATAATCATAGCTAGTTTTTTATTAAATAGTTCAATAAAATCTTCCTTGTTTTCTACGTTTGTTATGATTTCATTAGTTATAATATAATTAATTTCTTTTTCCATTTTAAAACCCCCTTTATTCTAATTAACTCTATGAAAGAGTTTCCTAATTATTCTTTGAATACAAAAAAAGACTAATAGCAATAGATTAAATATCCTTAACTATTAGTATGATTATTTATTATTTTAAACCAAGTATATAAAATCAAAATTAAAAAAAATGATTACGTAAGAACGTTAAAATAGTAGTTTTAAAAATTATAAAAACCACAAAAAATTATGTCGCAGTTTCAGTCTTAATTAAGACGCAAAATGGCCGAAGTTATGGCCATAAAAAAAGCTATTACATTAAAATCATAGTCAAGCAGGATAAACCCGTTTACAAACAACTAGCCAGTGGCTAGTTTTACCTTATTTCATAAGGGTTTAGTAAAAACACTAGTGATTACACCTACAAATTTTGTTATACAATCGTTTACTTTAGACCCCTTATAATATAAGGGGTGTTACACAAACGTACACACTTTTTTAATGTGCTTTTTTGCCATTTTCGACACAATTTTAATACTTTTTTGATAATTTCACGGCCGAATTTATGTCCTAATTAAGACATAAATTTATAAAATTTAGGGGGTTATTGAATATGAAAAAAAGTACTAAGCAAGACACAAGATTAGTACCATTAGCTACAATTATTTCATATTCTACTATATTGTATCACAAGAATGTTAATAGTCAATATGTAACAAATGTCGTAAAAACCATGCCTAAAATGTTGTATAAAATCTTCGCAAACACTTGTAAACACTATGATTTTTAGAACAGATACTTTGATAGATATTTATCTATTGACTAATATATTTAATTTTTTTACTATCAATATTTTTCTTTAATTAAATTAAAATATCACAAAAAATAATTATTTTTTTCGGTATTATAATTCTGACTTATATGATATTTTGAAGAAATATGATATACTAATAATAGTAAGATAGGAGTTAGAGAATATGGATGAAAATACTAATAATAACGATGTAGTATCATTTAAAACAATTCCAAACAATAATCAAGTTTATCAACAATCACAAAGTAATCAAAATTTAAATAATCAGTTTAATCAAAATATAAATATTAATCAACAAGTTTTTAATCCACGACCTGTTGTAAATAATAATAAAAATAAACGAAAAAAATATATTTTGTTGGTAGTAATTATTATTACAATAATAGCTTTACTTTTGTTTGGAAGTTTTTACTTTTTAAATAAACAAAATAATAATAATTTGCCACCAGAAACAGAGATTAATATAAGTAATCAATTATATTCTGATTATTTAAATGAAAATATTACAACTGATGAATATGTTAGATATTTACTTTATACTCAATATGATACAAGTATGTTAAATGAAAAATATCAAAATCTTTTAAAGTCAGATGATACAATTAACATAGAAGAACTAATAAATAAGTATTATGAAGATTTATCAACTGAAACATTAAATTATTTTGCTAAAAAAATTAATCTTAATAATATAACTTTTGAAGTAGAGAAAGAGAATGAAGAAACAACAGAAGATAATAAAATAGCATTAGCGGATTTATTTATTCAAACTGTTTATGCTAAAAGTGATAAAGTGACGAATTTAAATAAAGCTGTATTATCAAAAAATGGAAATTTTGTTGTATGGTACACTACGACCGGTAATAGTGCAACTAACAATGAATCAGCTGTAAAAATAGCTGACGGATTAGAAAATACTATATCTAAATATGATAGTTTATTTAAAAGTAATTATAGTTATAAATCTAATGTAATATCAAAAGGCACAACTTACAAAAATCAACAAAAGATATTAGAAAATTCAAATATTGATCCAAACTATTTAGAAAGTGCAATGCAAATATATTTAGTAAATTATAATGATAGTTCAACAGCACAATATATAAGTGGTTATGGTAAAGGAAAAGAAATTTTAAATAGTGTTTTTGGCGGAGATAGTTATGGAACAATAGCATATCCATATATTGTTATTAAACCAAGTTCATTCAATGATTTTGAAAGATTAGAACAATTATATAACCACGAAATTTTTCATCATTATCAAAGAAGTGTTTTATGTGGTAATAATGAATGCAATATGAGTTCTGATCCATATTATTCGGATTCAACAGCAAATTGGGCTAGTGCATTATCAACCAACAAAACAACGACATCAGGTTTTTTAAATGAATGGGCGCAAGTTTATAGATATAATTCAAACTCATTATTAGGTAGATATGTAAATCAATATGGCGAAGCAAAAGCAGCTTATGCAATGTTTGTATATTTATTTAATTATTCAAACATTGTTGATAACGGGACGCAAAAAATTATTGAAGCGATGTATAAGTCAAATTTTTTAGAATATTTAGAAGATAATTCTACACTGGAAGAAAGAAAAAATATTCAAAAAGAAATTGCACTTAAAAATTTAACTTTTAATTATAATAATAACAATTTGAATATACCAACAGAAAGTAGAGCAATGTCTAATATTAACGATACAATCAATATAAAGAAAAATGATGTTTATATGGAAGATGTTGGTATTGGAAAAATGGGATTAACATATTTTGCTATTAATTTAACATCAGAAGAAGCTATAAAAATAACTATTGATAAAGATAATAACTATATTGATGCGATTTTAGTAGCACAAAACGAAAACGATGATTATATAATTGTTGATAGTTCAGATAGCAAAGGCAATCAAATTATATTTGATACTAATAATTATAATGATTATCGAAAGTTTTATTTAATAACTTACAATAATAATATAACTTTGCAAAATTATTATTCGTTAACAATTAAACAAGTTCAAAAAAACTTTAAACAAGAAAGTTCTTCGAATAAAAATTTTATTTCTTATGATGATTGTAATGGAACATCAGACGAAGTAAGTCTAAAAATAGATACATATTATTTAAATAACGAGGGAATTGCTTATAAAGCTGTGATAACTCTATTTTTGACAGAAGAAGCTGATTATAATGATTGGTATGAAGGCACTAAAACTAGAAAAAATTTTACAAATGTAAAATTAAAAGGTAATGTTCTACAATATGAATATACTGATGAATGGTTTAAAGAACAACACGATTATTTTAATACAAAAGATAGATTAAACTATTTTTACGGTAGTTCTTGTGATTTAGGATGTAGTGGCGATTCTTGTCAATGGGGTTCTTCTGACGGGCAAACTATTGATTTTGATCCGGAAAGTATAAAGTAAAGGAGTAAAAAATATGAATCAAGAACAAAATAATTTTAACAATCAAAATATTAACAATGGAATGATGAATAATCAACCATTACCAAATAATCAAAATTTAAATAATTCGTTTAATTCAAATGTAAATGTTAATTCACAACCAATGAATCAACCATTTCAACAACCTATAAATCAAGTGAATGTGCAACAACCAATACCACAAATCTATTAATTCATTTGAAAGTGGAAATTTGAATAATCAAAATTCAAATAATAAACCGTCAAAGAAAGTAAATATAGGTTTAATTATTGGAATTGTAGTGGCAATATTAGTAATTGTAGTTATAGTTATACTACTATTACATAATAAATCTAATACTTCTGATACATCTAATAATAATTCTACAAAACAATTTGCAGAAAACGTAATAATGAATCATGCAACAATAAATAATGTAAAATTATCTGAAATTAATACTATAAATGATATAATGGAAAAATTGAATGTAGAAATTAATTGGGTTATGGTATGTTATAAAGAAACCGAATCTGAAGAAGGTTGTCCTAATTATTCCCTTACTGAATTTGAATCTAATAAGGTAGAAAAAAAAGGAATAAGTAGTTTAACATTTAATTTTAAAATAAAAAATAGTGATAATATATTTGACTTTTCAACATACTATAATGTTTATGAAGAAAAAGGTTATGATGCGCCTTATTTCTCATTAATGTTTCATTCAAATAATTTGATTCTTTTAAATAATGAGTATGTAGAAAATATTTCTATGGATACAATTAAATCAAAATATAATATATCTTCTGTATCAGATTACTGGTACTATATAGATTTTGAAAGTTTAGACGGAGATAAATATCGTTATACAGGATACCCAAATAGCAATCTTGTTGAAATATTTAACTATACAGAAAGAGATAGAGGATTGTAATTTATAAGGAGGAGGTAATAATATGAATCAAGAACAAAATAATTTTAATCCAAATAATTTTAATAATCAAAATATTAATAATGGAATGATGAATAATCAACCGTTATCAAACAATCAAAATTTAAATAATCAGTTTAATCAAAATGTAAACGTTAATCAACAATCACAACCAACACCTAGTTTTCAACAACCTATAAATCAAATGAATATGCAACAACCAACGCCACAACAAATAAATACATTTGGAAGTGGAAATGCTAATAATCAAAATTTTAATAGTAAACCACCAAAGAAATTAAATATAGGTTTAATTGTTGGAATATCAGCTGCCGTTGTTGTTGCAACAATTATAGGTGTAGTATTACTTTCAAACAATAAAGGTGATAATAATAATTCAAATTCAAATAGTATATTTAGTCCTAGTAATAAATATGTTGACGGAAAAATACCTTATAACAAAGAAGTAAATAAATGTGCGAAAGAAATAGTTAGTTATAAAGATAATACACGAGAACTATGTTATCAAGAGCCAATTTATTATAATGCCGAAAATTATTACGATAGAGACTATGCAAGATTTATTAATTTTAGCCTTTATTTAAACACAGATGAAAAAAATGTTTTATCTTTTAAATTAGATAAAGATACAAAAGAATATTATAACTTTATTGAAATGGGATTAGATGAAGAAAATTTAAGCTATGTTTATGAATTTCAAACATTAGAAGAAGATACATTAGTTTTTGTTAGTAATCAATCATTTAAAAAATATAAAACATTAGATTTAACAAATAAAGAAAGTGTAAAAACAGCTGATAACAAAGAACTATATAAAGGTGTATATGCTGAAAAGTATACTGCTTATGAGTATTATACAAAGATTGACGATATAGAAGTTGCTATAACTGTTGTTAATAAAAATTATAGTGTTGATGAAGCTTATAGTAGAATTAGTAAATTTATTAAAAAACTTTCAAAAGATACTGGAGCTCCATTTATAGTTGATTATGCAATGGCTAATTATAATACAATGGGATTTGCTAATGATTTGACGAAAGCATATTTAGTAAAAAGTCATAAATACGTTGTAGGATTGAAATTTTATAAAGATTCTGGAAGTTATGTTAAAGGAAATACTGGATTAAATTTAACGCTTTATAACAACGGAATAACATATACTTACGATGATTATTATTTATTGGTTACAGATGATTCCGAAACTTATACTGTTTATAGAACAGAAATGAGTGCAGGATCAGCACAATATAGTATGTGGAGTGCATACATTCCAGAAGATAATGTTTTTTCAATTTTAATTAATGTTTGGAACGGTGTAAATATAATATCAAGATTTGGTTTTGTTGTGGAAAATCCAGATATGAGTAAAGGATACCAATATTATATTGATAATTTTTCTGAAATGTTAACTAATGGTAATGGTAATACTGTTGGAAAATCAGAAGAATATCATAGAGATTAGGAGTTTTAAAATGAATCAAGAACAAAATAATTTTAATAATCAAAATTTTAATAATGGAATGATGAGTAATCAACCATTACCAAATAATCAAAATTTAAATAATCAGTTTAATCCAAATGTAAATGTTAATCAACCAACATTTAATCAACAATCAATTAACCCTCAACCACAATCAACAGTTAGTTACCAACAACCTATAAATCAAGTTAATATGCAACAACCGGCACCACAACCTGTTAATACATTTGAAAGTGGAAATGCTAATAATCAAAATTTTAATAGTAAGCCACCAAAGAAATTAAATATAGGTTTAATTGTTGGGATAGTAGTTGCTATTGTTGCAATAATAGCAGTAATAATAATACTTTTAAATAACGATTCTAGTAGTGAAAATAAATTAAAAGAAGATCCTACTGTTTCTTCTGCAAGTTTCGAACAATCCGGAGATCATTATGTATTAAAAGATGATAGTGGTAAAATTCTTTTAGATAATATAAAATATTATGGTGATCTTTATACAAAAGGTTTTTGTAATGGTACAACAAAAATAACAACAACAGACGGGAAAGTTGGAATAATAAATGATAAAGGAAAATTTATTGCTGAACTTGGAAAATATAAATACATAACACAAACCGGTTGTTATTACAAAGTGACAAATTATGATGATGAAATTAAAGTCAAAATATTAAATTATGATGGAAGTGTATTTTTTGAAGATACTAATGATAAGTATTTAGATAAAAGTTCAATAGAATGTGCTGTAAATTATTGTTTTTCAAAAAAAGTTGCATTATTTTCTACAAACGGAAAATATCAATTACTTGATTCGAAAGGCAAAGTTATAAAAGAATATGAAAAAATTACAGGTGTAGATAAACCAAAAGTTTCAAGCAAAATACAAGACGAAGAAAAAGATAGATATATTTCATCATTCTATAATGGAAAGACAGATATTATTGATACAAAAAATAATAAAATAATTACTTCGTTAAATGATGAATATTATGTAAAAGATATTAATAGTAATAATGAAAATCAAGTTATAATATATAAGAATAATGGTGTTGATCGACACGCTATAATATATAATAATGGTAAAAAATCATTTGATACAACAAGTTGTTTAAATATAGCTTTTGTAAATGGCGAGGTAAGATGTTTAATCCAAAATGGTGGAGTTTTTGAATATTATGACATCAATGGAAAAAAGATTGATAAACAATAAAAAAATAACCTTAATCAGGTTATTTTTTTGCATTACACGCTTTCTTAATTATGTTCCGTGTATAAAGGTATCTAGCACACGGAGGAGATGATCCAGGTGCAAGCGGTAATGGTATTATTGAAAAAGATTTAACTTTAAAAATTTCACAATATATGTATGATAGATTCAAAGATTTAGGGATTCCTGTAAAAATGACTAGAACTACTGATGAAACTATTTCACCAACTGAAAGAGTTAAAAGAGTTTTGGATGCGTATGGAAATAGTAATGATGTAATTGTTATATCAAATCACATAAATGCAGGAGGTGCTTCGTTACCATATGTGTAGTTAAATTTTAATACATATTTTTAAAGACAATCAAATTATTTTATGAATATATGATATAATTAAAATGAGGTGTATTGATATGCTATTTAAAAATAATTTGAAAACTGAATCCAATAAAAATACTGAAGAAAAATCAATAGGATTTAAATATCATCAAGAATATAAATTAAATAGAAGTGATAGAAATATAAGTTGGTATTTAACTGATTGCTGTGTTAGTTTTGATGAAAAAATATTATTACAAGGTTACTATAGTTATAATGGTTGGTTTAATGAAAGTTATGGTTTAAATACATTTATGTTTTATGTTGTTGAAAAAGATTCAAATGTTTATTTGAAACTATGCGATATAAGCAAATTAGAAGAAAAGGCGGAAGAATGTGCTTATGATTTTTTCTCATGGGTAGATTGGTACCAAACAATTAAAATGGGAGTGAAATTAGATTCTTATAAGAAATATGTAAGAGATGAAGCTTGTATAGTAAATATAAAATTAGATAAATCAGAGTTTGAAAAAAATATTAATAAGATGAAAGAAATAGATTTTAAAGATAGCGTATCAGAATTGTTTGGATATAAAAGTTCAAAGGCAAGATTTGATTGTATTGATTTTGTAAATAAAAATATATTTTATTCAGACGATTTTTATTTGGAAAAGTATAATCCATATATAGAATTTTTAGATTATATTCTAAAAGAAACAAATATAAAAGATATTCCAATGCAGAAGTTTAAATCTGTTAATAATTTAGAAGAAGCTATGATTGTTGCTATTGAAGAAGAAAAAGAGAGAATAGAATTTGAATGTAATGCAATATTATGATTTAAATATATAATATTATTTAAAAATATGATATAATGAATATGTGAGTAAATTCAGTTTAGGTATTGTTTAATGAAAGGTAGTTATTTAGTTGAAATTGATGAACCTAGAATTCAAGAAACCTGTGATGCGTATTTTAAATGGAAAGATTTAAATACATATATCAAAAGTTTGGTTTCTAGGGGAATAAACATGCCAGATGCTATTAGTGAACCAATGGGTTGTTATTGTTTGGACTTATTATGGAATAAGCAATCTGGTGGAGATGCACAAACAAGAGATGGTAAAAAAGTTGAATTCAAAGCTACAAGTAATTATGATGGTGACTTAAGTAGTTTTGGACCAAGATGTGAATTTGATGATTTGGTTTTCCTTAGATTCAATTTAGATACTAATATGCTATATGTATATGATACAGGAATTAATTCAGATCAATTAAAACAAATTGAAATATCATCATATGGCACAGTTGAAGACTATCAAAGACAAGGTAAACGACCACATTTTAGTATTATCGATAAAATAATAGATGAGTTAGAAATTGAACCTACCGTAATATTTAATATTCGTAGAGGTAGAATTGAAAAAAAATAAAATACGAAAGGAAGAGTTGAATTTACTCTTTTAAAAATCGTATTTAAATTGCGGCGCGCCGCATAAAGAGGAGAATTAATATGTATAAAATTTGTAGTTTATTTGCAGGGGCCGGAGGAATAGATTTAGGATTCATTAATACTGAAAAATGCGAAGTGGTATATGCTAATGAATTTGATAAATATGCAGTTGAAACATATGAACTTAATTTTAAACATAAGGTAGATTGCAGAGATATTCATGAAGTGAAAATAGATGAAATTCCTGATTTCGATATTATGGTTGGAGGTTTTCCTTGTACTTCTTTTTCAGTTGCAGGTTATAGAAAAGGTTTTAATGATGACCGTAGTGGTGATTTGTTTTTTGAAATGGAAAGAATCTTCAAAGTAAGAAAGCCTAGGGTTATATTTTTAGAAAATGTTAAGAATTTAGTAGGTCATGATAAAGGGAAAACGTTTGCAACTATAATTGATAGGTTGAAAAAAGCAGGATACAAAGATAAAATTAGTTTTCAGGTATTAAATGCTTGTGAATATGGTGATATTCCACAAAATAGGGAAAGAATTTATATAGTAGCATTTAGAGATGAGAAAGATTATGAAAAATTTAAAATGCCTATGCCTATTCCATTAAAAAATAGTATTAAAAAAGTGTTTAATTTTAAGACTGAAGTCGATGAAAAATATTATTATACTGAAGGAAAATATAAAGGTGAAATATACAATTTATTAAATAAAACTATGGATGATGATAATACAGTTTATCAATGGCGTAGAAAGTATGTTAGAAAAAATCAAAGTAATTTAGTTCCAACTTTAACAGCTAATATGGGAGAGGGAGGACATAATGTTCCATTAATAAAAACAAAGTTTGGAATAAGAAAGTTAATGCCAATAGAATGTTTTTATGCGCAAGGTTATCCTAAAAAGTTTAAGTTGCCTAAAACTATGAGTGATGCAAAACTTTATAAACAAGCAGGAAATAGTGTTGCAGTTCCTGTAATAGAAAGAATTGCTACAAATATAGTTAATGCTTTGGAAAGCAATGAAAGCAAATAATGATTTATTTTGTGTTTAATCTTGGCACAAATTGTTTAAAGTATAATTTGGTGGGGTGTTGTTTGTTTAATTCATTTCATCGTTTAAAAGTCCTTAAAATTGGGACTTTTTTTAATTTGGTAAAAATTGTTATTAAGTCTTGTAGTATTTTTACAATTTGTTTAAATGTAATTAGCTCGGTTTGGAGGTGAAATATGAAAAAAATAAGAGCATTACTTGTATGTCCAAACGAATTACCTATTGAACTTAATATAAAAAATACATTAAAAGAAAAACAAAATTTAGTTGGTGGATTAATAGAGGTTTGCTATTTAAATGATGATTCAGAAGTATGTTTAATTTGTAATGAAGAAGGTAGGATAAATAATTTACCACCTAATCGTTTTGTTGATAATGATTTTATTTATGGAAATTTTATTATTGTTGGTGATGATTATAAAAATGCAGATTTTAAATCTTTAACAAAAGAACAAATAGATAAATATCAAGAATATTTTAATGAAAAAAGTATAGACAAAACAAATAGTAGAATTACAGCTCGTAAAATGGTGGCAGAGTTATTTAAAAGGAGAAAATATGGAAATTATAGATGATATATTAACTGAAACTGAATTAAAACTTGAAGAGGAGTTTAAACAAAACTATATTAAATATATGGCATTGTTTATATCTGATAATGTTAATAGTATATATAAGTATTATAAAAATAATAGTGATTTCAGTTTTAATAATGTAATATTGATGAGCAAAGATACTTGGAATCTTAATGAAGAAGATAAAAAAATACTAATAAGTAAAATCGATGAAATTTTAAATAGCACATATAAAATACATCTAGTTAGTGATTATGATGAAAAATTGAAATTAGAAAAATGTGAGGTATAGATATGGAAAATAAATATAAAAATTATAAAAAGAATAGAAAGAAAGATTATAAAAAGAATGAAAAAGAAAAAATGAAAGTTTCGGATGTTGATTTAAAAGAGAATCGAATAATTATTGTGGATGGAGAAATCGATGACAAGTTAGCAAGAGATACAATTGAATTATTATTAAAAATGGATGCTTGTAATCACAAAGATATAACAATGTATATTAATTCTAGTGGTGATTCTGTTGCCGCAGGATTAGCTATTTACGATATTATGAATATTATTAAAAGTGATATAAAAACTGTTGGTTTAGGTAGATGTGCTTCAATGGCGAGTGTTCTATTAATTAATGGTAAAAAAGGAAAAAGATGCATTTTAGAAAATGCTGAAATAATGATTCATGAGGTTAGCTCCTTTTCTGCAGGAAAATTAACCGAAATGAAAGAAAGACTAGACCATACTCATAGTCTTAATGAGAGGTTAATGAAAATAATTGCAAGTAAAACAAATAGAACATTAAAACAAGTAAAGCAAGATACAATTAATAAAGATAATTGGATAGACTCAAAGACTGCTTTAAAATATGGTTTTGTAGATAAAATATTAATTTAAAAAGTGGCACACTTTGGTGTGTCAAAATTTTATTTTGAGTGTGCAAAGAAACAATTGTTATTTTTTTATAAAATAATTGTGAAAAAGCTGTGGATTTAATTGTGAAAAAAGTTTATTAATTCTTATTAAATGTGCAACTTATTTTTATGAGGTTTCTTTGGGATTGATAGGAGGTGGTGAAAATGAGGTATTGTTATCAAAGAGTTAGTACTGTCGATAAGCAATCCTTGCTTTGAACTTAGGCAGGAAAAGTTTGCAAGAGATAATGATATTCCAATAGAAAATTGGTATCAAGAAAAAGCTAGTGGTGCTAAAAATGATAGAATTGAATTAAATAGATTATTATCTATATTAAAAGAAAATGATGAATTATATGTAATAGATGCCTCAAGACTCTGACTAGGAGCATGAAGTTTTTATTGGAAATATTAGATTTTGCTAAAGAGAAGAAAATTAAGTTAGTAATGGGTGATTTTGTTTTAGATTGTACTGGATCTTTATCTATTTTGACTCAAGGACAAATAATGATGTTGGGTTTATTAAATGAAATGCAAAGATTAATGATAGTTGAAGCTGTTAATGAAGGACTTGCAGCAGCAAGAGAAAAAAATGGTGGAGTAAATCCAGGAGGGCAACCTAAATTAACAAAAGAAAGATTGTATACTAAAAATCCAGATTTTTTTAAATATTATGCAATGTATAAAAATAAACAGATTTCAATGATTGAATTGGCTAGACTTAGTCAAATCAGTAGAAATACAGCATATGCTTATTGTAGATTAATAGAAAAAGACTAAATTATTTTATATTATGGTTTAGTCTTTTTATTTTTTTGTTAAATTGTTCAATATTTATTATTCCAGCACTAAGGTCATTTTCTAACTTTTTTGTTTGTTCTTTTATATATGAATTTCTTCTTTTAATTTTTTGTGGAATTTTGTTTTCTTTACATTCGATACAATATTTATTATTTCCTATTTTGGTTAATTCATTAAAACAACCTGGTCCCTCACATGGAATCATTGTTACATAATATTTATTTGTAGTAATGTCAATTAATAATTGATAATAAGCAATTCCTATTAATGATTTACAACTATAATATAGAATATAATTATTATTTATATATATAGCCGTTTGTCTGCTAACACTGAAGTTTATTAAATCTGATTCTGTTTTAGTATATAAAATATTTACTAAACTATTTTTTATATGTTTTAATAGTTCACTATTGAAATTATAATTTTCTGAATTTTTTTTCTGAATTTTTTCATTATCTTTAAGTATTTTAGAATTAGTAAAATTTTCTAACATTGTTATATATGTAATTAATTTTTTGAAAATAGAATTGCTTGGATCTAATGTTAGTAAACTATAAAATTCTATTTTTACTAATATTTTATGTATATTAGAAATGATGTTTAATATGCAACAATCAACAGTAAATTTGTTATAGTCATATATTTTGTTTTTATTTTGTAAATAAAATACTTCTGTACTTGAATAATAATTATATGGATATCCATTTTCGTTTATCCAGTCATTATAAAATTTATTTAATTTTTTTTGTATTTTAATATTTGAATTAATATATTCCAAATAGTTTAATGCTGAATTATCTATTAATTTCAATATATTTTTTCCTGTATCATTAATTAGTTCAAATACGTATTTGATGTCTACACAAATCCATCCATTATTATAATAATTTTTTGAATTATCCTTTTTATAATAGTTTTTTAAAATAATATTATTAAGTTTATTATCATCTTCATTAGTTAATTCTTTAATATTCTTATACTTTAACATAAAAAACGGACCCTTTCTGTAACCAGAATAACACAGATTTAAAAAAGAATAAAGATTATAATTGAATTAGAAATGGAGGTGAATTTTATGAAAATTACTATTTCTGAAGCAAATGAGATACTAAATGAAGTATTAAGTTTGTATCCTGATGTGGATTTTTCTTCTGAAGAAAAAGCAGACTTAATAATTGTTGCTATGGACGCTGCTTTAAATAGCACTAGCAAAAATGGACCTAAAGGGTATGTTAAAGGTGCAATTATAAATTGCATCAGACCAAAATTAAAAGACCATATAATGAATAAAATAGGAGGATAGTATGGAATTATTTACAAAATGTTGTTCTTGTGGCAAAAAAATGCAACGTAGATATAAAACATGTGAAAATTGTTACGAGAATTACAAAAAAGGAATTACATATGTCGAATGTTCAGAATGTGGTTGGCCATTTAAAAACCCAAGTATATACGGTATGTGTTATTTATGTTACAAAAAGGTGTTCAATGCCGAAAAAAGTAGATTGTAATTTAAAATTATCGGATTTAAAATCTTCTAAATTAAGTAAGGAAAGAATAAAGACAGATATTGTTCCTTTTGATTCAATAATAAATGGTGGTTTTGAAACAACAGGAACTATAGTACAAATAATATCTTCATCAGGGTTAGGTAAAAGTTCAATAACCTGCCAAATTTGTTTAGCTTTATGTAATAAGGGATTTAATATACTGTATGTTGATACTGAAGGCTCTGTTGGATTAGATTTATTATCATCTGTAGGATTAATTGACTATTTGGATAATCATTTCTTTTATGTTAGAGAATCATCTTTTAGTAAGGTAGAACAAGTTATGGATCAATTTATATCAACAAATGAAATTCAGTTTATAGTAATTGATTCATTAGCAAATCTTATGCATGATGGTTTTGATGATTTATCTTTAAATAAAAATAAACCTATAAAAGATGAAAATAAAAAAGAGAAAAATGGCGCTATATCAATAACAACTAATAATTCAAATTACAATAGTCGGCAACTAACTTTATTCTTAAATAAGTATTCTATGATATCTAAAGAGAAAAAGATTAGTATGATTTATATTAATCAATTTAGAACAAGGATAACTAATTTATTTAATTATGCCGAAGAAAAAATTGGTGGTTCAAAAAACGTAAAATATAATTCAGATATTATTATAAAAATATCTAATAATATTTCTACAGAAAACAAAGATTTTAAAACCTTTGTGAATAAAGAATCAGAAGATAAAATCGGAAGAGATTTGGAATTTGAAATAATTAAAAGTAATCAATCACGCCCAGGACGTAAAATACCGTTTAGATTAATATTTGGTAAAGGGATAAGTAATAAGTATTGTGGTTTTTATGCTTTGTATAAGCTCGGACTTATAACTAAAAGTAGTTCTACATACTATTACACTAAAAATGGTTTACAAAAAAAATACTCAGGTAAAGATGATTTGCTTGCAAAATATGAGGATTGGTATGATGCTTCTTATGAAGAAATTACTAATTTTTATAATAACATAAAATAGATTTTTAGTATTTTTTACTATAATAGCGGAAAAAATGGCATATATGTAATAAACTACTTAACGAATATCTATTAGTCTTTCAACTATATCACTAATCTCTTTCACTAAAAAGAAAAATAAATATATAAGAATCACTAGGATATTGATTAAGTATAATTTGCTAAATATATAGATTTTATATAGATTAGATGTTAAATATAATTATCTATATATAGAGCTTATAAATAATAGTGGGGATATTAAAATATGTCCCCAACTATTAAATTAAGGAGGAATTGAATGTTAGAAATAGATTATACTAAAGATTATTTATATAATGAAGAATTACAAAAATTAACTGAGCAAATAAATAATACTCATAAAAATATTGATGAAATAAAATTGGTTACAGATTTATTTCACAATGGAATATGTTGTATTGGAGATGTTTTAAGATTAATAGAACAACTAAAAGTAAAAGGAGTCAAAAGTTTAAAATATTTTAATGAGGATTTTTCTTTAAAAAGAATATATGGTTTGGTTAATAGAGATGACACATTATATGATGCAGATAATTATTATTTTAATCCTAAATATCCTATTGCGTGTTTATTATTGACGCTTACAAAAACATTAGAAGAACAATTATATTGGGAAAATGATTATGATAATAATTACAATTTTTAAATTGTCTAAAGGTCTTGTATTTATATTTTAAGTTTGTTTTAATTTAAGATTAAGAACGTAATATAATATTAAAATTAATATTTCAAGAATAAAGTAAATAAGATTAATAGAGGAGGTATTAAATATGAGTAAAGTTGAAAAGTTTAATAAGTTTAAAGAATTAATTCTTTCGTATTTAGTAGATGAATTAAATAATGCGAAGGTTAGCAAATCAGTTTAATTGATTTGCCTTTTTATGATGACAGAAGAAAAAATTATAAATTCTCAATTTAATGCCGGAATATATATTAGACTTTCACAAGAGGATACAGATAAAAAATATGAAGCAGATAGTGAAAGTGTTATAAATCAAAGAACTCTTCTTAGAAACTATGTTAAAGAAAATAATTTTAATCTTATAGATGAATATGTAGATGATGGATACACTGGAACGGATTTTGATAGACCAAGTTTTAAAAGAATGTTAGAAGATATAAAAAATAAAAGAATAAATTTAGTTGTTGTAAAAGATTTATCTAGATTTGGTAGAGATCATGTTATGACTGGTTATTATACCGAAACTTTTTTTCCTGAAAACAAAATAAGGTTTATATCTGTTTTAGAGTGTATAGATACCTTTAAAAATCAAGCGAGTAATGATTCAGCAACTTTTATACAAGCTTTTAATGATTTTTATAGTAAACAAAATTCTATAAAAATAAAAAGAGCATTGGATGATAAAAGAAAAGAAGGAAAATATATTGGGAGTTTACCACCGTTTGGGTATATAAGGGACCCTAAAGATAAGGGGCATCTTATTCCTAATAAAGAAGTTGCACATATTGTTACAGAAATCTTTAAAATGAGGTCAAATGGTTTAGGAGTTTCTGATATTACTACAATGTTAAATGAAAAGAAATATCCAACGCCAAGTGCATATAAAGGAACTAAATTCTCTTCAAGGTTAATAGAAAATAGTGTATGGAATATATCATCTGTAAAAAAGATATTATCTAATAGAGTTTATTGTGGGGATATGGTGCAAAAGAAACAAGCAAAAGTAAGTTATAAATCAAAGAAGAAAATTACACTTCCAGAAAATATGAATTATATTGTGGAAAACACACATGAAGCTTTAATTGATAAACAAACATATGAATATGTTCAAGTATTAACTCATAGTAGAATTAAAACTTCTAAAATAAAAACAGATAGAAAAAAAAGATTATTTGAAGGTTTATTATTTTGTAAGGAATGTACTAATAGATTGTCTGTTAATTATAGAAGTAATTTAGATTATTGGTCCATTAATTGTAATAGATATTCAAGGGATCCAATGAGGGGAAGATGTTATCCACATTTTTTTCCATATGAACTTTTAGAGGAACAATTATTATCTGAATTCAATAAAATTTTAAATGATTATGTTAAAGATTTGGATATAGATGAATTAAATAATGAAGTTAATAAAAGAGTTAAAAATGAAACTATTGATTATAATAAAACATTATTAGATATGGAAGCAAATAAGGAAAAATTATTAAACAAATTATCTTTATTATATGATGATAAAATTGAAGGTGTTGTTTCAGCTATTGTTTATAAGGAAATGAGTTTAAAAATAGAAAAAGATGTAGAAAATATAAATAATTCTATACAAGAAATAAAAAATAAAATTAAAATAATTAATAAACAAGCAGATGTTATACCTACTTTTCATAAGCAAATAAAAAAATTATTAGATTTAGAAAAACCTAAAAAAGAATTACTTCATACTTTAATTAGTAGAATAGAAATAGATAAAGATAGAAATATAACATTTAAATTTAAGTTTAATGTAATTGATGATTATACTTTCACTTATAAAACTATAAATAAACCAAGAAATCCATATGGGCGAAAAGGTAAGCAAAAATAATTATAATATGCTATAATAATTAGTAGAAATTTACTAACTATTTTTGTAAAATGGGGTGTTAGATATGGATGAAGAAAATAAATTAGTTGAATATTTAATGACTGCTGGTGAAGTTGTTCTTGAAACTAATCCGTTAGGAAATTTTGTGTTAAAAACTTATAATAAACAAAGTCAAAATATGTTATATGAGAGGATAGAATATCTAAATAAAAAAATAGAAAATTTAGAATTTTTTATGAAACAATTGGATTATTTGATGAATGATAGTAGTAAGTATATACATGTGAGAAATTTTTTAAGTTTTTATTTAACAAGAACAGATCCGGCATTAATAGATACAAATATTAAAATATTTTTAGATTATGTTAATGAAAAGAGCATATCTACTAATTATGATAATTTATTAAATAAAATATGTCTGTTAAATAAAGAGTCTTTAAATGTTTTAAGAAAAATTAAAAATAATTTGAAAGAAGATAATTATTACGAATGGGAACAATTTATAAAGTTATATCCTAATATAAACTCAAGTTTAAGATTTCGAGATATATTTACTTCAAAAGAAATGAATGAAGATATGTTGGAAATAACATTTGGATTAAAAACTTTAATAGAAAATGATTTTATAATAAGTATGTCTGGCAATTATCCTGGAAATATAGATGTATATGATGTTGAAAAATTTTCATTAACAAATCTTGGATATTTAATTTTAAATTATATATAAGAGAATATAGATATTTAATTAAACCACACAGACAGCAATGCACGAGGTGGAGATGGTGCAGAAGTAATTTATCCGCTTAGAAGTACAAGTACTTTACCTAATTTAATACTAGAGCAATTATCAAAAGAAGGACAAAACATACGAAAAGCGTATCAGAGAAGATTACCAAGCGATACTTCAAAGGATTATTACTTTATGCAACGCAATACTGGTGATACACAATCATTAACTGTAGAATATGGCTTTTTAGATAGTACAAAAGATGATGTGCAACAATTGAAAAACAATTATGAAGATTTTGCAGAAGCAGTTGTGAGAGCGGTTGCTGAATATGCAAACTTATCATATATCCCAAAAGAAGGTGGAAACACATATACAGTAAAGAGTGGAGACAGTTTATGGAGTATTGCTAAAAAATATAATGTTTCAGTTGATGAATTAAAAAAGGCTAATAATTTAACGAGTAACGTGTTAAGAATCAATCAAGTTTTATTTATACCAACAAAAAAAGAAGAAGAATCTGGCAATTATATTGTATATACGGTAAAAAGTGGAGATACATTATATTCAATAGCTAAAAATTATAATATTGCTGTATCGGATATAATAGAGTTAAACAAATTATCAAACAATATATTAAATTTGGGTCAAAGACTACTTTTACCAGTGGAGGAAAAGGTAATAGAAACAAAATATAATACATATGTAGTTAAATCAGGGGATACATTATATTCTGTTGCTAAAAAATATGGGATTTCAGTAACAGAATTAAAAGAAATAAATGATTTATTTAATAATACATTGAGTGTAGGCCAAAAACTACTAGTTCCGGCTACAACAATAATAATTGACGAAACAACTCCAGGAGAATATATAACGTATACAGTAAAAAGTGGGGATAATTTATACTCAATAGCGAATAGATATGGAGTTTCAGTTAAAGAGATAATGAATCTTAACAACTTAACAAGTAATTTATTAAATGTTGGTCAAACCCTTAGAATACCAACTTCTGAAACTAATACATATATAGTTAAATCAGGAGATAATTTGTATTCAATAGCTAGACGTTATAATACAACAGTGGATGCAATTAAAAGAAAAAATAATTTAGTTAGTAATAACCTTTCAATTGGTCAAAGCTTAATAATATAAATAATAAAAAAATGATGTAAACATTTTCTAAATTGTAGAAATTTTGTTTATATCATTTTTTGTTTTAAATTTAATGTATTTGTTTGCATACACCAACATCAGGTTCATAAAAACAATGATTTTTATATCTTCCTGAATTTTTTTGCTCCCACCAATATGCTTTACAGTTATCACCACTACTTGGTGCATAAAACCATAATGCATTTGTTGCTGGATAATAGTATTCACCTCGTATTATTCTTTCAGCAAGTTCAAGTTCTTTACTTGTTGGGTTACTAAAGAATAATGGACTATCAGTTCCAGAAAACCCTCCTGGGCTTTGATATACTACCTTTGATATAGTAGTAACATTTTTGAATGTAAGACAATCAGCAAGTGCTCTATTAACAATTACATTTCCTACCATTAACATGCCGAGGTCCCCTTCGCCAATAGCTTCGGCTCTCATTAATCTTGCTAATAATTCCTTTTCTTTAGTTGTATATTTAATTATCGCCATAAAATCACCTATATTATAATATGGTTTTAAATAAAAATGTTGAAAAAGCTTTTTTTTTGTGTTATACTCTTTGTATATTGAATTAGGGGTGTAATTCAATGGTAGAATGATGGTCTCCAAAACCATTCATGTGGGTTCAACTCCTGCCACCCCTGCCATATATGTTGTTTAATATATTTTTAAATAAAATTAGTATATTATAGGAGGGTTTATGTCAACAATAATGCATGGTTATAATACAATAAAATTGAGTGGTGATACTTCACTTGAATTAGTAATATGCAGTGAACAAACAGATGAAAAAAATATCAGAAATACTAGTTGGAATGATGTTTACTTTAATTCAAATGATGAAAAAATAAAAATAGGAAGTTATGATACAACACCTAATTTTGTTGTTCGTAATTGGATAGAATATAATGATAGTTGTGTTATTTTTCTAAAACAAAATATTTGTACATCTGATGTATCCATATTGAAAGTATTCGACATAGCTACAAAAAAGGTATTAGATTTAACAGATGAAGAAAAGACAGAGTTTTATTATAATCAATTTTCAAACAGTAAAATAAAAAGTAAAAAGCTAGTAAAAAAATCTAGATAATTATATTGATAAATTTAACAGGCTTATAAATATTTTAGTCTGTTTTTTTTGTAGCTTTTTATGAATTAATTATTAAATCATTATTTAGTAGTTATAAAACTATAATTGTTTAATTTATAAAATATTGATTATAAATCTTCAAAAGTAATAAAATCAAAAGATAACAAAAAACATATATACAAAATATTTACATGTTAAATATGGTACGTTATAAAAATTAATTGTATAAAATTTAATAATCAATATACTAAAAATATTAGTAATATATAATAATTTATTCCCAATATATTAATTTTACATATATTAATATAGAGGTGAAAATTATGTATCAAATATATCAAGTGCAATCATATGATACTTTGGAGAATATAGCAAGAAATTTTAATACTACAATAGATGAGTTAAAAAAAATAAATGGAATTACCGATTTTACTCCAGTGATGGGAGCTCCATTGATAGTGCCAAAAGTAAATTCTGGTAATTATATTGTTCAAAGAGGGGATTCACTATATTCTATTGCAAAAAAATATAATACAACACCACAAGTGATAGCTACATATAATGGGTTAAATGTTGGTGATTATATTTATCCAGGGCAAGAAATTCAACTACCTAATAAGAATGAAAATTTTTATGTTGTAAAAAAAGATGACACTATAAATGATTTATTACAAAAATTAAATATCAGCATACAAGATTTATTAGATTTAAATGATAATATTTTATTAAAAGAAGAGCAAGTTATTTTCTATAAAAAGGACTAAAAATTACAAAGCTCTTTTTTTTTGTTTAACTTTGTTATATAATTATACAAGAAATAGAGGTGTTATTATGAAAAAAGTTTTTAGCTTATTAATATCTATTATGTTATTAATTGGGATAAGTGGTTGTTCTACAAAGTATAATACATATACTAAAATATCATATTCTGAATTTACTAAAATGAAAGAAAATAAAGAATCTTTTCCACTTGTAATAGGTGCTGCAACATGTAGTGCATGTGCAAGTTATGAAGTAACAATGGAAGCTTTTATTCAAAAATATAATGTACAAGTATATTTTATAGATATAGATACTTTAAGCGATGAAGAAAAAGAATCTTTAAGAGTTGAAACAAATTATACTTCAACTCCTACTACTGTATTCTATAAAGAAGGAAAAGTAACTCCATCATATAATAGAATGATTGGAGCTGGCGACCTTCAATCTGTAAAAACTATCTTTACACAAAATGGTTATATTAAATAGGAGATAATATGGAAAAAGATATAGAAATAATTGATTTTGATACAGAAAATAGCGTTGAAAATAAAATTGAAACTCCAGTGTTAGATATGTATGGTGAGGATTTAACATCTAAGACATACGTTACTAATCCTGCAATTGCACGTGATGAAGAAATAAAAAAATTAATGGTTGTAGTTTTGACTCCAGATAAATCTGCTTTATTAGTTGGTAAAGCTGGTATAGGTAAAACAGCAATAGTTGAAGGTTTAGCATATTTAATTCAACAAGATAAAGTTCCAAATGCATTGAAAGGATATAGAATTATTAAAATTAATTCTACTTCATTATTAGGAAAAATGACTATAAATGGTAGAGAGGAAATGACTATATCATTATTGGTTGAAGAATTAAAGAAAATTCATAAAACAATTTTATTTATAGACGAAGTTCATACTTTAATTGGTGGAGACTCTGATGGCCCTATGGACCTTGCAAACATATTGAAACCTGCACTTGATAGAGGAGATATAAAAGCAATAGGTGCTACAACTACAGAAGAGTATGAAACATATGTAATCCGTGATAGAGCCTTTTTAAGAAGATTTGATAGAATTGATGTTTTGGAACCAAGTGAAGAAACAACAGTTCAAATTTTAAAGGGTTCACTACCTAGAATAGAGAAAAAAACAGGTATTAAATTTAAGTATAGTGATTATATTACTACATTGTTAATTAAATCAATCGTTTCAGCAACCTCACAATATAAAAGAGTGTATGGATTGGCTGCAATGTATCCAGATGTTGCTTTTTCGGTTCTAAGTCAAGCATTTTCACTTGCTTTATTAGAAGATAAGGAAGAAGTTTCTATACTTGAAGTTTACAATGCAATAAAGACAAGTAAAAGAATTTATCCAGATGTTATTGTTAAAGAATTAGATAAATTTAGAGTAGAATATCAAAAATTTTGTGAAGAAGAAAATATCATTCTTCCGGTTGTTACTATAAATGATATAAAAACTATTAGTGATTAAAAAAGGTGAACTTTAAGTAGTTCACTTTTATATTGTCATTTTTGTTTGTTGAAAAAGTAGCACTAATATGATATTATTAGTTTGGTGATTATATGAAAAAAATACCTTTAAAAAATTATATTATTTATTCAATAATAATACTTGTAACATTCGCAATAAGTATTTATATTGTAATGCTGTTTAATAGATCAAAAGAATATTATGAAAACAATTCTGTCTTAGCAGACGTTCTATATGAAATATTACCTAAAAATAATTTGAGTGTTAGTGATAATTTAAATAATTATTTGTTAGAAAATTCAAATCTTATTATATATATATCATCTGGAAAAGATAAAGATATAAAAGAATTTGAAAATTCATTTAAAAGTTATATTATAGAGAATAATTTAAAAAAGGACATTATATATATTGATTCTAATGACATAAAGAAATCAAATTTTATAGAAGATTTATTTAATAATTATGCATCAAATGATGTAATTCTTTCAAATAAACCAACTATTAAATATCCTACTTTAATAATTTTTAAAAATGGAAAAATCATAAATGTTTATAATGAAAAAATACCTAACTTATATAGCGTTAAAATATTTTTAATGACAAATGGAGTTGAAATAAATGATTAATATTGTATTGTATCAACCTGAAATACCACAGAATACCGGTAACATTATGCGTACATGTGCTGGAACCGATACTGTGTTACATCTAATTAAACCATTAGGTTTTAGATTGGATGAAAAAAGCGTAAAAAGAGCTGGCGTAAACTATTTACCTTTTTGCAAGTATAAGGTGTATGAAAATTATGAAGATTTCTTATCTCAAAATGATGGAGATTTTTATTACTTCACTAGATATTCCAAAAAAAATTATTCAACTTGCGATTATAGTAAAAAGGATTCTAACATATATCTTATTTTTGGTAGAGAAAGTACAGGTATTCCAAAAGATATACTTCATAAAAATTTAGACAAATGTGTCAGAATCCCAATGAATGATAAAATTAGAGCTTTAAATCTTTCAAATTCTGTAGCGATTGCTTTATTTGAAGTTTTACGTCAACAGGATTTTAATGATTTGTTGGTTAAAGAACCATTTAAAAGTGAAAATTATATTTATGATGATTTTGTAGATTAAAGATAATTTCTTGTATATATTTACTTGAAAAAATCTTTTTTTTATGGTAACTTATTATAAGAAGAATAGGAGGGAATGTAATGGAAGAATATATTACATTTATAAGTGATAACTATATAGTGTTTTTGATCATACTCCTAGTTATAATTTTTTCTGTTATTGGTTATCTTTCAGATAAAAAAGGTTTTTTGAAAAAAAAGGATAAAATTAATAATTTTAATAGTGAAAAAAATGATAGTGTGAAATTAAAAGATGAAGCAGTATCTACCTTAAAATCAAATTTGAATAATCCAACAAATGAGACACAAGAACAATTAATAGAACCTAAATTAACAAACAATCAGGAAGAAAATATAGAGTCACAAGAAAAAGTTGAACCTTCAACTGAAGAACAAGGTTTAGATGAATCAACAAATGAGACACAAGAACAATTAATAGAACCTGAATTAACAAACAATCAAGAAGAAAATTTAGAACCACAAGAAAAAGTTGAACCTTCAACTGTAGAACAAGGTTTAGATGGATCAACAAATGAATCACAAGAACAATTAGTAGAACCTGAATTAACAAATAATCAAGAAGAAAATTTAGAACCACAAGAAAAAGTTGAACCTTCAACTGTAGAACAAGGTTTAGATGGATCAACAAATGAAACACAAGAACAATTAGTAGAACCTGAATTAACAAACAATCAAGAAGAAAATATAGAGTCACAAGAAAAAGTTGAACCTTCAACTGAAGAACAGGGTTTAGATGAATCAACAAATGAGACACAAGAACAATTAATAGAACCTGAATTAACAAGTAACCAAGAAGAAAATATAGATTCTCAGAAAGATGATAATACTAATACTACTGTTGATAATGATAATCTAAAGACAAATGATTTGAACAATGATAATGACATAGAAAAAAATAATCTAAATGATATACTCGAACAAATAAAAAATTTAAAAATTCCAAACATAGATGGAATGGATCAAGATATTGAAAATAAAGAAAAAACGGATGAAGAAGATATATGGAAATTTTAAAAGGAAAGATTTTAATTTCCTTTTTTCTATACATGAACATAAAAATATGATATAATGTATTAGTCTAGCATTAAGGAGGTTGTATATGACAGTTGATCAAATATTTTCTTTAATAAAAAAGTTTTTTGATGTTTTAATAGTATGGTTTGTTTTCTATTATGTTTTAAGAAATTTAAGAAAAAATGTAAAAATGGCTTTATTATTAAAGGGAATATTATTTATCTTTATTTTAAAAATATTAAGTGATGTATTTGACTTATCAACATTAGGATATTTACTTAATTATGTTATAATGTGGGGGCCACTTGCTTTAATAATAATATTTCAACCTGAAATTAGAAATGTATTGGAACAATTGGGAAGAAGTCAACTTTTAGGTCGTCATAAAGTTTTAACTGTTGATGAAAGAGAAAAAATGGTATATGAAATAACAAATGCAATGGATTATTTGAAAAAAAGCAGAATTGGTGCATTAATAACTATTGAAAGAGATAACAGCTTAAATGATTACATTGAAAAATCAAAAAAAATATATGCTGATATATCTAGTGATTTATTAATTTCAATATTTTTTCCTAACAATCCACTTCATGATGGGGCTGTCATTATACAAGGCGATAAAATTACAAGTGCAGGAGCCGTTTTTCCAACTAGTGATAATGTAAAAATAAGTAAACGCTTAGGTACAAGACATAGAGCAGCATTAGGAATAACAGAAGAAATGGACTGTATATCATTGATTGTTTCAGAGGAAACTGGTCGCTTATCAATGGCTATAGGTGGAGAGTTATATTATAATTTGACTTTAGATGAAGTAAAAATTAAGTTATTAGATGAATTACGTCCTAAGAAAATGATATTTGATGAAGATGTAGAAAATGCAGAGGAGGAAACTCATGAAGAAAATAATTAATGGAATAAAAGCCTTCTTTATGGGAATCTGGCATATAATTGATAAATTTATTGTAGTTCCCATTACAAAACTAGTATTTATAATAAATAACAAATTAACAAAGTCTGGAAAAAAATTTGAAACATGGATTGCTAAACCTAGTACATTATTATTTATTTCATTATTCTTTGCTGTAGTAATGTTTGTTGTAGTTGATCAAAAAATAATATTTTATTCAGAAAGTTCAGCCGAAGTTTTATCAGGACAAGCAGTAACAGCAGTTTACAATTCAGAAGCATATGTTATAGAAGGATTACCTGAAACTGTAGATATTGTTTTAATTGGTAATAAAACAGATCTATACATAGCAAAACAATCAGTTGTTGGAAACGTTGTAGTAGATTTAACAAGATTTACAGGGACAATTGAAGGTGTTACAAAAGATGTTACAATAGAATATAATCGTGGATTGTCCGCTGTTGAATACAAGGTTAATCCATCAACTGTATCCGTAACAATTTATAAAAAGGATTCACTAGCTACTACGATGACTCCTGAAATATTAAACGCAGATCATTTAAATGACACTGTTTCAATAGAAAATGTCGAAATAGATGACGATAATGTAATAATAAAAGGGGCAAGAAAATATATAAAGGATGTAGCAGTTGTAAAAGCATTAGTAGATGTTGATAATTTACCATCACAACAAGCAGGTACTCAAACAATAGAGAATGTTCCATTAAAAGCATATGATAAAGATGGAAAAGTTGTAGATGTAGAATTAGTTCCAGCAACTACAAGTGTTAAAGTTACAACAGGTGAATATAAAAAACAAGTACCTATTAAAGTTATTCCAAATGGTGATATTGCCTTTGGTCTTGCAATTAGTACAATAGAATTAAGCGAAAAAGAAGTATGGATATATGGTTCTCAAAATGAATTACAAAATATAAGTTATATACCAGTTAACGTAGATGTAAATCAATTATCTGAAAATAAAACATATAAAATGGAATTAACTAAACCAGTTGGAGTTAAATCTATGTCTATTAATAATGTTAATGTCACTATAAATGTTGATTCAATTGAATCAAAAGATATAAATGAAGTTACAATTAATGGTATAAATGTAGGTGAAGGATTAAAAGCTACTGCTTCATCTCGAGAAGATGGAAATATTACTGTAACAGTAAAAGGTGTAAAAAGTGTAATAGAAAATATTTCTAAAGACGATATAATAGCTTATGTCGACTTAGCTGGTCTTGGAGTTGGAACACATAATGTTCAGGTTCAAATAGAAAAGTCAGACGTAAAAGTCGATTATGTACCTAAGAAAACAACAGTTTCAATTCAAATAACAAAAAAATAATAAAACAAAAAAACTAATTTATGATGGATAACATCAATTAATTAGTTTTTTTTATCTTTCAATGTGATTGAATAATAAACCAATATTAATAATACCAGCCACACCAACAACTATATATATTATTTTTGATATAATACTTGCAGTTCCAAATAAATAATCTACAAGATTAAAATCAAGCATTCCAACAAGTAGCCAATTAATTGCTCCTATTATTGTGAATACTAAACAAGTCTTTTGTAAAGCTTCCATTATTTCATCCCTTTCTAAAATCATTAGTTATACTGTGCAAAAAAATAAAAAATATTCACATATTTTTTTAATAAAAAAATATAATTAATTGAAAAGATAGAGGTGAAAGTTTGAAAAAAATTTTAATTGTTTTGTTAATTGGTATGTCGTGTTTTTTGATAACTGGATGTGGTAAATATGATGGAAAAAGTTTTGTTAAAGAATTATCAAAAAAAGTAAATAATTCAGATTCATATAATTTAAATGGTGTATTAGAAATTAGAAATAACGAAGAAACATATTCATATGATGTAAATGTTTCATACAAAAAAGAAAATAATTTTAAAGTTAGTTTAAAAAATAAAATTAATAATTATGAACAAATTATATTAAGAAATTCAGAAGGAATATATGTTTTAACTCCATCGTTAAATAAAAGTTTTAAATTCCAAAGTGAATGGCCATACAATAGTTCCCAAACTTATTTGTTACAAACTCTATTAAAAGATATGGAAAATGATGAAGAATATAAATTCGAACAAACAGATAATGGGTATATGATTGAAACAAAAGCTAATTATTCAGCAAATAAAGATTTATCCACTCAAAAATTATATTTTGATAAAAATAAAACTTTAAATAAAGTTGAGGTTTTTGACAATTCAGGAAATTTAAAAATAACAATGAATATAGAAAAAATAGAATATAATAAAAACTTTGATGATAATGATTTTAAATTAAATTCTAATATGAATTCTTCTACTTCAAAACAACAAGTTGATAAAACTATCGATCAAGTAATATATCCTATGTATATGCCACAAAACACACATTTATCAAGTGAGAATAAAGTTTCTAAAGAAAATGGAGAGAGAATAATAATGACTTTTTCTGGTGACAGTTCATTTATGTTGATACAAGAAACAGCCAATATATCAGATAAAAACAGTGTAGTTTCAGTAAATGGAGAACCTTATATGTTAATTGATACAATAGGCAATGTTACAGATAACTCTGTTGAATGGATAAGTAATGGAATAGAATACTATTTACTTTCAGATAAATTAACTAAAGATGAATTATTATCAGTTGCTAAATCATTAAGTGTAATGCCTGTTGGCAAATAAAATATTTACAAAAAAATAATATATGGTATAATTGTTTTGGTGAATAGAAATGTCAAATAAAAAATTAAATCAAAAAAATATATATACAAGTGAAACAGAAATGGGAATAAATTATATAAAAATTATTTTAATAATATTAGTTATAGTATGCGTGTTTTCATTAATTACATCTTTTGTAACAAATAAGAAAAATAGTAAAACCAATTCTAATGAAGTAACTATACAATATAAAGAAATAATAGCTGGAAATATATTAAACGTTTCAAATGATGAGTATTATGTTTTACTAGAATTTGAAAATGATGATTATAACACTTTATATGAAACATATTTGACAAATTATGCTTCAAAAGAAAATGCTTTACCTTATTATAAAGTAGATATGTCAAAAGGATTTAATAAGAGCTATATTTCAACAGACAAACCTAATTTAGATACAGATATTTCATCAGAGCTAAAGTTTACAGAAACAACTTTACTTAAGATTAAATCAAAGAAGATAGTTGAAAAATATTATACTAATGATACTATTATTAAAGCATTAGAACAATTATAAGAGTGTAACTAAACAAAAAATTAATTATACTCTTTTCTTTTTGCAACTAAAACATTTTTGTGTGGTATAATTAAAATGTTAAATATAGTTGAGGTGATTAAAATGAAAAATAAAGAACAAAATAATAATTATTTAAATCAATACAAGCCTGTAGAAGTTATTATATTAATTGTTTCAACTGCAATAATTTGTTTCATAGCGGGATGGCTATTGTCGGTAAAGTTCGATAATAAAAATGTTAAAACAATAAATAATAAAGATGAGTTAGCAGATTTTTTAGAAGCATATGATACAATAGTAAAAAATTATTATGGTGAAGTTGATAAAAATGCATTAATCAAAGGTGCAATAGAAGGCATGATTGATTCTCTTGGGGATATTAACACAACATATATAGATGATGAGTCTTCTAATAATTTTAATGCATTATTAAATGGTTCATATAATGGTATTGGCGTAGAAATTACAAAAAAAGATAAAGATATCATTATATATAGTGTATTTGATAATTCACCAGCTTCAAATTCTGGTTTAAAAACTGGTGATATAATAAAGAGCGTTAATGGTCAATCAGTAGATAGCATGAGTACAAGTGAGGTTGTTAGTTTAATAAAAAAAGATACTACTCAAGTTAAACTAGTAATTCAAAGAGATAATAAAGAATTAACATTTGATTTAAAATTAAATACAGTCACATTAGATTCTGTTAGTTCAAAAACATTTGAAGTCAATAATAAAAAAATAGGTTATATCTATATATCAATATTTGCATCTAATACTTATGAACAATTCAAATCAAAACTAGAAGAGTTAGAAAAAGCTAATATTGATTCGTTAATAATAGATGTCAGATATAATTCTGGTGGACATTTAACAACAGCAACAAAAATAATTTCATTGTTTTTATCCTCAGACAAAGTTATTTATCAAATTGAAGACAGTAGTGGAACAAAAAAACACTACTCTCAAGGAAACATAACAAAAGAATATCCAATTGTAGTATTAGTCAATGAAAATAGTGCTTCTGCGTCCGAAATATTAGCGTCAGCTTTAAAAGAACAATATAATGCAATACTTGTTGGCAAAAAAACATATGGTAAAGGTACCGTTCAAGAATTACTAAAAACTGAAAATGGAATACAATATAAAATTACTACACAACATTGGTTAACATCAAAAGGCAACTGGATAGATAAACAAGGCATAGATGTTGATTATGATGTTGAATTAACCGATAAATATTTATCAAACCCTATAGATGAGAATGATAGTCAATTGAATAAAGCAATAGAAATATTGAAATAACATTAGTTATTTCTTTTTTTATATTATAATAATTATGTTATAATAAAGATGGTGGTTAAATTGAAAGAAATAAAAATAGGAGATAAATTAGAAATACAATGTTATAAGCATAATGGCAAAGTTCATCGATATTGGTCTGAAGCAGTACTTCTTGATAAGAAAAAAAATTATATGGTGTTTGGTAATGATAAAACACAAGTTATAGAGGCAGAAGGAAATGTTTGGAAAACAAAAGAGCCAGCTATAATGTATTTTTTTGATAATGAATGGTTTAATATAATTGTGCAATTAAAAAAAGATGGTATATATTATTATTGTAATATAGCATCACCATTTATAATAGAAGAAGGTACAATAAAATATATTGATTATGACTTAGACTTAAGAATATTTCCTGATGGTGAATATAAAATACTTGATCAAATGGAATATAATTATCATAAAAGAATAATGAACTATTCGGATGAATTAGATAGTGTAATAACTTCTGCATTAGACAGATTGATTCAAAAATATAAAGAAGGGGTAATAATGTTTTCTAAGAAAAAAAATTTAGAATATTATTCACAATATAAACAAATAAAAGAAAATTTAAAAAAATGTAATTTTAATTAATTATGTACATATAATATATAGAAAACAGCTAAATTTATTTTTTAAATATTAGCCGAAAATGTCAAAAATCGACAAAAACATTTATTTTTTTTAAAAATGTAAAAAAAGTATTGACATTGATTTTTGCATTTGATATATTAGTAGTGCTTTCACGGAAAGTCAGTAAAAAAGAGTAAGAAAAGTTCAAAAATATTTTAACAAAAAAATATTTAAAAAACTTTCAAATAACTCTTGACTTAATGGATAGCATTTGATATATTAGTAGTGCTTTCACGGAAAGTCAATAAAAAAAGAGCAAGAAAAGTTCAAAAACATTTTCAACAAAAAATATTTAAAAAACTTTCAAATAACTCTTGACTTAATGAATAGCATTTGATATATTAGAAGTACTTCAAAAAAGAAGTATGAAATGATCTTTGAAAACTGAGCAAAATGTCAATTCAAATTTAGCTAGGAATAACAAATTAATTCAAAATTATTTTTTTTTGGAGAGTTTGATCCTGGCTCAGGATGAACGCTGGCGGCATGCCTAAGACATGCAAGTCGAACGAAGTGGCCCATTGATGATTGAGTGCTTGCACGATTTCTGATATGGATTTCTACTTAGTGGCAGACGGGTGAGTAACACGTGGGTAACCTACCTCAAGGACTGGGATAACAGTTAGAAATGACTGCTAATACCGGATATTTCATATTTAGATAACTAGATATGCTAAAAGGAGCTTCGGCTTCACCTAGAGATGGGCTTGCGTTGTATTAGCTTGTTGGTGGGGTAATGGCCTACCAAGGCAACGATGCATATCCGAGCTGAGAGGCTGATCGGACACACTGGGACTGAGACACGGCCCAGACTCCTACGGGAGACAGCAGTTAGGAATATTCGTCAATGG
>ENA-ORPD01000031-ORPD01000031.1-human-gut-metagenome-genome-assembly--contig:-NODE-31-length-124471-cov-16.807661_pt1 | contig 124471 bp, 89 predicted proteins | sample MGYA00242143_ERZ509076 | MGnify/ENA primary metagenome ERZ509076 (study PRJEB26280, sample SAMEA2338706) | human gut metagenome | biome: human gut; feature: human-associated habitat; material: faeces... | reverse complement strand
GGGTGGCGGGGACGGGAATTAAAAGGAGAACTGGGCGAAGGCGTTGAGGCGACGGGCCCAGCGGGTGTCGCCGTTGCCGTTCTGACGTCGTCCCAGGTCAATCTCGGCGCCGCACGAGATACGCGGCGTCAGGTACCAATATACGTTGGCGGCCATATACAGACCTTCCTTGTAGGCATCGGGCTGCAGCTTGAAGCGCGGGCAATAGCGGGTGCCGCCGAATGTGCCCGAAATGAAGATGGATGGCGTGATGTTATACTGCACTCCGGCGTATCCGCCCACTACGTACGGAGCATACAGCCTGCCGGGATGCTTCCGGTCCTCGACTAAGTCGTAGTTGCCCATCAGCCAGTCGCCGCCCATGCTGGCGTAACCGGCGCCGCCGTTGACGGTGCCGTAAAGCGTGAGTCGCGGTATCGGGCTCCACAGCGACGACAGTTGCACGCCCCAGCCGGGCGTGATGCGATTTTTCTGTGTCAGCAGGTCGCGGTAGGTAAGCGAGCGGCAGATGGCCGAAAGGCGGATATGGTCGGAAGTGTTGAAGGCCCACTGTGCGAACACCGCTACGTCGGGGATATATTGCGATGACTTGGCTGTCTTATCGGTAATGACCTCGATACTCTCGTCGGGAGTCTCGACCGATGCGGCGATGGTAAAGCCTTTGGGCAGGCTGTGCATCCAGCGGACCAGTACGGAGGTGGCGCTCATCTTGGCGTTGGGTCCGGATGCGTCGATGATAGGGGGTAGCGCCTGCGGATCGCTGAATGTGGAGTTGGCGTAGCCGATGGTCCAGTCGTTGATGGTGGCATAAGCCTTCTTCAGACGGAAGTCGCGGGCCTGGTAGCCGTTAAAGTTGGCTTCGATGTATATCTGGTAGTTGCCGATTTTCCTGTTGGTGCCTATTACGCGGAAGAACAGGGCGGTACCCGAGGGGGTGGTGCCGAAGTAACGGTTTCGTGTCGGGTCCTTGGTCATGGGGATCAGGTACGGTGCGAAACCCGGAGATGGGATTGAGCCGCCCCAGTCGTAATATGCGCGCATACGCACGCACCCGCCCATACCCATGGCTAATTTGGAGTCCTTGGACAGGAATAGAAAATAAGGGGCCAAAGGGTCGGAGTAGTGATGGAACTGGTCTTCGTAGAACTGACGGATAAGGTTGGAGACGGAATCGCGGGGCGGTTCCTCGCCTTTGCCGAAATAGATGAGCTTGTGGCTGGTCAGGGCGGAGTCCATGGCAACGTCGCGCATACTTTTAAGCTGGCCGAGCGCTGAGAACGCCACGGCCAGCCCTGTAAAGGTAATCAATAATCTTCGTGTCATCATAGCAGAGTGGAATCTTTGTAATTAGAACAAAGACAGGGGCGGTGGTGTTCGCGCCGGACCTGCGAGAGGCTGAAGCCTCTGCGCCGGACCTGCGAGAGGCTAAAGCCTTCGCGCCGGGACAAAACCGCCTGACACGCTGCTTAATCCGGACTGACTATTTAATCTAAGCTGACTTCGGAGATGTCGATGATGTTGTGGAGGATGGCGTAGATGGTGAGGCCGGCGGCCGAGTGTATCTGCAGCTTGGAGGCTATGTTGCGGCGATGGGTGGTGACGGTGTGTACCGACAGGAACAGCCGGTCGGCTATCTCCTTGTTGGAAAGGCCTTTGGCTACAAGGCCGATAATCTCCTTCTCGCGGTTGCTGATCAGGTCGCTCTCCTTGTCCGCTGAGTCCGAGGCATCGGATACGTCCTCGGCTTCGTCGGCACGCTGCTCTCGCAGCTCCAGCATCTTCTGTTCCAGCGCAAGTCCGGCGGGCATGAACAGCTCGTTCTCTATGCGCCAGTGCGAGGTCAGGTCGTTCTCGACGTTGATAATGTCGTACATGGCGTATGTCAGCACGTTGTTGGTGGTGTGCGGGTAGTGGCGGATTATGATGTCTTTGAGCTCCTGCAGTTTGTCGACCATGTCGTCGTGGTTCAGCGAATAGTCCAGCAGCGAGACGCTGTCGTCGTCCTGACCGGCGGCCATACCGTTGACGTGCGGGAATATCACGTCGTTCTCATGCTTCATGTGGCGGTTCACCTCGGCGAGATAGTCGTCATAATATCTGAGTATCAGGAATCCCACGTCGTTCGCGTCCTGGCAGTTGATGGCCTTGATCAGCTTCTCGCGGATGGAGGGGAGTATGAAGTCGAGGAAATAAGAGTGAGCGTTCTCAAGATAGGTGGTCAGCGCCGGCAGGCTGATGTTGTGCGTAGAGTAGGGACGGCCGCATACCAGGTTGGCCACGGCAAGGAATGTGGCGGTGTCCAGATGCTCGTTGCGGCATATTTCTGCGATGGAGCTGTCGCCGAAGCCCAACGGAATATTAAAACGGTCAATGACCAGTAGCAGCAGATTGTTGTCGTCCACAAGGTCGCGCAGTTTGTCGTCGGCATGGTATGCCTCAATGCTATTTGTCTTCTCCATAACGCTATGATTTCAGTTGCAAAGTTACGAAAAAAAAGTGAAAAGGGGAGATACCCAAAAATAAGTATCTCCCTCCGAACCGATTCACTATGAAGTGCAAATTATTTCTTCTTGGACCAAAGCTTGGACATCTGCTCCAAGGTCTTGCCTTTGGTCTCGGGCACGAGCTTGGCGACGAACCATGCGGCCAGCACGCAGATCACGCCATACATGGCGTAGACGAAGATGTGGCCGAAGCTGGAACCCATGTCAGGCGTGGACATATTGTACAGGGGCACGAACGTGGAGGAGACTATGAAATTGGAAATCCACTGGAACGCCACCGCGATGGCCACGGCCTGGCTGCGGATGGTGTTGGGGAATATCTCGGAGATGAGCACCCAGCAGATGGGACCCCACGAGAACATGAAGCTTGCGGAGTAGATCATGATGGATACGGCGGGGAAGTACGTGTCGAGCGACACCACATTGGCCAGCGCAACGCCGAAGGCACCGATAGCCATACCTATCGAACCCCATATCAGCAGAGGCTTGCGGCCCAATTTCTCTACCGTGAACACGGCCACGAGGGTGAACGAGATGTTGACTATACCCATTATTACCGTCTGCACCATCGGGTTGCCCATGCCCATCGACTCGAAAATGCGCGGCGCATAGTACAGCACGGCGTTGATGCCCACGAACTGCTGGAACACCGACAGCATGATGCCCACGAAGATGACCATATATCCGAACGAGAAAAGTTTTTCGCTCTTGGCCTCGACCGTAGACTTGATCTGGTTCAGCACCTCCACGCCCTTGGTGCGTCCGTTGATTCGGCTCAGAATAGCCATAGCCTTGGTGTCCTTGCCTACAAGTGCCAGGTAGCGCGGCGACTCCGGCACGAAGCATACCAGAACGGTGAACGCGGCGGCCACGAAGGCTTCGGAACCGAACATATAGCGCCATCCGGTCTGGATGGTCCAGGGATCGGACTGCGGGCTGACGGCATAGACCGTCTCGCCTATCTTTTCGATGACGGGGTTGGTGTGTTCGCCAAGTATCAGGAAGTTGACGAAGTAAACCACCAACTGACCGAAGATGATGGCGAACTGGTTCCACGACACGAGTGTGCCGCGCAGGTTGGAAGGCGCCACCTCGGCGATGTACATGGGGCAGATGGCCGACGCGATGCCGACGCCGATGCCGCCGATGATGCGGTAAATGTTGAAAGCCACCAATAGCGAGAAGGTGGGCTTGCCATAGTCGAAGAAGAAGAACTCAGGGTAGTACGAGCCGAGGGCCGATACGAGGAACAGGATGCCGGCCAGCACCAGTGTGGGCTTGCGTCCGTAACGCGAGGCTATGAGTCCCGATATGGCCGAGCCGATGATACATCCCAGCAGGGCGCTGGAGGATGTGATGCCGTGTATCACGTCGGTATAGACGAAGTCCTTGGCTCCTAAGAAGAACGCCTGCAGACCCTTCTCGGCTCCCGAAATCACGGCTGTGTCGTAGCCGAACAGCAGACCGCCCAGGACGGCCACCGCCACGATGGAAAAAAGGTAGGCTTTGCTGCCTTTGTCGTTTGTCATGATGCTAAATTTTTAAATTGAACCTAAGGCCGCCGCAAGGCAGCCTTAGGTTAAATGACTGCAGTTGAAACCTTAACGGTTAAACTTTCAAATTTAGACTATATTCAGGCGTACATGTTTACGATAGCCTCGTAAAGCTCCTGCTTGCCGCTGGTCTGTGCGGGTTCGGGCTGAGTCTTGGCGTAAGCCACAACATCCTCCAGAGTCATCTTTCCTTCCTCGAACTTCTTGCCCTCGCCGTTGTCGAAGGAAGCGTAGCGGTCGGCCAGCATCTTCTTGTAAGGCGACTTCTCGAGCACGTCGGCTGCGCTGAGCAGAGCGCGGGCCATGGCGTCCATACCGGCGATGTGAGCGATGAAGATGTCGTCCAGATCGGTGGAGTTGCGACGTGTCTTGGCGTCGAAGTTGGTACCGCCGTTGCCGAGGCCGCCGTTGCGGATTATCTGCATCATGGCCTGGGTCAGCTCATAGTTGTCGATGGGGAACTGGTCGGTGTCCCAGCCGTTCTGATAGTCGCCGCGGTTGGCATCGATGCTGCCGAGCATACCGTTGTCCACGGCTACTGCCAGCTCATGCTCGAAGGTGTGGCCGGCCAGAGTGGCATGGTTCACCTCGATATTCACCTTGAAGTCCTTGTCTAGATTGTGGGCCTTAAGGAAGCCGATTACGGTCTCGGTATCCACGTCATACTGATGCTTGCTGGGCTCCATGGGCTTCGGCTCGATCAGGAATGTGCCGGTGAAGCCATTGGCGCGTGCATAGTCGCGTGCCATGGTCAGCATGGTGGCTAAGTGCTCTTTCTCACGCTTCTGGTCGGTGTTCAGAAGGCTCATGTAGCCCTCGCGGCCGCCCCAGAACACATAATTCGTACCGCCAAGAGCGATGGTGGCGTCGATGGCGTTTTTGATCTGCACACATGCGCGTGCCACAACGTCGAAGTCGGGGTTGGTGGCGGCGCCGTTCATATAGCGCGCGTGACCGAACACGTTGGCCGTACCCCACAGGTTCTTGATGCCCGTAGCGGCCATCTTCTCCTTCAGGTATGCGGTGATTTCGTGCATACGGTTCTCATAGTCCTCGATGTCATCGCCCAGGTCGCCGATCAGGTCGATGTCGTGGAAGCAGAAATACTCGATGCCGAGCTTCTGCATGATCTCGAAGCCTGCGTCAGCCTTCTGCTTGGCGATGGTCATGGCGTCCTCGCCCTCGTTCCAGGGGAACTTCTTCGTTCCGCCGCCGAACTGGTCGCCGCCCTCGGCGCACAGTGTGTGCCACCATGCCATGGCGAATTTCAGCCATTCCTTCATGGGCTTGCCCAGAACTACGCGCTCGGCGTCATAGTAACGATACGACATCGGATCGTACGATTCCGTGCCTTTGAACTGAATCTTCCCGATGTGGGGGAAATATTCCTTTGTTGCCATTTCTTTGTGTGATTTATAGGTTATAATGATTTTTCGAGTATGTTTTTCCAGCGGGCGAATGCGTCTACGTATGGCTGACGGTCGGCCGAGGGATGGATTACGTCAATCTGCTTGAGGGTGGCGAACGCCTGGTCGCGGTTGTCGTAGATACCGGCTCCGATTCCCGCGCCTCGGGCAGCTCCGGCCGAGCCGTCGGTGTCGAACAGCACGATGTCGGCACCCGAAACGGATGCAAGCGTGTCGCGGAACACGGGGCTGAGGAACATATTGGCGTGGCCGGCGTGTATCTTGTTGATCTGCATTCCGATGCCCTCCATCACCTCCATGCCGTACATCAGGGCGAACACGATGCCCTCCTGTGCGGCACGCAGCAGGTCGTTGCGGTCGTTGATGTTGAAGCGGATGCCATGGAACGAAGCTCCCGGATCCTGATTCTTCAGCACGCGCTCGGCGCCGTTGCCGAAGGGGAGGATAGAGACGCCGCGGGAGCCTACGGGTGACTTGGCCGCCAGTTCGTTCATCATGTCGTACGAGCAGTCCGGTGCGGCCACGTTGCGTTTCATCCACGAATTGAGGATGCCGGTGCCGCTGATGCAGGTCATGACGCCGATGCGCGGATCCTCGGCGGTGTGGTTCACGTGCGCGAAGTTGTTGACGCGGCTCTGCGGGTCATAGTCCACGCGGTTGTTGATTCCGAACACCACGCCCGACGTGCCGGCTGTTGCGGCTACCTCGCCCGGTTCGAACACATTAAGCGACAGGGCGTTGTTGGGCTGGTCGCCGGCGCGGTAGGTGATGGGCGTGCCGGGAGCGAGGCCAAGTTCGGCGGCAGCCTCGGCGGTGAGTCCGCCCTGGTTGCTGAAAGTGGGCACCACCTCGGGCAGAATGTCGGCCGGGTAGCCGAAATAGTCCATCATAATCCTGGCGGGACCGTTCTCGCGGAAGTCCCAAAGCATATACTCGGACAGGCCCTCGGGGTTGGTGAGGCAGTTGCCGGTCATGCGCCAGGCCACATAGTCGCCGGGCAGCATTATCTTCCAGATGCGGTCGAATTTCTCAGGCTCGTTCTCTTTGACCCACGCCAGTTTGGTGGCGGTGAAGTTGCCCGGACGGTTCAGGATATGCGGCATGATGTTCTCGTCGCCGAGGTCGGCCGAAGCCTTCTCGCCGTATGGGACGCCACGGCTGTCGCACCAGATGATGGAATCGCGTATCACCTTGCCGGCCTTGTCCACCATGACCAGACCGTGCATCTGGTACGAGATGCCGATGGCCTTGATGTCCTTGGGGTCGATTCTGGCCATGGCCATAACCGACTTGGTGGCCTCGACCACGCGGGTCCACCAGTCTTCGGGAGCCTGCTCTGCCCATCCTGGCTGAAGGCTCTTGATGGGAGCCTCCTGATGCGGGTAAAAGTCTGTGGCCAGCACTTTGCCGGTGGCCGCATCCATCAGACACGCCTTGACCGACGATGTCCCGAGATCATATCCTAACAATATCATGCTATTTGTCCTGATTCGTGTGTATGTTTTTAATTTCAGTATTAATTACGCTCGCGGGTGTGGAAATACACAAGCGCGGCGGTATTTTTTTGGGGGCTGAAGCCAAAAGCCGGAACCAACCCGCCGGAAAGAGTAGCCGGAAAGTCCGCAAGGGCCTTCCGGCTGGAATGTTAAGCTGGAATGTTAATAGGGATACTTGCCGTTGGCAGCGCCCTGCTGTATTGCGGCGAGGTTGTCGGGGTCGATTACAGCGCCGGTCTGGCGATTGAACATCTCGTTGGGGGTGTCCCACAGGAAAGGCACGGCGCCGTTGGTCTTGGCCGACTTCACTATATATGAGTGATAATAGCAGCGCGATGCGCGGTGCTTGGCCTCGTCGATGGTGGCCACGAACGAGCGGCGACGGCCGCAGCCGAACTCACCTATGATTACCGGTATGCCGTTGTCTACAAAATTGGTTTTAAGCTTTTGCATCTGGGTGTCTATGTGGTTTTCCTCGCCCCAGGTGCAGTCGCGGTCGGTGCCGGTGTGATAATCCTGGCCCCAGAAGTATCTCACCTTGGAGTTGGCGCCCCATTCGCCGTCATTCTGCAGTATGGTGAAGTCGGAGGGGTCGTAGCAGTGCACCTCGAGCATCATGCGGTCGGCCACCTTGTCCTTGGGGAGATTGCCGACACAGTATTTTACGGCGCGGTCTATATCGGTGCCGGGAGCCTGTACCACCAATACGCGGTTGGCATTGTTGGAGCCGGATGCGCGCACCACGTCGATAAATGTCTGCATGTAAGCCCTGAGGGCGTCGGCCGATGCCTGGGTGTCCTGGCCGGCCTCGTTGGCGCCGCAGAACACCAGGTGCTTGTCATAATCCTTGAAACGGTCGGCTATCTGTGTCCATAGCTCGCGCTGGATGCGGTCTACGTCCGAGGAGTAGGAATCGATGTTCAGTTCCATCCATCCCTCGTCCCAGTGTATGTTCATGAACACGTAGAGGCCGTTGGCGATGCAGAGCTGCACCACTTCGTCCACGCGATTCATCCAGCTCTCGTCTATCTTAAGTGTATTCTTGTCCGAATGGTTGTACCATGCCACCGGGAGACGCACTGCATCGAAACCGGACTCGCGGATGCTGCGGATATAGTCGGCGTTGATTTTGGCCGCTCCCCATGCCGTCTCGCCACCGATGGCCTCGAGGGTGTTGCCGATGTTTATGGCCATCGAGATGTTGGCGGCAGTCTGGAATGCGGTCTCGTCGCATTGACCTGTTGAAGCTGTGGCGGCCTGCTTGATGGCGACAGTCACGCTTTGGGTATCATCGGAATCAAGTGCGATTGTCACCGAGCCTTCGCGGGCCTCGGCGCGGTAGTTGGCTGCGACCTTGACGTACACCTTGGACTCGACCAGTCCGCGCACGGGCGCGGGCACTATCTCCATCCATGTGTCGGAAACGGTAGCCGTGTATTCGCCGGTGGCGAGCACGGGAATCCCAATTGTCTCGCCATCGGCCTTGACTTCAGGGGCGGCGTAACCGTCGGCCAGGAGAATGCCGTCGGAGTTTCGCTGTGTCACCTTGACGGTGGCCTCGTTGGCGCCGCAGGTTATCTTCAGGTTGCCCGTACGGTTGTCGTAGACGTTATTGTCGGTTACGTTAACGGCCACGGCATATACCGAGCTGGACTCACCGTTCAAAGCGATGTCGCCCACCGTGAGCCATTCGGCATCGGATGTCACGGCCGGTTTGGACGGCGCGGCGACATAGAGTGTCTGTGTGGCGGCCGTCTTCAGGAAGGTAAGCTCGGTGACGCCTACCTTGAACTCGCCGGCAAAGGGACCGTCGGGGGTCTTGTCCGAGTCCGAGCAGGAACCCAGACCCAGGACAAGACTTATCAATGTTGCAAGAAACAAAATTTTCTTCATTTTTTATGATGGAAAATTATTAATATTATTCAGCGTAGTTGGGTACTGTGACCGACTCGATGGTCGCCTTGACCTTGGAGGTGTCTACAAGATCCTGCCAGAGGCCGTAAACCTCAACGCACCATACCACGGCGCCTTCGCATTCGCCGCCAAGAGCACACTGCACGGTGTAAGTGCCGTCTGCCGTCACGTCGGCAGTAGCGCACTGACCGCTCCAGTAGCTGGGATCCCAGCTTGCATCGGCATACGAGATGTCGGCCTTGTAGTTCTTTGTCGCGTCAGCCTTCAGGTTGCCGTCGATGCCCTCGATCTTGAATGTGATGGTCATGGTTCCGGCGGGGAACTTCATGCCGCTGAAGTCAGCGCCGAGACCCTTGGTGTCGCCATATTCGTTGAATATCTCGATGCGGCCGTCCACGCCGTTGCCGTCCTTGTTGTTGAACAGCACCTTGGTGTTGTCTACGGCGATGGTCTGCACTATGGGCTTCTTGGGATCAAGAGCGATCCTGTCTACGGTAGCCTGGATTTTGCTTGCGTCAGTCAGGGCAGTGCCCAGACCGTCGATGTCGATGCAGAATACCACGGCGCCCTCGACATCGGATGCAGTCTCCATCCATACGGTGTAGGTGCCGTCGCCGGTCACCACAGCGTCATACTTCTGGTTGGAGAAATTGCTCCAGTAGCTGGGATCCCAGCTTGCGTCGCCGAATTCCAGGCCGGCCTTGAACGATGTGGCCGCGCCTTCCTTCAGGTTGTCGTTGATACCCTTGACTGTGAATGTCACTGCCATCGACTCGGAGAAGTTGATCTGGCTGATGTCCACACCCGGATTGTCCTTGGTCTGGCCAAACTCGTTGTAGATCTCGATGCGGATGCGTCCGTTGCCCTCGAGGTCGCCGATATTGAGCTTGCTGCTGTCGGGAGTTATTACCTTGGCGAATGGCTTGCGCACGGGACGTACGGAAACGCCTGTGCTGCGCTTGGCGATGGCCATCTTGGCCTCGGTGCCGTTCAGCATCAGTACGTCGGTGTAATCGGGCTCGTTGCTGTAAGACTGTCCTGTGGCGTACACGCCTATGCCTTCGGTCAGGGTCTCACCCTCGCGGATGCCGTCAACAGGGAAGTAGATGACGTTGCCGGTCTTCTTCGATGTGAACTTATAGCAGTCGTCTTCCTTAGTGATGTCGCAGGCAGCCATCAGGGCCTCAAAATCAGCCTTGGTGGGCAGGTAACCCATGGCGCTTGCCACAGCCACGTCCTTGTCGCTCTGGGCGATGTTGCCGGTGGCATAGTCAGCCGTGTTCTCCGAACGCTTCAGACCCGTCACGTCGCCGTAACCGATCAGCGCGCCGTTGGCCTTCTCGGCGGAGGCACCTACGTTATAGCGGCACCACTCGACCGATGTGCCCATGTCGACATAGTCGTCGGGCGACTCAACGGAAGCGTCACACAGCTTGGGAGTGGTGAAGGTCTTGGCGGGGCTTACTATCTCCTTGCCGCCGGGGATCATGTACACAGCGTACGAGTAGGTGGTGTTGGGCACCAGATTCTCTACGGGGATGGAGAACGAATTGGTCTTGCCGGCGGGGTGGATACGCTTGCCTGTGGCAGCCAGGGAAGCGGCGTCCGTGCCGAGGATGATACCGTAGTCCAGAGTCTCGGCTTCAATCAGGTCGCTGACGCCGTTCACGGTACCGCCAAGGTTGACGGCGGTGGCTGTCAGCGAAGCAGGCTCGGCGGCGGCTACCTCGCCGGAAGTGGTCACGAAGCTCTTGATCTCGCCATAGTAGCTCTGCATCTTCTGCAGCGTGACGCACGAAGCGTAGTAGTAGGTCACGCCTTCCTGCAGGCCGGTGATGTTGGTGACGAAGTCACCGTTCTCGCCCATGGTGCCGGCAATGAATGTGCCGCCGGCGGTGGGGTTCTCGGAAGTGGAGTAAACTGTTCCGACGGTGTACGAGTCCACGTTCATGGCGCTCAGGTCGGAAGCCCGGCCGTTGATTGTGGCCGTCAACGCCGTTGTGGTGGCGTCGCCGGTCACGACCTCTGTGATTATCGGGTCGGTGTAGATGTTGACGTCATCGTCGTCGCACGCCGTCAGGAAACCGGACATGGCAAGTGCCGCTACACCATATATGATTGAATGTTTCATTGGTAAGTTCTGTTATTCGGGTGTTACGAAAGGTTGGCCGTTGTCGAACTTGACGTCTACGGTCACTGAGATTTCACTGTTGAACTTGAACAGATCGGTGCTGCTGAAGCAACTTGCCAGACCCCATGCGTTGCAGATGTAGCGGCGGGCCGTGCCGGGATCGTCACCGGCGCTGCGGCTTATTGCCGCGTCATCAAATGCCAGCGAAGTGCCGTCTACCTTGATATCCTTCACCACGATGTCGCAATTGGGATACTTGTTCAGGATCTTGAAGCAGTCTACCCACAGCAGAGGTTCCGACAGCTGGTTGCTTCCCTTGACAGTAAGCGTATAGGTGCCGTCACCTTCGATGAACATGGTGTCACCCTCTATCACAGTCCAGTCATTGGTATTGTTATAGCAGATCTGAAGCTTGAACTTCTCGGCGGAGCTGCCGCCGAACTGGGCCACGAAATGGTAGGCTACATACTGCACCGGCTTGCCGGAGAAATCCTTGACGAGACGTCCGAGATAGAGGTCGGAAACGCGGCCTAAGTCATCCTTCTCGTAGCGGAGCACACGCAGGGTGTTGTCATCGTTCAGCGCGAAGTCCACGGTCGAGCTGAGGGCTGTCGAGCCGATGGGAGTGTCAAAGGTGAGGAAGCCGGCCTGCGAGATGTTATAGTTGCCGTTGGTCACTATATCGCCCACTGTGGTGGTGAACAGGCCGGGAGCGTCTGTGTCGAGGTTGATGTTTACGGTAGCTTCCACGAAGTTCTCGCCGTCCTTGGTCTTGTTGCCGTAGAGGTCGCACCATTCGAAAGGCTTGTCGGCGTCGATGCTCCATGTACAGTAGCGGTTCTGGGTCAGCAGGAGGTTGTACCACTCGCTGTCCAGCTCAGGTTCGGGAACAACGTCGACCGTCGGGGGCACATAGCTCTCGGCATATTCCTTGCTTACGAAGTTGAAGCAGTAGAGGCAGTCGCCCTCGCCCGACAGCACGGGGTCGCGGTGGTTGGCTATCATCAGCTGGTTCTCGTCCAGATAGAGGATGACGTAACCGTTGCGGAAGTCCTTGGCTTTGCCGTCGGCCCATGCGGCGTGCAGGAAGTCGACGTCGTTCGCAGCCATTGTCCATGCGTCGGTGTTCATGTCGAAGGTACCCTCTTTCGTGGTGGGCACGCCGTCCACATAAGTGGTGGTCGTGAGCTTGGCACCCCCCTGGAGCGAGAATGTCATCTCGGCCTTCAGGTCGTCCTCGGTGATGCCAACATCGCCGTTGGCGGGCTCCCACCATGTCTTGCTGCCGAAATCGGTGTGCGTGGCGGTGGGGTCGAAGCAGGAGTAGTAACCCTGTTTCTTGCCGTAGTTGCCGTTGTCGGGCACCCAGGTCTTGGAGTTGCCGCTGCCACCGGTCAGGTTCTCCCACATCTCGCCGGTGATGAAATCGGCGCACATGTCCTCGATATTGAATGTGTAGGGCTGGCCCATTACGAGGCCGCCTCGGGTGATGACACCGAAGGTCACGGTCTGTTCGCCGGGGAAGGCGCATTTCAGGTCGAGTTCGGGCTTCTCCGACTGGCCCTGTCCGTGCTGCCAGTACACCTGATAGCTGGAGGGCATCAGGCTCTTGAGGTGTATCAGGTTCGGGTTCTGAGCGTCCGGTGTGACCGTGAAGGCCACGCCCTGTACCAGATCGTCGGGGCTTACATCTGGTGCATCCAGCTCATATTTGTCGGCACATGACGTTCCCAACACCATGGCCATCGCTGCTGCTGCGCAGGTTAGAAATTTGAATTTCATGTTGGTTTGCTGTTTCGGTTTCCCTCCCGGTCCCGTGAGATCGGGAGGATTTATATAGTTAAAGATTAATAGGTCACATTACCATCCTTCGTTCTGCTTGAGAACACCGTGCGACAGAGTGATCTGGTTGTAGGGAATCTGGCAGAGACCCTTGGTGCGGATTATCTGTGCGCGGTCGTACGACAGCTGAACCTCGTTGCCGCCGTTCAGGACGGTAGCCGCGGAAGCGCAGACAGCGTCAGCCATCACGTCGACACCCTGACGGAGAAGGTCCCAGTAGCGCACACCCTCGAACGCCAGTTCACGAGCGCGTTCCTCCATGATGTTCTGCTGGTTCAGGGCCAGATGGCCGAGTCCGGCGCGTGTGCGGACCTGGTCGAGGTAAGCGCTGCCGTTGCTGCTGCCAAGCTCGGCTGCCATCAGCAGGACGTCGGCATAACGCATTATGATCCAGGTCTGGGCGTTCTGCGTCATGAAGTCACCGGTTCCGTCAGGATTGGTGGCTGCCGACGAGTTGTTGCCGAACACCAACGGACAGTATTTCTTGTTGGAATAACCGGTGTATTCACGCCAGTCCTTGAGTGCATTAGCATAGTCAGCGCTGCCGGTCACACCTTCGCCTGCCAGGTCGATGGCCGAAGCAACGCGACGTGTGTCGTTGGCGGTAAATAATGAACTATAATATTTAGGAGATATTGTGGCGAGTCCCCATCCCTTGCCGTAAGGGCTCGAGTTGAGTCCGCGCATACCGATATTCACCAGCCAGCGGTTGGAGTCGTTGTTGCCGTCGTAGTCCTGGGTCGGAGTGAACATCTGGCACAGGATCACCTCGCTGTTGGCGTCGCCGGCGTAAGTGGATTTCTCTGTATCCCAGCCGATCTGGCCGTCAGCCAAGGGCACCAGTGATGCCGCGGGCCACAGGTTCTTGAAGTCGGGCACCAGCTTGTAGCGGTCGGAGGCAATCACGTCCTCGCAGGCTGCCAGAGCGTCGGCCTTGGTGATGGTGGTGCCTTCGACGGTGACGGGATCACCGCCCATATAGCCGTTGTAGAACAGGTATGCGCGAGCCAGAATGGCTTCGCAAGCGTATTTGGTGACACGGCCGAAATCGTCGGCCGAGGTGTATGCGTCGGCCGGAATATTCTCCATTCCGAACTTCAGGTCGCTGAATATCACCGCGTACACATCCTTGGGGTCAGCCTGCTCGCGGTTCTCGTTGCTGGGCTCGGTGAACAATGGGATGTTGCCCCACAGACGCACCATGTCGAAGTACAGGAACGCGCGTATGGCCCGGGCCTCACCGAGTATCCGGTTCTTCTTGGCCTCGCTGCTCCAGTCCACGTTGTCCACCTGCGTGATCAGCGTGTTGCAGCGGAACAGACCTGCGTAGTACGACTTCCAGTCCAGCTCGAACATGTTCATCTCCGATGGGCCGGGGGCTGTGGAGAACTGGTCGATGTTCTGGGCGCCGAATCCGTCTGACATGCCGGAGCCTCCATAGCATTCGTCGCTCATGATCGTTGAGGCTATCATGAAGGGATATGTGCCGGGTTGGGACGATATCTGACGCCAGCCGTCGTAGCACCCTATCAGGGCGCGCTCGGCCTGTGTTTCTGTCTTGTAATAGTTGTTTGAGTTCGGCTCTGTCTTGCTGACGGTATCCAGGAAGCTCTCCGCGCACGATGCCATGCCCAGGGCCGCTGCCGATACAAGTCCGAGACCCAAAATCTTATTTAAATTTTTCATTTGTTTCATTTTTTTAAGCTTGTTTAGACCGGAGTTAAATATCCGTAAATTTCATTGTCGAATCTTAACGCGGGTCTTAGAAAGCAAGGTTGACACCGAACAGGTATGTACGCGAGCGGGGATAGAAACCGTTGTCGATACCCGACACCCAAGCCTGGGAACCGAAACCGATCTCCGGGTCCATGCCGTCGTACTTGGTGAATGTGGCCACGTTCTGCACCTGGAAGTAGAGGCGGCAGTTGCTCAGCCATTTCTTGTTGATGAGTGGAGCGAAATTGTAGCCTAAGGTGATGTTGGAGATGCGGAAGAAGTCGCCGTTCTGGATGTATAGGTCGCTGAACTGCCAGTTGGTGTAGTCGGTGGTGACGCGCGGAATCTTGTTGGAGGTTCCTTCGCCGGTCCAGCGGTCCAGGATGCGTGTGGTATAGTTTGCGTGGGCGTTGTCGACGCTGCGGTAGGACTGAACCAGCTGGTTGCCTGCCACGCCGTTGCCTACGATGCCGAGGTCGAAGTTCTTCCAGTAGAGGTTGATGTTGACGCCGTATGTGAAGTCGGGAATGCCGTTGCCCAGGTCGGTCTTGTCCTCGTCGCTGATCTTGCCGTCATGGTTCAGGTCCACGAACTTGACATCGCCGGGAGCCACGTTGTTCTGCAGTATACCGTTGCCGGCAGCGATCCATTCATCGATTTCCTGCTGGTTCTGGAACAGGCCTGTGGTCTTGTAGCCCCAGAAGTAACCGATGGGATGGCCGTTCTCGGCGCGGTAGAACTCTGCGGAGTTGTTGTAAAGCATACCGACGTCGCCGTGGATGATACCGTCGCTGTTGGGTATGGCGCCCACGCGGTTCTTGTTCCATGCACAGTTGAAGCCGATGTTATAGCTGAAGTCGTTGCCTACGGTGTCGTGCCAGTCGAGGTTCAGCTCTATACCGGTGTTCTTCACGTTACCGCCGTTGATGAAGGGAGCGTCCGTACCGGCAGTGGCCAGGATGGGAGCCACTACGAGCCAGTCCTTGGTGTTCTTCATGTAGAAGTCGAAGTTGATGCCGAAGCGGCTGTCGAACAGACGGGCGTCGAAACCGATGTTGGTCTGCTCGGAGGTCTCCCATGTCAGGTCCATGTTGCCCAGACGGCTGGGATATGCGCCCCAGTTGCTCTCGAGGATGGTGGGGTAGCCGGTGTTGTACACGCCGTTCGGACCTAAGTACTGGCCGAACAGATAATGTGTGTTGGTCACCTTGATGGGGGAGATGTAACGGTAGTTGTCGATGTTCTGGTTACCTACGAGGCCCCAGCTGGCGCGGATCTTCAGGAAGCTCAGCCAGCTTGCCGCCGATTCCATGAATTTCTCGTTGCTGATGTTCCATCCCACGGAAACCGAGGGGAACCAGCCGTGGCGGTGACCTTTGGCAAACTTGGAGCTGCCGTCGTTACGCAGCGTGAAGTTGATCATGTAACGCTCCTTCCAGTTCCAGCCGATACGGCCGAAGTAGGAGACGGTGCGTGTCTTGTCGAAGGGATAGCCGGAAGCGGCCAGACCGTCGCCGGTGGAGGCTGCGGTGCCGTTGCTTACCCATGCGAAGGGCCATGTGTTGAAGCCTTCCTTAAGCGAGGCGTTGGAAGCACCCACGTATTCGCCGCGGAACTGCGATGCCTCCATACCGATCATCACGTTGAAGGCGTGGTCCTTAATCTCCCAGTCATAGCTGGCGGTGTTGGTCCATGTCAGCGTCCAGGAATTGCTCATGTTCTGGTCCACCTTCTCAAGAGTGTTCTTGGAATAGGGGCTGAATTCGTATATGGGGTTGAACGAACGCCAGTCGCTGCTGTTGTAGACGGCACCGAACACTGTGCGTATCTTCAGACCCTGTATGGGCTGCAGCTGAACGTAGGCGTTGCCGTTGAACGTTGCGTTCTTCGACTGGCGGTCGGTGTTGACCATCATGGCGCCGTAGGGGTTGCCGTCGTTGTTGTACCAGTCGGAGTTGGTGGTGCAGTTGTAGTTGCCCTCGGCGTCGTATATAGGCGCGAGAGGCGATGTGTTGAACGCACCGCGCAGGGTGTTGTTGTAGACGTTGCCGTCGCCGATGCTGGTGGACTTGCGGTAAACGAAAGCCACCTGCTCGCCGATGGTCAGGATGTCGCCGAACAGATGATGGTCGGAGTTGACGCGGAAGTTGTAGCGGTTATAGTTCGATACCTTCGGACCGCCCACGATACCTTCCTGGTTTACATAGCCGGCCGATACGGCGTATGTGCTGGTTTTCGATCCGCCGCTTACACCTAAGTTATAGCTCTGGGTGATGGCGCCGTTGTGGAACATGGAACCGAGCCAGTCTGTGTCGATCAGGTTGCCGTCGGCGTCATAGATGCTCTTGAAGCTCGACCAGTCGTAGGGCTTGTCGCCGCTGTTGACCTGCTGCTCGTCCATGATGGTCATGTACTCGCGTGCGTTCAGCATCTTGGTGCTGTGGGCCACGTCCTGCCAGCCGCAGTAGCCGTCGAACGTAACCTTGGCCGTGCCTTCCTTACCGCTCTTGGTCGTGACGAGCACAACGCCGTTGGCGGCCTGCGCACCGTAGATGGCGGCGGAAGCTGCATCCTTAAGAACGTCGATGCTCTCGATGTCGTTAGGGTTCAGGGTGGAGATGTCACCGCCCACACCATCTATAAGGTACAGAGGCGATGCGTTGCCTGTGGTGCCAAGACCGCGGATGCTTACCTTCATGCCTGCACCCGGCTGTCCGGATTCGGAACTGATCTGCACGCCCGGCATCTGGCCCTGCATGGCCTGAAGCGGAGAGGTGGTATTCATCTTGGCAATCTCGTCACCCTTCACCTGCGATGTGGCGCCGGTCACCAGCTTCTTCTTCTGTGTGCCGTAACCTACCACTACTACCTCGTCGAGCACGGAGCTGTTCTCCAGCAGGGCGACGTCGAGCTTGGAGCCGGTCACCTTGATCTCGCGGCTGTTCATGCCGACATAGCTGAAACGCAATGTCTGGCCCATTTCGGCATTGATGGTATAGTTACCGTCAATGTCGGTCGAGGCACCTGTGGTGGTGCCCACTACAAACACGGATGCCCCGATTAGCGGTTCGCCGTCCTGCGCCGACGTAACCGTACCGGTCACCTTGATAGGCGCGCCACTCATCATGCCGGCGCCGACCAACAGTGCGACGCCCGCCAGCAGTTGCCGGCCAAGTGTCTGCATCCAAGATTTTGTCTTGTTTGATTTTTCCATTGGTATAATTGTTATTAATAGTTTTTCATATAGTCAGTCCGTATGTCTTCCGTTAAGGTTTAGTTATGTCGAGTCATGGTAATAATCCGTCAGGAATCCTGCGAAGGTCAGGCGCACGGACCGGCTTCGGTGTTATTTCCGTTGCAAAATTAGTATTTGTTCACATTTGTTCAGGGGAGTTAATGATTATAAGGCGTGAATGAAATGTTCCATCTTAACATTTATTGTAAATAAAGGGGGTATGGAATGTTAACACTACGTTATAGCATGTTATAAAACATATTCAATAAGTCGGCTGAAATAGCCGGAATAAGATAGGTTTTGTTAATTTTGCAATGAAATATACACAGAATCTGTCAGGGGGTCGTTAACCCTGACACTTCTGCAGGGAAAGCACAGAATCGCATGAAAAGGATTACATATATCTTGACATTGATACTGACGTGTGTCGCAGCTGTGTCGTTGCGTGCCGGGGATTTCAGGTTCCGTACCATACAGGAGAGCGGAGGACTTGCCAGCAACCACGTCTTGTCGATGCTGCGCGACAGCAACGGTTTCATGTGGTTCGGCACGGCCTCGGGACTGAACCGGTTTGACGGCGTGGGCATGAAGGTGTTTATGAACGATCCCGACGACCCTGCTTCTCTCCATGACAATTACGTGCAGGACATCCAGGAGGACCCGCAGGGCAACCTGTGGATATGCGCCGGCGATGTCTATGCCATATTCGACCCGCGCACCGAGACATTCCGCAGGCTCGGACCGGACCATTACAAGAGACTCGGCATGAAGCAGGAGGCCCGGATAGTGTATATCGACAAAAACGACATGTGGCTGTGGGCCCGTGGCGACGGACTGTACGCGCGTACAGGCGGCGTCACACGTAAGGTGGAGGCATACGATCCGCAGGCGGAGGTGACGGATATAGTGTCGAATCCGCGCACCGGCCGCATATATGTGGCGCGCAGCGACGGCAGTATCGGCGAATATGACAAGGCTGGCCGCAAACCGGTCAAGAAACTGCATGTAGATGTCGGGGATGTGGACAGGGCAATCTTTTCCCTGTTTGTCGACCGCATGGAACGTCTGTGGGTTTACAGCGAATATGGCGCGTGGGTCTACGACACAGGTTCCGGACATTGGCTCGGCGACGAGGCGCGTCCGCGTCTCGCTGGCAATTCCGTAACCGCTATCGATCAGGATGCCGTCGGCAATATATGGATCGGATACGACAACGAGGGCCTGGAGGTGCGCGGCGCCGACGGCTCCGTCACTATCCTGAAAAACCGACCGGGCGATATAACGTCGCTGGGCAACAACTCGGTGGAGTCGATATACCGGGACTCTGACGGCGGATTATGGATAGCCACAATGAAAAACGGTGTATCGGTATATTACCCGAACGAATACAAGTTCAGCCATTATGATGTGGGCGACATCAATTGCATGGCGTCGGCCGGCAAGGGAACGGTGTATGCCGGCACTGATCACGGGGAGCTGATAGCCATAGATACCGACAGCCACAGCTGGCACAACATCCCGGTGCCTGCCGAATACGGCGACCGGGCCATAACCGACCTCGGAATCACACCCGACGGAGCGGTATGGATCGGCACATATAAAGGGGGGATGTATAGCTACAGGAACGGCCGGTTCACCAGATATGCCGAACAGAATGGACTCAATTCACCCAATATATGGGCTGTGATTCCCATGGCCGACGGCACTGTGTGGATAGGCACCTTAGGGTCGGGCATCCAGAAATTCGATCCCGCTTCGGGCAAATTCACCGACTATAATGCCAGCAACTCCGGACTGAAGTCCAACTATATCAATACGATGACATTAGGTCGCGACGGACGCATCTATATAGGCACGACCGAGGGCGTATCCGTGCTGGAGCCATCCACGGGAAGCATAGCCACGATGGAGGGGTATTCACAGCAGGTGAAACGCCCCGGCGCCCGCAACGTGAACCAGCTGATGTACGATTCGCGGGGCCTGCTGTGGGTCGCCACGCGCGAAGGACTGTATGTCTACGATCCGGCCAAGGACAGGGTGGTGAATGTGTCGCTCGACGGCAAGTCGTCGTCCATGTTTATCAGCGGTGTGGCAGAAGGAGAGGAAAAAACCGTATGGGTGACTTCCGGAAGCAACATATATAATGTATCGGTCGAAAGCGATGTAAGGAGCGATGACTACAGGTTTGTCAGCTACGGATTCGGCGTGGAGGACGGCCTGAGCGGTCACAGTTTCAACCAGCGGTCGTTGTGTGTCACATCCGGCGGACTTGTACTGGCGGGCGATCTGAGCGGCATCCTTGTGATTGATCCGCAGAAGCTGCGTTTCGGCTCGAAAGTGCCCAGGCTCCGCTTCACTTCGCTGCAGATAGGCAACGACATGATCGAACCGGGACGTAAATATGGCGGCAGGGTGGTGCTCCCCCAGAACCTGGCTTATGTAAAGGAACTGAATCTCGGAGCGAAACAGAATGAAATCACCATATCGTTCAGCACGGATTCGTACCAGCATACCAGCTTCGGACAGTATGAATACAGACTGGAAGGATACGACGACAACTGGCGCCGCTGTCCGCGTGGCGTCAACGAGGTGCATTACGTGCAGTTGCCTCCGGGACATTACACGCTGAAGGTCAGACTGCTGTATCCCGGCATTCCCGCCGACGAGATAACGGGCGAACTGGAAATCAACGTGGCCCGTCCCTGGTACGCCACATGGTGGATGATATGCGTCTATGTATTGCTCGGACTGGCCGTTGTAGGCGGAGTGATGTGGTGGACCAAGCGACGTGAACGCATCCGTTATCTGGTTGCCCGCCGCAAGGAGGCAAGGCGTAAGGAGATAGAACTCAACGAAATGAAATTCAGATTCTTCACCAACGTCAGCCACGATCTGCGCACGCCGCTCACGCTGATACTGTCGCCGGTGGAATCGCTGCTGAACGAAAAGACCGAGGAGCGTGACGTGAGCCGCCTCAACACCATCAAGCGTAATGCGGACCGCCTGCTGTATCTGGTGAATCAGTTGCTCGATTTTCGCAAGAACGAGATGTCGGGACTGCATCTCAACCTGTCGCGCAGCAATCTGACGGACACCGTGCGCAAGGCTATGGACGATTTTCTGGACATGGCCGACAGACGCAACATCGATATGCGGTTTGAGTCGGAGCCGCCGGCCATTACGATGGTGTACGACGCCGACAAGATCACCAAGTGCGTCATGAACCTGCTGTCAAACGCCATGAAGTACACTCCCGATGACGGAAGCATACTGGTGCGTGTGGAACAGAAAGACGACCGTATGGAGATTGCAGTGTCGGATAGTGGCAGTGGCATAGACGACAAAGATAAGAAACATATTTTCGAGCGTTTTTACATGGCCGGCAACGAGTCGGGTGCGGAGACCGGTACCGGAATCGGGTTGAGCCTGGTGTTTGAGTATGTAAAGCTGCACGGCGGCGAGGTTATGGTGGAGGATAACAAACCCACCGGAGCCGTATTCAAGCTGACGATTCCCATGGACCTCAAGGTGGATGAGGCTGACGAAGGCGGTGATGAAAGCGAGACGACGGTGAATGCTCCGGCAGGCACAGAGGCAGACCCGGACGCAAAGGTGTCCGCGGCAGAGAAGTCGAACCATCCCTCCGTGCTGTTTGTGGACGACAACAAGGATCTGACCACCTTCCTGAAGGATGAATTCTCGGGCACGTACGATGTCGATACCGCGTCGGATGGCATGAAGGCCCTGGAAATGACGAAACGTAAGGATTACGACCTGATAGTGACCGACATAATGATGCCGGTGATGGATGGCATAAAACTGACGCGCGAATTGAAATCGAAAAAGGCCACCCAGGACATTCCGGTGATAATGCTGACGGCCAAGCAGGATGTGTCGTCCGTCCTGGAGGGGCTGAGCCTCGGAGCCGACGACTATGTCACCAAGCCGTTCAACAACAGGGTGCTGGCATTGAAGATAAAGCGTATGGTGGGACTGAAGCGCGGAGGCGTGAAACGTACGTACATCGAACCGACTCCATCGGAGATAGAAATCACCTCGCTCGACGAGCAGCTGGTCAGCAAGGCCGTGAAGTATGTGGAGGACAATATGTCGCGCCCGGAACTGACCGTGGAGGAACTGAGCCGCGAATTGGGCATGAGCCGTGTGCATCTTTACAAGAAGTTAGTGGCGCTCACAGGCAAGTCGCCGGTGGAATTCATCCGTGTGCTGCGTCTGAAACGCGCCGCCCAGTATCTGCGCGAATCGCAGATGAACGTATCGGAAATCGCATTCCGGCTCGGCTTCAACAACCCCAAGTTTTTTTCCAAATACTTCAAGGAGGAATACGGCGTCACGCCCAAGGAATATCAGGATAAACTTGGTAAGTGAATATGTTGATTTAACATATTATCCCTTATTGGGAAACATTGTGCGATGTATATTAACATCGTGATAATAACCAGTCAACATATTCGGTTGATTCGGGATGAATATTAAGTTAATTTTGCAGTGTCGGAACCGGTGGTTTCCGGCACTGATTGTTTTGAACTGACAGAGAACCTTAAAAATACGTTTTAAAGGCAACAACACTGCTGACAGAGAACTTTAAAGAGACTAACACAAAACATACCCGATAGATGAGAATAAACAATATCAACTTGCTTGCAGGCGTGCTGGTGATGGGGTCGCTCCTCGCTCCCGTATCGTCATGGGCAAAGAAAGCCGGTTATGAACGGCTTAAGGACGGTGTCGTAGTGACGGCCCCCGACGCCAAAGTGCGCGTCCGCGTCATCAACGACAAGATAATGCGCGTATCGGCCACTCCCGAACAGGAGTTCAAGGCAGACTCCTCGCTTGTGGTGCTTCCCAAATTCCAGGGCAACGCCAACAACCCTCAGTTCACCGTGACCGAGAAGAAGGGCACAGTGGAAGTATCCACCAGCCAAATCAAGGCCGTAATCAACGAGAAGAACGGTCAGGTGAAGTTCTACGACCACAAAGGTAAGGAACTGCTGGCGGAGAATCAGAACGGCCGCACTTTCACTCCCCGCGTCACCGACGGGGTGAAGGGTTACAGCGTCCGGCAGACATGGGAGTCGCTGAATCCCGACGAGGGTATCTACGGACTCGGCCAGCATCAGGCCAACGAGTTCAACTACAAGGACAAGAACGAGGAATTGTTCCAGTACAACACCAAAGTGTCGGTGCCCTTCGTGGTTTCCACCGACAATTACGGTCTGCTGTGGGACAGCTATTCGCTGTGCCGCTGGGGCAATCCCAACGACTACAGCCAGCTCGGCGAGGTGTTCCGCCTTTTCAATAAAGAGGGAAAGGAAGGCACGCTGACCGGCACATATATCGACAAGGACGGCAAGACCATGGTGCGCCAGGAGCCGAAGATCTATTTCGAGAATCTGATTCGCGGAGACCTGAATCATGTCATCAACCTGCCTCAGGACTTCGACTATGCCGGCTCGAACGTGACTTACGAAGGTTACATCGAGCCGTCGGAGACCGGTCTCTACAAGTTCATCATGTATTATTCCGGCTATCAGACCATATACATAGACGGCAAGAAGGTGGTTGACACCCGCTGGCGCACGGCATGGAACCCGAACAGCTATAAGTTCCAGGTGAACCTGCAGGCCGGCAAGAAGGTGCCCGTCAAGATAGAATGGGAGCCTAACGGATCGGTCGCATACTGCGGACTGCGCGTCTACGCGCCCGTCAAGGACGGCGAGCAGCTGTCGTGGTGGGGCCAGATGCAGGACATGATAGACTATTACTTCATCTATGGCAAGGACATGGACGACATCATCGCCGGCTACCGTACATTGACCGGCAAGGCTCCGATCATGCCCGACTGGGCCATGGGTTACTGGCAGAGCCGCGAGAAATACAATACCCGCGACGAGGTGTTGGGTACCGTAAGCGAATTCCGCAAGCGCAACATCCCTATTGACAACGTCGTGATCGACTGGCTGCACTGGAAGCAGGATTCATGGGGAAGCCACGAGTTCGACAAGCAGCGTTTCCCCGATCCCAAGGGTATGGTAGACTCCATCCACGACATGAACGCACACGTGATGGTATCGGTATGGCCCAAGTTCTACGTCACCACCGACCATTACAAGGAATTCGACAGGAACGGCTGGATGTACCAGGGTGCCGTACGCGATTCGATCCGCGACTGGGTAGGCCCCGGCTATCTCGGCAGCTTCTACGACGCATACAATCCTGATGCACGCAAGCTGTTCTGGAGCCAGATGAACGACCACTACATGCCCTTAGGCATCGACGCATGGTGGATGGACGCCAGCGAACCCAACGTGCGCGACTGCATCGACATCGAATATCGCAAGGACCTGATGAATCCCACATACGCAGGACCTGCCGACAAATACTTCAACGCATACGCCCTGATGAACGCCGAGGCTATCTACGACGGACAACGCGGCGTGGATCCCGACAAACGCGTGTTCCTGCTGACACGTTCCGGTTTCTCCGGCCAGCAGCGCTACAGCACCGCCACATGGAGCGGCGACATCGGCACGCGCTGGGAGGACATGGAGGCGCAGATTGCCGCCGGACTTAACTTCGCCATGAGCGGCGTTCCCTACTGGACCATGGATATCGGCGGATTCTGCGTCGAGGACCGTTATGTGAAGGGTGCGGCCAAATACCTTGAGGCCGGCGAGGAGAACGACGACCTGAAGGAATGGCGCGAGCTCAACACACGCTGGTATCAGTTCGGAGCGTTCGCACCCCTGTTCCGCGCACACGGCCAGTGGCCTTTCCGCGAGGTCTACAACATCGCTCCCGAGGATCATCCCGCTTACAACAGCATCGTGAAATATACCAAGCTGCGCTACAACCTGATGCCTTACATCTATTCGCTGGCCGGCAAGACATATTTCGACGACTACACCATCATGCGTCCCATGGTGATGGACTTCACCGCCGACCTGAACACGCGCAACCTGAAGGACCAGTACATGTTCGGTCCCGCTTTCCTGGTGGCTCCCGTCTACAAGTACGGCGCACGCGACCGCGAGGTTTACTTTCCCGCCGGCGAGACCTGGTATGACTTCTATACCGGCAAATCCGTCAAGGGTGGCCAGACGCTGAAGGTGGACGCTCCCTACGAGACGATGCCGCTGTTCGTACGCGGCGGTTCGATAGTACCTGCCGGCGGCGACATACAGTATGCCGCACAGAAGAGTGACGAGCCCGTGACCATCGTGGTTTACGGCGGACGTGACGGCGACTTCATCATCTACGAGGACGAGGGTACCAACTACAACTACGAAAAAGGCGCTTACAGCAAGATACGTCTGGAATACAACGACAAGACCAACGAACTCACCATAGCCGACCGCGAGGGCAACTTCCCCGGAATGCAGTCCGACCGCAAGTTCAACATCGTCAAGGTCGATGCCGCCCATCCCGTGGCGGACGCCATCAAGGCCAAGGGCAAACTCGTGAACTACAATGGTAAGAAAGCGGTAGTAAAACTCTGATAAAACACCCCGGATATAATATAGTAGAATAAGTGTATATTGGATAGAAAGATTTAAAAACACACGTTTATTCATGCAAATCAGAAGAATAATTCTGAGTCTTATTGCGGCCGGATTCCTCGCGACGGGGAGTTCGGCTGCTGAGGCTAACACATATCGCACCAACTTCAACAAGGGTTGGCGGTTTTCGCGCGACTCGGTAACCTGGCGTCAGCTCGACCTGCCGCACGACTGGGCGATAGAAGGGGATTTCAGTGCCGACAATCCATCGGGAGCCGGAGGCGGCGCATTGCCAGGAGGCATCGGATATTATACCAAGACATTTACGGCCGGCAAGAACCGTGGCGACAAGCGTCTGTTCATCGACTTCGACGGAGCGTTCATGAACGCGTCGGTACGGATCAACGGCCATCTGCTCGGTACGCGGCCCTACGGCTACGCCTCGTTCAGCTACGACCTGACGCCATACATCAGGGAAGGCGAGAACGTACTGTCGGTGAAGGTGGACAATTCCAGACAACCCAACTCGCGCTGGTATTCCGGCTGCGGCATCTACCGCAACGTTTGGATGCGCGAGCGCAGCGCCATTCACGTACCCCTGTGGGGCCAGCACGTTGTTCCTTTCGACATATCGAAGCAGAGCGCCAAGGTGAAGCTGACCACCACCGTGACCAACACCGGCAGGAAGCCGGCAGTGTTGAGTGTCATAACCATGCTGATAGGACCCAACGGCCGTATCGTGACCGGGAACCGGTCGCCGCTTATATTGAAGAAAGGGGAGACGCGCGACTGCGAGCAGACACTGGCGTTCGACAATCCGAAACTGTGGAGTGTGGACAATCCCAACCTGTATACGGTTCACACCGAGATTGAGGAGAAAGGCAAGGTGCTGGACCGCGTGGAGACCACCACCGGCTTCCGAAACCTGCGTTATGATGCGGCCAAAGGATTCTTCCTCAACGACTCGGCCATGAAGATAAACGGCGTATGCCTGCACCACGATGCGGGCGCGCTCGGAGCCGTGGTGAACCGCCGCGCCATCGAGCGCCAGCTGCAGATCATGAAGGAGATGGGTGTGAACGCCATCCGAACCACGCACAATCCTCCGGCGCCCGAACTGCTGGCGTTGTGCGACAGCATGGGACTGATGGTGCAGGACGAGTTTTTCGACATGTGGCGCCGCCGCAAGACTCAGTACGACTATTCCAACTACTTCGACGAATGGCACGAGCGCGACCTGACCGACCAGATGAAGCGCGACCGCAACCATCCCTCCGTGATACAGTGGAGCATCGGCAACGAGGTGCTGGAGCAGTGGAGCAGTGCCGACGCCGACACCCTCAGTCTGGAGGAAGCCAACCTGATACTGAACTTCGGCCATAGCAAGGATATGCTTGCGCACGCCGATTCCGGCATGTCGGTCAATTCCATGCTGACCAAAAAATTAGCGGACATGACCCGATCGCTCGACTCCACGCGCTACATAACGGCAGGATGCAACGAGCCTGATCCGGGCAATCATCTGTTCCGCTCCAACGCCCTCGATATAATCGGTTACAACTACCACGATTATTGCTTCCCGGATGTTCCCAAGAACTTCCCCGGCAAGCCGTTCATCGTGACCGAGAGCGTGTCGGGCCTGATGACCCGCGGCGCCTACATCATGCCATCCGATTCGATGTACATCTGGCCCGAGCGCTGGGACAAGCCCTTCAGCCGCGAGGTGCCGGAATGCTCCAGCTACGACAACAATCATGTGCCCTGGGGTTCGACTCACGAGAAGTCGATGTATGAGGTGCAGAACAACGACTTCATCATGGGCCAGTTCGTATGGACCGGCTTCGACTATATAGGCGAGCCCACTCCTTACGGATTCCCGGCCCGAAGCTCGTACTTCGGCATCGTCGACTTAGCCGGCATCCCCAAGGATGTGTACTATATGTATCAGAGCCAATGGCGTCCCGACAAAACGGTGCTGCACCTGTTCCCGCACTGGAACTGGAAGGATGGCCAGAATGTGGATATGTGGGCTTACTACAACAACGCCGGCGAGGCCGAACTGTTCGTAAACGGCGAATCGCAGGGCGTCAGGAAGATGCCTGAGGACAAATACCATGTGATGTGGCGTGTGAAGTATGCGCCCGGAGAGGTGACGGTGGTAAGCCGCAAGGACGGCAGGGAAGTGGCGCGCCGTACTGTGAAGACAGCCGGCGAACCGTATCAGGTACGACTCACTCCCGACCGCAATGCTATAAAGGCAGACGGCACGGACCTGAGCTATGTGCTTGTAGAGATTCTGGATAAGGAAGGCAATCTATGTCCTTGGGCTGACAACGAGGTGACTTTTGAAGTCACCGGTGCCGGACGCAACGTGGGTGTCGACAACGGGTCGCCCACGTCGATGGAGCGTTTCAAGAGCGACAGGCGCAAGGCTTTCTACGGCAAGGCGATGCTCATAGTGCAGAACGACGGCAATCCCGGTCCGATTTCAGTAAAGGCCACGTCTCCGAACCTGCAGACGGCTACCGCAAACATAAAGGCCTGGAAGTGATTTAAAGGCTGGAAAGGAATTCAGTTCCAGCCGGTCTCAACCACACTGATGTCGTTGCTGCGGTCAGTTCCCGAAAGGGGCGACCGTGGCGACGACTTTTTTTGAATCGCGGATTGAGCTGAAGGCAATGTGCCCTGCGTACGGATGGTGACGGTGTAATGATAGCTTACGCCCGTCTGCCAGCGCAGATGACCGGTATTCCTGTTCTGCAGCGGGAAGAAGATGTAGGCATATTTTGAGCCGGTGTGGGGCAGCAGTTGGTAGGGGGTGTTCTTGTCGGGCCACAGCAATGTGCCGTCGGAGGTGCGGGTGAACTGGCACAGCACCCGGATTGCCGAACCGTCGATGTTCCCTTCATGAGTAGACATCGGGTCGAAGATAATCGGCACGTAGAAGAAATTGTTCTTATTGTTCCGCGATACCGGAGTTGAAGTGATCGGTACCTCCTTACCGTCTTCGGCCTGGAAATATGGAATCTGGATGCTTTTCTGTTCCAGAGCTCAGCCGGTCCAGCAATTGTCGAGCGCGCCACGTTCCGCGCCTGGTGCGGTAGTGGTCTTGGGCAGATGAAAGTCTCCTCCGCGGCTCATGCGGTACATGGTTATTTCCTTGACTATGACGGAGGTGTAGGGAATGTCGGCGGCAATGTCCACGGCCACGCGGGCCATGCAGTGCGCGAAGTTGAGTCGCAGCTTGCCGTCGCCCTGCACGGCGTCGCGGCGCACGGATATGCAATAGTCGCGTGTGGCGTCAGGAGTCTCGACGCCGTTTACATTGCTGTATGTCCGCAGACTTACAGACGACGGATAGTCCCAGGCGTTAATCGAGATTCTGACGTCGGTGGGGGTTACGGCCTCGAAGTTCAGGGGGACTTCCGGCCATTTGATCAGGTCGGGATATGTCCAGGAATTGCGGCCTGTGCGGGTCACGAGCACATTGTCCATCAGGATGGGACGTCCTCCCGCAGCCTCGTAAGCGCAGACCAGGAATTCGGAAATGTTGCGTGTGGTGATTATGCCGGTAGAATCCTGTACTGTCGATCCTGATGCCGGTGTTATGTCGAATTCCACGGCCTCGCCCTCCGGAGTTTCCGGCGTGTCCCGCCGGCCGGAATCGCATCCCGTCAGCGTAAGCAGTAACAGTGGCAATATGGCTCGACATAATTTCATGACGCATTCCGCACCCTTCTTTTGATTAAAGTCAATTGGTTGCCTTCCCGGCATCACTGCGCGGGAAGGCGGTTGTGTGGTCAATAAGTAATCAGAAACCGGGAATCGGTTACTTGTTCTCGGCAGTTTCCTGATATTCGCCGTATTCGTCCACGGTTACGTTCTGGTCGAACTGAATCCATCCCTCATTGTCCGGCTGGCCGATGCTGACGGTGAATACATAGCGGTAGCCCGGTTTGAACTTGCCGTCCTTTGTGTTGATAGGCACGTAGATGTCGGCGGCCGAACCGGTCAGAGGCCATGTCTGAAGCTTGGAAGCCTCGTCAAAGATAGTGCCGTGTACACGCAGGTACATGCCGTCGGTGTGAGTGTCGGAGGCCATTGTGATGTCCTGTGGAATCACAAACTGGTTGTTGGCCGACATGAGCTGTACGGGGGTCTCGCCGATGAAGTCGGGAACCGCCGAGTTCAGTGTCATGGAACTCTTGGCGCCCTTTACGGTCCACTTACCCACGGACACCTCGATGTTGTTGTCGGTGGTTGAGGTACGCGGGAACTTGAAGTCGCCGGTGTTGTAGACGTTGACCAGCTCTATCTCGTCGGCAGTGAATACCACCGACTGACCGTCCTTGCGCTTGAACCGGAAGTCCACGCGTGCCAGGGCGTGACGGAAGTTGATCTTGACCTGCGATGAGTTTTCGTCGGTCAGGCCCATGTTCACGCCATACAGCAGGTCGGTCTGGAACTCGTTCTTGAAATTGGGGATGTCAGGATTCGAGGAATCCATTCCGATGTTGTCGGCGGCAGCCGGATCGGTCACGATGGCCGGGCTGATGGAGTAGAAGTTCATGGTCTTGCCGACAGGCCAGAACTGCATCGGGCTGTAACCCCAGGTGCCGTCTGTCTTGATTACCTCCACGCCGTTCATGTAGGGTGTCTGTTCTCCATCTACGAAACCATATACACGGAATGTGTTGATGGAGCTTGTAGTGGTCACGGCATCGTCGAGCGAACGGTAGGCCGACTGCGGGACGGCGGCCGTGAACGAGATGGCTTTGTCAGAGAATACCGGCTCGTCTTTCGAGTCGTGGGAACAGGAGGCCAACACCGCAGCCAGTCCTAATCCCAACATCAGGTAGTGTGCTTTCATATCTTACGGTAATTGAATATTGATTTTCCAATATTGAATTTCTTTTACTGTTACAACAACCCGGAGTTGAGAAACGATTGCGATCCTAAATGTTAACGGTATATGTCAATATACGTTAACAATTTTTATTATTGCACATTTATAAACCTTTTATGCAGTAATGATGTCTGAATTATTGATTTCAGGTTAGATTATGAAAAGGTCAATAATGTCAATCATTATGTCTTGTTGTGCCGCGGCATTGTACGGAGCGGTGATAACAGGAACCGTCAAAGATGAAGGAGGAGAGCCGTTGACCGGTGCATCGATATCATTGTCGGCCGGCAACGACAGTATACCACTGGAAGGGGCGACAGCGGATGTTGACGGTAAGTTTCAAATCAAGTCGGTGAAACCGGGACTTTATTCCTTGAAAGTGTCGATGGTGGGAATGGATCCGGTATACAGGACGCTGAAACTTGAAGATTCCGACCAACAATATGATGCCGGCGAAATCAAGCTGACTGAGGCGTCGATCACTCTGAAGGAAGCGGTCGTAACTGCGACAAAGGCGGCGGTAGTGGCCAAGCAGGACACTCTGGAGTTCAACGCCGGCTCATACCGCACCATGCAGAACGCCACCGTCGAGGACCTGCTGAAGAAACTTCCGGGCGTCGAGGTGGGCAGCGACGGCACCATCACCTCCAACGGCAAGAGCGTGACCAAGGTGCTGGTGGACGGCAAGGAATTCTTCGGCGAGGACACCAAGATGGCCACCAAGAACCTGCCCTCCGAACTGGTGGACAAGGTGCAGGTGGTAGACCGCAAAAGCGACTTCTCGCGACTCACCGGCGTGGACGACGGCGAGGAGGAGACTGTGATCAACCTGACGGTAAAGAAGTCGATGAAAAACGGGTGGTTCGGCACCGTGCAGGCCGGCTACGGCACTGACAACAGGTATAACGGCAGCTTCAACATCTCCACCTTCACCGACAACAACCAGATATCTATCGTTGGCGGAGCCAACAATATCAACGACCTCGGTTTCATGGACGGTGGGCGCGGTAGGTTCCGCAGCTTCGGCCCCAAGGGTGGCATCACGGACTCGCAGCGTTTCGGTATCAATTTCAACTTAGGCAAGACCGAGAAGTTCCGCATCGGCGGCAACGTGTTCTACAGCCATTCCGACAGTAAGGTCGATTCCCGCACCGAGACGCAATATCTGTTCCCCGACTCCATCAGCACCAAGTCGCAAGGCTCGAAGTCGCGTGACCGTGGACACAACGTCAATGCCAACTTCCGCATGGAGTGGAAGATAGACGATTACAACACCCTTGACTTCCGGCCCAACTTCTCGCTCAATATACGCAACACCGAGATGACCGACACCTCCACGCTGCGGGCCGGCGACATGCTGAAAAGCCTGGTGAACCGCAACAACAACATCAAGTTCAACAAGGGTACGAGCTGGAACGCCTCGGGCGACCTGATATACAACCATAAGTTCAAGTCGCATCAGGGTCGTTCGTTCAGCCTGCGCGCGCAGTACAACTTCTCGGACACGCGCCAGCGCACCACATCATGGAACGACATCCTGTATTATATGGAGAACGAGGAGTCCGAGACGCTGTATCAGTTTATACGAGACCACGAATGGAGCAATAACGTGACCGGTACGGCCACATGGACCGAACCACTCGGCGACGTGGCCAAAGGGAACTTCCTGCAGGCCGAATACCGCATACAGATGCGTTTCAACAATTCCGACAAATCGACTTACGACATCGGACTTCCCGACGACCCGGAGAATTTCATACCTGAGGCGTTGGGCGGCGTCCCCGCCGACGGAGTGTTCAATCCGGATGTGTCCAACAGTTTCCGCAACCGGTTCATAAACCATCAGCTCAAGTTGGGATACAAGAAGGTGAACAAGAATCTGAATCTTGAGGTAGGTCTGGCAGTGACGCCCTCCAGCAGCAAGAGCACGGACCTGATAAATTCCGACCGCAATATCCCCGAGCGTAATGTCTGGAACTTCGCTCCCTACGCCCGGTTACGGCTCAAGTTCTCAAAGACCGAGTCGATGATGCTGCGTTACAACGCCCGCACGTCACAGCCCTCCATGTCGCAGCTGCAGCCTGTGGCAGATGTGTCCAACCCGCTGAACATCACCATCGGTAACCCCGACCTGAAGCCGACGTTCACCCAGTCGTTCAATTTCCATTACAACAACTATAACCAGGATGCCCAGCGGTCGCTGATGTGTATGCTCCACGCGCAATACGCCACCAACGTGATCGTGGCCAACACCACCACCGACCCGTCCACCGGAGCGCGCACCACCCGCTATGCAAACGCCAACGGCAACATGAACATGTTCACCGGTGTCATGATCAACCAGCCGTTCACCAACCGCCACTGGCGATATTCGGTGAACATGATGGCCCGTTATGCATCAAACGCCGGTTATATCAACGGCGATTTCAACCGGACCAGCAATCTCAATCTGAATCCCCGCGTCGGCGTGACATACAGCTGCGACGTGTTCCAGATGTCGGTGAATCCTACGTATTCGTTCGGCATGACCGCCAACACCCTGAAGCTGCAGAAGAACCAGTACACGCACACCTACGGCTTCAACGCCGACGCGCAGCTGACGCTGCCGTTCGGACTCTCCCTCTCCACAGACCTGAGCTTTGACCGTTCGACGGGATATACGGCAGGATTCGACAACGACTCATGGTTGTGGAACGCCGAGGCATCATACAGTATTCTCAGCGACAAGAGCCTGACATTCAGTGTGCGTGCCTACGACCTGCTGGGTATGAAGAAGAACGTGAGCCGCAGCATCAGCGCCAACCAGATTGTCGACTCGCGTTACAACGACCTGACGCGCTACGTCATGTTCAGCGTATCGTACACGTTCAATACGATGAAGAACAAGAAGCAGGCACAGGAAATGCCTGCCGAAATCGGCGGGCAGCCCGGTCCACCGCCCGGACATCCGGGCCGGGGAGGCGCGCCGATGGGTCCGCCTCCCGGAGGTGGAAGACCATTTTAATTCTTTATGATTTTCATTGACTTGGCACCTTGCTTTAGGATATATATTCCCGTCGGCAAGGTGCTGAGTTCGTTCAGACGGCTGCCGGATATGGAATATACCTCGTAGGGAGCCGACATGTCGAACTCATCGGAAGTCACTTCGCTGATGCCGCTGCCGTCGCCGGCCACAGTGGTTATGGTTACGGAAGTGGCCGATGCAGGAATTGTGTATTCCACTGACGCGCCGACAAGTTCCACATCCTGTTGCGGGGCGCCCGCGGCATGTATGCGCCATTTGGTAACGGCAAGGTCCGGATTGTCGCTGTGGCCCGTCAGTGTCAGCTTGCGGTCGACGAAAAACTTTCCGTCGAACGAGCGGCCACTAAGAGGAACGTCGTTCATCGTGATCTTTATATCGTCGGAGCGACCTTTGTCCACGGTAACGGGCACTGCTTTGCCCAACTTCAGATAGTCGGCAAGATGATTGTAGAAGAATGTGGTGCGTTCGCGCGCCCATTTCTTGGCGTTGCTCACTTCCTCGTCGTAATTGGGCCACCATTCGTTGAACAGCTTGCGGTGGTGCTTGTACTCGAACTTGATCACGGCCGTCATGTCGTCCAGGTCGGACGACAGGACCGTGCCGTTCAGGAAGTCGCCCATATACACGGCGAAACGGTCGATGAACATATTCTTGAAACGGTCAATGTCCATCAGTCGCCGGAACAGGCGTGTGTGGTCGTAATTGTTGGCCCAGCTGTTGTCGGGGTCGAAATTGTGGTCGTACAGCCAGTTGAGGTATTTATAGTTGGATGCCCTGCCGTAAAGCCCCATGCCGAAGTCGGTGTCCTTGATGATCCAGCGCCAGCGGCCTCCGTCGGCTATGGGACGCCACATCTCGATGTTGTTGCCCGGGAAGTCAAGGTTGTTATGGAAAGATTCCACAATCATCAGATTGCAGAACTCGCTCACGTCCATCACGGCGTCGAATTCCTCGTAAGTGTGTCCGTGCGCCTCGTAGAATGCCTTGAATGCGTCCAGCTGCGACTGCTCGCCTTCCTTCAGCTCCCACCAGTTCTCCACTACGGTCACATCCTCCAGACCGTCGTAGAATGTATAGACATAGTCCTCGTTCGACCGCGGACGCAGGTTAAGGATGCCTTTGTATTCGCCGTTGATGAGCACGATGGCCGGCTGCCAGGGCTGCCAGTCCAGGTCGGCGCGGCGTCCCATGTTGCGCTGAATCAGCGCGTCGCGCAGGTAGAGGTAGTCGAAGTCGTTGCCGGCGTTACGAAGCTCGATCGACTTCCAGTCGGTCAGCCCGGCGGCATCCTCGGGGAAGAACTCATATTCGAATCGCTTGGTGCCGAACCGCTTGTTGGCATACATCACCAGCGACTTGAGCGCGTTCCCACGCGAGGCACCCCCCTTGACGCGGGTCTCGCACAGCTGATTTATGACGCTTTCCTGCTCCGGCAGCCAAAATACCTCCATATTGGTCGGTCGTCGCCAGTCGTTGCGGGCATTCGCGCCGTTGTTCTTTTCATTGTATATGCCGAGGTCATCGCTGTAGAAATAATTCCTGTCCGTAACGAGCGACACCACGGGCAGCGTCATGTCGCGTCCTAAGAATATGTAGCTGTTGGTGACGGAACGTGGCGTGATGGCACCATCCCTGAACAGGGCGGCGCGTACCGTCTTGGTATCGTCTATGGCCAGTGGCTTGTCGTAAAGCGAAGAATTTACAGTCGGTTCGGTGCCGTCGAGGGTGTAGCGTATCTGAGTGCCGGCAGGGGCATCCTCCGGCAGCGACAGCTCCAGCGCGAATGTGGTCTTTGCCACATGCCCTGCCTTGGAGAACACAGGGTCGCCGAGTACCTCTTGGGTAATCTTGCCGCAGTTGGCTTTGCCCGGCGTAGGGGTGAGCTGGTATCCCCACGTGTCGGAGCCGTCGGTCTCGCGACCGTAGGCCACGTTGGGGGCGGGCATCTTCTTCATTCCGGTATATTGTTCTATAATCGCGCCGTTTTTCCAAAGATACAGCTCGCCGTCCTTGCCCGATTCGAGGCGGAAGGATGCGTGAAGGTCCTTCTCCTCCTTGTCGCAGTATACCACGACATATTGGCCCGGAGCGACAGTACGCGACGGCAGCTTATAGGCTTTTTTCTCCTTGGGAGAGTCCGACAGGGCATAGTCCGAGAGGTTCACGCTCGCGGTGCCTGCATTGTACAGTTCCACCCATGAGTCGGGAAATTCATTGAGATCGTCCATGATGCAGTCGATGTTGCTCTGCATCAGCTCGTTGATAATCAGTTCAGCGTGTGCGGACGCGCCTGTGACCATGATTCCGGCCATAAGCATGCCGCAGGTGAGTTTCTTCATGTCGTTATCATCGTTGATATGATGACATCCCGCGCGGGATGCCGTGTGTCATTTTGTGCAAAGTTACGAATTAAATCCCAATATTTTAAAGATATAATAATACCTTTTTGTCTTTTTTATAACATATTATGAACATCTTTGCCGAAAAATGAATAAATTTGTAAATTCGTTTGAGAAAACAACTTCATTAACTTAATACGAATAGAAAATCAGAGATATGAAACGGATTTCGATGATTCTTGCCGCGCTGCTGTGCGGCATGCCGATGGTGGCTAAGGTTCAGCCGGGTTCGCCCATAAGCGACAATATGGTTCTTCAGCAGAACACGAAGGCCCGTCTGTTCGGCAAAGCCAAGGCCGGCGCGAAAGTCACGGCCACGCCGAGCTGGAACAGCAAGACTTACGAGACGAAGGCCGGCAAGGACGGCAAATGGATTGTCGAGGTCGAGACTCCCAAGGGTGGCTATACACCTTACAGCATCGTGCTGAGCGACGGCGAACCCCTGACGCTTGACAACGTGCTGGTGGGCGAGGTATGGCTTGCTTCAGGGCAGTCGAACATGCAGATGCCCCTGCGCGGATACTGGGGATGTCCCATCAAGGGCGGCTACGAGGAAGTGGCCCACTCCGGCAACTGGAAGGACAAGATACGCTTCATGACCCTGCCGCTGGTCCAGAGCTACACGCCGATGGACACGGTGGCCGCACGCTGGACAGTGCCTTCGCCCGCCACGTCGCCCGACTACAGCGCCCTGGCCTGGCATGCCGCCAAGCGAATGACCGACGTGCTGCAGGTGCCCATAGGTATCATGAGCGCGGCTTACGGCGGTGCGCGCGTCGAGAGCTGGACGCCCCGCGAGATTCTGGAGACCTATCCCGACGTAAGCCTCGATCCCAGGGACGTGGAGCCGATGGAGCACTATATGCGTCCGCTGTTGGCCTACAACGCCATGTTCATGCCCATCAAGGACTATACCTATAAGGGTATAATGTGGTATCAGGGATGCAGCAACGTGGGCCACGACGACGTCTACGCTCAGCGTCTGGCCAATATGGTGAAAGACTGGCGCGAGAAGATCGGGCTGGGCGACATCCCCTTCTATCAGGTGGAGCTTGCTCCATACGCCTTCGACTGGAGCATGAAGACGGCCGAGGGTCCGAAGCTGCGCAAGGCCCAGTGGGATGCCTGCGAACTGATTCCCAACAGCGGCATAATCTGTACCAACGACGCCGCCGTGGAGTATGAGCGTTTCAACGTGCACCCCAGCGACAAGAAGGTGGTGGGCGACCGCATGGCCGACCTGATACTGAACCGGACCTACGGTCAGACCATGTTCCCCTGCGTCAGCCCGAAGTACAAGAGCCACACCGTGAAGGGCAACGAAGTATGGGTTGACATAGAGCTGAACAACGACATCATATCGCCCAACTGCGATATAAAGGGATTTGAGGTGGCCGGCGCCGACAAGGTGTTCCATCCCGCTGACCGTGTGCGTCAGGACGGCCAGAAGAATACATTGATAGTCTCGAGTTCGGAAGTGGCCGAACCGGTGGCCGTGCGCTACTGCTGGAAGGATTTCCAGCTTGGAAACGTAGTGGGCGACAACTACCTGCCCCTGGTGCCGTTCCGCACCGATAACTGGTGATCCTTGCCATCCTGAGGATGGGCCGGATCGTAAATTGAATATATGGAGAAAGCAAGAGCGCAATTCGGTACGAAATTAGGTGTGCTCGCCGCCACGGTCGGATCGGCCGTGGGACTGGGCAATATTTGGAGATTTCCTTACGAATGCGGCACCGGGGGTGGTGCCGCGTTCCTGATAGTGTATATAGGCTTCGTGTTTCTGTTGGGCGTTCCGACCATCTGTGCCGAGTTCGGTCTGGGCCGAAGCAGCCGCAAGGGGATGCCGGGATCGTTCCGCCGGATAACAGGCAACAAACGCTGGGATTTTTTCGGCTATGCGGCAATTCTGGCAGCCTTTATGATTCTTGCCTTTTATGCCGTGGTGGCCGGATGGACGCTGGAATACATCGTTGACTCGGCTACGGGTCTGTTCAAGGACACACCCAATATGGAGCGTCACGCGCAGTTCCAGTCCTTCGTAAGCGGATGGCGTTCGGTGCTGTGGGCCGTGGTGTTCCTGGTCATCAACGCATTGGTGATGATCGGAGGTGTGGTAAAAGGCATAGAGCGCGTCAGCAACATACTGATGCCGTTGCTGTTCGTGATATTGATAGCCTTCTGCGTAAACTCGCTGATGATGCCGGGTGCGGCCGATGGTCTTACATTCCTGTTCAAGCCCGATTTCGGCAAACTTACTGCCGATGTGGTGCTCGGGGCCATGGGCCAGGCTTTCTTCTCGCTATCCATCGGCATGGGCTGTCTGGTGACGTATGCCAGCTATTTCAGCGACAATACCCCTCTGATCAAGACTTCGCTTCAGATAGCGGCCCTTGACACGTTGGTGGCCATTATGGCAGGCATCATCATCTTCCCGGCGGTGTTCAGCTTCGGAATGTCGCCGGCAGAGGGACCGACACTGGTGTTTGAGGTATTGCCCAACATATTCCATAACATGCCGGGCGGCAGCGTGTGGAGTTTCTTCTTCTTCGTATTGCTGGCATTGGCATCGCTTACGTCCATCATATCTGTAAGCGAGATTGTGGTGGCGTTCCTGTGCGACGAGTTCGGCCTGAGCCGGTTGAAGAGCACGATGGCGGTGACCGGCATATCGTTGGTGCTGGCAACTTTGTGCTCACTCTCGTTCGGTCCGCTGCAGGGCCTGAATCTGTTCAACCTGTTTGACTTCATATCAAGCAATGTGCTGATGCCGTTGGGAGGCATGGGAGTGTGCGTGTTCACGGGCTGGAAGATGAAGAAAAGCACTTACGTAGAGCAGATGCGCGGCAATTCGAATGTATCGAAGTGGCTGTTCGACAGCATCACCTTCTGTATGCGCTACATCGCTCCGGCAGGAATACTGATTGTATTCATAGCCGGCTTGTTGTAGAACCTGTCATTAACGTTAACTTTAGCGTTAAAATTAACTTTAGCTTTAAATTCTCGCGGAGCCGTTTCCGTCAGGAGCTCCGCTCCAAGTTCATAATCTAACCTTCATTTCAACATGAAATCCATAAAAGAACTATACAAGATCGGCAAGGGGCCGTCGTCGTCCCATACGATGGGACCCCAGTCGGCGGCGCAGGAATTCCTGAAGCGTGTGCCTGAATCTGCGGTGCGTTTCGAGGTGACACTTTACGGCAGCCTCGCTGCTACCGGCAAGGGACACATGACCGACGAGGCCATAATAAACGTATTTAAGGAACACGGACACGGCATAGAGATAGTGTGGCGTCCTGAGACGTTCCTGCCGTATCATCCCAACGCCATGACGTTCAAGGCGTACGACCGCGAGGGTAAGCAGGTGTCGGAACTGACCATATATAGTGTCGGCGGCGGTGCCATCAAGATAGAAGGAGACCCCGAATCGGCCGAATCGCCCGAGATATACGGCATCAACAAGATGTCGGAGATAGTGGACTATTGCCAGCGCACCGGCAAGTGCTACTGGGAATACGTTGAGGAATGCGAAGGGTCGGGTATCTGGCCCTACCTGAGCGACGTGTGGGCCGTGATGCGAAAGATCGTCGAGGACGGACTTGCACAGGAGGGACGCCTGCCAGGCCCGCTGAATCTGCGTCGCAAGGCCGCGCAGTATCAGGTCAAGGCCGAGGGATACCGCGACAACCTGCGCAGCCGTGGACTGACATTCGCCTACGCCCTGGCGGTCAGCGAACAGAACGCCTCTGGCGGCACGATTGTGACGGCGCCCACATGCGGCAGTTCGGGAGTTGTGCCCGGTGTGCTGTATCATTTATGGAAAAGCCGAAACCTGCCAGAAATGAAGGTGCTGCGCGCGCTGGCTACCGCCGGTCTGATCGGCAATATCGTGAAGCAGAACGCATCGATCTCGGGTGCGGAGGTTGGCTGTCAGGGCGAGGTCGGCGTGGCCTGCGCCATGGCCGCTGCAGCCGCCTGCCAGCTGTTCGGCGGTAGTCCGTCGCAGATAGAGTATGCGGCCGAGATGGGTCTGGAGCATCACCTCGGCATGACGTGCGACCCGGTGTGCGGTCTGGTGCAGATACCCTGCATAGAGCGCAACGCATACGCCGCAGCACGTGCGCTTGACGCCAACATATATGCCTCTTTCTCCGACGGCGAACACCGTGTCAGCTTCGACAAGCTCGTGACTGTGATGAAAGAGACCGGCCACGACCTTCCTTCCCTCTACAAGGAAACCGGCGAAGGCGGCCTGGCCAAAGGCAGCCTGCAATGAGAAAGATCCTGGCGGATTAGGATTCCGCCAGGTTTTTTTCTATTTCATCATCACTCAGCGCATAGTTCTGCAGGTCGCCCTGGAAGTATTTGTCATAGCTCATCATGTCCATAAGGCCGTGGCCGGAGAGGTTGAACAGTATCACTTTCGCCTCGCCGGTCTCCTTGCATTTCATGGCCTCGCGGATGGTGGCTGCGATGGCGTGGCATGACTCCGGCGCGGGCACGATGCCTTCGGTGCGGGCGAACAGTGTGCCGGCCTCGAACGATTCGAGTTGCGGGATGTCTATGGCTTCCATCAGGCCGTCCTTAAGCAGCTGCGACACGATGACGCCTGCGCCATGATAACGCAGACCTCCTGCATGGATGTTGGCCGGCTTGAAGTTGTGGCCTAACGTGAACATGGGAAGCAGCGGCGTATATCCGGCTTCGTCGCCGAAATCATAGCGGAACACGCCGCGAGTCAGTTTGGGGCATGAGTCCGGTTCTGCGGCGATGAAGCGGGTGTGACGCTCGCCGCTGAAGTTGTGGCGCATGAAGGGAAACGAGATACCGCCGAAGTTGGAACCGCCGCCGAAACAGCCAATCACGATGTCGGGGTACTCGCCGGCCATCTCCATCTGTTTCTCGGCTTCAAGACCGATTACGGTCTGATGCAGCGTGACGTGGCTCAGAACGGAACCTAATGTGTATTTGCAGTTCGGTGTGGTCCGCGCGAGTTCTATGGCCTCGGATATGGCCGTGCCGAGCGATCCCTGGTGGTTGGGCGTCTTGGTCAGTATGTCCTTGCCGGCGCGCGTGGACATGGACGGGGATGGCGTGACCTGAGAACCGAACACACGCATCACACTCTTGCGGTATGGCTTCTGTTCATAGCTGATCTTGACCTGATATACGGCCGATTCCAGTCCGAACATGCTTGCGGCGTAAGCCAACGATGCGCCCCACTGGCCTGCGCCGGTCTCGGTGGTAACGTTCTGCACACCCTCCTTCTTACAATAGTACGCCTGCGGAATTGCCGAGTTCAGTTTGTGTGAACCCATGGGGCTGACGCTTTCGTTCTTGAAATATATGTGTGCAGGGGTGCCAAGGGCTTTCTCAAGCTCGTATGCGCGCACCAACGGCGTTGAACGGTAGAACTTATATTTCTCGCGCACTTCCTCGGGGATGTCGATCCAGGCATCCTTCTGGTTCAGTTCCTGCCGGCACAGTTCCTCGGCGAAGATGGGGTATAGGTCTTCGGGCTTGAGGGGTGCATGGGTAGCGGGGTTCAGCGGCGGCATAGGCTTGTTGGGCATTTCCGCCTGTATATTGTACCATTGGCGGGGAATCCGGTCCTCGTCCAGGATGTAGCGTTTCTTCTTTTCCATAGTGTTTATAGTATTGAATCGGTTGGTCGGGATGAATCTCGATTTATCAAATCCCGATTATTCGGGATTAATCCGGATAAATCGGGATGTATCAATATGCAATAACGGTGCAAATATAGTAATCTATATTCATAATAACAATAGAATATAAATAAATATTAAAAAATATTGCTGTCCGATAAAATTTTTTAGTACAAGAAAAAAAATTAGGGTCGATTCCATTTGCAAGAGTCGACCCTTTTCGGTTACTTTGGTTTCGCCAAAAATCAAAAACAACCGATGCGCAAAAATAGTCATTTTAGCGGACAGCCGCTCTATGGTCAGGTGATAAAATTGCTTGACAAGTCAAAAATTCTTGCTTATAGCCGTAATAACGGAGGTGAGAGGTACACCAAACGCTTCAACTGCTGGATTCATCTGGTGGTGATGCTCTACGCCGTGATAATGCGTTTCGACTCATTGCGAGAGATAACAGCCAGTCTGCTTGCCGAGACCCGCAAACTTTCACACCTGGGTATCACATTCAAGATTGGGCGCAGTACGCTCGCCGACGCCAACAAAAGACGTCCTGAATACATATTTGAGGCCATATACCGTGATTTATATGCCACATACCGATATGCTCTTTCTTCGGACAGCCGGAGCGGCAAGACCCCTAAATGGATGAAACGTCTTCAGATTATCGACTCCACGACCATCACCCTGTTCTCGAACCTGCTTTTCAAGGGTGTCGGCCGCCATCCGAAAACAGGGAAAAAGAAAGGCGGAATCAAGGTGCATACCGTCATCCATGCCAACGAAGGCGTTCCCTCTGACATAAAGTTCACTTCGACAGCCACAAACGACTCGTTCATGCTCAAGCCCTCGACGCTCTCCAAAGGCGACATAATGGCTATGGATCGTGCATATATCGACTATGAGAAGTTCGAGCAGCTTACACAACGCGGCGTGATATACGTCACCAAAATGAAGAAGAATCTGAAATACGCGATATTGTCAGATACGATGTATCAGACCCCGGATGGTCTAATGGAGGTCAGGATACAGAATGTGGAGTTCACAAAACCAAAGAAAGGAGGAGAAACGATACGCCACAAATCCCGCATAATCACTTATGCGGATGTAAAGAAGCACAAGCTCATATCGCTGCTTACCAACGATATGGACTCTGATCCCAAAGAAATTGTCGCCATATACCGTCAAAGATGGGAGATTGAGCTGCTTTTCAAGCAGATGAAGCAGAACTTCCCTCTGAAATACTTTTATGGCGAAAGCGCCAATGCAATCAAGATCCCAATCTGGGTAACACTCATCGCTAACTTACTGCTGATGGTGATGCAAAAGGGACTTTCGCGCAAATGGAGTTTCTCCGGCCTGGCGACAATGGTACGGATCACCCTGATGTACTATGTCGACTTCCACAGTCTGTTCAACAACCCAGAAAAGGAATGGGAAATCATTCTTTCCGTGGCTTCCGGTGCACCTCCAGAACCATCGCTTTTTGACTGAGGGGGCTTATAAAATGAAAAAGAAGACTCGAACACCGTAAAATCAGCGTTCGAGCCATGCTTTATTGCGCTATCTGAGTTTTATCGGACAGCAATATTAAAAAATGAACCCAATCGATAATAAAAACGCCGGGCTTTAGCTGGGGCACTGAAAAAGTCCTTCAATAAGACATCGGTCTGAATTAAGAGGCTGTGTCGTAATTAAGGTTTACGGCGCAGCCTCTGTTTTTTGAGCATAGAGGATTCGATATTTTTCAGGCGACCGATTTTTTGGGATTTTTCCAGAATATCCGATTCTCAAACCGTAAAAATCCGGATATAAGCATAAACAGACCAAAACAGGCCAAAACAGGGAGTATTTCCCCCGTTTTTGGTCTGTTTGGCTATCTTTGAACACATTTTCTTGATGTTGAAGGCTATGGCGAAGAAGGCAAAGTCCATAGAGACCTTGTCTTTCCCGAAGTGGCGGAAGCGTCGGTATGCCATGTTGAACTTCATCTGTCCAAAGACGGCCTCCGGTTCTATACATCGTCGCCCTCTGTGTTTGAGCCCATCCTCCGATGTCAGCAGTTCCCGTGCCTTCTTTTTATATCTGTTGAGGCGATGGTTGACTTCGATTATGCGTCGGTCTCCTCTGGCTTTGCAGCACAGGCACCGCAAAGGGCAACCATTGCAGTTCCGAGCCCGGTATCGTGCGTTTTCGCTGCGGTATCCGCTTGCAGTCTTTGAACGGGAGGTACCGATGCGCTGCAGTATCACGCCGTCGCTCAATATGGCCGGAAGCCTGACTGTGGCGTTGACGGCTATGACCGTTGCGAGTAAGCTTAGAATGATAAGTTTCGTCTTCAGGTATTATCAGGTTAAATTATTCTCGTCATATCGCAAGACAAAGGTACTCATTTTTTTTGTCAATCGCGCATAAAGAGACGTGCAAAAAAGAGGAAATGAGACAAACGGAAACAAATGCGCAACAAAAATGGGTGATGATGCAACATATTTTATGATTTAGAAAACAAATTATAGTAAATAATACAGATTAATTAGGTAATTTTGCAATGTCTGAAACAACGCTGCGGCAATGATATGCGCAGTGGATTTCGATTGAATGGAAACCTGAAGAACTTCGGAATCCCACACTTGGGAAAATGGGTTCCTTAACACTACCAAGCGCTATGCAGACAGAGATGTCAACAGATGGAATCAGCTTCGAGAAGTTTTACAAAAAAAACTTCGATAACTTGTGCAATTATTTCAGAAGCCGCATTCCGGTGGGTGAATGTGCCGAGGATATGGCGCAGGAAGCCTTCATGAAAATGCTGGAGAACAGGATTGAGGTCAACAGTCATTCCTGCTGTCTGTTGTATGCGATAGCGCGCAATCTTGTAGTAGATTCCATCCGGAAATATTACCGCAGGGAGAATATTGAGACAGCCGTAAAGGAACGGATGCCTTTATCGGCCAATCTGGTAGAGGACGAGGTGCATTACCGCGAGCTTGAGCGGAACTTCATGCGCGAGATTTCTAAACTTTCGCCGCAGCGCAAGATAATTTACCGCAAAGTCGAATTAGAAGATCAAACCGCAGGCGATGTCGCCGAAGAAATGAGCCTCGGACTGCGCACAGTCAACAATCAGCTGTATCTGGCGCGCAGAATCATCAGATGCTCGCTGCAGGCCATAGGATAGGGCCGCTATTCGGAATATTCTGCCTGACAATCCGTTAGGGAATATTCACTCCGACAATCCGTTATTAATTATGAGTATGTTTACTTTTAACACGAATAATATTTTTGATTACTTTTCTTTCCTTCAAAGGTCTTTTTGGTGATTATCGCCAAGTCTCGTCGGTCACATAGCCCGCTATGCTCCCTTTTCGACTTGCGATAATCCCTCAAAAATCCTCTTTGAATGAAAGAAAGTTAAAAGTAAACATGCTCTAAGAGAAACCACAACAATCAGAACGATATGATATCATTACGTAAAAGCGCGTTGTTGCTGACGCTGTGTGCGGCGGCAATAAGCTCATCACATGCCCGAAATCCCTATCTGCCGTTAGGAGAGTGCATACCCGACGGCGAGCCATACGTGTTCGAAGATCCCGACAATCCCGGATCGTACAGAGTATATATATATGGCTCGCACGACCAGACGGGCAAGATGTACTGCGGACTGGATCAGGTAGTGTGGTCGGCGCCGGTAGACAGCCTCGACAACTGGCGATATGACGGGGTGATATTCGAAAGCAAGCTGGACGCAAACGGTAAGAAACTGTTTGCGGACGGACATGGCGACGTGCTGTATGCTCCCGACGTGGCCGTGAAGAGCAATGCCGACGGCAGCAAGACATATTACCTGTATCCTAACGTACAGGGCGAACGCAACAACCTTGTGGCCAAGTCGTCGAGACCCGACGGACCGTTTACGGTATGCAACTGGGATCCGAAGGATCCGAAGAAGACCATCGGACCCTTTGCTTTCGATCCTGCCGCATTCGTGGACGACGATGGCAGGGCATACGGCTACTGGGGTTTCAATCAGGGATATGCCTGCGAACTGGACACCGCCACGATGGCTACGGTAAAGCCCGGTACCCAAATAGTCAAGACCCTTCCCGGTAAGGACACGGTGAATCAGTTCAGATTTTACGAGGCATCGTCCATGCGCAAAATCAAGGACAAGTACGTATTAGTGTATAGCCGATGGACCAACGACGGCGAGGATGGACTTCCCGGCTCCAACTATACGCTGGCGTATGCATGGAGCAACACTCCGTTAGGTCCCTGGACATACGGAGGTACCATAATCGACGGCCGCGGCATCGAGAAGATACATGGCAAAAACGTGCCGACAGCCGTGCCGAACGGCAACACTCACGGCAGCATCTGTGAGATAAACGGCAAGTGGTGGGTGTTCTATCACCGTCAGGCCGATACGAACGAATACTGTCGTCAGGCCATGGTAGCGCCGATAGACGTTGAAGTGTTTGAGGGTCCCGATGGTTTTGTCAGGATAAGTCAGGGCGAATTCACCTGCGAGGGTTTCGAGACCGAAGGCCTGAACCCCTTCAAGTGGACGCCGGCCGGAATCGCGTGTTATTTCACAGGTCCGACGCCCGCGCATCAGGAGTACCCCAATGTGGTGTATTCCGGCTCGCACTCAAAGGTGATACGCGCCGCCTACGACGGCAAGTCGGATCCCTACGCACCGGAGCGTGACCGCTGTCCGCTGGTGAACAACACCGCCGGCTCGAAGGTCGGTTACAAATACTTCAACTTCTCGGATACCTACGGTAATCCGGGAACGAAGCTGGAGGTGAAGTATGTGCCTGAAGGAGTGGCCGGCACTATGGACATATATCTTGACGCTCCGTGCAAATGCCGTGGTGCCGTCAAGATCGGCACACTGCAGATTCCGGCTGAGACAGGAGGGATGCGCACCGCCACGGTAGATGTGCCAAACCTGCAGTATTACAACGGCAAGCACGCGCTGTACTTCGTGTTCAATTCCGAGGCCCAAGGCAAGTCGCTGTGCGAATTGGAAAGTTTCAGATTCGTGAAATAAATAGAGAAACATAAACAACAATATATAATGAGAAAGACAATCGTATTGACAGGAGCAGTATTGCTCGCGGCATCGGGACTGCAGGCGGGCGAACTGAAGCTGAAATATGACAGACCGGCCAAATACTTCGAGGAGGCATTGGTGATAGGCAACGGAACGTTAGGAGCTATCGTTTACGGCGACGAGTTCGGCGAACGACTGTCGCTCAACGACATTACGCTATGGAGCGGGGAGCCTCGTCCCGAGTCGTTCGATCCCGAGGCATACAAGACAATCCCGGAGATCAAGGCCGCATTGGCGCGCGAGGATTATCGTGCCGCCGACTCGCTTCAGCGCAAGGTGCAGGGATACTATGTGAACAACTATCTGCCGTTAGGAACGCTCACCATCGACTATCTGAACCGTCATTCAGCGGCAATAGACGCCCTCGACGAGTTCAATAGGAATGGCACCGGCGTGACGGGCTATCACCGCGAACTCGACATAGCCAAGGCCAGGGCCTCGGCCGGATACAGCGTGAACGGTTATCCGGTGGAGACGGAATATTTCGCATCCGCTCCCGACTCGGCAATTGTGGTGAGGATCACCACGGCCGATCCCGCCGGTTTCGATGCCGTGATAGGACTCGACTCGCAGCTGCCCCACACCGTGACGGCTACTGCCAACGAGCTGTCGTCGACCGGTTATGCTCCTTATCTCGGACTTCCCAGCTACACACGATACGAGACCAAGAATTACTACGACCCTGAGCGCGGTATGCGTTTCAATACGTTGCTGCGCGCCGTGAACGAGGGTGGAAGCCTGACTAACACTTTAGGTAACAGACTTGAGGCCAAGGGAGTGAAGACACTGACCGTTTACCTGACCAACGCCACCAGTTTCAACGGCTTTGACAAGAATCCCGCCACCGAAGGCAAGGATTACAGGAAGATAGCCCGTAACCGTCTGAACCAGGCCCTGACACACACATATCCGCAGATATTGGAGCGTCACGAGGCCGATTATACCAAGTACTTCGACCGCGTCAAGGTGGATTTCGGACAGACTTCCGCCGACATCGCCGCTCTGCCGACTGACGTTCAGCTGCTGCAATATACCGACAGGAACCAGAAGAATCCCGACTTGGAGGAGCTTTATTTCCAGTACGGACGCTATCTGATGATAGCCTGTTCGCGCACCGAAGGAGTACCCGCCAACCTGCAGGGACTCTGGAACGAATACCTGTTGCCGCCGTGGAGCGCCAACTATACGATGAACATCAACCTTGAGGAGAACTACTGGCCGGCCGAGACCACAAACCTCAGTGAGTTCCACCAGCCTCTGTTCGGATTCATCAAGGCTCTGTCCGGCGAAATCACCGGTCAGAAGACCGCCAAGGATTATTACGGCATCGACAACGGCGGCTGGGCTGCTGGTCACAACTCCGACATCTGGGCGCTTACCAACCCAGTAGGACTGCATGGCGGAGACCCTGTATGGGCCAACTGGAACATGGCCGGGGCGTGGGTGTCGTCACATATCTGGGACCACTACCTTTTCACTAAGAATAAGGAAGACCTGCGTCGCGACTATCCCGCGCTGAAAGGTGCGGCCCTCTACTGTCTTGACTGGCTGACGGAGAAGGACGGAGAACTGATCACGCCGCTCGGAACATCGCCCGAAGCTCGTTATGTGACGGACAAGGGATACCACGGCGCCACCTCATACGGAACGACAGCCGACCTGGCTATGATCCGTCAGTGCCTGATGGATACGCGCGACGCCGCTAAGGAGCTCGGCACAGACAAGCAATTGGTGAAGCGCATCGACAAGGTGCTTCCTAAACTGCGCGAGTATAAGATCGGAGAACGAGGCAACATCCAGGAATGGTATCACGACTGGTTTAACGAGGAGCCCTGGCACCGTCATCAGTCACACCTGTACGGTATATATCCCGGCCGTCACATCACGCCTGAGGAGAATCCCGAACTTGCAAAGGCAGCCGAGCGCACGCTGGAGCTTAAGGGCAACGAGACTACCGGATGGTCTACGGGATGGCGCGTGAATCTGTACGCCCGGCTCAAGGATGCCCCCAAGGCATACGATACATACAGGACTCTGCTGAAATATGTCAGCCCCGATAATTACAGAGGCAAGGACGCACGTCGCGGCGGAGGCACATATCCCAACCTGCTCGACGCCCACGCTCCGTTCCAGATTGACGGTAACTTCGGAGGTACGGCCGGTGTGGCCGAGATGTTGGTGCAGTCCACGCCCGAAAGCATCACGCTGCTTCCCGCGCTTCCCGAGGCCTGGAAAGACGGCAGTGTCAGCGGACTGCGCGCACGCGGAGGCGTGGAAGTCAGCATGACCTGGAAGGATGGCAAGGTTCAGACCGCCACGCTTAGCAGCGAGAAAGGAGCCAAGACCACCGTGACGGTCAACGGCAAGAAGCGGAAAGTGAATATTCCGGCCGGGGGCTCAATCACGCTATGATTGTAGTTCAGTTACAGTGACCCTTTGAGGCTATGATATAGACCGGAAGATAAGTTAATTTCGAGAAATCGGCACTCGGCGACAGTCGGGTGCCGTTTGTCTGTGACCCTGCCACGCCGGTGTGCTTCAGGTGCATCAACAGATGACGCCGTGACGCGAATTCCATGCGTATCTCGTTGCGCTCAATGACCAGGGACTTCAGACCGGCTTTATGTAAAGCCATTGTCAGCGATTCGACATCAGGATAGAGCAGTGGCGCAGGTCGCAATACGTCAAGTTCGCTGAGATTGCCGGGCAAAAAAGTGGACACGGCCATGATGCCGTCAGGCTGCAGCAACCGTGCGGCATTCTGTATGAACACAGGAATGTCGGCAAACCATTGTATCACGGACGAGGAGAGGATGATATCATACTTGGGCGATGTGGTATCGGCAGCTTTTGTCGCTATCCATTCCTCGGCGTCAGTGACGGCGTACGATTCGGAGGGCGCGGTATGAAACGGTCCTACATCTGTCAGGTCAACGAAATCGGTATGTTCCGGATGCAAGAAACGGCTCCATTCGCGTGTAAGGAAACCGGTGCCGGGACCAATCTCCAGAACGCGGCGAGGCGATGCGGGCAGATGTTGACGCAGCAAGGACGCCAGGCGCAGCGCAATCATCTGTTGCGGCAACGCGTGTGAATCGTAAGTGTCGGCTGCCTTGGCGAAGCGTGACGATACCACGGAGGTATCGGCTATGACGGAGCGAATCAGGGCAGGAATGTCAATGAAATGGGCGCCCTCCATAGATATTGTTTCCGTACCGTATCCACGCCATGCCCGCTCCAAGTTTTGCGGCGGGAAGATGCGGTCGCTCTGCGAGATATATGCGCGGTTCCACTTTATGCGCGGTTGATGTCCGGAATCAGACCCCGACGTCCAGTCGATAACGTTCTCCAGTTCGCGTGCCAGACAAGATGCCATGACAGGAGAGGGTTCCTCCGGGAAAATGGCACGGAAAGTGGCGGCATCGGGCATGGTGCGACGACGGAACTTGGTGAGGTTGGCGGGATTGAGGTTACGTGCCGTGCCTTCGAATATGGCCACGGGAATGCCAGTATCATCTGATACGGGAGTGACTGTGCCGTTGATAGCGAAAGCGCGCGTGATGCGCTCAGGGTCAAGCAGTCTGTCGGCCATGTACACGCCCAACGACCAGGCGAACAGATAGATGGTGTCGTATTGGTTCAGCTTGGCCGAATCAAAACGGTCGTTGTTTATCTTGAACGCCACGGCCACATCCCAGCCGGGAATGTCCAGGCCGGTATATAGCTCCGGGCCGGTTCCCCAGCCGGTAAATATCAGTATGAGCCGTTTGCTGTCGGTATGCTTCAGAAAGCTAAGTATCATTCTGCCAGAATATTCAGTAGTTTGTCAATGTCTGCATCGGAAAGCGATGCGTTCAGAGATATGCGAAGCCGTTCCGTTCCGGCCGGGACGGTCGGACGACGTATGGGTAACGCCAGAATCCCTTTAGTCTCAAGGGCTTTTGACTTCCGAATCGCTTTGGCCGCATCGTATGTATAGAAAGGTACGATAGGAGTGTCGCAACCGGGAGTGCCGAGAGTTTCGTGAACACGTCCCGAGATGTCACTCAGATGCTTGCGCTCAGCCTCCATGCCGACCAGCCTGTCTATGGTGATAATGCTCCATGCGATGTTGGCCGGAGGGAGCGCCGTGGAAAATATGAAACTGCGGGCCGCGTTGATGAAATAATCCTTCAATTCCGGCGACACGACGCAGAACGCTCCTGAGGAACAAGCCGCTTTGCCGAGTGTGCCCATTATAATGTCCGCCTTGTCAATGAGGCCGAGTTCCTCGCAAAGCCCGAGTCCCTGACGGCCACGGACGCCGAAAGCGTGGGCCTCGTCGACATACAGCAGCACATTGTCGTAGCGGTCGCGCAGCGCGGCAATCTCGCGCAACGGGGCCATGTCGCCGTCCATGCTGTAGATTGACTCCACCATTACCACAATCTGGCTGTAACCGGGCGCCTCACGTTGTAAGATAGTTTCCAAAGCCAGGACGTCGTTGTGCCTGAAGCGCTTGAAGTTGCAGCGGCCTTGTGTCAGGCCGTCTATCATGGAGGCGTGCACCAATTTGTCGGCCACGAAAAGCGTGCCGGGAATATTGAGTGACGATACGATGCCCGTGTTGGCGTGATAGCCGGAATTGAACAGCAATGCCGGACGACCATACAGCTCCGCAAGCCTGTCCTCCAGCCGCCTGTGTAAGTTCTGGTCTACCGATAACAGGCGTGATGCTGACGCCGAAAAAGACGCCTCCGGAAAACGTGTATCGAATTCCTTGCGCATTTCCGGCATTAGGTGTCGCAACCCCATGTAGTCATTGCTGCACAGGTCAAGTATATCCGACTCGGAACGGTCGGCGGGTATGGAGCGCAGGCGCGATTCGTCGCGGAATCCCTGCAATATCTTTTCGTAATTCAGAGTGCGGCTCATTGCTCGGCGAATTCCAGCTTAAGGATATTGATGAGTTCACGGGCCAGTTTACGCACCTGCTCGTCGGAAACAGCGAGATATGGAGGCATTATGTAAGCGTTCTTGCCGAAGGGACGGATCCATACGCCGCGCTCCACGCAACGCTTCTGGAACGATCCGAGGTCCACGGGACGCACCGTCTGAATCACTCCGATGCCGCCGAGAATACGCACATCCTCCACGAATGGAAGTGAGCGCGCATGGTCCATCTCCTCGTGCATGATGGCTTCGATTTCGCGTATGCGCTGCTGCCAAGGCGAGTCGAGCAGCAACTTCGTGCTGGCCAATGCCACGGCGCATGCCAACGGGTTGCCCATGAATGTAGGGCCATGCATCATGACACCCGACTGCGATGCATCGATCATATCTGCTACCTTGGCCGACGTGGCCACGGCGCTGAACGTCATGTAGCCGCCTGTGATACATTTGCCTATCAGCATGATGTCAGGCTCGACGCCTGCGTGTTCCCATGCGAAAAGTTTGCCGGTACGACCGAATCCCGTGGCTATCTCGTCGAAAATCAGCAGGATGCCGAGCCTGTCACATTCCTTGCGAAGCTCGCGCAGGTACTGCGGATGATAGAAGCGCATTCCGCCGGCACCTTGCACTATCGGCTCCAATATCACCGCCGCGAGTGTGTCCTTGTGCTCCTCCAACAGCCGTCGCATCGGCTCGAAGTCCTCAGGATCCCATTCCTCGCCGAAACGACACTGAGGCGCCGGTGCGAAGTAGCGTATGGGAAGTGCCGGACCGAATGCCCCGTGAATTCCGGTGACGGGGTCGCAGACGGACATGGCGTTCCATGTGTCGCCGTGATAACCGCTGCGGATGGTTGCGAAATCCGTGCGCTTCGGGTCATCGTGGGCCTGTACGGCCATTTTCATGGCCACCTCCGTAGCCACCGAACCGGAATCGGCATAGAATATATGGTTCATGGAGGGAGGTAGTATCGTGAGTAGCAACTTGCCCAAGTCTATGGCCGGCTGGTGGGTGAAACCGCCGAACATGACATGGCTCATCTTCTCCAACTGGTCCTTGACGGCCCGGTTGATGACGGGATGGTTATAGCCGTGTATCACACACCACCACGACGACATACCGTCGATCAGTTCGGAGCCGTCCTCAAGAGTGATTACGGCGCCGTGGGCCTCGCGCACCTTGTATGTAGGCAGCGGATTGCGCGTGCCTGTGTATGGATGCCATAAATGTTCCCGGTCGAATTCGTCGAAATTCTCCATTGTCTTGTTTCTATCGTAATGTTGTTTAGGCGGGGTCGACGTCATAATAAATCTGCGCGCCCCGCATTTCGGGTAGCTGCGCCATCAGTTCGTAAACCTGACGCAGCAATGCCTTTACCTTCTGCATCGACGCATTGGCTTCGATTTTCAGCATGATGCACTGTAGATACCACAGCGCAACTCGGCTGACGAAGGGCTTTTCGGGTCCCAACACCCTTGGCCCGAATATTTTTCTTAGCTCCAGAGCCAGACGCAACGCAATCTTGTCGGCCATGCGCCAGTCCTTGTGCTTGACGTATATGTTCACTATGCGCGTAAAGGGGGGATAGCCGAACTTCTCGCGTTCCTGTATCTCCGTGTCGTAAAATCCCTTGTAGTCGTGAGCCTTGACAAACTCAAGTACATGCTCGTCGGGTTTGGTGGTCTGTATGCACACCAGCCCCTTCTCCTTGCGGCGACCGGCACGACCGGCTACCTGCTCAAGCATGTTGAAGGCCCGCTCGTTGCTGCGGAAGTCGGGGAAATTAAGCAGCGTGTCCGCGTTGGCCACACCCACCATACTGACATGGTCGAAGTCAAGGCCCTTGGAGATCATCTGCGTGCCTACAAGGATGTCGGTGTCATGGCGTGAGAATGTCTCGATAATTTCCTGATAGGCATCCTTGTTGCGGGTGGTGTCCAGGTCCATGCGGGCGATGCGCCGGTCGGGGAATTCTTCGTGAATTTCCTCGGCGATGCGCTCGGTGCCATAACCGTACGACACGATGGAATTCTCCTCGCAGGCCGGGCAGAGGGTAGGCAATATCTTTGTAAAGCCGCAGTAATGGCACTTCAGCAGGCCGGAGGATTTGTGGTACACCAGCGAGACGTCGCAGTTGTCGCATTTGGGCACCCATCCGCACTGACGGCATATCACCATCGGCGCGAAACCTCGGCGGTTCTGGAATATGATGGCCTGCTTGCCGCTTTTGACGGCTTCTGTAATATCCTGACGAAGCGGAAGGGACAGGATTCCCTTCACGGTCTTCTCCTTGCGCTGGCGTCGCATATCGACGATATGGACGTCGGGAAGCACGGAGCCTTCGAAACGTTCGGTAAGTTCTACGAGCCGGAATTTGTCGTTTACGGCTTTGTAATATGTCTCGATGGATGGTGTGGCGGAACCGAGCAGAACCTTCGCGCCGTGCATCTGTGCCAGCACCATCGCGGTGTCGCGGGCATTGTATCGCGGGGCCGGATCATATTGCTTGTAGCTGCTTTCATGTTCCTCGTCCACCACAACAAGGCCGAGACGCGAGAAGGGAAGGAACACCGACGACCGCACGCCCAATACCACAACGGGGTCGTTGGAATGCAGCAGGCGTTTCCAGATGTCCACGCGCTCGTTGTCCGAGAATTTGGAGTGATACACCAACAGTGCGTCACCGAACATGGCGCGGAGACGGTCAGCGAGCTGGGTAGTCAGCGAAATCTCTGGCACGAGGTAGAGAACCTGATTGCCGTCGCGCAACGCTGCGGCTATCAGATGGGCGTATATCTCGGTCTTGCCGCTGCCGGTGACGCCGTGCAGCAGTACGGGCTTGCCATCCTTGAATCCGTCAAGCACACGGTCGTATGCCGTGCGCTGTATGTCGGAAAGAGCCGACAGCACCGGCTCGTGGCTGCATGTCTGCGGATTGAAGCGGTTCATGACGCGCTTTTCGTTGACGAGTATGTTCTTGTCAATCAAAGCGCGCAATATGCCGGGATTCAGGCCGGTGGATTCGAGCAGGTCGCTGCGTTTCACATCCTTAAGCGGTTTGTTGGCCTGCAGCCAGCCGCTCATATCCAGATAGGTGAGAAGCATTTTCTCCTGTTTGGGCGAGCGTTTCACGGCATCGAACAGTGCATGGATGCCGGCCTCGTCTCCACGTTCCAAGGCGAGGGATACGAAATACTCTGTGCGCGGACGGTAACGTTCCACAACACGTTCGTCAATCTGAATTATCTCGGCATCGAGGAGATGGCTGACGATGCGGGCCGTGTTCCTGAGTTTCAGCTCGTTTTCCAGATCGGCGATACGCATTCGGCCATTATGCTGCAATGCCGACATAACAAGAGCCTCCTTGTCAGATAAGGAAAAGCCCTCGGGCATGTCGAAATCATCGTTCAGGGCTACGAATGTCTCGCTTTCGGGCTTAAGGCCGGTGGGAATGGCCGCTTTCATCACCTCACCCTCGCTGCATAGGTAATACTCTGAAATCCAGCGCCATAGTTTGAGCTGCGGATAGCGCAGCACAGGCGTCGGGTCAAGAATCTCCGTGATGGGCTTGATCTCGTAGTCGCGCTTTTCGTTATGAATAAGCGACACTATGCCGGTATAGAACTTCTTACGGCCGAACTGCACCAGCACACGGCTACCTATGCTGATGTTTTCCTCCATTTCGGGCGGAATCAGGTACGTGAAGCTCGAATATAGAGGCAACGGGAGTATTACTTCGGCAAACATATTGCAAATTTACAAAATTTTTTGTAACTTTGTGGGGTAAAAACTAAGATAATAAGCAAATACTAATGAATATGAAAAAGACACTTGCATTACTGCTGGTTGTAACGATGGGTCTCGGCTACGCGGCCCAGGTACAGGCCGGTTTTAAGATCGGACCGCGTATCGGTCTGAACGTGAACAAACTGAGTACGTCCGGAAAAATCGGAGAACTGTTTGACTCATCCAATAACTGTGGGTTTACCGTCGGTGTACAGGCTGAGTATATGACGCCCATCAGTCTTGGTGTCGATCTGTCTCTGATGTACACATACATGGACTATCAGGTTGAAGAGGACATGACGGGTACAAACCAAAACATGCATCCCAAATTCGCGAAGAATTTCATCGAGATTCCACTGAATATAAAGTATAAGATAGGAATCCCTGCGGTAAAGAAAATATTCTCGCCGTATGTATTCACAGGTCCTTCGGTGGCTCTGAAGCTGGGCAAGGACAAGGGATATAACATGGGATCTATCAATGCAAAGACTAATACAAAGACTGCGCAGTGGGTATGGAACTTAGGTATCGGCCTTGAGTTCATCAACCATCTCCAAATTGGAGCCAGCTATGGTTTCGGTATGAACAATATCGTAAAGGATTTTGAGGTGGCGGGAACCACCCTGCAGACTGGAGAAGTGAAGGCAAAGACAGGCTACTGGACTGTGACGGCTGCATGGCTGTTCTAAATACTATATAACTGAGCCGTCGCATTTTAAATAATGGCGGCGCGTTTGCGCAACAGATGAAAAAAGTATTGGCAATCATATTGATGGCCACGATCGCATTCGGAGCCTCGGCGAAGTTTCGCTGGGGCCCGACTGTCGGTCTGACCGTCAGTGATTATTTGTGGAAGCAGAAGTTAGTTGAGACCGATCAGTTGTGCGGATTCAGCGCCGGCGCGATGGGCGAGTTGATGATACCCGGTATCGGTTTCGGTATCGATATGGCCGTGAAATACACCATGCGCGGTGCCCGGGTGCATTTCGGCGACCAGAAGGTTTGGGCCTCTCAGGGTATGGGTAACGAAAACCTCTATTTCCATACCCTTCAGATTCCCGTGAACCTGCGTTTCAAATGGACGCGCATGAACGGATTCGAGAATTATCTCGCGCCCATAGTATTCGCAGGCCCGTTGTTCAACTTCAACCTGGACCATTCCAAGTGTCCGGTTATCGAGAATCCGGCAGGCTCGGTCGGAATACAATGCGGTCTCGGCGTGGAGCTGTACAAACGCTATCAGATTACAGCCGGTTATTTGTGGGGTCTTACCTACGACATGCGCACCATCCAGCTTGATAACTTCTCGGCGCAGACCAACAGCTGGTTCGTTAATTTGGCCGTATTATTCTAAGCATTATGGAAGAAAAAGAGGAGAGGAAAGAAGGCGAGGCATTTCGCATAGAATCGGCGGCAGTCGAGTTGCTGAAGACGGTATATGACCCCGAAATTCCCGTTGACATATATAATCTGGGGCTGATTTATCGGGTGGAGTATGACGAGGCCGAGAAAACTCTGCATGTGGACATGACGCTGACCGCGCCTTCGTGTCCGGCTGCCGATTTCCTCCTGGAGGATGTGCGACAGAAGCTGGTTAGCATCGAAGGTCCCAAGAAGGTGGATCTTCGTCTTGTGTTCCAGCCGGAATGGAACCAGGACATGATGAGCGAGGAGGCAAAACTGGAACTTGGCTTCCTCTGAAATGACAATATAATTCCAAACCATAATAAGATAGCGAAACCGATAGATGCAGGCATATTTCCTGAGCGACTTACATTTAGGAGCGCCTTATTTCAAAGACAGGATAGAGGCGGAGCGTCGGGTAGTCAGTTTTCTTGATTCCATAAAGAGAAAGGCCGACGTGCTGTATCTGTTGGGAGATATTCTGGATTATTGGTACGAATACCGGTATGTGGTGCCCCGTGGATTCGTGAGATTCTTCGGTAAGCTGGCCGAACTCAGCGACAGCGGTATACGCATCGTGTGGCTGATCGGCAACCATGACATCTGGATTTACGATTATATCCCGACCGAATTGGGCATAGAGGTGGTGGACGGTGCCCTTACCGAAGTAATAGATGGCCGGACGTTCTATATGACGCACGGCGACGGTGTCGGGGAACTGAAGCCGACATTCAGACTGATGCGCAGCCTGTTCCGCAATAAGTTCTGTCAGAAACTATTCTCCGGCATTCATCCGCGATGGACGGTGCCGTTTGCCTACAACTGGTCGAGTCACAGCCGCAAGACGGGAGGCAGTTCGGGTTACGAATCCACTGACGCGATGGTGGAAAACCTGCGCAAATACAGCCTTGACTACCTTAAGACTCATCCCGACATCAATTATTTCATTTACGGTCACCTGCACGTCATGCAGTGCGAGCAGATGGCGCCTGCCTCCGAGATGATAGTTCTCGGCGACTGGATCACGCATTTCAGCTACGGCCACTGGGACGGCACCCGATTCGACCTCGCCTCAATTCCGGTGTGACCCGGCGTTGTAATGTGGTCTTTACGCCGCCGTTGGCTGCGTGGAGCGAAAGTGAGCTTGCCTCGCCGCGATGGTACCTGCCTCGGCACGAGTACTCTTATTTCTGTACTGTGAAGCGCCCCTCTGTTATCCGCTCTGCTACCGAGTTCATATAGAGGCAATGTTCGCGGCTCGGTTTCTCGTGCTTGAATGGATCAGGATGCAATTTGAATGTATCAGGATGCAATATCATCAGAATCTTGTCGTAGTAACCCTCCTCGAAGATGCTGTCCTGTATGTTGAGATTAATGCGGGCGCTATTCTTGATGGCCTTTATCATAATGCCCAAATGCGTGACAGAGGCCTGACGTACGTAGAAAGCTATATGGACGTGGCCGGGCATTATGCAACGGCGTAATACCGATGTGAAAGGGAATTCGGCTTTAAGGCCGGATATAGCCGTGGCTACGGCCTTGCCGATGGGCGTGAGCTGCGTACGCGGTTTCCAATAGTGACTGTAGGGTATGCCTATGACGGTAGAGAAATCCGGGATGCCGGGTGCCTTGTTAAGCACGATGTGATATATACACCTGGAGCGGTAATCGTGTCCGTGACAGCGTATGCGGCCGTTCTGTCTGGTTCGCAGACTCGGCATTGACACTATTTATTGCGGCTCTCTTTCTTTTTGAGGAAGAAGTAGAGGGCTGCGATAAGGGCCAGTTCGATCAGCGAAACCACAATCAGTCTGATGACTTCACCATTCCGGATCAGGTCGCCGCCGAAATATATGCTCATGGCCGCCAGATAGCATAGCAGCAGTGTCGGCAGCCATACTGAACGCGGTATGCGTTTGCGAGAATCCGGGATTCTATTCATGACAAATCAGGCTGTATGCTGGTCCTGAGGTACGACGGGATGCAGCTCCTCGAGTGTGTGGTAATAGGGGGATGAGGCGGGATCGAAGCCGTTCTGGTTCAGGTGGTCGTATATCTGGATGCAGGCGTATGCGTCGAGGCTGGCGTATTCCTGCTGATGAGAGGTGAGTTCGGGAGCCTCCCAGTTGGTGAGGCGCTGTCCCTTGCTGATGCGTTTGCCGAACAGAATGGCGTAGATGCGCGACAGGCTGTTGTCGAGAATATCGTAGTTCTTGACGTAACTCTGCAGGTCGATGAATCCCTGTGGGGTCATGTCATAAAGCTTGCGCAGATTGTGGAAGTCGTCGTGTATGGAAACTCCGATCTTGATGATGTCTGGATTCTCAAGCAGTTCGCGCACCTCGGGGAACATCCCGATCTTGTTGAGGCGGAACAGGTAGCATATAGTATGTGTGGACAGCTGAAGAAGGGCCACATTGTTGGAATGTCCCCTACGGAAACTGGGTTTCGTCTCCGTGTCAAACCCTATAACCGTTTCGGCACACAAAGCGCTGACGGCTTCAGATACTTTCTCGGGGCAGTCTACCACAACAATCTTGCCGGGGAATGCGGCCACGGGCAGCACGGCAAGCTCCTGCTTGGAGATGCTGACTACTCGTTCCGCGTCGGTGGGAGCGGAATTTATTCTGGTATCTATTGCTTCTGTATTCTGTATATCTGATTGTGCGTCTTTCAAAGGTTGCCGCATTTGTGTATTGACATTCATACTATCTCTTATTGTGGTTAACGAAATTTCCGCGCATTAATTGTAACGGAAATCATGTCAATGACTCCACATCGATGAACAGGGTTTCGGGATTATGCCTCTCGACCCACGATTTTACGTATCGGTGAGTGTCTTCGGCAATCGGTTTGTCGTTGTCGAAATGGTGGTTGAACACCACTGCGAACAGCTTAAGTCCGTATGTATTGATGGCGTTGAGGGCCAGCAGGGTATGGTTGATGGATCCGAGTGTGGCGTTTGTGACCAGCACCACGGGCAGATTGTGGTCGCGGATATAGTCGATGGTGAGGTAATCGCCTTTCAGCGGCACCATAAGCCCACCGGCGCCTTCAATCAGCACATGGTCGTATTCGCGCAGAAGCAGATCCGTGCATTCGGCTATTCTGTCGGTGTCCACCACGGTGCCGTCGATGGCGGCGGCAAGTTCAGGTGATGCAGGGTAGGAGTAGATAAGCGGAGCCGTGAGGCGTTGCTCATCCACAGGGAGCATCCCTGTGCCCATGATGCGGCGGTGCACCTCGATATCTTCCGAAACGTCGTGATTGCCGGTCTGTACGAATTTCTGCGTTATGGGCTTCAGCCCATCGCGCATCATCATCACTGCCAGCCGGCCGGTGACGTATGATTTACCGGCATCGGTATCGATGCCGGTAATGAAAAGTCGTTCGGGCCAATCCACGTTGGGTTGGTCTGTATAATCGGTCAGATTGTAAATAATTTCTGTCATAAAGCTTTACCATGCGAACATGGGATAAGCGTTCATCAGTTCGTTCACCTCCGAGCGAACCTGAGCGATGTTCTGTTCGTTGTCGGGATCGGTAAGGACACGGTCGATGAAATCGGCTATGACCTCCATCATATCCTCCTTGGCGCCACGTGTGGTGATTGCAGCTGTGCCGAAGCGTAGACCGCTGGTCAGGAACGGGCTGCGGGTGTCGTAAGGCACCATGTTCTTGTTGGCGGTAATGTCGGCCTCGACAAGTACGCGCTCAGCCTTCTTGCCGCTCATTTCGGGGAATTTGGTGCGGAGGTCAACCAACATGCAGTGGTTGTCGGTGCCGTCGGAAATCAGCTTATAGCCTCGTGCGATAAGGGCGTTGGCAAGAGCCTTGGCATTCTTCAGCACCTGCTCGGCGTAAGCCTTCCACTCGGGCTGCAGAGCCTCGCCGAAAGCCACGGCCTTGGCGGCGATGACATGCTCAAGCGGGCCACCCTGTACGCCGGGGAATACGGCGGAGTCGAGCAGCTGTGACATCTTCTTGATCTCGCCCTTAGGAGTGGTCTTGCCCCAGGGATTGTCGAAATCCTTGCCCATCAGGATCATACCGCCGCGGGGGCCGCGGAGTGTCTTGTGGGTGGTTGTGGTGACGATGTGCGCGTACTTCACGGGGTTATCGAGCAGACCGGCAGCTATGAGACCTGCCGGATGAGCCATATCCACCATGAAGATGGCGCCGATCTCATCAGCGAGAGCGCGGATACGCTTGTAGTCCCAGTCGCGGCTGTATGCGCTCGCGCCGGCTATGATAAGCTTCGGGCGCTCGGCACGGGCTTTGGCCTCCATCTCCTCGTAATTGACACGTCCGGTCTCCTTGTCAACAGTATAGCTGATGGGACGGAACATCAGTCCGGAGAAGTTTACCGGGCTGCCGTGCGACAGGTGACCGCCATGAGACAGATCCATGCCCATGAAGGTGTCGCCTGCGTTGAGGCAAGCCATGAACACAGCCATGTTGGCCTGTGCGCCACTGTGAGGCTGTACGTTGGCCCATTCGGCGCCAAACAGTTTCTTTGCACGCTCTATGGCCAGATTCTCAGCCTCGTCCACTATCTGGCATCCGCCGTAGTAACGCTTGCCGGGATAGCCTTCGGCATATTTGTTGGTGAGACATGATCCCATGGCGCGCATCACTTCGTCGCTGACAAAGTTCTCGCTGGCGATCAACTCTATGCCGCGACGCTGACGCAAATGCTCGCGGTCGATGATGTCGAAAATCTGATTGTCTCTCTGCATGGTTGTGTTTTATTAAGGTATGTGTTTTATACTTCCGTAAAGCCTGCTATGAGGCGGTTATAGGGGCGGTTATAGGGGTGACAACTGCTGTAATGGCACCCGCGGGGTGCCACCACTGTATGCGGCTGCCGGGTAAGTCAGCCTCCGAAGTTGTCGTAATGTATGGACGACGGCTCGACGCCGAGGTTGTAGAGCATATTGTTCACGGCGTTGCTCATCGGGCCCGGGCCGCACATATAGTACTCGATATCCTCGGGAGCGGGATGGTCCTTGAGGTATGTCTTGAACATCACGTCGTGCACGAAGCCGGGAGTGTAAGCCACGCCAGCCGCATCGGCTGCCGGATCGGGACGGTCCAGAGCAAGATGGAACTTGAAGTTGGGGAATTCCTTCTCAAGCTGCAGGAAGTCCTGGAGATAGAACACCTCGTTCAGCGCACGGGCACCGTAGAAGTAGCTCATCTTGCGGTCGGTGGTGTGAAGTGTCTTGGTCATCCACATGATCTGTGCGCGGAGGGGAGCCATACCGGCGCCGCCGCCCACCCAGATCATCTCGGCCTTGGAGTCTACGATGGGATGGAAGTCTCCGTAAGGACCGGACATCATTACCTTGTCGCCCGGTTTCAGTGAGAAGATGTAACTGGACGCGATTCCGCAGGGTACATCCTGGAAGCCAACCTGAGGCTTCGGCTTGAAAGGCGGAGTGGCGATGCGGACGGTCAGCATGATGCGGTCGCCCTCCTCGGGATAGTTGGCCATGGAGTAGGCACGTACCGTCTCCTCGTCGTTCTTGGCCTTAAGGCCGAACAGACCGAACTTCTGCCATGCAGGCAGGTATTCGTTACCGATCAGCGACTTGTCGATGTCGCCGTCGTATGTCATCTCGTATTTAGGTATGCGGATCTGGGCGTAGCTTCCGGGGATGAAGTTCATGTGCTCGCCCTCAGGCAGCTTCACGATAAACTCCTTGATGAACGTAGCCACGTTCTTGTTGGAGATGACCTCGCATTCCCATTCCTTGACGTCGAGAGCGGATTCCGACACCTTGATGGCAAGGTCGTTCTTCACCTTGACCTGGCATCCGAGACGCCAGTGGTCCTTGATTTCCTTACGGCTGAAATGGACGGCCTCGGTGGGAAGGATGTCACCGCCACCGGAAAGAACCTGAACCTTGCACTGACCGCAGCTGCCCTTGCCGCCGCAGGCCGACGACAGATGCACGCCGTTCTCGCCGAGAGTGGCCAGCAGCGACTTTCCCGCCTGGGCATGAAGCAGCTTGGAGCCGTCGTTGATGTCTATGGCTACCTCGCCCGAATTCACAAGCCAATGCTTGCACACTAACAGGATGATGGTCAGGGCCAGGACTATCACAAGGAATATAAGGCCTGCCACCAGAACGTTGTTCCAAATTATATCGCAGATATACATAGCCGATAGAATCAAAGTTTAATACCGAGGAAGCTCATGAAGGCGATGCCCATGAGACCGGTGATGATGAAAGTGATTCCGACGCCGCGCAGCGGAGCGGGCACTTTGGAATTGTCGAGACGTTCGCGGATTGCGGCCAGGCAGGTGATGGCCAGAAGCCAGCCGATACCGGAGCCGGCACCGTAAACAGTGGCCGTCCAGGCGTTGCTGAACTCACGCTGCTGCATGAACAGCACGGCGCCGAGGATGGCGCAGTTCACTGCGATAAGCGGCAGGAATATACCCAACGAGTTGTACAGCGCGGGGGTGTATTTCTCTATCACCATTTCCAGAATCTGTACCAGGGCTGCGATAACTGCGATGAACATGATCAGGCCCAGGAATGATATGTCGGTTTCGGCATATTCCGTGCCCAGCCAGCTCAGCGCGCCGGGTTTCAGCAGATATTCGTTGATGCACCACGATACGGGGAGCGCAATAAGCAGTACGAACGTAACCGCCACGCCCAGTCCGAAAGCCGTCTTAACGTTTTTGGATACCGCCAGGAACGAACACATTCCCAAGAAATAGGCGAATATCATGTTGTCGATGAAAATCGACCGTATGAAAAGATTTAAATTTTCCATTATTTCAAGCGAATGTGGTTATTTTTCCTGAAGGTCCTTGTTGACGGAGCGGTGTACCCAGATGATGCAAGCCACCACTATCAGCGCCATGGGAGGCAGAATCATCAGACCGTTGTTCATGTATCCGGCCTGATAGAAACTGTCGGGGAATATCTGGCAGCCGAAGATGGTGCCGCTTCCCAGCAGCTCGCGGAAGAAGCTGACGATAATCAGGATGATGCCGTAACCCAGACCGTTGCCGATACCGTCGAGGAAAGCCGGCCAGGGACGGTTGTTGAGGGCGAAAGCCTCCAGACGGCCCATGATGATACAGTTGGTGATGATCAGTCCTATGAACACCGACAGCGCCTTGGAGACTTCGTAATTATAAGCCTTCAAAACCTGGTCGACTATCACAACCAATGCGGCCACGACCACCAGCTGCACGATGATGCGGATGGACGAGGGGATGGTCTTGCGCATCAGCGAGATAATGACGTTGGCGAATGCGAGCACTGCTGTTACCGAGATGGTCATCACCACGGCCGGCTCCATCTTTGCCGTCACGGCCAGCGCCGAACATATACCGAGAATCTGGACTATGACCGGGTTGTCCTTCGACAACGGGTTTACCAAAGGTATGAATGATTTTTTCCAGTTCATTTGTTATCAGATTTTAGTGCGGCGAGGAAGGCCGAGTAAGGTTCCAACGAGTTAAGAAGCATTTTCTGAACGCCCTGAGATGTGATGGTACCGCCCGAGATGGCATGTGCCCAGGCGCCCGTGGCGGGTTCCTGGCCGTTCTTCACAACCTTTACGCTCTGGAACTGACCGTCGGTGGAGAACACGTCCTTGCCCTCGAACTGCTTCTGGAATGCGGGCTTTTCTATTTCGGCGCCAAGTCCGGGAGTCTCGCCCTGATGTGCGAAATAGGCTCCGTAGATGGTGTCGCCGTTATTGTCGAACGCTATGTAGCCCCAGATGGGTCCCCAGAGTCCGGCACCGTAAACGGGCAGAATGTATTTCAAGCCCTTGTCCGTATTGCATTCGAACACGGGTAGCTGACGCTGGTCGGGAGCTTTCTTCACTTCCTGGTCAACCTTCACATCGAAGGGATCCTGCGAGGCGTCGATTTTCTCACCCTTGTCGTTCACTATATATGAAGCAGTGATGTGTTCCTGCCACAGAGTGGCTATGTCCTGACCCTCGGAGGGAGTGATAAGAGCGGCGGCCAGAATCTGGCGGCGCGTGTCGTTCTGTATATTCTCTACCTGTTTGGGTCGCAGTGCCTGATAGACCACCGACAGCACGACTCCCACAAGCACCACAAGCACTGTGGAATAGATGATGGTGTATGTATTGCTTTGACGGTTCATAATCTGAGTATTAAAGGTTGCGGACCGTCAAGCGGCGCATACGTTTGCGAATGTTGGAGTTGACCACGCAGTAGTCGATAAGAGGAGCGAAACAGTTCATGAGCAGAACCGCGAGCATCGCGCCCTCGGGATAACCGGTGTTGTAGCAACGAATCAGGATGGCGACGATACCGATAAGCGCTCCATATATATATTGTCCTACGCGTGTGCGGCAGGCCGTGACAGGGTCCGTGGCCATGAACGTGATGGCGAACAGGAAACCGCCGAGTCCGAGCTGCTCAAGAGGCTTGAGGTAGGTGACGGGGTACAGCGGGCTTGCCCAGTTGTGGGCCACCACAGCCATCAGGAAACCGCCGGCAAGACCGGACAGGATGATACGCCAGTTGCCTACGCCCGACAGAAGCAGGATTGCCATACCGATGAAGATACAGAGGCTTGAGGTCTCGCCCCATGATCCGGGATATAATCCAAGGAATATGTCAGTCGCCGAAAGGGGGTCGCCCAATATGTTGGTGACAATGCCGGTGGGTTCGGTCTGCGAAGCAAGCTGACCCAGAGGCGTCGCGCCGGAATATCCGTGGACGGCGGACTGGCTGCCGAGCTGCACGAACACGTTGTCGCCGCTCATCTTCGACGGATAGCTGAAGAAAAGGAAAGCGCGCGTCACCAGGGCCACGTTCAGGAAGTTATAGCCTGTGCCGCCGAACACTTCCTTGGCGAAGATAACCGAGAATGCCACCGCAACGGCCAGCATCCATACGGGAGTGTCCACAGGGCATATCATCGGAATCAGCAGACCCGAGACCAGGAAACCCTCCTGAATCTCCTCGTGGCGGATCTGGGCGATGATGAACTCGATGCCGAGACCTACGGCGTATGCCGTGATGATCTGAGGCAGGACGGCCCAGAAGCCATAGAAGAATAACGACCAGAAATTGCGGTCGGCGTCACCGATCGCCATGTTGTGCTGCAGACCGATGTTCCACATACCGAACAGGCAGCAGGGCAGGAGCGCTATGACCACCGTGATCATGGCACGCTTCGAGTCGTTGCTGTCGTGGATGTGAACGCCGGATTTGCCCGTCTCGTTGGGCGTGAACAAGAAGGTGTAGAAGCCGTCGAATACAGACTGGAGCTTGGAGTATTTGCCTCCCTTCTCAAACTGCGGCTTGATCTTGTCTATGTTCTTTTTTAATCCTTTCACAATATAAAGGTGTTAGAATGTTTTCGGGGAGGTTAGATTGTTTCCTGACGCAGGTAGTCGAGACCTTCGCGCACCATCTTCTGGAGTTCCAGTTTGGAGGTGTCCACGAATTCGGGCAGGGCGAAGTCCTCGGGAGCCACTTCGTAGATGCCTAATTTCTCCATGCGGTCTATGTCCTTGGCCATGATGGCCTTGATCAGGTATTCGGGATATATGTCCATCGGGAACACGCGGTCATATTCATTGTTCATGATCATGGCGCGGTGACCGCCCCGGATACGGGCGTCGAAATGGAATCCCTTGCCCAGACCCTTCAGGAAAGTGGGGAAAGTGTTGTGTACTGAATATTTGACGGGCGACATCGAAGCCCAGCCCATGAACTCGTCGGCGGTGTCGCCTTCCTCTATCACCGTGATCTGACGGTAGGGGTAGCGGAGGAAGCCTTCATCAGACTTGATCTGCGAGCCTGTCAGGACGTTGCCCGATATGATTCGTTTGTTCAGGCCGTCGTCCACAAGCTGGCCTTTGAGCATATCCTTGACTGCGGCGCCGATCAGAGTCTGTACCAGGTGAGGATCCTTGACCTCAGGACCTGTCAGAGCCACGACTGTGGAGAAGTCGAGCACGTTGCTGTCAAAGAATTTGCCGATGCGGGCTGCGGTGACAGCGTCGAGGGTCCATACCACGTCGCCCTTGTCCACGGGGCGGATGGCGGCTATCTGTGTGCCCACATTGCCGGCGGGATGCGGCCCCCGGAACTTAACCACTTCGGCAGCCTTGCTGTCAATGTCGGTGTCGTAGGGAACAGACAGGTAGACCTTGCCGTCGGTGAGCTTAGCCAGGATGGTCAGACCCTTCTCCAGCATCTTCAGGTCGATATTGTCGGACATGGAATATGCAAGGGGCGCGGAATCGAACGCCGTGACGAATATGTCGCGGGGAGTCTGAGGCATGAACGGCACCATGTCGAAAGGACGCTGGCGCAGCATTGCGAACAGACCCGACTGCTTCAGCGACATCAGGATGGCGTCGCGCGACGAGGCATCGGCCTTGAGGACGGCTGTCTCATTGCCTGAGGCGTCGACCTTGATATACTCGATTTTGCGTCGTTCGCCTCGGTGCACTTCGGCTATGGATCCGGCTACAGGGCTGACGATGCGAAGATTCTCGTCCTCTTTTGCATAGAACAGGGGATCGCCTGCCTTGACGGTGTCTCCCTCCTTGACGGCCGATTTCCATTTATAGCCCGGGAAATCGTCAGGCACAAGTCCGAATGTCTTCGTGACGGTGTCTTGCGTAATCCGGGCGGAGGCTTCCCCCGTCAATGGAATGTCCAGCCCTTTCTTAATCTTGATAACCTTTGACATTACTACAAAGTCCGATTATGGTGTTATAGGATGCGGGCATACGTGCATGGTGACCTCAATATGCTAAAAGACAAACAATTACGCCAGACGCGGCTGCAGGTCGCGAATTGGCGATATTTTTCTTTAATCGCATCAACTGCAAAAGTACAAAAAAAACTTAAAATGGCCAAATAAATCACGTCTCGCACTATCACGAAGGGTGTAGACGGTCAGAGGGTTCGCATGAGCCGGCATGGAAATCTGTGTGGAATTCGTGCGCGGATTTTGACCATTAACAAATTTTTGTTAATTTTACAAGCGCAAAGAATGTATATGAACTCAATCCCTCTCCAATTGTTAATAAAATAGAAACAATCAAAAACACAAAGTTATGAGAGGTACGGAAGATAACAGACCCATGGCGCCAAAATCGGCGCGTGTGGTGTTCGGAATCATTATGGTTCTGGTATATCTGGGAGTCGGTTTGCTGTTTATACTCAATGTGTTCAGCATCGACAACCAGACGGTAAGCGTCATCATAGGCGCGTTGCTGTTCGTATACGGCATCTGGCGAGGATACAGACTGTATAAAGGCGTAAACTGAGGTTGAAGGCTTAACCCCGGGTTTCGCCATAACCAAAGAAACCTTGAGGAAAAAGTTGAATGGTAATAAAGTAAACCGTTCCATGTGTCGGTAGTCAAAAAGACATACGATACATGGGCGGTTGGCTTGTATGTAAAGATAAGGAAGGGAAGCGGACATGAAGATACGGAACATAGCCATATACGGACTTCTTGGTATATTGGGACTCGGCATGGCATCATGCACCAAGATCAAGCGTGGAGAATACGCCAAGGGCACAGCCACAGTGTTCTGCGACGACGGCTTTAAGAAGATACTCGATGAGGAAATCGAAGTTTTCGAATATTCTTACCCGGGTAGCTCGATAATACCGTTCTACGTAGACGAGCAGTCGGCCATCGACACCCTGCTGGCAGACGGCACCAGGTGCATCGTGGTGACGCGCGAGCTGACCAAGGACCAGGTGAAGTACATGAAAGACAAATGGAAACGTGTGGTACGTCAGCGTCCCATCGCCGTTGATGCCGTGGCCTTGATTACCAATAAGGACAACAACGTGAAGGCAATGTCAGTGACTGAAGTGGGCAAGATACTGAACGGTCAGCTGACCAGATGGAGCGAACTTGCCGGAAACGACACAACAGCCATCAAACTGGTGTTCGACAACGCCGGCAGCTCCACGATTTCGTACATGCGCGACAAGTTCATGCCTAAAGGTGCGAAAATATCCGACAATCCACATGCCTTCGCCCAGAAGAATAACGCTGCGGTGTTCGATGTTGTGAAAAAAGATAAAAATGCACTCGGCATCATCAGCGTGTCGTGGCTGGGCGACGACCTGAGCCTGGCCAAGGACGTGCCTGTGGACAAACGTTACGAAGACTATCAGAATCAGAACGATACGATCGCCACGAACCTCACAACCGAGGTAAACGTGATGAAGATAAGCAATCCTACGCCCGAGAATGATTTCGATCCCACGGCGTATATGCCTTACCAGGTTTATATAAATTCGGGTGAATATCCGTTATTTAGAAAGGTGTACATGATATCCACGGCGGGAAACAGCAACGTGTTGCACAGTTTCTACGTGTTTGTCACCGGATTCGCCGGACAGAAGATTATATCCATGACCGGCATCCTGCCTTACAACGTGACGGCACGCCGCGTGGAACTGAAATAAAGAAACACAATAGGAAAACAAATAACCTACTGCATATATGAAACTTAAAGGATTAATGACGCTCTGCATAGCCGGAGCAAGTGCCTTGGGAGTATATGCCCAGACCCATGTGGAGGGTCAGGAGTACTACCGGGCAGACCAACTTGAGAACGCCAAGGAATTGCTGACACGCGCGCTGTCCAACAGCGGTACCGACAAGGCCGTGGCAAATTACTACCTCGGCATGATTGCGGCCGACGAGAAGGACAACGCGACAGCCGCCAAGTATTTCGAAGCCGGCGTACAGGCCAACCCCGAATACCCGTTCAACTATGTGGGTCAGGGTATGCTGAAACTCGCAAGCGGAGACCAGAAAGGTGCCGAAACATCATTCAAGGAGGCTCATAAGCTCTCCAAGAAAGATCCCGCTCTGGAAATAGCCATTGCCCGTGCATACGAAGACTCTGATCCCGTGAAGTACGAGAAGCAGATTGCCAAGTGCGTGGAGAAGGCCCGCAAGTACAACATGAAGAACCCCGCCATCTACGTATTCGAGGGCGACCAGCTTCGCGTCAAGAAGGATGTGGGCGGTGCCGCTGCCAAGTACGAGATGGCCAAGAACTACGATAAGAACGCAACGGAGGCTTACGTTAAGTATGCCAACCTGTTCACACGCGTAAACCCCGACTACGCAGTCAAGATGCTTCAGGAGCTGCTGACCGTGAACCCGCAGTCAGCTCTCGGACAGCGCGAGCTGGCAAACGCCTACTATAACAAGAAGGACTATGCCAACGCCGTCAAGCAGTATGGTGCGTACGTAAACAATCCCAGCCACTTTGAGAGCGACGAGAACCGCTACGCGTTCCTGCTGTTCTACGGCGGTCAGTTCAAGGAGGGTTACGACTTCGCCACCAAGCGTCTGAAAGAAGATCCCAGCGACTTCACCGCACAGCGCTATCAGTTCATGAACGCAGCCCAGCTGCCCGACATGAAGGAGCTGACTCTGGAGCTGGCCGAGAAGCTGTACGCAGCCCACAAGGCCAACCCCGAGAAGAACAAAATGGCCATCATCGACTACACCCTTATCGCCGACGAGCTTGACAAGGCTAAGCGCATCGACGAGGCCGTTGACGTGTTGAAGAACGGTATCGCCGCAAATCCCGACAACTCCAGCCTGGACAAGCAGCTTGCAATGGTTTACGTAGACAAGAGCGACCTGGTAAGCGCGGCCAATGCCTACAAGCAGTATCTGGCCAAGACAGAGGAGCCTACTTACAACGACTACATACAGCAGGCTACATTCCTGTTCTATGCCGGAGTTCAGAATAAGGACAACCCCACAGAGGCCAACAAGTACTTCGACGAGGAAAGAGAGATACTGAACAAAGCAGCCGAGGCATATCCCGGCTTCTACAAGCCCAACAAGATGCGTGGAGACATCGACAAGCAGACAGCTTCGGAGGCCGATGCGCCCGCAGCTGCAGTACCGATGTACACAAAGTCTATCGCCGAGTTCGAGAGCCTCGAGCAGCCCAGCAACGCAGCCATAAAGGATGCTTGCGACATGTATCTGTATATGGGCAACTACTACGTCAAAGGCGGTGATAACGCAAACGCCAAGGCAATGTTCAACAAGTATCTGGAACTGCGCCCGAATGACGAGGCTGTAAGAAACTACGCGAACACGCTCTAAGAATTCATCTCAAGTATCCGGCTAAGCCGGATGCCTGAACAAAACATAAGTGCCGCACGGACTTCGGACCGTGCGGCGCTTTTTTATTTTGCAGTGGGAGTAGCGGGAGTAGCGGGAGTAGTGGGAGTGGTGGGAGCGGTGGGAGTAGTGGGAGCGGTGGGAGTATTGGGAGTAGTGGGAGTAGTGGGAGTATTGGGAGTGGTGGGAGTAGTGGGCAATGCCGATAGTATCATACGCTATAAGAGACGGTTCTTATTGTTATTAATCCCAATAATCCCATTATTCACACTATTCACACTATTCACACTATTCCCACTATTCCCACTATTCCCACTATTCCCATTCATCCCATTATTCTTACCTCTCCTGTCGCTCCAGGACTAACTTAGCGTCTGTGTGGCTTGCAATGGTATGCCTCTTGAGATAGCTGTTATCTCGATGCGTTCATTCAATCAGAAATCCGTATAATGCTCTTGTAAGGGCGCAAAAATAATGGAGGGCAGCCCACCGGGAACTGCCCTCCATCGATATGGAAAATCTCAGTAATTACTGATTCTGAAGTTTGAATACCACGGGGAGATTGAAGTAGCTTCGTACGGCTACACCATTGTTCTTACCGGGCTGCCACCTGGGCATCTTCTTTACGGCGCGGAGTGCTTCGCGGTCCAGGTCCTTGTCAACACCCTTGAGGATGGTGGCAGCGCCGATGGAACCGTCTTTCTCAACGACGAACTTCACGATTACACGACCCTGAACATCGTTCTGCTGTGCGGTCTCGGGATAGCGGACGTTCTGCGACAGCCACTTCATCAGGGCTGCCTGACCTCCGGGGAACTCGGCCTGCTGTTCAACTGCAACGAAGATTTCCTCTTCCTTCTTGACCTCGGGTTCGGGTTCCTTTACCACTACTTGTTCCTGCACAGCCTTGAACTTGTCGGCGTCATCGCTACCTTCCTGAGTTACGACACCGCGGGCGGTGTTGTCCTCTTTCTGGGTATCCATGTCCATCACCTCGTTCTTCACCTGGTCGGCGTCGACGATGGCGATCTGTGTCACCTGTACGGTAGCCAGCACCTCTTCGGGCACTGTAACTTCGGGCTGTTCGAACTTCTGTTCTTCGGGTTCTTCCTGCTCCTCTACCTCTTCTTCCTGGGCGAGCTGAGCAGCCATCATTTTCTCACGCTGTTCCTGGAGTTCCAGGGCAGCTTTCTCTGCACGGTATGCCGAGTATTTGTTCAGACCAAGGATGAGGCAGAACACCACCACCAGTCCCATGAGCATGTAGAGCATAGCCATATTGTGGCGTTTGTCGCTCTTTTTACGGATCTGGTATGCGCCAAATTCCTTGTTCTTTTCGGCAAATATTATATCATTCCATTCCCGTGATGTCAGATCTACGCTACTTTTAGCCATTTTCAGTCTGCTTTAAAGGTTAATAAATCCAACATTACTTATGATGACGATTCTGATAGTCGATGACCATTACGGAGTCTACCTTGGTCATGTTATCGATCTGATACTTGGAGATGGAGTTGATCTGCATCTCGTCGAGCACCTGCACGAGGCTGCCGTAGGAAGCCTGGGGTGTGGACTTGATGATGATGATGGGTTTCTTCAGGTTTTCATCCTTACGTACCTTGGAAGCTGCCTCGTCGTAAGCTGCCTGGGCCTTTTCGCGGCCGTCGGCTGTCTCAAGGCTGCCGAAACCGCCGTTAGCGTATTTCTCCTTGAGCTTGTTCACTTCGGTGAGAACTTCCTTGTTACGCTGCTGGATAATCTCGCGGATACCGCGGGCCTTACCTGACTTCTCGTCGTTTGTGAGGAACTCCGATTCCTGAAGGTTATTGTTTGCTGCTATCTGTTCGGGATCCGAACCGATGCCGGCGTCGCCGCCGGGCTTACCGAAATAGTAGTAAACAACAGGCACTACCTTGCCGTTGACTGTATCGACATCGAACGATCCGGCCTTACGTTTGGCGTCGAGGATGATGGTCACTGCATCGTCGGCCGATGCCTGCGACATGTTCTCGACATTGTCAACCTTCTCGTTCGAGGGCAAGGCTATACTAAGAGTTTGCGATTTGATCATTGTCGTACAGAGCATGAAGAACGTGATAAGCAACATGTTCATGTCGACCATCGGCGTGAAATCCACGCGGATCTGCATTTTTTTCTGGTGGTTTTTGCCTTTACCGCCTCCACCATTTTGCTGAACTTCTGCCATTGTCTTATTCTTCTGCGCCCTTAAGAGCGGTCAATAACGTAAACTTATTCATATGGATAGTCTGGAGATTATCCATAATCATGTGGATTACTTCGAACGAGGTGTTCTGGTCGGCCTTGATAGCTACGCCGGAACCATCCTTGATGGCGGAGGCGAGGTTATCGTTGTCGGTCTGACGCATTGCTTTCATCCACATCTGGAACTCATTGGGAGTCTGGTCGTTCTGATTCCAGCTGACGGGTATGCCTGTGGTGTGGCTCGGATTGCCGTCGGAACCGTCCAGCCATTTGTCCATGGCTGTCTGGCCTTCCTGCTGCGAGGCAAGGTTCAGGAATTCGCCCATCTGTGTCAAAGGAACGCCGAAAGTTCCCAATTTGCTGAAGGCATATTTCTGCTCCGGTGTGAAGCTGATCTTGTTCTTATGTGACTCGTTATAGATCTCGCTGACCTTGTCGAGAAGGGCCATACGCATCTTCTCGTTGCTCCAGTTCTTGGAGGTGTCATTGTTCATCGAGAGCCAGACCTTTCCTTCGGGATTGACCAACACCTGAACGAAGTTGGTTTCCTGCACCTTTTCCGGTGAAACCGAGGGAGGCGTGATGACCTGTGTCGGTTCCTTGGAAAGGAAGGTTGATGTCAGCATGAAGAAGGTAAGCAGCAGCACCGTCACATCACTCATCGCGGTCATGTCGATGAATGTGCTCTTCTTGGCTATTTTTACTCTTCCCATTTTTTGCTGTCTGTTTAATCGGTTTTACAATTCGTTGACTGCCGCAATTATTTGTGGGTAGCGGCGTAAGTAGCTACGATGGAGAAACCGATTTCGTCGATAGCGTAGGTAAGGTTGTCGATCTTGTTGGTGAAGAAGTTGTAGGAGATAACAGCGAAAGCACCAGTCATAATACCGAATGCGGTGTTGACAAGGGCCTCGGAGATACCGGTAGACAGCTCGGTCGAGTCAGGCGAACCGGAAGCGGCCAGAGCCTGGAACGACTTGATCATACCCATTACAGTACCGAGAAGTCCGACCAGAGTACCGAGAGTTGTCAGTGTAGCGATGATGGGGAGGTTCTGGGACAGACCGGGCATCTCGAGGGCTGTAGCCTCTTCAACCTCGTTGCGGAGGGTGGTCAGCTTCTGCTCTTTGCTCAGGGTGTCGTTGGCTTCCATCTCTTTGTACTTAACCAGAGTGTTGTAAACTACAGATGCAACAGAGCCTTTCTGAGTCTTGCAACGCTTCATGGCGCCGTCGATGTTGCCGGCAGCCAGGTCAGCCTTGATGTCAGCGACGAACTTGGTGGTGTTGCCCTTGCCGCTTGCGCTCTTGATGGCGATCCAACGCTCGATCGACAGAACGATAACGGTGAGAAGAAGGGTCATCAGGATAGGCACGATGAAACCGCCCTTGTAAACGGTACCTGCCAGGTTCAGCGGGTGGCCTGCAGGGTCGTTGCCCTCGAAGTTGCCGGGAGCACCCATTCCGAACAGGAAGATGCATACTGCAACGACTGCACATGCGAGGATCACGATGAACGCGTTGCGGATGCCGCGTACGTTGCTGATCTTCTCTTCTTTCTTCACTTTGGCAGCGGCCGTAGTCGCTTTAGGCTGGGGAGCCATAGGTTTCTGAGATTCCATACTCTTTTAATTAGTTTTTGTTTTTTTGGTTTGTGTGTATAGATTAGTTTGTATTCTTCCAAGTCGTGACTCCGCACGGAGTCTATATGTCTTTTTTTAATATCCGGTTATTAAATTTTTAAGGATAGCTGCGAAACCTCTCAGCGTTTCCGTTCTGTAGTTGTTAAGTCGTCATGCACTGCCTGGGGGGACACGTAATCGCTACGGTGTTGACAACCCGAATGCAAAGTTACTGAATTTTTCAAAAAATCAAATATCTTATCCCGATTTTTTAGCAAGAAACGCAAAATTTTATAATAATTTTAGAATTTCGGTCTTGAAATCGGAAATATTTAATGGTTTGGCGGTAATATTTCCGGGAAGCCGTAACGCTGCAATATCCCATCCGGGCCGAGGGGGGAATGATATATAAAAAGCAGAGAGTGCGCCGATGTGGGTCGGCACACTCTCCGGTTTATATAGCTTAGCTTGGGGGATTCTTATCAGCCCTTGACGGCGGCTACGCCGGGCAGTATCTTTCCTTCGATGGCTTCGAGCAGAGCGCCGCCACCGGTGGAGACGTAGCTTACCTTGTCGGCAAGGCCGAACTTGTTGATGCAGGCCACGGAGTCGCCGCCGCCCACCAGCGAGAATGCGCCGTTTTCGGTAGCCTCGACGATAGCGTCGGCAATGGCGCGCGAACCGCCGGTGAACTTATCGAACTCGAACACGCCTGCGGGGCCGTTCCAGAGGATGGTCTTGGCGGGCAGGATGGCTGCGCGGAACGCCTTGATGGATTCGGGACCTGCGTCCATGCCTTCCCATCCTTCGGGGATATCCAATACGGAACAGATCTGTGTGTCGGCATCGTTGCTGAACTTGTTGCCGGCAACGCAGTCGGTGCCCAGCACCAGGTTAACGCCCTTTTTCTTGGCCATCTCGATGATGTCCAGCGCCAGCTGCAGCTTGTCGTCCTCTACGATGGAGTTGCCGATGTGGCCGCCCTTGGCTTTGGCGAACGTGAAGGTCATGCCGCCGCACAGAATCAGGTTGTCGACCTTGTCCATCAGGTTCTCGATGATGCCTATCTTGGTGGAAACTTTCGAGCCGCCCATGATGGCGGTGAAGGGACGCTTGATGTCGCTGATGATCTTGTCGACGGCGCCTACTTCCTTCTCCATCAGGTATCCCAGCATCTTGTTGTCGGCGTCGAAATAGTCGGCTATCACGGCTGTCGAGGCGTGACGGCGGTGAGCCGTGCCGAATGCGTCGTTAACGTAAACGTCGGCATAGTCTGCCAGAGTCTTTGCGAATTCCTTCTGACGCTCTTTCATCTCCTTCTTGGCGGCGTCGTATGCGGGGTCGTTCTTGTCGATGCCCACGGGCTTGCCTTCCTCCTCGGGGTAGAAGCGGAGGTTCTCCAGCAGGAGCACCTGGCCGGGCTTCAGATTCCTGGCCAGTTCCTGGGCCTTGGCGCAGTCGGGTGCGAACTCGACTTCGGTGTCGAGGGCCTTGGCTACGGCTTCACGGATCTGCGACAGGCTCATCTTCGGGTTAACCTTGCCCTTGGGCTTGCCCATGTGTGACATCAGGATCAGCGCGCCGCCGTCGCCCAGAATCTTCTTCAGTGTGGGGAGTGCGCCGCGAATACGGGTGTCGTCCGTGATTTTACCATTCTCATCCAAGGGTACGTTGAAGTCTACGCGAACTATAGCCTTCTTGCCCTTGAAGTTGTAATCTTCAATTTTAGCCATTGTATGTCTAATTATTTGATATAGGGTTATTTTTTTCGAACGGCAAATTTACAAAATTTTTCGCATACTGCATTAAGTAGCGCGACAAAAAATGTTAACACATCAATGATATACAGTATAATGTGCCGTAAAGTGTGAATTCCGGCTGTCGGCGTACGATATACGCATGTGGTGAAACTGACGTTACATAAGTATGGAAAAGGATATGGAAGAGTTGCAGTCGCTGTACCGTGCCCGATACGGCACTCCGGCTGCCGAGGTAATAAGGCTTGCCGGCGCCGGTGGCGACCGTCAGTATTACCGTATGCGTTCGGATTCCGGTTGCTGCATCGGCACGGTCGGTGATTCGGAGCGGGACTGCCGTGCATTCGTCGGCCTTGACCGCGTGTTTTATATGCATGGAGTGCCGGTGCCGGAGATATATGGCGTGTCGGACGACATGCGATGCTATATACAGCAGGATTTAGGCGACCGGTCATTGTTCTCATGTCTCGGCAGCGACGAGTGGCGCGGACTGGCCGAAGACTCGCTCAAGGCTCTGGTGAGACTGCAGACGGTGCCGGAATCCGAGTGGGGACCGTATGCCGGTTATAAGCCATACAGACGCCGTCAGGTGATGTGGGACCTGAATTATTTCAAATATGAATACCTGAAGCCAGCGCGCATTGACTTCGACGAGGAGAGGCTTGAGGACGACATGGAGCGTCTTGCCGAATATCTGTCAGGGGCGGCCGCCGGACCGCAGGGATTCATGATGCGCGATTTCCAGAGCCGGAACGTAATGATACATGACGGCAAGCCCCTGCTTATCGATTTCCAGGGAGGCCGTCGCGGCCCGGTGACATACGATGCCATATCCTTTCTGTGGCAGGCCAAGGCCGGACTCAAGCCGGCGACACGCGAGGAACTGATGGAGCTGTATGCCTTTGAATATGAACACGCCACCGGCACACCTGCACGGCAGATACTGGATGCCGTTCGTCCGTTGGCGTTCTTCAGGACGCTGCAGGTGTTGGGGGCGTACGGTTTCCGCGGATTGGTGCAGAAACGCGCGCATTTCATCGAAAGCATACCCGCTGCGCTCGACAACCTAAGCGACCTGATGAATCTGCCTATATTGGACAGCTGCCCCGAGCTGGCACGCGTATGTCGCGAAGTCATGGCTAATTCTCCGGTTCCGGCCAGGCATGACGGCTTATTGATAAAGGTATATAGTTTTTCGTATAAACGTGGCTATCCTGAGGATTACACGGGTAACGGCGGCGGATTCATGTTCGATTGCCGCGGTATGCACAATCCGGGACGCTATGCCGAATATAAGTCGTTGACGGGGCGGGACAAGCCGGTGATCGATTTTCTGGAAAGCAGGGGAGAGGTTCAGAAATTCGTGGCAGATGCCGAGGCGATAGTGTCGCCGTCGGTGGAATGCTATCTGCGGCGCGGATTCTCGAATCTGCAGATAGGGTTCGGATGTACGGGGGGCCAGCACAGGTCGGTGTACTGTGCCGAGGCTGTGGCGCACGCCATCAAGCGGAAATATCCTAAGGCTCAGGTCATGCTGATACACAGGGAGAGGGGTATAGAGGAAACATTATAACGACATTGTCCGATTAGAGATTATGATAGCGATGATAATGGCGGCCGGCCTCGGCACCCGGCTCAAGCCCTGGACCGAGCGTCATCCCAAGGCGTTGGTGCCTGTATGCGGTGTGCCTGTATTGGACCGGCTCATTTCAAAATTAAAGGCTGAAGGCTTTGACCACATCGTGGTCAACGTGCATCACTTCGCCGGCCAGGTCAGGGAGCATCTGTCGGCGCATGACTACGGTGTGCGCATCGACATCAGCGACGAAACCGACGAACTTCTCGATACCGGCGGCGCGTTGGTCAAGGCCGCACCGATATTTTTAGCTGACGGAGGCCCGGTACTGGTTCACAATGTGGACATACTCAGCAATCAGGACTTACGCGGACTTGTCCGTGAGCATGAACAGGCCGGCAACGATATAACCCTGCTGACCAGCGGTCGCGAATCGTCGCGTAAACTGATATTCGACTCTGACGGCCGGCTTAAAGGATGGCACAACAACGTTACCGACGAGTACCGGCCTGCGGATTTCAAGCCCGACCGGGACATGACAGAGGAGGCTTTCAGCGGCATCTACGTACTGGGCGCCGATGCCGTCAAAAGCCTTGCGGATTATTCGCACCGTTCCTGTCGTGCAAAATTCCCGATAATGGATTATCTGTTGTCACGCCCTGCTGGGGTGAAGATTCGTAAGGTACGCAATGACCGGTTGCGGATGCTTGACATTGGCAAGCCCGACGCCTTGGCCAAGGCCGGGGATTTCATCTCGTCGCTGTAGGCGGACGTCGCCGGTCAGGGTCCGGGATGTACACCGAGCGTCGCCGGTCAGGGTCTGGGATGGGGCGCCCTGTAACGGTTCTTATTGACATTGAACTGGAACACACAGCCTAAGATGAGAGCGATTACGGCGGCACCGCCCAATACCCATGTCAGAGTAAGTCCTGTGGTGAAGCATGATGCAATCAGTAGCGCGGACCCGATTATGTAGAATACGATGGAAAGTGTTTTCATAATAGTTTCATATTGATTATACAATATTAACAATCAGCAGGGTCGAATTCCTTAATACGGGTAGCTCTTTAACACAGACAGAGGGATATTTAACACATTCGGAGACACATCGAGATAAATCGAGATAAATCCAGATATATCGAGATAAATCGAGATAAATCCAGATACATCGAGATAAATCGGGAAGACATATAAAAACGGAAGGCGCGTCATTACGACACACCTTCCGGTTTTTTTATCCGTAATGGTTCGCGTGGAACCATCAGAATGTCACAGTTCCTATGCGTGACGAGCGGATTACTCAGCGGCGGGAGCTTCCTCGGCGGGAGCCTCGGTCTCAGCCTGAGCTGCCTCCTTGGCGGCAGCCTCTTCGGCAGCGAGTTTCTCAGCGCGCTTCTTGGCTACAGCCTCACCTTTGAGACGGTTCTTCTCAGCCTCGGCCTCGAAACGAGCCTTGCTGTCGGCAGCGGCCTTAGCCTCGTTCTTGGCTGCGAAAGCTGCGGCTTCCTTGTCGCGGGCAGCCTTCCATGCGTCGAAACGCTTCTGTGCCTCTGCCTCGTCGAACGCGCCCTTCTTGACGCCTCCTCTGAGGTGCTTCATCAGCATCACGCCCTCTTTCGAAAGCAGTGAACGTACTGTGTCTGTGGGCTGTGCGCCCTGTTCTACCCAATACAAAGCACGGTCGAAGTCCAAACTTATTGTAGCAGGATTAGTGTTCGGATTATAAGAACCTACCCTCTCAATAAATTTACCATCTCGTGGTGCCCTGCTATCGGCTACTACAATGGGGTAATAAGCGTAGCCCTTGCGGCCGTGACGCTGTAACCTGATTTTTGTTGCCATAAACTTGCCGGTTTACTATTGATTGGTTTCTCAAACTACCCTCCGGACTAAGGCCCGGACTTGGTTTGCGACTGCAAAGTTAATTCTATTTGCTGAATCTCGCAAGTTTTTGAAGTTTATTTTGTAATTTTGCAGTGACAATAGTGGAGGCCGCTGCTCAGGGCAGCGCGCATGCCCCCGCTACAGATTCCGCAATTTCCGTAATTTATGGCTACATTAAGCTTAATAGATAGACTTGACATACTCGAACCCCGGTTTGAGGAGGTGTCTACGTTGATAACCGATCCGGCAGTCATAGCCGACCAGCAGCGTTACGTGCGGCTGACCAAGGAGTATCACGACCTGGAGCGGATATTGGAGGCCAAGCGCGAATATGTGAGCGCCCTGGCGGCTGTGGAGGAATCCAGGCAGATTCTTGCGGACGAGGAGGACGAGGAGATGCGTCAGCTGGCCCGTCAGGAGCTGGACGAAGCCCAGGCCCGCATCCCGGAGCTGGAGGAGCGTATCAAGCTGATGCTGGTGCCGGCCGATCCGGACGACGCCAAGAACGCCGTGGTCGAGATCCGCGGCGGTACGGGAGGCGACGAGGCGGCCCTGTTTGCCGGCGACCTGTTCCGCATGTATCAGAAATTCGCGGAGTCCAAGGGCTGGGAACTGGCCGTCAGCTCATATTCCGAAGGCGCGGCCGGTGGCTATAAGGAAATAGTGTTTACCCTGACGGGTGCCGGCGTGTACGGCGTGATGAAGTATGAGTCGGGTGTGCACCGCGTGCAGCGCGTGCCGGCCACCGAGACGCAGGGCCGCGTCCACACTTCGGCCGCAACCGTGGCGGTATTGCCCGAGGCGCAGGAATTCGAGGTGGAGATACACGAGGGCGAGATACGCTGGGACACTTTCCGCTCGGGCGGAGCCGGAGGGCAGAACGTCAACAAGGTGGAATCCGGGGTGCGACTGCGTTACAACTGGAAGAATCCCAATACCGGCCAGGTGGAGGAGATTCTGATAGAATGCACCGAGACCCGCGACCAGCCCAAGAACAAGGAACGGGCCCTGTCGCGTCTGCGTACGTTCATCTACGACCGCGAGCATCAGAAGTATCTGGACGACATCGCCTCCAGACGAAAGACAATGGTCAGCACCGGCGACCGCTCGGCCAAGATACGCACCTATAATTTCCCCCAGGGCCGAATCACCGACCACCGTATCAATTACACCATATATAACCTGCAGGGATTCATGAACGGCGACATCCAGGACTGCATCGACAAACTGACCGTGGCTGAAAACACCGAGAAGCTGAAAAGCGCCGAACTGTAATCCCTACTTGTCGAGCGCTTCGTACTGCGAGTGGCTGGACTTGAACTCCGGCACAATCTCCTTCATGTGCCTTACGATGGTCATGTCGTCATCTTTCAGGCTCGATTCGTATAGGGCCTGTATGTTGCGGCACGCATCCTCGTAGTCGTAATCGCGTACTGTTGCAATCTTGATTTTGGGATTGTCGGTAGGCAGGGTGGTTTCTTCCTTGTTCAGCACCTCTTCGTACAGTTTCTCGCCATCCCTGAGTCCTATGAATTCAATTTTTACATCCTTGGCTCCCGACAGGTCGATCATGCGGCGCGCCAGATCCACGATACGCACCGGCTTGCCCATGTCGAACACGTATATCTCGCCTCCATGCCCCATGGTGCCGGCTTCAAGCACCAGCTTGCAGGCCTCCGGTATCAGCATGAAATAACGGATTATGTCCTTGTGAGTCACTGTAATGGGTCCTCCTTTTTTAATCTGCTCCTTGAACAGCGGGATTACGGAACCGTTGCTGCCCAATACGTTGCCGAAGCGTGTGGTGACAAACTGCGTGACACCCTTGACCGTGCCGTTCTTGATGGCCCTGTCCAGACTCTGGACATATATCTCGCAGATGCGTTTGGAACATCCCATCACGTTGGTGGGGTTCACGGCCTTGTCGGTGGAAACCATCACGAACTTTCTGGTGCCGAATTCCACGGCCAGATCGGCGATGTTGCGGGTGCCCTGCACATTGTTGCGTACGCTCTCGCCGGGATTGTCCTCCATCATGGGCACGTGCTTATATGCGGCGGCATGGAACACATATTCAGGCCGGTAACGGTCGAACAGATCGTGCATACGCCGTTTGTTGGTTATGTCGCCCACTATTGTCAGCGCCTCGATTTCGGGCCAGTTGTGCACCATTATCAGCCGTATGTCGTGCAACGGTGTCTCCGCCTGGTCGATCAGGATCAGGCGTTTGGGTTTGAACCGTGCCAGCTGACGCACCAACTCGCTGCCGATGCTGCCTGCGGCTCCCGTCACCATGATGCTGCGGTCCGACAGCTGGTTGCCTATGGTGTCTATGTCTATCTGAATCTCGTCGCGTGGCAGCAGGTCCAGGATGTCCACCTCGCGCAGCTGGTTATGGTCCAGGTCGGCCTTGCCGTCCCATTCCTTGGGCGAAGGCATCATCATCATCGTCACGCCTGCGCGCAGCAACATGTCGGTCATCTGCTCGTTGTTGCGTATGATCTCGTTCTTATGCGGCGCTATCAGCACGGTGTCTATGTTCTCGCGTTTGAGGACATCGGCCAGCCGGGCGTCATTGTGATAGACCTTTACGCCCATCAGCATGTGCTCGGGCATATCCTCGCCGTCGGAGATAAATCCGCACAGCTTGTAGCGGCTGTTGTTGTTGCGTATGCTCTTGGCCAGGCCTACGCCACCGTGTGCAGTGCCATAAACCATGGTGCGCCTGGATGATGACTGCGTGAACGTATTGTCGTACAGAACCTTAACGACCACACGCATGGCCCACATCAGTACGGTGGCAAGCAATGCGGACACTATCAGGTCGCGCATGCGGACGGGAAACAGCCAGTCATCGGAATTAAACACATATTTCGTGATGGCTATCATTCCCAGACCGCTCAGCATGGCCAGGGCAATCTTCTGCAGGTCGATGAACGACGAGTATCTGATCACACCCGAATAGGTGTGGAACATCCTGAATCCCAACAGATAGAATATCAGATAGAAAAAGAAAGCACCCGAAAGGGGCTTGATGATTTCCATAGTATAGGCCGGACCGTTCATCAGCATATAGACGAGCAGGTCGGAAAACAATACCAAGCAGCAATCCAGTATCAGTATGCACCATAGCGGCAATGCGCGTTTGGAGAAATACCAGCTTGATAGTTTAGAGATCATAGGTTCTTAGTTAGCATTTATTCTATCTTTGTTACGATAATGTCATTTTGCCATATACGCAGACGTAATCCGTATATATTCATGTTCACGGCTTGCAAAAATAGCAATAAAAACTGAAAAAAACAAAACAAACTGCCGTACTCGGCCTAAAGGGTAAAATAATATAAAAAAGAAAAAAGGACTGCGTTTCAGCAGTCCTTTGAAGTAGTCGATCCGGGACTCGAACCCGAGTCTCCACCGTGAGAGGGTGGCGTGCTAACCGCTACACTAATCGACCGGTTTTTGATTGTCAGCAGGTGTTGTTCCTGTTTGACGATGCAAAATTACAACTTATTTTTGAATCTGCAAAATTTTAAGCGATTTTTTTGAAAAAATCTGCATGAAATCGTGGATCCATACGGATCCGACAGGGGTCGGGCTCTCGTTACATCCCTCGTTATTTGCCGTTTATCTCAATTACGAGTCCATCGTACGCCGGATGCACATTTTCCGGGAGACGCTTGTCGAAAAGTTCGTGCGTCTCCGTTTCGTGGTTGAGATGGGTCAGGTAAGCCACTCCGGGTTTCACTTCTGCAATAAGGTCGAGGGCTTCCTGAATGGTGAAGTGAGCGAAATGGTCGCGGTCGCGCAGTGCGTTTACGATTAGTACGTCGAGGCCTTCCAGTTTCTCTTTCTCTATTTCGCTGATGTGCTTGCAATCGGTCACGTATGCGAAGTTGCCGATACGGTATCCGAAAATAGGCTTGCTGCCGTGCAGCACTTCGATAGGCGTGATCTTGAGTCCGTTGATATGGAACGGGTAGTTGTCGATGACGCGCATGTCGAATTTGGGCACGCCGGGGTAGGGGTGTTCCTTGAAACAATATGCCAGTCTTTCCCTCAGGTCGGTGTCCACATCCTTGCGGACATACAGCGGCAGGTCGCCGGTGGCGCAGAATGGCCTCAGGTCCTCGATGCCGCCGATGTGGTCGTAATGCACGTGAGTGATCAGCACGGCGTCTAAATTGTATATGTGTGCGTCAAGTGCCTGCTGGCGAAAGTCGGCCGATGCGTCTATGAGGAGGTTCATGCCGTGGGTCTGCACCAGTACGGAGGCGCGGCGGCGTTTGTCGCGCGGGTCGGTCGAACGGCATACCTCGCATTCACATCCCACCTCGGGCACGCCCTTGGAGGTGCCGCTGCCCAATACAGTCACCTTTATGGATGTGTCGATGTAGTTCACTTCAGGGAGAAGGTCGATATAGAAGCGGCGTCTCACGGCACTGCGCACCTCGTTGGCCAGCACCGCGACATCAGCAGCCGTGGCATGGTCCACATTGGCCAGGACCAGCGGCTGCTTCTCCCATACCTGCGCTCCGCCCACGCGATGACCCTTCATGCCGGCATGGTCTATCAGCCATGCGGCCGACAGCTTCTTGAGGTGCTCGCCGACATCGTGTGCGGGAATATCCATGCCGCTGCGCGCGCAGATATCCTCCCAATGGGGGCGGCTTATAACCGGATTCTTGAAGAAACTGCCCGCGCTTCCGATTTCATGCCAGTCGGGCAGCTTTCCGTTGCGTATGCGCCGAATTTCTTCGGCAGTCTCGCGCAAAGTGGGTGTATGGCCAAGCTTCTCCTTAAATTCGCGCAACGGGCCATATTCAAGATTCGTGGCCTCGTTACCGGGAATCATCCTGAAGCATACGCGCAGCACAATGTACCGGTCTCTGCCCTCGTGCTTGAAGAACGAGTCGCGGTATCCGAAGCGGCATTCCCGGTTGGTGAACCGGCACGGTTTGCGCGTAAGCGTGTCGAAGCATTCCACGGAATAAATCACATCCTTGGCCTCGACGCCGTATGCCCCCACATTCTGTACGGCCGAGGCTCCCACGCATCCGGGTATGCCGGCCATGTTCTCAACACCGCCCAACTGCCGGGCCACGCACCAGTCCACGAACGTGTCCCAGTTCACGCCGGCGCCGGCTATTACATAGACATTGTCCGGATCCTTGTCATAACGTTTTATGCCTTCGATGCGCGAATGCAGCACAAGACCGTCAAACTCGTCGATGAACAGAAGATTGCTGCCGCCTCCCAAGTTCAGTATCTCGTTGTTGATGAATATTTCGGAACGGGATATCTTCAGCAACTCGGCTTCGCTGCTGTATTCGGCATACCATCTTGCGCGGGCCGGGATGCCGAAAGTGGTGAGAGAGGTCAGGTCCTTATGTTCTTCAAATTGAATGTCCATGATTATCGTTTGTTGTCCACGAGTTTGTCGTCAATAAAAAACAGGTATTTGCCGTCGGAATATTTCCAGATGTCGGCCAGGATGTTCCAGTCATGTCCCGTTTCCACCTGGTCGGGGTTGCCGAGGGCCAGCTTGCATTCCTGCTTGGTCATGCCGGGCTGCACCTGTTCAGAGCATATCTGGTCCCACACCTCGGGGGAGATGTCGGGGAACCTGAGTTTCGGATCGGAGATATAGAACAGCGAGGCGAAGCTGCGCGATCCCTGGTTTCCTTTGCCGTCCGGCATGTTCATGGGGAGCCATGCCTTGGATTGCCCGTCGTCGAAACATATAAGGAGCGGGAACGATGAATTGCCACGATTCACCTCACTTATGGTGACAGGTATGAATTTACGGCCTTTGACTGGATTCATATCGTTGTCGTACCACAGGGCGGTGCGCAGCCACACCTTGCGGCCGGTAAGCATCGTGCTGAATTCAGACACCATGTCGAGGTCGATCAGCATGGGGAAGTCGCTCCATACCATCGATCCGGTCGCTGCGGGATCCTTGCGCACCGTATATGTCATGAACCGGTCAAGGGAGGGTATGTCGAATTTCACGACTGAAATGTTCCGGCCGTCGGGTGCGACGGCAGCATCGGTGCCTATGTAACGCACGGTCATATCCTGAATGGAATCCTGATGCGTGCGGCGTCCGCTGCGGTCGGTTATGTCGTAAAGCAGGGCCGCGCGTGAGTTGGTCACGACGAATTTCTTGCCCGGCAGCCATTGCGACAACGGGGCCGGATGCACCGAATCGGCCAGCGCTTCCTCTGCGCTTTCCTTCAGAATCAGCCGGTCGGCGCGTGTGGGCGTGATTCGTTTGGTGCGCTCTATGCCCGTGTTGCACGAGGCCATAAGCGACAGACACGCAAATAAATATATGGTATGTTTCAGTTTCAATTTCAGATATATTGAAGTTGTTTAAACTAATTTACGTTTAATAGAATCTAAAGAAGTGTAAACTTTATGCCAACCTTTATTAATCTTTTGGGCATCTTTGTTTGCTTTCGTCGGGTCCAACCGAATGGTTGCACCCTCCTCAATCAAACAAATCTGCTCCAAAATCTTAATAAATCTTGCCATAAAAATTAGTTTAAACAACTTCATTGCCATAGTTCTGAATGCAAAATTAGAAAAAAATATCGAGAATTTTTGGTCAGTTTGTAAATTTTATATAACTTTGCACTCGCAAACGGCGGGATAGCTCAGTCGGTTAGAGCGTCGGATTCATAACCCGGAGGTCCCGAGTTCAATTCTCGGTCCCGCTACGAATCGTTTGGAAGGTGCGTCAAATGCTGGTTTGACGCACCTTATTTTATGTTCCCGATGTTATATCATTATAAAAGTAGTAAAACATATAACGGTAAATGATTCCACGGGAATACAAAGAATAGCGCTATGATGACAATGTACGAAAGGCTCATGACACTGCCCATATTCAAGGGAGTAGGCACCGAACAGTTATCGCTGTTTCTGGAGAAGACGCACCTGGATTTCGATAATTACGAGGCCGGTGCCGTGATACAGCCATTGCTTGAGGATTGCAACGGATTGAAGTGTGTCCTGACGGGCCGGACCGAGATGGTATATACATTGTCGGGGGGCGAAAGCCGTCTTGTGGCTGAATATGGGCCGGGCAAGGTGCTGGGCATGGAGCGGCTGTTCGGCATGGACACGCGTCCGCGTCATGAAGTGCGCGCCCTGGAGCCATGCGGCACCATGAGCTTCTCGAAGGAACAGTACATGTCACTGCTGCGCAGCAACCACATCTGTCTCATTAATTACCTGAATTATCTGAACTATCACTGCCAGCGCATCGAGGTCTCGATGGAATCATTGTACAGCCGTTCGGTGGCAGGAACTCTCGCTGTCATCGTGTCGCTGATGACCGACCGTGACTGCAGGCGGATAGTGCTGGAAGGTATGGACCGGCTTTGGGCCACAGGCCCGGAAAACGCGCAGGCCGATTACGACAGGCAGGTTGACGGGCTGGTGGACGCCGGCTACGTCAAGTTCGGCAACGAAGGCGAGATCATCATCGAATCCCGCCAGTCGCTGCTCGATTACGCCGAAAGCCTGCAGGAACAGAACCGGTGAAATCCGGATTATTCATCAATAATAGGATTACGATGGGGCGATTAGGGAGTAATCGTGCCTCGATTCCTTTGTCAATTTATCATTTTTTTATAAATTTGCCTTTCGGAATCCTTGTCCGTTATGAAATGGTCAGGATAATTGAAAAACTCAAAAGCTGCAAATTATAAAAAAGATGACAAATACAGCAAAAATCAAGGCCCGCCTGTCGGTGATGAACTTCCTGGAGTTCGCCGTATGGGGCGCATACCTGATTTCGATGGGTATGTTTCTGGGCAATCACGGTCTCGGCGCAGACGTATTCTGGTTTTATACCGTACAGGGACTCGTGTCCATCATCATGCCCGCATTGATGGGCATAGTGGCCGACCGCTGGATACCGGCCCAGCGCACATTGGCGTTGTGTCAGCTCCTGGCCGGCGTGATGATGATCGTCACGGGCGCGATAGCCAATTCGCAGCTTGCCGCCAACGGCACTCTCGAGTTCGGCCCGCTGTTCGCAGCCTACACAGTCTCGGTGGCATTCTTCATGCCTACGATTGGACTCAGCAACTCGGTGGCGTTCAATGTGCTGAACCAGAACAAACTCGACACCGTGACGCATTTCCCGATGATTCGCGTGTTCGGAACTGTCGGATTCATTTTTGCCGAACTGTTTGTCAACTTCGTGCCCTGGGGTGGTCAGGCCATCCAGTTCTCGGCAGCGCAGTTCTATACCTCGGGTATATTCAGCATCATTCTTGCGGCCTACTGCCTGACGTTGCCCAACTGTCCCGTCGACAAGAGCGGCGAGAAGAAATCGCTGGCCGATGCACTCGGTCTCAAGGCGTTCAGGCTGTTCAAATACCGCGACATGGCCATATTCTTCATCTTCAGTATGTTGCTGGGCGTATCACTGCAGATTACCAACAGCTATGGCTCGTCGTTCATCAATTTCTTCAGCAATCCGGAGCTGCCGCAGTTTGCCGACGGCTTCATGGACGGCTGGTGGGCCAAGAACCCGACGTTCCTTATCTCCATCTCGCAATGCGCCGAGGCTCTGTGCATCCTGCTGATACCTTTCTTCCTGCGTAAGGTAGGAATCAAGGGCGTGATGCTCATAGCCATGTTCGCATGGGTGTTCCGTTTCGGATTCTTCGGAATCGGCGACACCAACTGTCCGGGATTCATCTGGTTGCTGCTTTCGTGCATGGTCTATGGCGTGGCGTTCGACTTCTTCAACGTTTCGGGCGGAATGTATGTCGACAGCCGCACGTCGCACGACCAGCGTTCGGCAGCCCAGGGACTGTTCATGCTGATGACCAACGGAATCGGAGCCTCGTTGGGTACGTTCTTAGCAGGTAAGTTAGTGGTGAACAAGCTGGTGAACGCCCCCGGCCTGACATTGCAACAGCAGCTTGACGGCTGGCATGAATCGTGGCTTATTTTCGCGGCATACGCCCTGATTGTAGGTGTGCTGTTCTGGATTGTCTTCAAGGAGCGCAAACCCGAAGAAAGACACGAAGCCGAGGATGCAATGAAGGAAAGTAATCCTGATGCCGGCGGAATGATTGAAGTCTGAACGGAAATGATACGTTTTTATTCTCCCGGCATAGAACAGACCGGCACGCTGCTCGAGGATGAGTCCACGCACTGTTGCCGCGTGCTGCGTATGCGCGAAGGCGACGAGATAGAGACCGTCGACGGCGAGGGGCATGTGTACCGTTGCGTCATAACGAATGCGCATCCCAAGCATGCCGGTGTAGAGGTGCTGGAACGGACGGACCAGCCTCAGAACTGGCGGGGACGACTCACATTGGCAGTGGCTCCGACCAAGAACGCCGACCGTATGGAATGGCTTGTGGAAAAGGCTGTGGAGATGGGCGTGAACGAAATCGTGCTGTTGCGTTGCGAGCATTCCGAGCGCCGGAAGATGAACACCGACCGTCTGGAGCGCATAGCCGTATCGGCCATGAAGCAGTCGCTAAAGGCCCGGTTGCCTAAGGTCGCAGGCCCGGTAGATTATAAGGATTTCATTAAGGAACATGCCGATACCCGGGAGTTCAGGTGCTTCGGATACTGCTCGCCCGAAGTGGAGCGGCGCGACTTCGGTCAGTGCTGCACTAAGGATAGCGACGTGGTGGTGATGATAGGCCCGGAAGGGGATTTCAGCCCTGCGGAAGTGGAGACGGCCATCAAAGCCGGATTCCTGCCGGTGACATTCGGCACCAGCCGGTTGCGCACGGAGACTGCCGCGCTTTACGCTACGGCCGCGTTCCATGTAATAAACAATATGTAAGAATACTGAAAAATGAAAATATCGGAATATTTGCAAAGTAGCCCTGCCGGCAATTTCTTTCTGTTGGCCGGCCCGTGTGTAATTGAAGGTGAGGAAATGGCCCTCGACATAGCCGAGAAGCTGGTTGAAATCACCTCCGGATTCAACATCCCGTACGTGTTCAAGGGGAGCTACCGCAAGGCCAACCGCAGCCGCCTGGATTCGTTTCAGGGCATCGGTGACGAAAAGGCGTTGAAGATATTAGCAAAGGTCCGCGACACGTTCGGCATCCCGGTAGTGACGGACATACATTCGGCACCCGAGGCCGCGATGGCGGCTGAATATGTCGATATCCTTCAGATCCCCGCCTTCCTGTGCAGGCAGACGGACCTGCTCATAGCCGCAGCTAAGACTGGTAAGTTCGTAAATATCAAGAAGGGGCAGTTCTTAGCGCCGGAATCCATGAGGTTCGCCGTGTCAAAAGTAATAGAGTCGGGCAACAGTGAGGTAGCCGTTACCGACCGCGGTACGTTCTTCGGCTACGGCGACCTGGTCGTGGATATGCGCGGCATACCTGAAATGAAACGCTCGTGCGGATGTCCTGTTATCATGGACATAACGCATTCCCTTCAGCAGCCCAACCGCGCCGAGGGCGTGACAGGGGGCAAGCCCGAACTGATAGGCACCATAGCCCGCTCGGCTATAGCCGCAGGTTGTGACGGTATCTTCATGGAGACGCATCAGAATCCGGCAGTGGCCAAAAGCGACGGCGCCAACATGCTCCCTCTTGACCAGGTGGAGGACCTGATCGGAAAACTTACGGTTCTTAGAATGGCGGTCAATGAAATCAGCTGATCAGCTTTTCTGACCTGACTGAGACTCTGACTTCGGCTCCGGCTCGCCCCAAACCTTTGGAGGCTGTTGCACGGGGCCGTTGTTGTTTTGTGCCGTCTGTGCATATAGTCCGGCGGGAGGTATGCCCGGATTCATGGGCGTGCTGCTGTTCCGGAAGAAGGGGTAGGGCATGCCGGTCACGAATTCCGGATTCTTGCCCGGACTCAGATAGCCGTCCACAATGGTGTCGCGGCCCGACGGATTCTCGAAGGTATATAGATGGAAACGATGCATCATCACGGCCAGGTGCTCGAACACAGACGCCATGATGCCCTCGTAAGGCAGCCAGGAGGATGTGGCGGTGAAACAGTATATCTGCAACGGTATTCCGGCCGAGGTCTGTGCCAGCGTGGTCACGAAGCATGTGCTGGTCTGCGATATGTCGCTGTTGTTGGCCAGATACATACGGATATACGCGCGGAACATACCTAAATTGGTATCGATTGTTCCGTCCACCAGGCCGTCTGGATTGTTTACGTCATATTCCTTGCCGGCGGCTTTCTGCTTCAGCTTGCCGTCGATCCATTCGCCCATCAGGGGAATGGCATGGAACTCCTTCAGCATTTCGTCGGTGGTCTCCACTACTGAATCGGCGTCGATCATATACGAACGCTGGATGCGGCGTGTGTCCGACAGCTGCATGTTGCGGTAGTTGGTGAATCCATTGGTTATCAACGTGTACGGCGCAACTGTGGTGACAGTCAGGTCCCAGTTGGTGACCTTCACGGCTGTCAGTGACACTTCGGTCACGGTGCCGTTGGCATTGCTGTTAGGCACCACTATCCAGTCGCCCACATGCAGCGAATCGTTCTGGGCCAATTGCACTCCGGCCACCAGCCCGAGGATGGAATCCTTGAATATCAGCATCAGCACCGCGGCGAACGCTCCGATTCCGGCCAGGAGTGATGCCGGCGACTTGTTGACGAGAACAGCACAGCACACTATCAGCGTCATGATCCAGATGATGATCTTGATAACCTGCGCTATTCCGTGCAGCGGCAGACGCTTTTTGTTTTCGTTCTTGTCGATATGTTCCCAGATTCCATCTGTCAGAGTACATAGCGACCTCGCCAGCACTATTGACATATAGACCCATGACAACCGTGTGAGCCATGATGCCAAAGTGACGTGGGTATAGAGGGTGAACTGTATCAGGATCACGAACAGCAGTGGCGGAATCACATTGCACACCTTGATGAAAAAGTGCTTTTCCACCAGAATGTCATACAATGACAGCTTGTTCTTGAAATTGATGTGACGCAGTATGAATACGCATATAGTCTTCACAACCCATCCTGCCGCAAAGGCCACGGCGAAGACAACCAGTGCATATATCACGACAAACGCGTCGTCTGTTTCGGGCAAGTGAAACGTTTTGATCAGCCATGTTGAAAGGCTCATCAGATGTATGGCCACGGCGTATGTGCTTTGCTCCGTGACCGTTTCTGCTATATGTAGAGTCGGCATCTTATCGGATGCCTGGGCTATAATGGATGTCGATGTCATATCCTGCGGGTTTATAGTGGATACTATTAGTTTATAGTCGTGGTAAATACAGAGAGAGCGTACTTACACTCCTTATATATATTATTACAATGCGCGGTCGGGGATGGTTCGATGCTGCGGAGAAGCGTCTGTATGTCATCAGCCACCGGGTCACGGTGGATGTGTGAATATGACCATGAAAATGCATAATCGACAAAAACGAAATCAAAAGAAGGTGAAAATGGGCATGTTACAAAGCGTTAACATTTATTCACAATTCAATAAATATATTTTTGCACACAAATTGGGATCTGTGCAAAATGTTCAAAAATATGCTGTAAAACATAATTTTGAGATAAATTATTATGTTATTGGTACTTGGGTGTAAAATTATTCGAATGGATAATTATATTTTGAAAAAAAAAGATTAAATCGATTGGTTTTTTCGGAGAAATAGTTTTACCTTTGAGAAACAGAGAGATCGAAATCTTAAAAAGTGTTTAAAAGCATGGAGCGTACATTAGTAATCCTGAAGCCCGGATGCATCGAGCGGAATCTGGTAGGAGAAGTTATAAGCCGCATAGAGAAGCGAGGTCTTACGATATGTGGAATTAAGATGATGCAGCTGGACGAAAAGATACTGCGCGAGCATTACGCACATCTGGTAGACAAGCCCTTTTTCCCTGACATCGTTGCTTCGATGACGGCATGTCCGGTAATCGTGATGTGTCTGCAGGGCGTGGAGATCGTATCCGTGTTCCGCGAGATGACAGGCGTGACCAACGGCCGCAAGGCAGCGCCGGGCACCATCCGCGGAGACCTGAGCATGAGCGGATCTCTCAATATAATACACGCATCCGATTCGGTGGAAAACGCCAAGATAGAGATAGCTCGTTTCTTCAAGCCCGAAGAAGTGTTCGACTATCAGCCGGCCACACTTAAATACACATACGGCCCGGAAGAACTCTAAGGACATCCGAATCGGCGAAACCTGAATTATGATACAGATTAAGAAGATATTAAGCGGAACGTTACTTGTAGCTATGGCGTGTATGGGAGCGCAGGCACAGAACGTACGCTCAAAGAACCCGCACTCGCAGATGCACAAGCAGCTGCTGGCCTCGCAGACCAAAAGCTCCGATCAGATAAAGCTGATAGAACGGAACACGTTCATCGACCTGATCGAGGACCTGGAGCCGGAGATCGACATCTATACAGAAGGCTGGAACTCCAAGCGCGTCAATCCGTTTCAGGAGAAGGACGTGCCCAACCAGAAGGTAATCGATGTGACAGGCTACCACATGCCTGTCAAGAACATCCGCATCACGTCCAACTATGGCTATCGCGCCAAGTTCGGCCGTATGCACAAGGGCATCGACATGGGTATCAAGATGCGTGACACCATCTATGCCGCGTTCGACGGCAAGGTGCGTCTCACCAACTACGAGGCCAAGGGATACGGCAACTACGTGATTCTTCGTCACCCCAACGGCCTGGAGACCATTTACGGCCACCTCACCAAAGCGCTGGTGAAACCTGAACAGACCGTAAGGGCCGGACAGCCCATCGCCCTGGGTGGCAACACGGGACGAAGCACGGGTCCGCACCTGCATTTCGAGACGCGTTACATGGGTTATGCCATCAATCCGTCGGCAATCTTCGATTTTGCCAACCGCACCACCCATACCGACACATATACCTTCAGCAAGAAGACGTATACCAAGCCCCGTAACTACGCTCCCAGCCGCAATGCACTGGCCAAGACCGACGGCAACAGCTATCATGCCGCATCCAACACCCAGAGCACATACACGGTGAAGCGCGGGGACACCCTGTCGTCAATAGCCCGTTCCTACGGAATGTCGGCCACGACACTGAGACGACTCAACAAACTGAGCCACGCCGACAAGATTCAGGCCGGTCAGGTGTTGAAACTGAAGTAAGAAGTTGATTTTAGAAGATGTTATAAAGAGCCGATTAAGTTCGTCCCCGATTATCAGGCTCCGTTCAGCATTGAGTGCGAAACGGAGCCTGATATTTTTTTCATGCAGTTTCGTGGTCATGGGTTTGTGTAATTGCAGACAAACGATTAACTTTGTAGTCAATACCCGAATCCGCACCATGTCCGGAGCCATGATTGACAGGGTATATGGATTATAAGATGGACGCAAAACAACTGACGGAAGAATTGGGTCGACGTCTTGAACGGGAACCGCAGGATGTGACGCTGCTGTGCGAGCAGCTTGCCGGAGTGATCGGCGAGGTGCTGGCCGAAGGCGACAGCGTGGCCGTGCCCTCGTTCGGATCGTTCGAACCCAAGAAACGGATGGAACGCATCACGATGCATCCCTCCACAGGCCGACGCATATTGATACCACCGAAATTGTCGGTTACATTCCGACCCTCCACAATGCTAAAACTCAAGGTACGTCAATCATGAGCGAGAATAGCGAGAATATAGAAGAGCGCAAGCGCGATAGCGAGAAAGTGACGTTGGCGGGGCTGACGGCACGGCTATCGGTGCGCACCGGCGATACCAAACGGCAGACCGAGGATTTTCTGCGCGAACTGTTTGCCCTGATTTCCGATGAGCTTGAGAAAGGGGAGAGTGTCAAGGTGCCCGGACTGGGAGTGTTCAAGAGCATCGAGGTCGAGGCCCGCAAGAGCGTCAACGTCAATACGGGCGAGGAGACGCTGATACCGGGTCATCGTAAGATAGTGTACATGGCGTCCAAGGAGCTCTCGGCCACTGTAAACGAACCGTTCAGCATGTTCCAGACCATCGAGCTTAGTGACGAGGCCGTCACCGAGCTGGAGGGAGCAGAAGCCGTAGAACCGGAACCTGAGGCAGTATGCGACGTGCCGTTCGCAAGCACCGTCTATGAGTTGGGGGAGCCGGAAGTGATAGCAGAGCCTGAACTTGAGCGAGAATCTGAGCAGGAATCCGAATCCGAATCAATACCGGAACCAGACTCTGAATTAATACCGGAACAGCCGCAACCCTTTGAGTCCGCTTCAGAAGAAACCTCAGATCTGTACGAGACTACCGGGCAGCCAGTATCAGCGGATTCCGATGACGACCTTAAGAACTTTAAGGAGCCTAAGGACCCTAAGGATCCTAAGGACCTTAATGTCCTTAACGGCCCTGAGGCCTCTGATATCTCCGAAGACTCCGAAGACTCCGAAGTTCCTGCCATTCCAAAGAAACGTTTCTGGCCAGGCTTCCTGATCGGATTCGCGGCCGCCTGTCTGATTGCGTTCGTTGCGGTGTGGGCGCTGTTCGAGTATGGTGTGCTTACTACCGAACGCCTCGCCGGGGCCGAAACAAAGGCCGAATCCGAGGCCGTAGCGGCGACTCCCGCACTGACGGAAGTCCAGACAGTAGAGCCTGATAAAGCCATAGACGAAGCCGAGCTGGTTGTCAAGGAACCGGATGTACAGCAACCGGAAGTACAGAAACAGGCAACTAAGGCCGAAGCGGAACCGTCCGTTCCTACGCAGCCATCGGACAGGAAGGTGTATGACACCATCACAAAGACACGGTACCTCACCACCATGGCCAAGGACCATTACGGAAATTATCACCTGTGGCCATATATTTACAAGGAAAATGAAAAAATCCTCGGTCACCCGGACCGCATAAGGCCGGGGACCAAGGTAGTGGTGCCTCCTCTGTCCAAGTATGGCGTCAATCCCGACAACAAGGCTGACATAGACAAGGCCAAGAAGTTAGGCAACGAGATATACGCCCGCTATAATTAAACGCAATCCACCACATAGGCCCGCTATGCGACGGATTGCGACGTGACGGGGTGCGGGAGTGGCCGTTATTTCTTGTCGGAACCGAATTTATCCTTCATGAAATCGCCCACTTTGTCCTTGACATCGTCAAGCATGTCCTTGCCTTTCCGGACGTATTTCTGACCCTCGGGACCGTTGAGCCATTCCTTGCCTTTCTCCAGGGCTTCCTTGCCCTTGTCGATAGCACCCTGCACCTGAGGGCTGTTCACGAAGTCCTGTACGGATGCCTTGGCTTCTGCGGCACTCTTTTTCAATTCGTCGGTATTCATATCGATAATGTTTGATGCACGCAGGCATAAGCCTTGATGTGCGGTTAATATTCTAAGTATTAACAACCGACAGGCCCTTGAAGTTGGTTAATGCTTTTTAATAAACAAATTAAGATAACAGTAGCATAAATGCTTACAAGTTATAATTCACAGTTGCTCGACACGGCGGTGTCCGAGTTGTCGAAACTGCCGGGCATCGGCGAAAAGACGGCATTGCGGTTGGCATTGCATCTGTTGCGGCGTGATCCTGAGGTTGCCGAGGCTCTGGGTACGGCCATAATCGAGATGCGGCGGCACATCCGCTATTGCCCTGAATGTCACAACATCAGCGACAGCGGCGAATGCCAGATATGCAACGACCGCCGGCGCGACCGCAGCACCGTGATGGTGGTGGAAAACGTGAAGGATGTGATAACCATCGAAGCCACACACGAGCACCGCGGCCTGTATCATGTGCTGGGTGGCCTCATATCTCCGATAGAGGGCATTTCACCCGGCGACATAGAGATAGCAAGCCTTGTGGAGCGTGTCGCCAAAGGAGAGATAAAGGAAGTGATACTCGCATTGAGCCCGACTATGGAGGGTGACACCACCAATTTCTACATCTACCGCAAGCTCGCGGACTATCCGGTGGAAGTAACCATGCTGGCGCGCGGTCTCAGCATTGGCAACGAGCTGGAATATACCGACGAACTGACGTTGGGCCGTTCCATATTGAACCGAATGCCGTTTAAAGACACGTTCCATGGCTGATTCCGAATTGCTGAGAAACGGTGCGTTGAGTCTGCGCCCTGTCGAGCCGGAGGATGCTTTAGCCATGTGGGAGATGGAGAGCGATCCGACGCAGTGGATCCAGAACGGCATGATGGCTCCTTATTCGCTGCGGAATCTCAAGGAATACGCATTGCAATACCGGGCCGATCCCTTTGCCGAAGGGCAGTTGCGTCTCATGCTGACAAGCGAGGAATCGACTGAACCAATTGGCATAGTCGATCTGTACGATATCTCCGCTTCCAACCGTACGGCGTGGGTAGGAATATATATCCGTCCGGCGTACCGCAGGAATGGAATGGGTGAGAAGGCACTGCTGATGCTTGAGGATTATTGCCGAAGATTGCTCAATCTGCGTAGCCTGGCCGCAAAAACAGCTTCCGAGAATGTCGCCAGTCAGCGGCTTTTCGCTAAAGCCGGTTACGCAGAGTGCGGTCGCCTCCGCGACTGGCTCGTCTCCGCCGACCGCTCACAGGACATCCTCATTTTTCAGAAACACCTTATCACTCATCACTATAACTTAAAAAACTCATGCTTGAATATATAATCGGGAAACCCGCCGAAGTCTCGCCTGCATACGCCGTAATCGACAATAACGGCTTAGGCTACGGTATAAACATCACATTGATAGACTATCCGCACATCGCCGCGGCCAAGGATAATGTGAAACTGTACGTCTTTGAGTCGATCCGCGAGGATGCCCATGTGCTGTACGGATTTCTCAGTAAGGAGAGCCGCGAGCTGTTCATATTGCTTACCAGCGTGAGCGGTGTGGGACCAAATACGGCCCGGCTCATTCTGTCTGCCATGACCTCCCAGCAGCTTCAGGCGGCAATAGCGTCGGGAAGCGAGGCACAGCTCAAGGCGGTGAAAGGGATAGGCGGAAAGACCGCGCAGCGCATTATAGTGGACCTGAAGGATAAAATAAAGGGGGTATCCGAGTCGTTAATTATGAGTACGCCTGCGGGAGAAACATACCAGGATGCGCTGGACGCCCTTGTGGCATTGGGATATACTCAGCAGCAGAGTCAGAAGGTGCTGAAGAAGGTATTCGGAGACAATCCGGGAGCATCCACCGAAGAAGCTATAAGGCAGGCGTTTAAGATGCTTTGAAGTTTGTAAGCGGTAGATCGGGCAGAATTATGGCTGTAATGGCGGTACTGATAGCGGTACTGCCCTTTGGCATTATAGCGCTGCCGCAGTATTACAAATCCGAGCTTAAGGAGCCACCCTCGACGCCTCCGGCGGAGACTGTGCTTCCTCCCGTCGGTCCCGGCGAATCGCCGGCCGATACCCTGCAGCTTCCGGGCCGGGTGCATCCCACCGTGCCTCGTGGATACGACGATTACAACAATCCCGAATACCCAGCCGACCTCCGCGACCCATCCAATATCAAGACCGAAGTAGAATACGATCCGGAATTAGGACTGTACGTGTTCAAGACCATGGTAGGCGACCACGTGATCACCACGCCCTACATGATGACGCCCGACCAGTACGAGAACATGATGATGCGGCGCGACATGTATTCCTACTTCAACTCGCGCAACACCGAAACATTCGAGAAGAAGGACAAGGAACCCTTCAACATCTTCGACATGAACTTCAGCCTCGGCCCGCTGGAGAAGGTGTTCGGACCCGGCGGCGTGCGTCTGCAGACCCAGGGATCCATCCAGCTGTCATTGGGCGTCAAGAGCAACAAGACCGACAACCCCGCGCTGACCAAGCGAAACCGCCGCAAGACATACTTCGACTTCGACTCCAAGATTCAGGCCACCATCAACGCCTCGGTGGGCGACAAGCTGAAGTTCAACATGACCTACAACACCGACGCTACGTTCGATTTCGATTCCAAGAATCTGAAACTGGCATACGAGGGTAAGGAGGACGAGATAGTCAAGAACTTCGAGGTCGGAAACATCAGCATGACCACGGGGTCGAGCCTGATCCGTGGCGGTACGTCGCTGTTCGGTGTGAAGGGAAAGTTCCAGTTCGGCAAGCTGACCCTGACCGGACTTGTGTCGCAGCAGAATTCAGAATCCAAGACCGTCAGCACGCAGGGCGGCGTGCAGAGCACCAAGTTCGAGGTGAAGTGCGACAACTACGACGCCAACCGTCACTTCTTCCTGGCGCAATATTTCTATGACAACTACGACCGGTTCGCAGCCCGTCTGCCGCATGTGGCGTCGGGTGTCAAGATTACGCGCATCGAGGTGTGGATCACAAACAAGAACTCCAACTATCAGCAGAGCCGTAATTTCGTCGGGTTCATGGACTTGGGCGAGAACCACCGTCTTGCCAGCGACTACTGGACGCCCGACCTGTCGTTCGACAACCCCAGCAACCAGTCAAACAACCTGCTGCAGATCATCAAGAGCGAATATCCCGGCGCACGCAACATAAACCAGGTGACGCAGGCCCTCGCGCCCCTTGAGGCCTACGGCATTACGGGCGGACGCGACTTCGAGAAGGTGGAGTCCGCGCGTCTGCTCAATTCAAGCGAATACACCCTTAACGACGACCTCGGCTATATCTCGCTGAAGTCGCCACTCAACACCGACGAGGTCCTGGCTGTGGCATACGAATACACATACAACGGTCGCGTATATCAGGTGGGCGAGTTCTCGAGCGACGTCACCACCACCACCGAGTCGCTTTACCTGAAGATGCTGCGCAGCACCACCGTATCGCCCAAGCTCCCGATGTGGAAGCTGATGATGAAGAACATCTATTCGCTTGGAGCCTATCAGATGCAGAGCCAGAACTTCAAGATGCAGGTGAAGTATCTGAGCGACACTACGGGAACCATGATCAATTTCCTGCCGGTGCCACCCATCAGCAACCAGCCGCTGCTTCAGGTCATGAACCTGGACCGCATCGACTCAAACCAGGAATCGAACCCTGACGGATTCTTCGATTACATAGAGGGTTACACCGTGCAGTCATCCAACGGCAAGATTATATTCCCCGTGGCCGAGCCTTTCGGACGTCATCTCGCCTCCAAGATCGGCAACGAGGCAATAGCCAAGGATTATTGCTACTACGAGCTGTACGACTCCACGCTGATAGTGGCCCGTCAGTTCGCCGACAAGAACAAGTTCTCGCTGGTAGGCGAATACCAGTCGTCGGGTGGCGCCACAATACGCCTCAACGCCATGAACGTGCCACGAGGTTCAGTAGTGGTAATGGCGGGCGGCGTGGTGCTGACCGAGAATTCCGACTATACCGTGGACTATTCCATGGGTATCGTCACCATCACCAATCAGAGCATCATCGACTCCGGCACCAACGTCAGCGTAACGCTTGAGAACCAGTCGCTGTTCTCCATGCAGCGCAAGACGTTAGTGGGACTGGACGCCCAATATCGTTTCAACAAGGACCTGACCATCGGCGCCACACTGATGCATTTCTCCGAAAAGGCGCTGACCAAGAAGGTGAACATGGGCGAGGAGATAATCAACAACACCATGTGGGGCGTGAACCTATCGTACAACAAGCAGTTCATGTGGCTCACCAATCTGTTGAACAAGATTCCGACCATCAAATCGACGGCACCGTCGCAGTTCAGCGTCAATGCCGAGTTCGCCCAGCTGATTCCGCACAAGCAGAAAAGCGGATCGAGCAAAGGTTCAAGCTATATCGACGACTTCGAGGCGTCGCAGACGGCCATCGACCTGCGCAGCCCCTATTCCTGGTTCATGGCCTCCACTCCATACGACCCGGGAGCCGACGCCCTGTTCCCCGAGGCAGGCCTGTCCAACAATGTGGATTACGGCAAGAACCGCGCCCTGCTGTCGTGGTATTACATCGACCGCACATGGACGCAGCGCAACTCCAGCACCATTCCCGGTTATCTGAAGAACGACCCCGAGCAGATGGCCAATCCCTACGTGCGCGAGATCACCATGACCGAGCTGTTCCCCAACCGCGAGCTGCAGTATGGCGAGGCAAACTGGATACAGACCCTCAATCTCTCGTTCTATCCCCGCGAGCGCGGCCCCTATAACCTTGACGCCGAGAATATCGACGACCAGGGCAACCTTCTCAACCCCGAGAAGCGCTGGGGCGGCATAATGCGCAAGATGGACAACTCCAACTTCGATTCCAACAACGTGGAGTACATCCAGTTCTGGCTGATGGATCCGTTCCTTGACCCCGACAATCCCAACACCGACGGCGGCGACCTGTATTTCAACCTGGGCGAGATCAGCGAGGACATACTGAAGGATGGACTCAAGAGCTACGAGAACGGACTTCCCGTTGACGGCGATAACCAGTGGATGACGGAAACCAACTGGGGTCGCGTGTCGCGTCAGAATTCGCTGACATACGCGTTCGAGAACGCTCCCGACGCGCGTCTGCTGCAGGACGTGGGTCTTGACGGACTTCCCAACGAGGATGAGTTCACGTTCAACTCGTACAAGAACTATCTCGACAAGCTGCGCGCGCGTCTCAGCCCATCCCGTATAGCCGAGATGCAGGACGACCCCTTCTCGGCATTCAACGACCCCGCCGGCGATAACTACCATTTCTACCGTTCCAACTGGTATGACGAGCACCGCAGCCGTCTGCTGGACCGTTACAAGCATTACAACGGAGTGGAGGGTAACTCCCTCAGCCCCGAGCAGTCAGACAATCCGCAGTATCAGTCGGCCCGCGCCGTCCCCGACGTTGAGGACATAAACCAGGACAACACACTGAACGAGTACGAGCGTTACTTCCAGTACAAGGTGTCGCTGCGTCCGCAGGACCTTGAGGTGGGTCGCAACTTCATCACCGACAAGATAGAACAGGAAGTGCCCACCGTGGCCGGTAAGAAGCGCTCGGTATGGTACCAGTTCAAGATACCCTTGACGCAGCCCGACAAGGTGGTGGGCGGCATCAACGATTTCTCCACCATCCGGTTCATCCGTATGTTCATGACCGGTTTCCGCGAGGTGACGCACCTGCGTTTCGCCACTCTGGAGCTGGTGCGCGGCGAATGGCGCGACTATAAGTTCAACCTCAACTCGCGCAACGATTCTCCGGCCGAGGGCGAGCTGTCGCAGACCGTGGTGAACATCGAGGAGAACTCAAGCCGCGAGCCGGTGAACTACATACTGCCTCCCGGCGTGGACCGCGCCCAGGATGCCGGTTCCACCCAGGCCACGCTGCTGAACGAGCAGTCGCTGCAGCTTAAGGTGCAGGGCCTGCAGCCCGGCGACGCGCGCGGCGTGTACAAGAACACACAGATGGACCTGCGAATCTACAAGCGCCTGCAGATGTGGACGCACGCCGAGGCGCTTGTTGGCGACCATACCGACCTTAAGAACGGCGACCTCTCCGTGTTCCTCCGCATCGGTTCCGACGTCAAGAACAACTACTACGAATACGAGGTGCCTCTGGAGCTGACACCCTTCGGACAGTACAGCCTCTACAGCTCGCGTGACCGTGCCATCGTATGGCCGCAGTCCAACTACCTGGATATCGCCCTCGACAATTTCCCCGCCGTCAAGGTGCACCGCAACCGCGACAAGAGCGCCGGCTCGGCAGGGGTGGGGTATAATGTACTGTACAGCGAACAGGATCCGGAGAACGCCCATAACACAATCTCCGTGCTCGGTAACCCGAGCCTGAGCGACGTGCGCGTCATGCTGATAGGTATCCGCAACCGTTCCAACTCGGTCAAGGACGGTATAATATGGGTCAACGAAATGCGTGTCACCGACTTCAACGAGAACGGAGGCTGGGCCGTCAACGCCAACGCCGCGCTGTCCATATCCGACATAGCCAACGTCAACTTCACATGGCATCGCGAGACCGACGGTTTCGGTGCCGTGGATCAGGGACTCGCGTCGCGCCGCCTCGACACCTACAACCAATACAACGTGTCGGTGCAGGCCGATGCCGGCAAGGTACTGCCTGAAAAGGCCAAGCTGTCGGCGCCCATCTATTACAGCAAGTCGGAGGAAACCACCACTCCGCGCTATAACCCGCTGGATCAGGATATTCTGCTGAAGGATGCCCTGGCCGCCGCCGCGACCAAGCACGAGAAGGATTCCATAAAGTCATACGCCGTGACGCGCAAGAGCGTGGAGAGTTTCTCCATCTCCAACTTCCGATTCAACGTGCAGAGCAAGAAGCCGATGCCCTGGGATCCCGCCAACTTCCAGCTGAACTTCTCGTTCAACAAGCAGCGCAACGTGGATCCGACTACGGAATATGAGAACACCCGCGACTATCGCGGATCGTTCCAGTACAGCTACACGCCGTATTTCAAGCCCCTGAAGCCGTTCTCGTGGATCAAGAGCAAGAAACGCGCCGCAAAGTTTCTGAAGGACTGGGAGATAAACTGGCTGTTCCAAAGCCTGACGTTCTATACGTCGATGCACCGCTACTACTACGAGCAGCAGACGCGCAGCGAGGTGGACGTAGACTTCCAGCTGCCCGTGCAGGTCAGCAAGAACTTCACCTGGGACCGTCAGCTATCCATCAACTGGAACCTGATCAAGTCGCTGCAGCTCAGCTTCGCCTCCAACACCACGGCACGAATCGAGGAGACTATAGGCGCGGTGAACAAGAAACTGTTCCCCGACAAGTACAAGCAATGGAAGGACACCGTGCTGTCGTCGCTCAAGGGACTCGGTACGCCCTGGAACTATAACCAGACGTTCACGGCCACATACCGCGCGCCGTTCAACAAGATACCGTTCCTCGACTATCTGTCGGGCAACGTGTCGTACAATTCCACCTACCGATGGGACAAAGGCGCCACTGTCGATGACGTATACCTTGGCAACTCCATCCAGAACCAGAGCAACTGGAACGCCGATGCCAAGTTCAATTTCGAGACACTGTACAACAAGTCGAAGTACCTGCAGCGCATCAATAAGCGTTTCTCCGCCTCCAGCTCCGCCCGCAACCGCAACAATGACCGCAACAACGGCAAGAACGACAAGGGCAAAGGAGCGTTGAAAAACAGCAAGGACAAGGATGACAAGGACAGCAAGGTCAAGAAAGTGGAGCGTGCCATACAGCTTGCGGACACCGCCATTACGGTGAAGCACAACCTCAACACCAAGAAGCTGAGGCTCACGGCCGAGGTAGACGGCAAGCGCCGCAAGCTCAACTATAAGGTGAAGGACGCCAACACCATCCAGATCACCGATACCGGTCACCAGCAGGTTAAGCTGCTGATTTCGCAGCTGCCCAACGCCGACAAACCGAGCATCGGCCAGGAGATAGCCGATCATTCGTTGCGTTTCTTGATGATGGTGCGCTCGGCATCGTTCCGCTGGCGCAGCGGCCATTCGCTGAATCTGCCGCTGTTCGCACCCAACGTCGGCGATATATTCGGCCAGAACAACAGCCACGGACCCATGACGCCCGGTCTGGACTTCGCATTCGGTTTCTATGACAAGGGTTATGTGGACAAGGCCCTGGAACGCGGCTGGCTCATCACGGACAGCGAACAGATTTCGCCCGCGTTGTGGAACAAGAGCAACGAGTTCAACTTCGAACTGAACCTTGAACCGATACGCGGACTGAAGATATTGCTGACATCCAACCTGACCGAAAGCCGGACGGAGCAGATGCAGTTCATGTATGCCGGCAATCCCACCACATTCTCCGGCCAGTATGTGCGCACGCACTGCGCCATCGCCACGGCCATGCGCACCAGCAAGGCGTCCAACGGCTATGCGTCCAAGGAATTCAGCAACTTCCTGGCGTATATTCCGCAGGTGGCCGCAAGGGTAGAGGCCCAGTATGCCGGTACGAACTATCCTACCACCGGCTTCCTGGCCGACACCCCATACGCCGGTGCCGAATACGACGGCAAGAACGGCGGTGTCAGCGCCACAAGCCCTGATGTGCTTATCCCGGCATTTTTAGCCGCATACACCGGCACCAAGCCCGGCAAACAGACCCTTAACCTGTTCCCCGGCCTGTCGTCGATGCTGCCCAACTGGCGCATCACTTACGACGGCCTAATCAACATCGGCAACCTGCGCCGCTGGTTCAAGTCGATTACACTGAACCACGCATATCAGTGCACCTATTCCATAGGGTCGTATTCCAGCTACATGAACTGGGTGGGCAACGGCATGGGCGACAACGGTTTCGTGATGAACGAACAGACGCAGACGCCACAGCCTTCGTCGCCGTTCAACATCCCGTCCGTGGCCATTACCGAAAAGTTCGCCCCGCTGATCGGTCTGAAGGTGACGATGAAAAACGAACTGACGCTCAACGCCGAATACCGAGACGCGCGTACGCTGAACCTTAACACTTCGGCGGGTCAGATTGTGGAGACGTCCAGCAAGCAGTTGCAGGTGGGTGCCGGATATAAGATTGCCAACTTTAACAAGATATTGAAGATAGGCAGCAAGCAGGGAATGGTGAGCAACGACCTGACGCTGAACCTGGATTTCTCGTGGAGCCATAACCAGTCGCTGATACGTCGCATCGAGACCGCATACACGCAGGCCACTCAGGGCACCGAGACATTCTCGGTCAATTTCATGGCCAGCTATCAGTTGTCGAAGCGCATCACGCTTTCCATGTTCTTCGACCATCAGACCAACACGCCGTTAGTGTCCAACAACGCATATCCCACCAGCAATTCCAACTACGGAATTGCGGTGAACGTGTCGCTGGCAAGGTAGTGTAGTGGGAGAATTGGGAGAATTCTGTAAAAAATTTTCAGAGTAGTGTCACAAATCGGGAAGCCGTAGCGTCTTATAATTGTAATTAATACTGATTCCACAAGATGAATAAGAAAATTGTAGCGGTAACGGCTTTTTCCCTGATTTCATACCTAAACACTATAATAGCGGTTGCGGCGACCGCAGAGGTTCCCGACAGCACCGAATCCGCCGTGCCGACGGTCGAAACAGACACCGTCGGTGCGGCCGGATACACGGATCTTGAGGATTTCGTGATAGTGCAGCAGAAGAAATTAGTGGAAAGCGACGGCGCGAAACTTACATACAACGTGACCGAGGACCCGGAGTCGGGCAGCTCCAATATACTGGAGATCCTGCGCAAAGTGCCGGGTGTTACGGTTGATGCCGAGGACAACGTAAAGGTAAACGGGCAGTCCAGCTTCAAGATCCTTATGAACAACCGCGAGGACCCGATGCTGAAAGGCGACCTTAAGACCGTGCTTAAATCCATACCGGCGTCCTCGATCAAAAAGATAGAGGTTATTTCCGAGCCGGGAGCCAAGTACGAGGCCGAAGGCGTGGGAGGAATCCTGAATATCGTCACGGACAGGAAGCAGAATCTGAGCGGTTTCATGACGCAATTGTCGGGCTGGGTGAACTCCTGGCAGGCCGGAGGATACATCAACTCGAGGTTCAAGGCCAACAAGGTCATGCTGGACGCTACTGTGAGTTATAACAACGGAAACATCTGGCCACGATGGAATTCGAGAGACCGTGAGCAGGAGGATCTGACCGGAGGCCCCAACCATCTGATGCGGTCACATTCAAGATACAAGAGCGGTTGGGATTATACCGGGGCCAACTTCAATATGTCATGGGAACCAGATACGCTCAATCTGTTTACCTTGTCCGGATATTACAGCTTCAACAGCTGGGGGAACGACAGCCGGGAGAACCGCACCATGTACGGTAATGACATGTCGGTGCTTTGGAATCTGAACCGCAACGGCAAGAACAGCGGACATTACAACGGGTTCGGTTTCTCGGCGTCGTATCAGCATAATTTCGGACGTGAGGATCACACGCTTGTGGTTTCGTATGAATACGACTTAGGTCACAACAATTATCTGACCGATTACGTGACCGAAGCCATCGAGGGTGATGTGACGGAATCTCCATGGTCGCGTAGCAAGGAACTGACCGGTTATAATACGCATGTGTTTCAGATAGATTATTCCAACAAACTGAACAAACATAATCTGATCGAAGTGGGCGCCAAGATGAATCTGAATCCCACTGATGCCGATACCAGGCCTTATTTCGGCACGAGTCCCGAGGATGCCGCCATGAACGAGTCGATGCGCGTGAAGCTAAGTCAGTTCAAGGATATATACGCCGCATACGTTTCCTGGTCCGGCACGTTCGACAAATGGAATCTCAAGACCGGATTGCGTTACGAGCATACACGCATGGGCCTGAAGTACAAGATAGGGGAGTATCCCGATTTCACCACACGTCTTAACGACGTGGTGCCGAACGCCGCCGTAAGCTATAACATCACGCAGGGATCGAGTCTGCGCGCCGCTTACCAGATGCGTATCTCGCGTCCAAGTCTGTGGAGACTGAATCCGTATGTAAACGTATTGACTCCCGGTCAGATTTCGTATGGTAATCCCGACCTTAAGAGCGAGAAGGGACACAACGTGTCGCTGGCGTATTCCAATTACGACGGCAGTAAAATCACCGGCGGCGCGAAGATTAACTACCGCTACGTGGCCAATGTGGTGAACGACATAATTTTCATGAAGGATAACGTCATGAACACCACTTACGCCAACATCGGAAAATCCCATGCCGTCAGTCTCGATCTCAACGGAGACTGGAACATAACACCGGACCTTCGCTGGTCGATATATGCCTCCACATCCTATATCTATATGATGGCTAATTCCGATATGCTTAAGGCAAAAAGATGCGGGTGGCAGTTTTACGGAAATACAAATATCAATTATAAGTTGCCGTGCAAGGTGCGTCTCAGCGCATACGGCGGATTCTATACGCCGTGGCTTGACCTGCAGAGCAGAGGCAGTCAGAACGGATATTATTACGGAATCGGTGCCAGTCGTGCCTTCCTGAAAGACGATGCCCTGAATATCAGTGTGAATGCCGGAAACTTCCTCCCGACACACCGCACCAACGGTTATACCCAGTCGGACGAAACTGTACGGTTCACCAGTCACAACCGTTACAGCCAGTGGAACGTGGGACTTAACATTTCGTACAAGTTCGGCGGTCTGAAGGCAAGCGTGAAGAAGACGGCTGCCAATATAGAGAAGGAAGATAGCGGCAGTGGCCAGGGAGGCAGTCAGGGTGCTGGCAAATAACCTCATCACTCATCACTCGTCACTATACCGATGACCGAGAAGGAATTTCGACAACGGGTACTGCCGCTTCAGCGATTGATGTATGGTTTGGCGCTGAAGATGGGTATGCCGCCCGACGATGCCGCCGATGTGGTGCAGGAAACACAGATAAAACTGTGGCGGCATCGTGTCGATATTCCGGACGATGAAGGAGCGTTAAGGATGTATTCCCTTTCAACCCTGCGCCGGGAGTGCATCACGATGATGCGGCGACGGAAACAGGCTGTAACGCTCGATGAAGTGGCCGAATTCAAGGCTCCGGAAGAAAGGGCGTCGACCGAATACCGCGACACCCGGCACAGGATAGAGGTGCTGATAGACTCGCTTCCGCCCGGACAAAGCAAAGTTGTAAGGCTAAGCAGCTTCGGTGGCCTTGACAACGCGGAGATTGCCGAAGCAACCGGAATGACCGAAGCGAATGTGAGGCAGCTGTTGTCGCGCGGACGACGAAAGCTCCGGGAACTGATGGATAATAATAATCTTTCCTCATGACTATGAACGAATACAACGACATACGCGAAATACTGAACCGGTGGTACGACGGGAATACGACTCCCGCCGAGCAGCAGCGGCTTGCGGATTTCTTCGCCACGGACAGGGAGCTGCCCTCAGACCTGGAGATGGAGCGCGAGATGTTCCGTGCCATGGCTGAGGCGTGGGAGGAGTGTGACGAAATGCCGCATGATGTATCCGAGCGCATAAACGCAGCCATTGAGGCGGAAATGGCCGAAGAAAGGGTAGAGCGACGCAAGGGCTTCGGATGGCGCCGGCGCGCTATGACTGCCTGTGCCGCCGCAGCATGTATGGCTGTGGTATTGACGATACCTTTCCTGAAGTCAAGCGATAAGGCTATGGTCGGAGATAAGCCCGGAATGGCTTTAAGCGAAACGCCGGATGCCGGACCGGTATCGACCGACACGATGCTTTTTATGACGCCGGAACAGCCTCGGGCGGTCGCTCCTGCGGTTGAAAAGGAATCGCGGAAGTTGGCATCGACTCAAAAGAAAACCTCGCGCCATGCCGTGAAGCGTAAGCCGGTAGAGACAGACAGCGACGACGATCTGTATCTTTCGGAGGAGGAGGAAGAACGCCTTGTGGCAGCAAATTACCATGTCGTAACCGACGAACGCGAGGCCAATGCCATACTCGGCGCCGTGTTCGTCCGACTGAAAAGCGGAATTACCGAGGAAAGCTACAAGATAAGCGACGTCAAAGCCCGCTACGAAATGGAAATGAATGACATTTATGATCTATAACCTATAACCTTTAAAACCATATAATTACCTATTATGAATATTAATAAATCACTCAAATATGCCAGAATCGTCACGCTTGTGGTGATGGCGTTGGCGTTACTGCCCTGTCAGGGACTGGCCCAAGATATATTTGCCGAACTCACGGGAATGGAAGGGGTGGAAAGCACATACGTGTCCGGACGGTTCGCGCACAACAAGCGTTATTGGATCTCCTCGGATGGTACGCACCGAATGAGTCTGGACCAGGGCTTCTCGTCGTTGTATTCCTATCAATGTTATTCCGAACGTAGCGTGGCGATGGCTAAGAAAATCCTTAAGAAATATCTTAAGGACAACCCGAATGTCGAAGTAATGATGAGGACTACGCAGGATGTGCAGGAATATTCGGTGTACGAGAAATTAATAGATAACGGCGATAAGGTGACGCAGATGATAATCTGGAACTCCGCCGGTCCAAGCGCCGTAGAAGTGTCGGTGATAAACTGGAAGAAGGGTCTCGACAGATCCAAATCGAAGTACGAGGATGATGACAGAAAGGACTGATAAGAGCGAATAACCATGAAAAGAACCATTATATCGATAATAGCCGTCGCCTTGTGTGCGTCCATCGCGGGAGCAAAAGAGCCTGCCGGCACACTTACGCGTTTCCGTGGCGAAGAATTTACCAAGGTGATGAATTATACCTCGTCGGATATCGAATATATCCCGGGTTCACCCCGTGTGGAGATCATAGGGTGTAAGGAAGCCCGCGAAAGCATCATGCTTATGTCCCAAGGCGAGACGCTGATGATTCATGCCAGCGAGAACAGTTATGAAAAGGAGCCGGCAAAAATCAAGGTGTACGGCCACAAAGTGGAGAGTATCATGCTGTTTGGATCGGGCGATGGCAAGGTTGACGTGCTGTCCGGTTCAAACAGCACCTTGGCGTTGTACGGTTCAGGCGATATGACGGCCGGTAATGTCAGGGGAAATGTGGTGACGTTATTAGTTTTCGGTTCGGGCGACATGATTGTCGGCACGGCGGAAGCGTCGTCAGCTACCAAGGTGAATGTCGGTGGTTCGGGCGACATCCTGGTGCGTAAGATGAACTCCAGGTCGGTCAAAGCCAATGTGATGGGTTCGGGCGATCTGAACATCAATCTCGTCAATACAACGACATTGCGGGCCGTGGTGATGGGTTCCGGCGACATAACCTTAGCGGGCTCGTGCACCAACGCCAGCCTGATGTGCCAGGGCTCGGGCACCATCAATGCCCGCGGCCTGAAAGCCACCAAGGTCTCGAAGATAATACAGGGTTCCGGCGACATCCACAACTGACCGCCGACCCGTAACGGCTATTAATAAGAATGAAGGGTGTACCGGCTGCCGGTACACCCTTCATTCTTTGACTTTAAGGACTTTAAAGGCCCTAATTTTTAGGCTACTTGTTCACGAACACCAGCTGGTCGTCGCGGACGTCGATGGTGATGGGGTGCTCGCGGTCTACCTTCTGCGCCAGGATGTCTTTCGACAGCTGGTTCAGCACCAGGCGCTGGATAGTCCTCTTGACGGGACGCGCGCCGAACTCCGGATCGTAGCCGTCCTCGGCCAGCAGGTCGAGGGCCGCGGGTGTCACCTCCAAGGTTATGCCGTTGGTCTGCAGCATCTTCTTCACGCTGCGCACCTGCAGTTCCACAATCTCCAGGATTTCCTTCTTGCTCAGCGGCGTGAACATCACCGTCTCGTCGATACGGTTCAGGAACTCAGGACGGATTATCTGTTTCAGACGGTCCATCACATCCTGCTTGGTGTGGGCTATAATGTTCTGCTTCTCATCCTCCTTCTTGTCGTTGAAGCCCTCGAAATTCTGACGGATTATGTCGGAACCCATGTTGGACGTCATGATGATGATGGTGTTCTTGAAGTTGATGAAGCGTCCCTTGTTGTCGGTCAGACGGCCGTCGTCCAATACCTGCAACAGAATGTTGAACACGTCGGGATTGGCTTTCTCGATCTCGTCGAACAGCACCACGGAGTAAGGTTTGCGGCGCACGGCTTCGGTAAGCTGGCCTCCCTCCTCATAACCTACGTATCCCGGAGGCGCTCCGACCAGTCGGCTCACGGAGTGCTTCTCCATATACTCCGACATATCGATACGGGTCATCATGTCCTCGTCGTCGAACAGATATTCTGCCAAAGCCTTAGCCAGCTCTGTTTTACCTACACCGGTGGTACCGAGGAATATGAACGAACCGATGGGGCGTCTGGGGTCGTTCAGACCGGCACGGCTGCGGCGCACGGCGTCCGACACGGCGCGTATGGCGTCTTCCTGGCCTACGACACGTTTGTGCAGTTCCTCCTCCAGGTGCAGCAGCTTCTCCTTCTCGCTCTGGGCCATCTTCTTGACGGGAATGCCGGTCCAGCGGCTCACTACCTCGGCGATGTCCTCGGCGTCCACTTCCTCCTTGATCATGGCGCCTTCGCCCTGCAGCTCCTTCAGTCGCGCCTGGATGGCCGCATTCTCGTCCTGCTTCTGCTTGATGCGGCTGTAACGTATCTCGGCCACCTTGGCATAATCGCCCTCGCGCTCCGCCTTCTCGGCCTCGTAGTTCAGCTGCTCGATGTCTATCTTGTTCTGCTGGATCTTGTTGATTTCGTTCTTCTCGGCCTGCCACTTGGCGCGCAGAGACTTCTCGGTGTCGCGCAGGTTGGCCAAGTCTTCGTCTATCTCCTTCAGCTTGTAGTCGTCGCCCTCGCGCTTGATGGCCTCGCGCTCTATCTCAAGCTGCTTGATCTTGCGCGACGCCTCGTCCAGTGCCTGCGGCTGGGAGTCCATTTCCAGACGCAGCTTGGATGCCGCCTCGTCTATCAGGTCGATGGCCTTGTCCGGCAGGAAACGGTCGGTGATATAGCGCACCGAAAGCTGTACGGCCGCGATGATGGCCTCGTCCTTGATACGCACCTTGTGGTGGTTCTCGTAACGCTCCTTCAGTCCGCGAAGAATCGAGATGGCCGACAGCTCGTCCGGCTCGTCCACCATCACTTTCTGGAAACGACGCTCCAGAGCCTTGTCTTTTTCGAAATATTTCTGATACTCGTCCAGGGTGGTGGCTCCGATGGAACGGAGTTCTCCACGAGCTAAGGCCGGTTTCAGGATGTTAGCGGCATCCATTGCACCCTCACCCTTGCCGGCACCCACCAGGGTGTGGATTTCGTCGATGAACAGGATTATCTCGCCGTCGGAACCTGATACCTCGTTTACGATGGCCTTGAGTCGCTCCTCGAACTCACCCTTGTATTTGGCGCCTGCTACGAGGGCACCCATATCGAGTGAATATATCTGTTTCGACTTCAGGTTCTCGGGGACGTCACCGCGCACTATGCGCATTGCCAGCCCCTCGGCGATGGCCGTCTTACCGGTACCCGGTTCGCCGACCAGCATGGGATTGTTCTTGGTGCGTCGCGACAGAATCTGAAGCACGCGGCGAATCTCCTCGTCGCGGCCGATGACCGGGTCGAGCTTGCCGTTACGCGCGCGGTCGTTCAGGTTGATGGCATATTTGCTCAGGGCCTGATATGTCTCCTCGGCGCTCTGGTCGTTCACCTTGTTGCCCTTGCGCAGTTCCTGTATGGCGGCCTGCAAGTCCTTTTCGGTCAGACCTGCGTCCTTAAGTATCTGCGACGCCTTGCAGCGCGTCTGGAGTATGCCCATCAGCATGGCCTCCACCGACACATACTCGTCGCCGTTCTTCTTGGAATAGTCCACGGCTTTCTGCAAAGCCTCGTTTGACTCACGTGACAAAACCACGTCACCGCCTGACACTTTTGGCAAAGCGGCAATAGCGGCGTCCAGCGCGCTCTTCACCGATGCCAGGGAGGCACCCGTCTTCTGGAAGATAAAGTTCACGATAGGCTCCGACTCGGAGATGATGGCCTTCAGTATATGTTCCGGCTCAATCATCTGCTGGCCCGACGCCTTGGCGTAATCTATCGCCTTCTGAACCACTTCCTGCGACTTAATCGTAAAATTGTTGAAATTCATATAGTGAGAGATTAATGATCAGTTTAATGTATTTATAGTATTGATTTGATTTACTAAAATTAACTAATTTCAAACCTAATTTTATAACACAAATTCCGCGCCATAAGTTTTGAAGAGAGTAGTGGGAATTATGGGATTAGTCCATAATTATTTGTCCGAACTTATATTTGTTACCGATTGTTAAAACAACAGAATACTATCAAAAACATATCATTATGACAAGAATTACAGAAAAGGGTCTCGTGAGCCGCTATTGGTGGATTCCCATGCTCACGGGATTATTGGCTATAGGCTTCGGAATCTGGTGTCTGTGCGATCCGTCGCAGTCGCTGCCGGTTCTGGCGTATGTGTTCGCGGCATGTATGTGTGCGGCCGGCGTGCTTAACTTTACGTTCGCGTTCTCGGTGAGCGGTCTCTATTCGCAGTGGGGATGGAGCCTGTTCCTCGGAATTCTTGAACTGTTGTGCGGCATCTGGATGTTCTGCATTCCTATGCCCGAACTGGTCATCACATTCATGTATATAATAGGAATATGGATCCTGGTCGTGGCCATCGACGGCGTGGTGGAAAGCTGCATGATGATCAAGTACAATCCGTGGTGGGTGGTATGGATGATCGTGATGCTGTTCTGTACCATCGGATTCTCGATGATATTCCTGGTAAATCCCGTAGAGAGCCTCTACATCGAATGGGTATGGCTGGGTATCTCGCTCCTGACTTACGGCATATACCGTATCTGCTTCTCGTTCGCCATGAAACGCTTAGGAAAGTTCTCGGGAGGAATCCTTTAAGGTCCTTAATTTCTGCTAAAATAGTATAAATATGGTGGCGGCCTCTATGTGGGTCGCCATTTTTATACTATATTTGCAGCAAAATGAAATGAACCCCTTGTGTTAATCTATAAAACTGGCATCTTGGTTTGACAAAATGACACAAATACACGCCGAAACGATAGTAAAGTTGCAGAAATTATAACATAAAGGATTAAAGCAACGATAGAAATTTACGAATCCATAACACAACATAGTCAATTATCAAATCCCTCATTATAAAACAATAGTATCGGAATTATTGATAAAGCCCCGGAAGGAGCATTATACGCCGGATTGCGGCAGTAAAATCCGGTTTAAGATAAGTAATAAATAAAATGTTAAAATAGTATCATAAAATCGGGTGGAAGTATGTAATTTTGCAACTGTGAAAAACTCATAAGGCTTACTTTGCCGGATGAAGACTCACGACCGCGTAATATTTACGGCCAGTCGGTAGATATGCGTAAATAAGCAACAAACACACACAGACTCTCAATTCAGAACTGAAACAATAAAACAATAACAAATAAATCACCTAATGAGAACGATTTTCAAACGTGTGACACGCGCGTTGATGGCGTTGGTTCTCTGTGGCAGCACAAGTGCGGCAATGGCGCAGGTAGCGGTTCAGGGAACGGTCATCGACGACACCGGCGAGCCGGTGATAGGCGCCACCGTGATGGAGAAGGGCGTACCCGGTAACGGCACGGCTACCGACATCGACGGTAAGTTCAAAGTCAATGTAAAGAGCAACAAGGCACAGCTTGTGGTGTCGTATGTGGGCATGACAACCCAGACCTACGACCTGAAGGGCCAGACCGACGTGACAATCCGCCTTAAGCAGGATGCCGCCACACTGAGCGAGGTAGTGGTCGTCGGTTACGGTACGCAGAAGCGTTCGGACGTGACCGGTTCCGTGGCTTCTCTGTCCGAGGACCAGATGCGTCAGACCATAGTGACCAACGCCGATCAGATGCTGCAGGGCAAGATGGCCGGTGTGCAGGTAACATCCAACTCCGGTGCCCCCGGCGGTGCAACCTCCATCCGTATCCGTGGTGCAAGTTCGCTCAACTCCTCCAACGAGCCCCTTTATATTATAGACGGTGTGCCCATGAGCACTTCCAACTCCATCCAGGGTTTCGACTGGATGGGCGGATCGAACGGACAGACCACGGTCAACCCGCTGGCAGCCATCGCCCCGAGCGACATCGTCAGCATCGACGTCCTTAAGGATGCTTCGGCCTGCGCCATCTATGGTGCGGCAGGTGCCAACGGTGTGGTGATCGTGACCACACGCCGCGGTTCGGCCGGACGCACCAACATACACCTTGACGCTTACGTGGCCTGGCAGCAGGTTGCCAAGAAGCTCGACATGATGAACCTCCGCGAATACGCCACATATCAGAACCAGCTTCTTAGCGAGGGCGTGCTCAGCGGCACGAACTACGACGACACTTACAGCGACATCTCGCTGTTGGGCCGCGGAACGGACTGGCAGGATGAGATCTACCGCACCGCGTTCATGCAGAGCTATCAGTTCGGAATGGACGGCGGCAACGACAAGACGCAGTACGCACTCTCGGCCGGATGGATGGACCAGCAGGGTATCATCATCGGTTCGGACTTCAACCGTTTCAACACCCGTTTCAACATCGATCAGAAGGTGACCGACTGGCTGCGCTTCGGCGGTTCGTTAGCCTACACCCGTACGGACGAGACAATTACCCGTCAGGACGGCTCGGACGGTGTGATCATGCAGGCCATGACCATGATGCCCTCCGTGCCCGTGCGTGACTTCGACGGAAACTGGGCGGGTCCCAACACTGTGAACGGCGCATCGACCTGGAACCCCGTGGCTCTGGCCCTGGAGACCAACAACAAGCTGTTGCGCCAGCAGGTGATGGGTAACTTCTACGGCAGCGTGGATTTCCTGAAGTTCTTCAACTTCCGCGCCGAGTTCGCCTTCGACGCCTCGCAGAACCAGAACAAGTCCTACATCCCCCGCTATAAGTTCGGTGTCGTGGAGAACAACATCAACCAGATGATGCAACGCGAGGACCACAACTTCTACTGGATGCAGAAGGACTATCTGACCTATCATCAGACCGTCAAGGACGTGCACGACATCACCGCAATGGTCGGCTTCGAGGTTTCGCGCGCGGCTTGGAACGGCACGTCGATTATCAAGAAGAACTTCCTGACCGACGACATCTTCGTGATGGGCGAGGACGGTGAGTTTGTAAGCAACCAGGGATGGAAGGACGCCCAGACCACGGCATCCGTGTTCGCGCGTGCAAATTATGCCTTCGACCAGCGTTACTTAGCTACCGTTACGGTACGTCGCGACGGATCCTCCAAGTTCGGTGCCAACAAGAAGTGGGGTACGTTCCCCTCGGTGGCGCTGGCATGGCGCATCAGCAACGAGAAGTTCATGGAGAAGGCTTACTGGCTCAACAACCTGAAGCTGCGTCTCGGTTACGGTCAGGTGGGTAACTCCAACATCTCCACATACCGTTACGGCTCGGCGCTTGCGACGATGCTGACTCCCAACGGAACCGCATACTACCCCCAGAACCTCTCCAACCCCGACCTGAAGTGGGAGGCATCAGAACAGTACAACGTCGGTCTTGACTTCGCGGCTCTTGACAACCGCATCGAGCTGACTGTGGACGTATACCGCAAGCAGACCAAGGACCTGCTGATGCAGGTGTTCGTGCCCAGCTACATGGGTCCCTCGGTAGATGACAGCTGGGGCTCAATAGCTCCTCCTTACGCCAACGTGGGACAGACCCGCAACGTGGGTGTGGACGTGCAGTTCAACGCTCGCCCCGTCATCACCAAGAACTTCCGCTGGTTTTCAGGCATCACCCTGTCGCACAACAAGAACAAGATTGTGGCCCTTAACGACGACAGCCAGGTAATCTACGGCAACGTAGACTGGTATGCAGCGTTCCAGACCTGCACCATGTTCAAGGTAGGGCAGCCCATGGGCGTGTTCTACGGCTACGAGACCGAGGGCCTGTTCCGTGACGAGGCCGACATCATAGCCCACGCCACCCAGACCGGCGGCAACGTGCCTTACGCCAACAAGATCGACAAGGTGTCCGGCGCCTGGGTCGGCGACATCAAGTTCAAGGACCAGAACGGCGACGGCGTCATAGACGACAAGGACCAGAAGGTTATCGGCGACCCCAACCCGCTGTTGACCTACGGATGGACCAACACCTTCACATGGAAGGACTTCGAGCTTAACATCGGCCTCCAGGGCCAGTTCGGCGGCGACATCCTCAACTGGTCGCGCTTCCGCACCGAGGGACTCAACTCCATCTGGGACAACCAGAGCACACGCGTGCTGAACCGCGCGCAGACAGAGCTGATCGATCCCAATGCGGCCGAGACTATCAGCAATGTACGCCTCAAGGAGGGTCACAACGGTGTGCCCCGCTTCTCCAACCTGGACGTGAACGGCAACAACCGTATGTCCGACCGCTGGATTGAAGATGGCACTTACCTCCGAATCCAGAACATCTCGCTGGCATGGAACCTGCCCGACAAGTGGCTGCACAAGGCATTCATCAAGCAGGCCCGCGTTTACTTCAACTGCCAGAACGTATATACTTTCACCAAATACAAGGGTTACGATCCTGAAATCGGTGCCTTCAACCAGAGCTCGCTGCTGCAGAATATCGACCGTGGCCGCTATCCTACACCGCGAACCTACACCGTAGGTGTAAACCTCACTTTCTAACCTCAAACGAGCACAACACAAATGAAGAATATAATATTGAGCGGTGTAGCCGCGCTTGCCCTGGGCGGATTCCTGACGTCGTGCGACGACTTCCTGACCGTCAACCCCACCGACAAGCCCGTGCTGGAGACGTTCTACACTACTCCCGAGAACCTGCGCTCCACCACCATGACGCTCTATGCGTCCAAGACATGGTCCAATTTCCACATGAACTTCCAGTGGAAGATGGACATGATCAACGGCGACCTGTACTATACCTACGACCAGGAGGGCCAGTGGTACTTCGGTACATACACTCCCACCAACCCCTACATCAACGAGGGCTGGAAGGGCCTGTACAACGTGATACTGTTCTGCAACTCGGTGATCAACGACATCCCGCCGGTGTGCGGCGGCACAATCACTGATGCCGACATCACGCACGCCGTGGCCGAGGCCCGCGGAATCCGCGGATATTGTTACTACATGCTGACCGAGGTATGGCGCGATGTGCCCATCGTGGAGAATAACTCCGCCGACATAGGCGCCGGCAACTTCGAGAAGCCCCGCAACACCCAGGCCAGCGTGTACCGTTTCGCTATGGAGGATCTGGATTTCGCTGTCGACAACCTCCCTGAGACCGACACCGACGTTTACCGTCTGACCAAACGCAAGGCACGCGCACTGCGCGCCAAGCTGGCGGTGACTATGGCTCAGCACTCCGACCTCGGCCTGGACCGCGACGCCCTCTACAAGAAGGCCGCCGCCGACGCCCTGGACGTGATAACCAATACCCAGGCGCTGACCGAGATAGACTATTCCACTCTGTTTGACGTTGCGGCCAACAACGGTCCCGAGTCCATCCTGGCCATCCAGTGCGCCGTGCAGGGTTATTCCTTCGGCAACGCCCGCAACGTGGCCTGGAGCCGCAGCGCTCTCATAGCCGACCAGCAATGGGGCGGCGGCAAAGGCCCTACAATCTCGTTGCAGAAAATGTACGAGGACGGCGACAAGCGCCGCATGTGGGTATATATGACACAGGGTGACTACTATCCCAAGCTGGCTACTGCCCAGGGCGGATACACCTACAAGCTCATCAACCGCGATGCCGACGGCGAGGAAATCGAAGGCCGCATAGAGATGAACGCCCATATCAAGAAATACTTGATCGGCAAGAGCGCTGACTGCGACGGTATGGTGGGCATCAACCAGGATGCCGCCAACAACATCTACCTGATGCGTCTGGCCGACGTTTATCTGACATACGTGGAGGCAGTGATGGGCGCGGCCGACCAGACTTCGGACGCCACGGCCATGAAGTATTACAACATGGTGCGTCAGCGTGCCGGCGTGCCTGAGGCTGGCAGCGTGACCTACGAGGAGCTGCTGAAGGAGCGTCGCCGCGAGCTGGCCTTCGAGAGCCAGACATGGTTCGACACCCAGCGCTACCGTTACCGCGTGGGCGATGCCAAGGCTCTGGAGTGGCTCAACAACGGCTTCGGCACAGGCATCAACCGTTGCGCTATGTACATCCCGAACGGCAACCTGGACAAGACCCAGGAGAACGATCCCGCCAACTACAAGATGGTGAGCAGCACAGACGAGGGTTCCATGTACAATCCCATCATGATCACCGCCGGCGCGTTCCAGGCTCCCGTGCCTGCCGCCGTAACCAGCTCGTCGCCCATGATGGGTCTCGACCCCGTGGACTACTATGCTGAATAACAAGCACTAATCCCTAAATTGATTAAGAACATGAACAAGATAATAAAGATAGGAATGCTGTCAATCGGGGCCTTGGTGCTGGGCGGCGCTCTGAGCTCGTGCGAGCAGACGGACGCCGAACACGACAAGGGCAAGACCCCCGTCATCAAGTATGCCCGCAGCTGTGACATCGACAAGAGCGACTCTCTCCTGGTCAGCGCCTCCCTTGGAGCCCGAGTATGCTTCGTGGGCGACAACATGGGCGACGTGCAGCAGGTGTGGTTCAACGACCAGAAGGCAAAGCTCAATCCCAACATGGTGACGAGCCATACCATCATCGTCGACATCCCCAACAATCTCCCGGGCGAGGTTACGAACATAGCCCGCTTCATCACCAGCAAAGGCACTGCGGTTGACTATGAGTTCAACGTATTCGTGCCGGCACCCCGCATCAACGACGTGAGCTGCGAATATGCCCGCGCAGGCGAGGAGATGGTGATCAACGGCGCTTACTTCGCCAACGATCCCAACGTGCCCCTGAAGGTCGTATTCCCCGGCGACATCGAGGCCAAAATCAAGAGCATCGCTCAGGAACAGCTCGTCATTGAGGTGCCCGAGGGTACCCATGAGGGTCCCATCGTGATCAGCTCCATCTATGGCGAGGGAAAGTCAAGCTTCAATTATATGGACACCAACGGAATGCTGTTCGACTTCGACGGCCAGACCGGCCTGACTAACCACGGCTGGCACGCACAGCCCGTACAGAACGAGGACGGTATCTCGGGCAACTATATGCAGCTCGGCGACGGCGCCACCACACTGGCGGCCGGCGGCTGGGACGACGGCAAATTCAGCTTCGAGTACTGGGCCGGCAGCTGGAACACGCCCACCGACTATCCCGAGCGTGAGGGCGCGCGTCTGTTCGACGTAGCCGACTTTTCCGACTTCAAGAACAAGGTGCTGAAGTTCGAGCTTTTCGTTCCCGAAAACGGTGCATGGCAGGCCAACCCCATGCAGATCATCTTCTCCGGTACCGACAAGGTGTCGATGGGTAACGCGGGAACCGATGTGTTCGGCAACACAGTGGCCGGTTGCAACAACGACTACCTGAAGCAGGTGGCCGGATGGGGACGCGGTCTCTGGAAGCCCTGGACCGAGGCTACGCCTTACACCACCAAGGGCAAGTGGGTCACCGTGGTGTATCCGCTCAGCGAACTTACATACGGTGCCGATGCCAAGGCCGCCAAGTCAGTGCCTTCCGAGGTGACCGACTTCGCTAATTTGCAGATATTCCTGTGGGTGGATACCACCGACGGCGCCAACGCCGTGTGGACCGGCGTGGACTGCACGCCTATCCTCCGAATCGACAACATCCGTGTCGTGAAGAAGTAACATCAGTCACAGGTGCGCCTCCTGCGGCGTTACACCACAGGAAGCGCACCGACCAAAAAGATAACATTGAAAATGAAAAAATCAGGTAAATTTTTAGTCTGGCTGATGATGGGACTGGCAGCTGGCGGCTCCGCCGTGCTGACTTCCTGCAGCGACGACAACAATTTCGACACCAATCAGTATAAGGGCTGCGTCAACCTGAATGTGTTCGGTCCTTCGCCTGTGGCGCGTGGCGGTCAGCTCCGCTTCCTCGGCACCGGCATGGATCAGATCACCAGGATTCAGATTCCGGGTTGCGACCCTATCACTGACATTGAGCAGATCAACCCGCAGGAGATCCGCATCAAGGTTCCCCAGGAGGCTGAGCCCGGCCAGCTGACACTGACACACGCCGGCGGCGAAATAGTGACCAAGACCATGCTTACATACACCGAGCCTATCGGTATCGAGGAGATTGCTCCCTCGCCCGTTAAGCCCGGCCAGGACCTCACCATCAAGGGTGAATACCTTAATCTTATCAACGAGGTATGGTTTTCGTTCCTGAACGACAGCGTCATAGTGAAGGGCGCCGACTTCAAGAAGCACGAGCGTCACGAGATTGTGCTGACCGTTCCGGAGGAGGCCATCAGCGGCGTAATCTCCGTCTCCGACGGCAAGGCAATGCCTAACGTCATCGAGAGCGAGCAGGAAGTGGAGATAGTACTTCCCGCCGTAGAGAAGCCTTTGGACCTGACCGATGCCAAGGGTGGCGACGTGATCACCATCGAGGGCACCGACCTTGACCTGGTGCGTAAGGTAGTGACTCCGGCCAACAAGGAGATTGACTTCGAATATGCCGACGGCAAGCTCCGGTTCACTCTGCCCGGCGACATCAGCGACGGTGCCATCTGCGCCGTTCCCGCATCGGGCGTGAAGGTGGCTGTGGCCAACATCGGCGTGGTGGTTCCCACCGGTCTTGTGGCCGAGCCTGCCAAGGACCTGCGTGCCGGCGACACATTCTCCGTCCGCGGCGTCAACATGGACCAGGTAACGACTATGGTATTCCCCGGCGTAGAGTCCGCCGTTACTCCCGAGATTACCGCCACGAAGATTACAACCAAGTGGCCGGAGATGGCCCAGAGCGGCGACATCGTCCTGAACCTGAAGAGCGGCAAGACCGTGACCGTGGCGGCCGCTACCGCCAAGCCTGAGGTTACGGCATTCAATCCGAATCCTGTTCCGGCAGCCTCGGCTCTCGAGATTCACGGCCGTAACCTCGACCTGGTCAAGGAGATTGAGTTCGGAGGCGGCGCCAAGCTTGAACCCAAGAACGCGACTGCCGACAAGATAACAGTGACCGTTCCGCCCACAGCTGCTTCGGGTGCATTGACCCTCGTGATGAATAATGACGAGAAGGTCACCACACAGAATCTTGAAGTGAAGCTGCCCGAGTGTGCCTACATAACCGTCGTGAAGTCGGAGGAACTGCACGCCGGTCAGTTGATGGAAGCCGAGGTCAAGAACGGCGATAAGCTGACGGCAGTCAAGGTCAACGGTCAGAACGTGCAGTTCATCGTGACAGGGGAGACCCTTTACATCAATCTGCCGGCGGACGCCGCCAAGAACACCACCGTCACTCTGGTGTCAAGCAACGGCGAGATAAGCTACACCTACGACGTGATCAACCCCAACGCTTCTAACGAGACGGTGATCTGGACCGGCGACTGGGACAACACCGGCTGGAGCGGTAACCAGGATTTGGCTTGGGGCGGATATGACTGGAGCACAGTGAAAGCCGGCACCAAGCTGCGTATCTACTGTACGCCCCTTGTCGCCGACGGCGAATGGTGGTGTGTCGATGTGCGCCATGGACAGGACTGGGCGGCATTGCCCGGCATCGGTCAGGTCGATACTCCCGCGGAAGGCGTAGCCGAGTATGTGCTCACCAAGGATGTCATTGACGACCTGGTGGCCAACGGTGGCCTCGTCATAACAGGTACCGGATATAAGATGACCAAAGTAACCCTTGAATAACCGGGAGGGCGGCGTCCCTGCCGCCCTCCGATAAAACTACCAATCATGATCCCAAACATAAAGAAACATATCCCGGCCCTCATCGCGCTGCTGTCGTTCGGCGCGCTGACCTCCTGCGACGACGATAACGTCAAGGACGAGCCTAACACTCTGCCTCCGGCCACCGTCGTGGCCACATCCGTGGCCGACGGCGTCACAGTCAGTCCGGACCTCAAGGAAATTACCGTCGAGTATTCCGAGCCGGTGGCGCTGAACCAGGCCGTAAAGGCCACCCTTAACGGCGTGGAGGTGCCCACCGTTCTCGAAGACAATAAGATTCTGAAGGCCACTGTCGTGCTCAGCGAGGGGGCCGATTACACCTTCGTCGTACCGCGTCGCTGTGTGGCTACCATCGCAGCCGAGAAGTTCTGCGACGAGGTGACTGTCAAGTTCCGTACCGAAGGCGTTAACATTCCCGTAGGCGACATGGCTCTGGTCAACCCCAATGCTACCAAGGCTGCCAAGGATGTGTACGCGTTCCTGGTGCAGAACATCGGCAAGAAGATTGTGTCCGGTGCCATGGCCAACGTCAACAACAACAACGACTTCTCAGATTGGATTGACAAGATTACGGGCGTTTATCCCGGCATGACGTGCTACGACTTCATCCATCTCCCCGAGTCGGGCCAGAACTGGATTGACTACAACGACATTACGCCGGCGCAGGCCCAGTGGAACGCGCACGGCATGGTGGGTTATATGTGGCACTGGCGCGTACCCACCGACAAGGATGCCTACGACAAGAAGGACTACAACCGCTACGGTGCGCGCGTACCCGGCGATATTGTGGACGGATCCACCGAATTCGACATCCGCGAGGCTCTGAAGGAAGGCACGTGGCAGCATGAATTCATTCTCGCGGACCTCGACAAGGTTTCTGCCGTGTTCAAGAAGCTGGAGGCCGCAGGCATCGCGGTGCTGTGGCGTCCGCTGCACGAGGCTGCCGGTAGCTATGAGTACAACAATCCTTGGTTCTGGTGGGGCCGTTACGGCAGCGAGTACACCAAGCAGCTGTGGAAGCTGATGTACGACCGCATCGTGAACGTGAATGGCGTTAATAACCTGATATGGGTATGGACCGCACAGTATTCGGCAGGCCATGATCAAGAGATGGCTGCAGACTATCCCGGCAACGACTGCGTGGATATCCTCGGCGTCGACATCTATCCCCAGGCAGGCGACGACTCCAGCCACAAGGATGCGTACGTGGCAGTGCGCAACATGGGTAAGAGCCTGAAGCCCGTGGCCCTGGCCGAGGTCGGCTATATGCCCGATCCCGACAAGTGCCTGCAGGACGGCGCCAACTGGAGCTACTTCACCCTCTGGTACACCTACGACCAGCATAAGAAGGGAGAGGAAGCCGACGGCTTCGGTAACACCCCCGCGCACCTCAAAGCGGTGTTCACCGCTCCCTCCGTGCTGAACCGCGCCCAGCTCCCCGGCTGGTAATCCCGCCGGCAGCTTTATCGGGCGGCGGTGTCCCCACAGTCGTGTTCGCGGCTAAAGCCGCTCGCCTCAACCACCCCGCCTGCTTCTCATAGCAGCGTGCCTGATACAAAAACGCCCGGCCTCATCGGAGGGCACTGAAAAAGTAATCATATTTCAGGTTGCTCTTAAGCGAGACTAAAAAT
>ENA-ORPD01000026-ORPD01000026.1-human-gut-metagenome-genome-assembly--contig:-NODE-26-length-134109-cov-15.803452_pt1 | contig 134109 bp, 96 predicted proteins | sample MGYA00242143_ERZ509076 | MGnify/ENA primary metagenome ERZ509076 (study PRJEB26280, sample SAMEA2338706) | human gut metagenome | biome: human gut; feature: human-associated habitat; material: faeces... | reverse complement strand
TGAAATCCTCCGGCTTCAACATCGAGGACACCCACATGCGCGACATGGAGCGCATCGCAAGACTCACGGCGATGGTGTGCATGGCTCTTGTATGGGCGTATCTCGTTGGCGAACATAAAGATATAAATATTAAACCGATAAGGATCCTGAAACATGGAAGAAAGGCTAAGTCCCTTGTCAAGTATGGCCTTGAAGAGATTGCGACCATACTCATACGACCAACTTATACACCAAAATTCGATGTCTTCAAATTTTTGTCATGTACTTAAAATTGTGGTTTTTCGTGATACTCACAAACCTCTGCAAAGGTAGTGGAATTTAGCCAAGAAAACAAGTATTCTTGGCCAAGAAAACGTAATTTAGCCAAGAAAACCGGACTATCTGAGGCGATAAAAAGCAATGGCCAAGAAAATTATTCATCTTCTTAGCCATTGATTGTCAGATATTTATGAGAAATTTATTGCTCAATACTCGTCTTCGTTGAAGAAGAAGTCGTCTTTGCTGGGGTAGTCGGGCCAGATTTCTTCGATGGATTCGTAGGTCTCGCCTTCGTCCTCGATCTCCTGCAGGTTCTCGATCACCTCCATCGGGGCGCCGCTGCGCAGTGCATAGTCTATCAGTTCTTCTTTCGTCGCGGGCCAGGGTGCATCCTCAAGCTTCGACGCCAGTTCAAGTGTCCAGTACATATCTATAAGTTTTTAAAAGTTTCAATTCTAACCCTAATCCCGTAAAACCATAAGGAGCGCTTAAGACCCTGGCTTGCGTATTAGTATTTATCTTTTTTTCCGTCAACGAAACGGAATGGTAATTTATTGTTTCGGTTTCTGTTGCCAGACGATTTCGGCCACGCCGTTGGTGAAGTTTATGTAGCGGGCGGCGGCGAACAGATAGTCGGAAAGGCGGTTCACGAATCGTATCACGGCGGGGTCGACATATTCCTTGCGGCTGAGCGCCAGGATGTTTCTCTCGGCGCGGCGACATACGGTGCGCGCCACATGGGCCAGCGCGGCGGCGGGGTGGCCGCCGGGAAGGACGAACGCGCGTATCTTGGGTGTCTGTTCGTCCAGAGCGTCGATCCAGCCCTCCAGGTCGTGAATCATTGCGCCGTCTTCCAGACTCGGGCAGGGCGGTTGCGTGTCGCCGGGTGCCGTGGCAAGATAGCCGCCTATGTTGAACAGTTCGTTCTGTATCTGCTGCAGCTGGCCTTTGACTTCGTCGCCTACGCCTTGTGCAGCCGAGACGACGCCTAACTGCGACGACAGTTCGTCGATGGTGCCGTACGATTCAAGCCGCAGCGAATCCTTGGCTACGCGCTGGCCTCCCACCAGCGATGTCTCGCCGGTGTCGCCGGTGCGGGTGTATAACATACTCTTCATGTGCATGAATATTAACAGGTGATACCCTCAATTGCATAACGCAGTATTTTTAATATTGTTTCAGAAAGGGAATTTTTATATATTTGCAGACGATTTTGCAGACAATTATGAGTGACAAATATATAGTAAGCGCGCGTAAGTACCGTCCGGCCACGTTCCGCAGCGTAGTGGGACAGAAGGAGCTGACGGACACGTTGCGCAATTCCATAAAGACGGGGCGGCTGGCGCAGGCGTACCTGTTCTGCGGGCCGCGCGGCGTGGGCAAGACCAGCTGCGCGCGCATCTTCGCGCGTACGGTGAACTGCATGAACCCCACGCCCGAGGGCGAGGCATGCGGCGAATGCGAGTCGTGCAAGGCCATAGAGCGGGGCAATTCCTACAATCTGATGGAGCTTGACGCGGCGTCCAACAACAGCGTTGACAATATCCGCGAGATTTCCGAGCAGGTGGCCATCCCGCCTCAGATTGGCAAGTACCGCATATTCATCATCGACGAGGTGCACATGCTGTCGTCGCAGGCGTTCAACGCCTTCCTCAAGACGCTGGAGGAGCCGCCGTCGTATGCAGTGTTCATCCTGGCCACGACCGAGAAGCACAAGGTGATACCCACCATCCTGAGCCGTTGCCAGATATATGATTTCAAGCGAATTACGGTCAACGACATCGCCGACCATCTGAAGTATGTGGCCGAACAGGAGGGCATCACTGCCGATCCTCGGGCGTTGGGCGTGATAGCGCGCAAGGCCGACGGCGCCATGCGCGACGCGCTTTCAATCTTCGACCAGATAGCTTCCAGCTCGGGGGGCAACATCACATACGAATCGGTGCTGGAGAATCTGAACGTGCTGGATTACGACTACTTCTTCAAACTTGTAGACGACTTCCGTCGCGGCGACGTGGCCGGAGCACTGCTGCTGTACGGCGAGGTGCGCGACCGGGGATTCGACTCGCTGTTCTTCATCAACAGCGTGGCGCAGCACGTGCGCGACCTGATGGTGGCGGCCGATCCGCGCACCAAGGAGCTGCTGGAGACGCCCGACGACATTTCGGCGCGTATGTCGGAACAGGCTTCGCAGCTGCCGTTGCCGTGGTATTACTCGGCCATGGAGCTGCTGAACGAGTGTGACATGCAGTATCGCACCGCATCCAACAAGCAATTCCTGATCGAACTGACGCTGATACGTCTGTGTCAGCTTCTTAATCCCGCGCCGGCCCCTTTTGACCGACCTGCACGGAAGCAGCCTTTGCGCGATCCGGTGGCGCAACAGGCCCGTGCAGTGGCTCCCGAACATAAACCGGAACAACAGGCCGCGGCCCCTCAGCAGCAACCAGTGCAGCAGCCTCAGCCGCAAGCAACGCCTCAGCCGCAAGCAACGCCTCAGGCCCGGCAACCGTATGGCTCGGAGGCAACACCCGGAGCAGGCGCGAAGCGCGCGGCGCGAGGCACTATCTCGCTCAACGCCATGCCGCAGACCGAGTATAAAAAGGAACGCAGGCATGAGCTTGTGACCCCCGAGGGGTTCTTGGCGGCATGGAACAAGTATATCGCGCAACACCCCGACCAGTTCATGCTGTGCGAGGCCATGCGCAGCGCCAGGCCGGCTCCCGACGAGAAGGAGTCGCTGATGTACCGCGTGCTGGTGCAGCATCCAGCACAGCTACAGTCGTTTGAATCGGGCATGGGTCGCCTCACGGAGTTCCTCAGGGATGAACTGCATAACGATTTTCTGGCCATACACGCCGAGATCGACACCTCGAACAGCGGTCCTGAATTCCTGCGGCCCACCGAGTTCCTGAAGAAAGTAATGGAGGAGAATCCGGCCATGCAGGGATTCATCAAGGATCTGGACGGAGAGCTTGTATAGTGACGGGTGACGAGAGATAAGTGATAAGGTGAAAGGATGGTAAGGAGAGAGGAAGTCGGGAAATATGACGCCGAGGCATGGCGCGAGGCAAGCGGCGAACAGGAGCGGGAATACTTCATGAAGCGCAACCGTTACTGCGGATTCTGCGGCGCGCCGACCGAGCGGTTCCAGCGCATCGGCGTGCGTTGTCAGGGGTGCGGGCAGGAGATATTTCCCGGTTTGTCGCCGGCCATCGTGGTGTTGGTGACGCGCGGAGAGGGTCCGGACGAGGAGGCGCTTCTGGTCCATGCGGCCAACTTCAAACGGCCCATGTATGCCTTGGTGGCCGGGTTTGTGGAACCGGGCGAAACCTTGGAGCAATGCGTGGAACGCGAGGTGAAGGAGGAAACGACGCTGGAAATCGGCGACATCCGATATGTCGGATCGCAGTCGTGGCCGTTTCCGTCGCAGCTCATGACAGGTTTCCGCGCGCGGTATGCCGGCGGGGAGGTGCGGTTTGCCGACGGCGAATTGACTTCCGGCGGCTGGTATCGGCGCGATTCACTCCCCGAACTCCCGCTGCCCGGATCCCTGTCGCGTGCAATAATCGATGCCTGGATAGCAGAGGGAATCAAATAATAATAGGCGACACATAGGGCTAATAATTTATAAAATAAGTTAAATATAGTTAAAACTGCATCAAAAATACCGAAAACGAGGTGTGATAGGCCCGTAAGTGGGTGATTTTGGTGGGAAATGTATTATCTTTGCAAAAGAATTCCGGAGGGGACGTCAGTCTCCTTCGTTTTTTATGTGACAACCGGATTAAAACAGATGGTTCCGAAGTTTATTCCTGTTACGTAAATTAGTATAAACGACTTCGATATGCAGATAGAAGAACTGACGCGATATATAACCGGACGGCTTGCGGATACGGACTATTACCTGATAGACGTGCGCGAGGAGCCGGGTGACAGATTTGTGGTGGAGATAGACTCGGACCGGGGAGTGGACATAGACTTCTGCACCGAGCTGGCTCAGGGCGTGGACGCCGAGTTTCCGCGCGAGGAGGGCGGCGAGGACTACGAGCTGGAAGTAGGCTCGGCCGGGTTGACGAGTCCGTTCAAGGTTCAGCGCCAGTATCTGAAGAACCTGGGTCAGGACGTAGAGGTCCTGACGCAGGACGGCCGCAAGCTGCACGGTGTGCTCCGCGAGGCGGACGATGCCGGATTCGCGGTGGAATACAGCGTCAGGGAGAAGCCCGAAGGGGCCAAGCGCGCAGTGCTTGTGGCGCGTAAGGAGCGCTTCGCGTACGGAGACGTGAAGATGGTAAGAGTAGATTTGAAATTTTAAACCCATCGGTGGCTACAGGCCGGCGACAGACGGCCCGGACGGCACCGCAAACAAAATATAACCAGGCCTTATGGCAAAGAAAGCAGAGACAGTGAACATGGTCGACCGGTTCGCGGAGTTCAAGGAGCTCAAGAACATCGACAAAACCACTATGATATCGGTATTGGAGGAATCGTTCCGTAACGTGCTGGCCAAGATGTTCGGCTCGGACGAGAACTTCGACGTGATCATGAACCCTGACAAAGGCGACTGCGAGATCTATCAGAATCTCGAGGTGGTGGCCGACGACGCAGTGGAGAACAAGGATATGCAGATCGGCCTGACCGAAGCGCGCGAGATCGACCCCGAGGCCGAGCTGGGCGAGGAGGTCACCAAGCAGATATTCTTCGAGAAATTCGGACGCCGCGCCATCCTGAATCTGCGCCAGACCCTTCAGTCCAAGATACTTGACCTTCAGAAAGAGGCCATCTACAACAAGTTCAAGGACCTGGAAGGCGAGCTGATCACCGGCGAGGTTCACCAGATCTGGAAGCGTGAGATGCTGCTGCTGGACGAGGAGAACAACGAGCTGATCATGCCCAAGGAGGAGCAGATTCCCGGTGACTTCTTCCACAAGGGCGACATGGTGCGCTCGGTGGTGAAGCGCGTGGACAATGCCAACAACAACCCCAAGGTGATAGTGAGCCGCACCGACGAGCGTTTCCTGCGCCGCCTGTTCGAGCAGGAGGTGCCGGAGGTGCACGACGGGCTGATCACCATCAAGGGCGTGGCCCGCAAGCCGGGCGAGCGCGCCAAGATAGCCGTGGAGAGCTATGACGACCGCATCGACCCCGTAGGCGCCTGCGTGGGCATCAAGGGAAGCCGCATCCACGGCATCGTGCGCGAGCTGCGCAACGAGAACATCGACGTGATCAGCTATACGGCCAACCCGCAGCTGTACATACAGCGCGCCCTGAGCCCCGCCAAGATCTCCAGCATACGTCTGGACGAGGAGGAGAAGAAGGCCGAAGTGTTCCTGCGTCCCGAGGAGGTGAGCCTGGCCATCGGCAAGGGAGGCCTCAACATCCGCCTGGCCACGATGCTGACAGGTTACGTCATCGACGTGTACCGCGACATCGAGGACGGCGAGGAGGATATCTATCTGGACGAATTCCGCGACGAGATCGACGACTGGGTGATCGAGGCGCTGAAGAACTTAGGTCTCGGCACCGCCAAGGCCGTGCTGAACGCCCCGCGCGAGCAACTGGACCGCGCCGATCTGGAGGACAGCACACTGGAGCATGTCATGAACGTGCTCCGCGCCGAATTCGAGGACTGACCGGGTTCCGGACCTTGCCGTCGCGGACGGAACGGAGAGCATCGCGGCACGCCAGCCGCATTTAAGTAGAATCAAACACAGCAGAATGCGCACGAAAATAAGTAAAGTAGCAAAAGACCTGAACGTAGCGGTAAGCACGGCTCTTGATTTTCTCAAGAAGCACAACATCGAAGTCGAGGGAGGCCTGAACGCCCGCATCGACGACGATGCCGTGAACTTGCTGTACAAGGAGTTCAGCAAAGACAAGGATGCGAAGGCCGAGGCCGAGCAATACCTTACCACCCGTCGTGAGGAGAAGAAGGACCGTGAGGAGAAGCGCGAGGAAAAGCGCAATCAGCGCGTCGAAACGCCTGCGGGCGAGCCTCATGCCGGATTGAAGATAAAAAGAAAGATCGACCTTGACAACCTCGGGTCACCGCGTGCTGCTGTGTCAGCTGGCAACCCCGAGCCGAAGCCCGAAGCCAAGGCCGAGGAGAAGCCCGTAGAGACGCCCAAGGCTCCCGGGGCTCCCAAGCCTCAGACCCCGAAGCCTGCGGAGGCTGCCCCGGCGCCCAAGCCTGAAGTGCAGGAAGCCCCGAAGCCACAGCCTAAGGCCGAGCCGGAGCGTCCCGTGGAGCAGGCCAAGCCTGTTGCCGACCCCAAGCCTGAAGTGAAAAAAGAAGAAAAGAAACCCGAGGCTCCCAAGCCCGGACCTCAGCCCGCTCCCGTCAGGAAAGAGGAAGCGCCCGTGGCCAAGCCGGCCACTGCCGAGGCTCCTGCCAAAGAACAGCCGGCTCCCGAAGCCAAGGCTCCGGAGAGCACAGAACCTTTCCGTGCGCCCGGTTCCACATCTGCGGCACCCGGCCTGAAGGTGGTGGGCAAGATAGACCTGTCGGCCATCAACTCGGCCACACGTCCCAAGAAAAAGAGCCGCGCCGAGCGTAAGCGCAAGCGCATCGGCCAGGAGAAGGTCAATGTGGAGAAGGCCGCGTCGCAGCCGGGATTCGGCTCCGACAAGCGCAAGGACCAGGGCCAGGGTCGTGGCGACCAGCCGCGTGTGGCCGGTCAGGAGCGTGGCGGACGCAGACGTCGCGGCGGCAACGGCGGGCAATCCGTACGCTGCCCCCAAGCAGGAGGTCAGCAACGAGGACGTTCAGAAGCAGGTAAAGGAGACCCTGGCGCGCCTCACCACCAAGAAGACAAACAAGAGCGTGAAGTTCCGCAAGGAGCGTCGCGAGGAGATGCACAACCGCGAGCTGGCCAACGCCGAGCGCGAGGCAGCCGAAAGCAAGGTGCTTAAGATTACGGAGTTCGTTACCGCCAACGACCTGGCCAGCCTGATGGACATCCCCGTGAACAAGGTCATAGCCACATGTATGAACCTCGGTGTGATGGTCTCCATCAACCAGCGTCTGGACGCCGAGACCATCAACATCGTGGCCGAGGAGTTCGGATTCGAGACCGAATTTGTATCTGCAGACGTGACCGAGGCCATAGAGCATGTTGAGGACAAGGAGGAGGAACTGCAGAGCCGTCCGCCCATCGTGACCGTCATGGGCCACGTGGACCACGGTAAGACGTCGCTGCTGGACTATATCCGCAAGGCCAACGTGATTGCCGGCGAGGCCGGAGGCATCACGCAGCACATCGGCGCATACAACGTCAAGCTGAACGACGGACGCCACATCACGTTCCTCGATACCCCGGGTCACGAGGCGTTCACTGCCATGCGTGCCCGTGGTGCCAAGGTGACCGACCTGGCCATCATCATAGTGGCCGCCGACGACGACGTGATGCCGCAGACCATCGAGGCAATCAACCACGCATCGGCCGCAGGCGTGCCCATGGTGTTCGCCATCAACAAGATAGACAAGCCCGCCGCCAACCCCGACAAGATCAAGGAGGAGCTGGCCAACATGAACTACCTCGTCGAGGAATGGGGTGGCAAGTATCAGAGCCAGGACATATCCGCCAAGAAGGGTATCGGCGTCGACGAACTGATGGAGAAGGTGCTGCTCGAGGCCGAAATGCTCGACCTGAAGGCCAATCCCGACCGCGCCGCCATCGGCTCCGTGATAGAGTCGAGTCTGGACAAGGGCCGCGGCTACGTGGCCACGGTGCTGGTGCAGAACGGTACGCTCCGCGTGGGCGACGTGATACTGGCCGGTACCAACTTCGGTAAGGTCAAGGCCATGTTCAACGAGCGTAACCAGCGCGTCAAGGAGGCCGGCCCCGCCACGCCTGTACAGGTGCTGGGTCTGAACGGCGCTCCTACGGCCGGCGATACGTTCAACGTGATGCCCACCGAGCAGGAGGCACGCGAGATTGCCACGAAGCGCGAGCAGCTGCAGCGCGAACTCGGACTGCGCACCAAGAAGCGCCTGGGTCTCGAGGAGCTGGGACGCCGCCGCGCCCTGAACGACTTCCACGAGCTGAACCTGGTGGTGAAGGGCGACGTGGACGGTTCGATCGAGGCTATCTCCGACGCATTGCTCAAGCTCTCCACGCCAGAGGTGCAGGTAAACGTGCTGCATAAGGGAGTGGGAGCCATCTCCGAAAGCGATGTCACGCTGGCCGCCGCATCCGACGCCATCATCATCGGATTCCAGGTGCGTCCCTCGGCCAACGCCCGCAAGGAGGCCGAGCGCGAGGGAGTCGAGATCCGTCTCTACTCCGTCATCTATAAGGCCATAGAGGAGGTGAAGGACGCCATGGAAGGTATGCTTTCGCCCGAAATCAAGGAGGAAATCACCGGTACGGCCGAAGTGCTGCAGACCTATCACATCTCGAAGGTGGGCACCATCGCCGGCGCCCTGGTGCGCGACGGAAAGATCAAACGCACGTCGAAGGTGCGCGTCATCCGCGACGGTATCGTGATCTACACCGGCGAACTCGGAAGCCTCAAGCGCTTCAAGGACGACGCCAAGGAAGTTGTGTCAGGCTACGATTGCGGACTCTCCGTTCAGGGATACAACGATATCCGCGAGGGCGACCTGATCGAAGCCTACGAAGAAGTAGAGGTTAAGAAGACTCTGAAATAATCTGAAATAACGAAGCGCGTGGTAACGGTGCGGAATCAAAGCCAGCCGTCACCACGCGCTTGTTTATCCAATCCACCCAAATCTCCCAACTCTCCCATTCCTCCCATTACTCCCACAACTCCCATTATTCCCACTCCTCCCACTAATCCTCACTCTATGAATTATTTTCTGAACATAGGCAGCAACTTAGGCAACCGCCGTCTCAACATCAGCCGAGCGGCACAGCGCATCATGGGCCGTTACGGCTGGATGGAGCTGTCTCACATTGTGGAGTCTGAGCCCTGGGGCTACGAAAGCGACAACGCCTTCATGAACATCGGCGTGCGGCTGGTCAGCGACCTGGAGCCAATGCAGATGCTTGCCGGGCTGCAGGAGATAGAGCGGGAGTTGGGCGGCGGCGCCCACCGCGACGCCGAAGGCCGTTACGTGGACCGTGTCGTGGACATCGACATCGTGGCCGTGGACGAGATGCAGATAGACACCCCGGAACTGAAGGTGCCGCATCCGCACCTGGCAGAGCGCGAATTCTTCCTCAAGCCGATGGTGGAATTAGCCCCTATATGGAAACATCCCGCCACAGGACTGACCTGCGGCGAGATGCTTGCTAATCTGGTGCCTGACAATGATGACTAAGTCATAATTCTTACCCCATCACTCGTCACTTGTCACTATGGCTTCATCACTATGCCTCAGATCAGGTGATGCTTCTTGTGCGGCTCTACGTCATGTTCAAGACGCTTCACGTCGTGATGGATGCGGGCCACCTTGCACAGCGTGGTGATGGCGATGCTTAAAGCCGCCGATGCGATAGCGAGGTGTACGATGTGGCGTACGTGGTCTTCCTTGTGATAACCTAATACGTGGGTCAGAATGTCATGCTTGCAGGACTTCCCCTTTTCAACTAATTCTTTCATAATATTCCATTTTTAGATTGTCTCGTGACTATATTCCTAACAACGGAGTCCGTCAAAGAGTTTGGTCTATATATCTTCGGTAAAGTGTAATGGAATTCAGATTACGCCGGATTTTCATAATAGAGTGATTTTTTGTAATTTTGCAGAATAATAGCAGCGAAATAGGAAAGATAAGCAGCTAAAAGCGAATAAGAGAAAGATATGATAACCGGTGATCAGCTGAAGGATATAGAAAAGAGAGTACAGGACCTGAACCGCTACCTTGACATCGAGTCGAAGAAGATTGAAGTCGAGGAGGAGGAGTTGCGCACGCATGTGGCCGACTTCTGGGACGACCGCGAGAAGGCGGAGGCCCAGATGCGCAAAATCAAGGGTATCCATTTCTGGATTGACTCCTACACGGCTCTTGAAAAACAACTGGAGGAACTGAAACTCTCGATGGACTTCATTAAGGAAGGTCTGGTAACCGAGGAGGAGATAGACGAGGCTTACGCCAAGACCCTGGAGGATGTCGAGAAACTGGAGCTCCGCAACATGCTCCGCCGCGAGGAGGACAAGCTGGGCGTGGTGCTGAAGATAAATTCCGGCGCCGGCGGTACCGAAAGCCAGGACTGGGCGTCGATGCTGATGCGCCTGTATCTGCGTTACGCCGAGCGTCACGGCTACAGGACCTCGATAGCTCAGTTGCTCGACGGCGACGAGGCCGGTATCAAGTCCGTGACCATCAACATCGAGGGCGATTATGCCTACGGCTTCCTCAAGAGCGAGAACGGGGTGCACCGCCTGGTGCGTGTCAGCCCGTACAACGCGCAGGGCAAGCGCATGACATCGTTCGCGTCGGTGTTCGTCACTCCGCTTGTAGATGATTCAATCGAGGTAGTGGTGGAGCCTGCACGCGTGTCGTGGGATACCTTCCGTTCGGGCGGCGCCGGCGGTCAGAACGTGAACAAGGTGGAATCCGGCGTGCGTCTGCGCTACCAGTACACCGACCCCTACACCGGCGAGGAGGAGGAGATTCTGATCGAGAACACCGAGACTCGCGACCAGCCCAAGAACAAGGAGAACGCCATGCGTCAGCTGCGCTCCATCCTGTATGACAAGGAGCTGAAGCACCGCATGGAGGAGCAGGCCAAGGTGGAGGCCGGCAAGAAGAAGATAGAGTGGGGCTCGCAGATACGCAGCTACGTGTTCGACGACCGCCGCGTCAAGGACCACCGCACCAACTTCCAGACCTCGGACGTGAACGGCGTGATGGACGGCGGTATCGACGGCTTCATCAAGGCCTACCTGATGGAATTCGCCGCCGACCAGGACTAATAAACCAGGATTAATAAACCAATAGGAAATATAATATCGGCTGCAGGCTGTCTGACACGGCTTGCAGCCGATTTTGTCATGGTTGCTTTCCGGTGAGGAGGCACTGCAGGCCGTGCAGCGTCTCAAGGGCCTGGAGGGGCGTCAGATTGTCGATCTGCAGGGTCAGCAGGCGGTCGCGGATCTGTTCAAGCAGCGGGTCGTCAAGCTGGAAGAAACTTAACTGATACCCGTCGCGGGCGGTGCCTAACTGGGCCACATTGGCCTTGGGCGCGTCCGTTTCTTTTGTCTCCAGTTGTTTCAGCACCTGTTCGGCGCGGCGCACAATCGACGGCGGCATACCCGCCAGCTTGGCCACATGGATACCGAAACTGTGTTCCGAGCCTCCGCGTTCCAGCTTGCGCATGAACACCACGCGCCCTTTTATTTCCTTGACCGACACGTTGTAATTGACTACGCGCTGGAACGTGCCCTCCATCTCGTTCAGCTCGTGATAATGGGTGGCGAACAGCGTCTTGGGGCGGCAGCGGCCGTTCTCGTGGATATGCTCAACGATGGCCCATGCTATGGATATTCCGTCGTAGGTCGATGTGCCACGGCCCAATTCGTCGAAAAGGATGAGCGAACGCGCCGTCATGTTGTTCAGTATGGCCGAGGCTTCGTTCATCTCGGTCATGAACGTGGATTCTCCCAGCGAGATGTTGTCGCTGGCACCCACACGGGTGAAAATCTTGTCCACAAAGCCTATGTGCGCCGCCTGTGCCGGTACGAAGCTGCCCATCTGTGCCATAAGCGTGATGAGGGCTGTCTGGCGCAGCAACGCCGACTTACCGCTCATGTTCGGGCCGGTGATCATCATGATCTGGCTCTTGTCGCAATCCAGGCGCACGCTGTTGGAAATGTATGCCTCGCCTGCCGGGAGACGGCGCTCTATCACCGGGTGGCGACCCTCGGTGATGGACAGCTCCATCGAATCGTCCACTACGGGCCGCACATATTTGAAGCGCTCGGCGGCGGTGGCCAGGGCCAGAAGCGTGTCGATACGCTCCGCGGCGTGTGCCAGCGTCTGCATGTCGGTGATGAACCTTGACAGACCGTCCAGCAGCTGGTTGAACAGTTCCGCCTCCAGCGCGTCTATCCGGTCGCGCGCCTGCATTATCTTCTCCTCCAACTCCTTCAGCTCCGGCGTGATGTATCGTTCGGCGGCGGTCAGCGTCTGCTTGCGTATCCACTCGGCCGGCACCTTGTCCTTGTGCGTGTTGCGGACCTCGATGTAGTAGCCGAACACATTGTTGAATCCTATCTTGAGCGAGGGAATGCCGGTCTGTTCCGTCTCACGCATACGGATTTGCTCAAGACGCATGTTCGCGTTGTCGTGCAGGTCGCGCCATTCGTCAAGCTCGGGGTGTACGCCCGAGGCTATGATGCGTCCCGCGCCTCCTACCTTAGCCGGCGGGTCGGGCATCAGCGTGCGCCGGATGGCGTCTGTGGCCGCCGACACGTCTTGCATCCTCCCGGCCATCTCGCGGAGTATGTCGGAATCGGACCCGGCCATGAGACGGCGTAGTTCGGCTACGGATTCCAGCGCCGCCTGCAGCGTCACGGTGTCGCGCGGGCCGATACGTCGCAAGCCCAGACGCGATACAAGGCGTTCCAGGTCGCCCACACGTTTCAGTATCTCGGTGGAACGGTCGCGCAGCAGTACGTCCTTGAAGAAATAGTCCACCACATCCAGGCGTCTGTTGATGGCCACCGGGTCGATCAGCGGGAACAGAATCCAGTTGCGTAGCAGGCGTGCGCCCATCGGCGTGACGGTATGGTCCAGCACGTCGAGCAGCGACATGCCTTCGGGCGTAAGGGGCGCCACAAGCTCAAGGTTGCGGATGGTGAAACGGTCCAGCGTCATGTACCGGTCGTTGCCGATACGGCGCAGCGAACTGATGTGCTTCAGGTTGGTATGGCCCGTAATGTCCAGGTATTGCAGTATGCTGCCGGCGGCTATCACGGCGTCGGGGATGGCGTCGACACCGAATCCCTTCAGCGACATGGTGTCGAAATGGCGCTGCAGACGTTCCGAGGCCGCGTCGATGGTATAGATCCAGTCGTCCAGCTCATATACGCTGCAGCGGTAAGTCAGCGAGTTCTCGTATTCCTGGCGTGTGCCGCGCATACGCAGCAGCTCCTTGGGCTGGAGTTTGGTCAGCAGTTTGTCGGCGGCGTTGCGTTCGCACTGCTCGCACACGAACTCGCCCGTGGAGATGTCCAGGAAGGCGATGCCCACGGAAGTCTTGTTGAAATGCACGGCGGCGAGGAAGTTGTTCTCGCGGTTGTTCAGCGCGCCCTCCGACATATTGACGCCGGGAGTGATAAGCTCCGTGATGCCGCGCTTCACCAGCTTCTTGGTCAGCTTAGGGTCCTCCAACTGTTCGCAGATGGCCACGCGCTTGCCGGCGCGCACCAGTTTCGGCAGGTATGTGTCGAGGGCGTGGTGCGGGAATCCCGCTAACTCCACGTATGATGCCGAGCCGTTGGCACGCCGTGTCAGGGTGATGCCCAATATCTCGCTCGCCGTTATGGCGTCGTCGGAAAATGTCTCGTAGAAATCGCCCACGCGAAAGAGAAGCACCGCGTCAGGATGCTTCTTCTTCATTTCGTAATATTGCTTCATCAACGGTGTCTCCACCGGTTTCTTTGCTTTTTCTGCCATCTGCTTATGATAAGGGTTGGGGAGAGAGAGCGTAGGTTAGCGGAGAGGAGGGATGGATTGTCGGAGAGGTTATGATGGGAAAATACTGAGCATCCATGCGGCCATGCCCACATAGATCAGCAGGCCCACCACATCGTTGGTGATCTGTATGAAGGGTCCTGTGGCCAATGCCGGGTTGACCTTCAGTTTCTCGAGGGTTAGGGGCACCAGCGCGCCGAACACCGTGGAGAACACCACGATGCAGAACAGCGAGGTTGCCACAGCAAGTGTCAGGCCGTAGCTGCCCGGCTCGGTAAACAGTGTATAAACCAACACTGCCAGCGATATGACCACACCCGTAAGAAGGGATATCCTGAGTTCTTTCCACAACTGCTGCCAGAATTCCTTGAGGTCCAGGCGACCGTTTGCCAGACCCTGCACCACGATGGCCGATGCCTGCACGCCGACGTTTCCACCGGTACCTCCGATCAGCGGGATAAAGTACGCCAGTGCGGTCACTGCCGCCAGCTGTGCCTCGAATCCGCTAAGGATAAGCGAGCTGAGCAATCCACCGGCTATGCCGATCAGCAGCCAGGGAAGGCGGGCCTTGGTCTGTGCCAGCACCGAGTCGTCGGCATCCACGTCCGACGAGATACCCGAAGCCAGCTGGTAGTCGCGTTCCTGTTGCTCACGCACCTGGTCCATCACGTCGTCGACGGTGATCTGGCCCATCAGGCGCCCGATGCTGTCCACCACAGGCATGGCCACGAGGTCGTATTTTTCGAAGTCGATAGCCACCTCGTCGATGGGCATGTCTACCTTCACTACCACCGGATTGTCCTCCATCACGTGCTTTATCTTCGACACAGACGGATGCGTGATCATCTTCTTCAGCGGCAGCACGCCCTTCAGACGGTTGTCGTCGTCCACCACATAGACGTAATAGATGTCGTCCAGGTCCTCGGCCTGGCGGCGCATCTCCCTGAGGCAGTCGGGCATGGACAGGTTCTCGTTGACCGAGATCAGCTCCGTGCCCATCAATCCGCCGGCGGTGTCCTCGTCATACTGCAGCAGGTCCACGATGTCGCCGGCCTGTTCCACGTCGCCGATGTTCTGAATCACCTCCTCGCGGTCCTCCTCGTCCAGCTCCTGGATCAGGTCCACGGCGTCGTCGGTGTCCAGCAGGTCGATGTAATGGCCTATCTGTTCGGGGTCCATCCCCTCCATCAGCTTCTTGCGCTCCTCCTCGTCGAGTTCCATCAGGATGTCGGCTTTCTCCTCGCGGTTGGGGATAAGCTCGAACACCCACTCGGCCTGTTTCAGATTGAGATGCTGGAACAGTTCGGCTATGTCGGCCGGGTGCATTCCCTCCAGTTCACGCAGCACTTCCTGACGCTGCTCGGTGTCGATGAGCTGTTCGATTCTCTCTATATCTTCGGGTGTGAATTCCTTCATTGTTCGTTGGGAGAGGGGTACGGGTTAAACTGTTAATAATGGAACGAGGAGCCGCCGAGGAATTCGCGGAGCACGGAATTGGCGGGCACCTGTTCGGCCGGAATGGAGAGGAAGCATTCCAGGAAGTCGGCCAGGCGTCTGGCCTCGGCATAATGCGGGTCGTCGGGCCCGACGCTGAGCAGCAGCGGCTCCAGATAGTCCTTCATCACGCCCAGTTCGAAAATGAGCGATGAATTGAACACCGCGTCGGCGTTCTCCTGGAAGGGGAATATCCATTTCTCCTCGCCGCGTCTGACGGAAGGCCAGCGGTCCAGGGTCTGCGAGGGGGTGGTGCCGCGGTATTTGGAGTCGCGCACCATGCGGCGCAGCAGGCGGTTGTCGGAGGTGGAGATCCAGTTATGGTTGTCGAGGCGCAGCGAAGTCAGCGCCGAGACATATACCTTGTAAACCTGTTCCTTGGGCACGGATGCGGTCAGTTCCGGGTTCAGTCCGTGTATGCCCTCTATCAGCAGCACGTCGTCCTTCTCCAGCTTCAGCGGGCGGTTCTCGTATATGCGCTCGCCCTTCTCGAAGCTGTAGGTGGGCAGGTTTATCTCGCGTCCCGCGAGCAGGTCGTTCAGGTCCTGGTTGAACTGCTTCAGGTCCAGGGCGTATAGGCTTTCGTAGTCATAGTTGCCGTCGGCGTCAAGGGGGGTATGCACACGGTTCACGAAGTAATCGTCCAGACTTATCATCTTGGGTGACATCATGTTGGTCATCAGCTGCACGGCCAGTCGCTTGCAGGTGGTGGTCTTGCCCGACGACGACGGACCGGCCAGCATTATCAGCGACGCCTCGCCGCGGCGGTGGCGTGTCGCTATTTCGTCCGAGATGCGGCCCAGCAGCTTGTTGTGCATGGCCTCGGCCACGTTGATCAGCATCTTGGTGCCGTTGTCCAGCACCACACGGTTCAGTTCGCCGGCGCAGCTGACGCGTATCACCTTGTTGAACTCCAGGCTCTGGCGGAACGCCCGGTACATCTTGGCCTGCCGTACGGGGAGCGCCGGCACGGCTGGATTGGCCGGGTCGGGACCCAGCAGCAGCAGTCCCTCCTTGTACATCCGCAGGTCGAACACGCGCAGCTGCGCGCTGCGCTCCACCAGGTCGCCGATGTACGAGTCAAGGACACCGTCGAATTCGTAGCACTTCACCTCCTCGCAGGGAATGGTGTCGAGCAATTCTATTTTCTCGGTCAGTCCCTCCTGGCGGAATATGCCGAGGGCTTCGGCTTTCGGCCTGACGGACAGTCGGAAAGGAATGTCTGCGTCCACCAGCAGACGCATGCGTCTCAGCAGGCGTACCGCAAGGTCACGATCCACCTGCACGACGCTGCCGTCGGCTCGCAGCAGACGGCAATACTGTCCGTGCGAGATGGAATGCTCCACGCGCAACGTCATGCCCGGAGCCTCCAGGGTCACCGCACGGTACAGCACCATGCACAGCGACCGGGTATAGGTGTATTTTTCTATCTTGTTCTCCATGACTTATGGCCCCTTTTCCCTCGGGTGCATTGTATTATGTGCAAATTTACGAATTTTTTTTGGCCTTTTTCTATTAAATCGCTATTTTTGCTAATCAAAAAAAGTAAAAACCTCTATAAAACCTCTTATCACATGAAAAATGCGAACGAAGTGTTCGACCGCTGTGTGGCCGACTATCATAAGACAGACAACGTGGACGCCGGGAAACATAATCCGTATGAGGAGGGAAGTTTTGAATCGATACTGTATTCCAAGTGCTGGGTCGACGCCGTGCAGTGGCACCTGGAGGACATAATCCGCGATCCGGAGATCGACCCCATGGCCGCGCTGGAACTGAAACGCCGCATAGACCGCAGCAACCAGGTGCGCACCGACATGGTGGAGGAGATAGACACATGGTATCGCGAGAAATACAAGGATGTGAAGCCACAGGCCGACGCGACGATCAACACCGAGTCGCCGGCATGGGCGCTGGACCGTCTGTCGATACTGGCGCTGAAGATATGGCACATGCGCGAGCAGGCCGAGCGCAAGGACGCCGCCCCGGAGCATGTGGCCAAGTGTCAGGGCAAACTCGACGTGCTGCTGGAACAGCGCGTGGACCTCACCACGGCCATCGCCCAGCTGCTCGACGACATCGAGGCGGGCCGAAAGTATATGAAGGTTTACCGCCAGATGAAGATGTATAACGATCCGGCCACCAACCCGGTGCTGTATGGCAAGAAAGCGTGACAACATACTGATAGCGCGGTTTTCCGCCTTGGGTGACATCGCTATGACGCTGCCCGAGGTGTACGACGCATGCCTGGCAAGCCCGGAGAGGAATTTCTATTTCCTCACGCGTCAGCATCCCGCCAGGATGTTTGCCAATGCGCCGTCCAATCTCACCGTGGCGGGAGTGGACCTGGAGCGTTACAAGGGATTCAGGGGAATGTGGAGACTGGCGCGGGAATTGCGCGATGAATATGGCATCGACACGTTCCTGGACCTGCACGACGTGTTGCGCACACGTATGTTAGGCATTGCTCTGCGAATGAAGGGGGTTCGGATATTCCGTATCGACAAGGGGCGCAGGGCCAAGAAGGCGCTGACGCGCCGCAAGTCGAAGGAACAGGTGCAGCTGCGGCGCATGACCGACCGGTACCGCGATGTGTTCGTCAAGGCCGGACTGCCGTTGGCCGACCGGTTCCGATCGCTGTTCGGCGACGGTAAGGGCGCGCCCGAGGATTTCGCCAAGGTGTCCGGACCGAAGCAAGATGGCGAAAAGTGGCTCGCGGTGGCGCCGTTTGCCAAACATTCCGGCAAGATTTACCCCATGCACCTGATGAAGAAGGTGATAGACCACTTTGCGGTGAAGCCGGGGTGGAAGATATTCGTGTTCGGATTCGGCGACAATGAGATACGCGACATCGACGCATTGACCGGCACACGGAAAAATGTGGTGAACATGGCCCGCGCCGGCATCGGCATCCGCGCCGAACTGTCGTTGCTGAGCCACTGCAACGTGATGCTTTCCATGGACTCGGCCAACATGCACCTGGCTTCGCTGGTGGGACTCCGTACCGTGTCGGTGTGGGGCGCCACGCATCCGTACGCCGGATTCTTGGGTTGGAACCAGCAGATGCACGACGCCGTGCAGCTTGACATGGTGTGCCGCCCGTGCTCAGTGTTCGGCAACAAACCGTGCGCGCGCGGCGACTATCACTGTCTCAACGGCATTCCGCCGTCGCTGATAATCGAGAGGATAGAGGCCGGCGGCGTTATAGAATAATTGAAAGATGAAAGATCAGAAGATACTGTTTCACAGCACGATATTCGGGCCTATACACAGCCGGAGGCTCGGCACGTCGTTGGGCGTGAACCTCACGCCGAGCGACGGGAAGGTGTGCACGTTCGACTGCCTGTATTGCGAGGCCGGATTCAATTCGCAAGGCCCCGGCAAGACGGGTATGCCCACGCGCGGACAGGTGGCCGAGCGGCTCGAAGCGGAGCTGAAGGAGATGCGCGCCGCCGGCGACCCGCTGGATGTGATCACGTTCTCCGGCAACGGCGAACCGACCATCCATCCTGAATTCGCAGGGGTGATCGAGGATACCATACGTCTGCGCGACAAGTATTATCCCCGGGCTAAGGTGTCGGTGCTGACCAATTCCACGCGCATCGACGATCCGGCAGTGGCGGAGGCGCTGAAATCGGTAGACAACAATATACTGAAACTCGATTCGGGCATCGAAAGTACGATGCAGGCAGTGGACCGCCCTGTGTCCAAGTATTTTACGGTCGAGAAACTGACACGCGAGCTGAAACAGTTCTCCGGCACGGGCATAATCCAGACCATGCTGCTGCGCGGCGAATACGAGGGAACGCATATCGACAATACGACTCCTGAGGAACTGGAGGCGCTGGCGCGTATCTACAAGGAAGTCAGGCCGCGCGAGGTGATGCTGTACAGCATTGACCGCGACACGCCGGCCGAACACTTAGTGAAAGTGCCGCACGAGGAACTGCAGCGTATAGCCGATTACTTCCGTTCGGAAGGAATACCTGTCAAAAGTTTCTGAAATGGAGCAGGAGATGATATTTCCGCGGCCACTCCATGCCGGGTCGCGCATAGCCGTGGTGACGCCCGCATCGCCCGTAGAACGGCAATATGTCGATGGCGCGAAGGCGTTTTTGGAAAGCCAGGGCTTCGAGGTGCGGCTGATGCCTCATGTTTTCGGACCCGAGGACGGATGCTTCGCATCGTCGCTGCAGTCGCGCCTGTCGGACCTGACCGAAGCGTGGCTTGACCCGGAGACGGACGCAATATTGTGTTCGCGCGGAGGATACGGCACCGCCGAGCTGTTGCCGCATCTGTCGCGGATTGACATACGTGGCAATGCCAAGTGGCTGATCGGTTTCTCCGACATTTCAGCCCTGCACGCATGCCTGCAGAGTCATGGCGTGGCGTCGCTGCATTCATCCATGGCCAAACAATTTGCCCTCAGACCCGACAGCCGGGTGACGCGCACGATGCTCCAGCTGTTGCGCGGAGGCAAGATGGACTATGAGGTAGAGAAACATCCGTTCAGCCGCAAGGGACATGGCGTGGGTAGTCTTTTAGGCGGAAACCTTGCTGTGCTGAACGGACTCGCCTCTACTCCGTACGACCTGCCGGGGTCGGCGTTGAAGCGGGATTCGGTGCTGTTCATTGAGGATGTGTCAGAGCAGATTTACGAGGTGGAACGGATTTTGTTACGTCTCTATATGTCGGGCGTGTTAGGAAGTCTGAAGGGGCTGATTGTGGGCCGCTTCACTGACTACAGACCGTCGAAGAAGTACGAACGGATGGAGCAGATGATCCACTCGTTGCTTCAGAGGCTTGACATCCGCGACATCCCTGTGGCGATAGACTTCCCCGTGGGGCATATAGAGGAAAATCTGCCCATGATAGAGGGAGCGACGGTGGAACTTAGCATAACGGACAAAGTACGCCTCAAACAGATATAGTGTACCTGAAACAAATACAGATAGCTGAGGCATCGTTCCTTAAAAAATGTAAACGCCAGGGCGGTGGATTTTCGAGGTAATTTATTCGGTCTGTGAGGGAGCAGCCTCGCGGCTGTGACCGAGGAGAGCGGATAAATTAACCGAAAAGACACCGGGCAAGGTACAAAATAAATATGAATTGTTAAAATACGGCTCGTTCAAGATGAATACGTTGGGAAGCGATATTGCCTTAGACTCGCAGCTGCACCTCAGCTTTAGTCTTGCAGACTCAGTCACATAGCCCGCTATGCTCCTGAGTCTGCAAGGCTAAATCTAAGGCACATCTGCGACCCTGGCGTATACATTTTTTAAGGAACGATGCCTAACAAACAGTATAGATAGCTTAACAAACAGGTTTCGCGAAACAAATAAGGTTCGCGTGACGTTTTGAAGATATGAGTACTCTTAGTTTGGAATATATAAATGACGACGACAAGGCCTACGGTCTTGCCGGGATGACCATATCGATAGCGGCTCTTGACGCCCTGGACCGTCTGGTGTCGGTGTCGCTTGACTCCGAGGGTCCGATGATGACCTTCAGCCACGAATATTATTTTTGCGGGTCACCGTCGCTGTCACCCAAGGCCGTGTGGACCAATCTGGTGAATAATTACAACCTTACGGCCGCCATGGCACTGAGCAACGTCATGGCGCGTTCCATGATACGACTTGGCAGCGAGGTTCCCGCCGACATCATGAAGGCGTTGCACGAGCGCATCGTGGAGGAAGGACGCGACACCTGCGGCCTGGAAGACGACGAGATCGAGAGTCTGTACAACCGCGCCAACAGTTATATGCGCCGCATATTCAACAACCGCCGCCTGCACCCCGCCGTCGACGAGCTGGTGCGCACCCTCTCCGTGCGCCGCACCATGTCCGCCCCCGAGCTGGCCGACACCCTCCACCTCCTCCAGATAATCTGACCCCGAAAAATCCCCGGCATGTTGTACAACATATAGGGAAATTTGGCAGGCATTTCAATTCAGTCTATATTTGTAAAAAATAAATCATAGACCGAGCCATAAAAGCTTGCCATAAATACCCCTCTACAACATGGAATTAATGAAAAAGTTAATTACAGTGCTGGCGCTTGCAGTCATTTCTGCCTGCTTCACTGCAAATGCCGACCGGTTCACTCCCATTACCGTGACTGACATCAACGGGAAAAGCGTCAACCTTCCTGTGGGGCACCGCTGTCTCGTCGCATTCTATTGGGACGAATGCGTTCCATGCCACAGAGCGATGAAAACGCTGCACGACACGGAAAACGAAGTGCGCGAGGCCCTGACCGAAGAATGGCAGTTGTTCGAGATCTGGAACCCAAGGATATATATAATAACCGGCTATGACACGCAGGAGGAAAAGCAGCGTATCATCGAGCGGTTTAAAACCAGAAACTGGGACACTTCGAGGCTTTATTTTGTCAAGGATGCAAAGAAGTGCTGGAATTATCTCGCTGGTTACGAGATAAAGGCCGTTCCGGCCATAATGGAACTTAATGATAAAAATGAAATTATCAACACCTTCATCGGTACTTCTCCCACTCTCGGCGAAAAACTGTTCACCATAATGCACAACAATCTTAGCTTATAGGATCTGTCTTAATCATTCCCATGCAAATCTGAATTTAGAACAGGACGGGTCTAGGCTCCGTTAAGGCATTTGATGAGCCGGTAGTCTTCTATTTACATCCATGTAAGTCGGAGAGAAAGTGCCGTAATCCGAAAAAAAGTGTTATATTTGCAACATAGACACAAAATCAAGTAAGGGCACGATGGCAGCGGAGGTGAAATACCCGATAGGAGACCAGAGTTTCGGTGAGATAATCCGGAATGAATGTGTGTATGTCGACAAAACGGCATACATCCACAAAATGGTGGCCGAGGGAAAATATTATTTCCTGAGTCGCCCCCGCCGCTTCGGTAAAAGCCTTCTTGTGTCTACGTTGGAGGAGTATTTCAGAGGCAATCGCGAACTGTTCAGAGGCCTCGCCATCGACCGTCTTGAACCCGAGGAATGGAGAAGTCGCCCGGTACTGCATCTTGACCTTAACGGCAAGGACTATACGAATCCATCCGCACTGTACGAGCAACTTGAAATGCACCTTGACAACTGGGAAGCAGCGTATGGGCGCAACGGCAATGTCCCAAGCGTGGACAACCGTTTCCGGGAAGTCATCAAATCGGCATACGTCAAAACGGGGAGTCGTGTCGCCGTCCTGATCGATGAATATGACAAGCCGGTAGTTGACGCGCAGGACAATGAGCAGCTCGTGGAGAAATACCGCAATATCCTTCGTGGATTCTACGGCGTGATGAAAAGTTGTTCCGACTATCTGAAATTCGTGTTTCTGACCGGTGTCGGCAAGTTAGGACAGGTCAACATCTTCAGTGGACTGAACAATCTGCGTGACCTGTCGATGAATCCGGAGTATTCGGCAATATGCGGAATCACTACCGATGAACTTATAAATAATTTCCAGACAGGCATCAGGGAGCTTGGCCGAAGCAAGGGATGGAGCGCCGAGCAGACGCTGCAGGCATTGAAACACAATTATGACGGCTATCATTTCGCCGAAGATATGACTGACGTGTACAATCCGTTCAGCCTGCTTAATGCCCTTGCCGACAAGAAACTGAGCAACTATTGGTATCAGTCCGGAGCGTCCAAGAGACTGTATGACCGATTGAAGGATTGGGATTCTCCACTCAGGGATCTTGAAGGAACTATGGTGTCTCCTCGTGTCCTTGAAACGGGCGACGTGCTGGGCAACGATCTGGAAGTGCTGTTCTATTACACAGGATATCTTACTATCAAGCAGGTGATAGACTCGTTTGATGGCCAGCTGCTTGTGCTGGGTTATCCCAACCAGGAAGTGCGCGACTCGTTTTTCGAGGGACTTGCACGCGAATGGACGCGAATGTCGGAAAACAAACGGCATATATGGGTCAGCGGCTTGCGCCGGTCTATCCAGGAAGGAGAGATTAACCGGTTTCTGACCATGATTCAGGAGTTCATGGCCGGCAATTCCTATCGCACAAATCCCGACACCGAGATTCATTATCAAGATCTGATATACATCATATCTCGCCTCGTCGGTCTGAATGTCGATGTGGAAAGAGCCACGTCCGACGGTCGCATCGATATGATGCTTGATGGTCCGAAAGCAATATATATTATTGAGTTCAAACTTGATAAGTCGCCCGAAGAAGCGCTGAGGCAGATAGATGAGAAGCATTACGACCGGCCATATCTCTCGCTTGGCAAGCCCATAGTAAAGGTCGGCGTCAACATCTCCACTGCAACCCGCACCCTCGATTCCTGGCTGATCAAGGATAATGCCTAAACGTCAGCGCGGACGCCACCTCCAGTGTGTGGCGGAGGACAGTCTGCGCCTCGGTGTGGCAAAAATATAATAATAAGAGGGATATTGTAGATAAAAATTAGTAACTTTGCGGTCATGAAGAAGCTGAGGATGTCGGCTGTGGTCATGACCGCGGCCATTATGATAAGTCCCGCGGCGCGGGGCTTCGATTTTTCGGAGGGTAACGACGACCGGGAATGGCGCACGCTGCAGGATGCGTGGACGCTTGATGCGCCCGGCACCGTGCCGATGCTGCGGTCGTATGCCGAGCAAAATCCGACGGGCATACACGCCCTGGAGGCACGTCTGATGATTGCCGATGCGGCCTTCTTCGCTCACGACTGGAGCGAGGCGCTGCGCAGGTACAAGGCCGAGGACATTAAGGGCCTCTCTCAGCCCGAACGCTCGCTTTATTCATACCGCAAGGCGCTGTGTCTGCTAAAGACGGGATATTACAAGGAGGCCCGCACCGCCTTGCGCAGTGTCAAGGGGCGCAAATACGATGCCGTGCGCACTTTCTATAACGCGTATATAGACTACATAGATGGCGACTACGACAAGGCTTATCAGGGCTTCGCGCAGGTGCCGGAAGGCGAGAAGGGCCTGGAGGCGGCATACTATATGCTGCAGATAGACTATATGCGCGGCCAATACCGCAAGGTGGCCGAAAAGGCTCAGAAACTCGTATCACGCGACGTGGAGCGGGGACTTAAGGCCGAGATATACCGCATAGCCGGTCTGAGCCGCTTCAAGCTTGAGGAGGACGAAACGGGACGACGCGAGCTGGAGAAATACCTTGAACTGAATCATGGCCCGGTCAACAACGAGGCTCTCTATGCCTTGGGCGTGATCGACTATGAGGAGGGAAACTACGCCAAAGCCGCCGAGCGGCTTACGGCCGTGACGGAAAGCGCCGAGCGCGGGCCGCTGTTGCAGAGCGCATGGCTTTACTTGGGTCAGACACGTCTGAGTCAGGACGATGTGCGCGGCGCCACACTGGCCTTCGAGAAGGCATCGGCATACGAAGCCGATCCGGAGGTGGCCCAGACCGCGATGTACAATTACATCACGGCTCAGACACGCGGCACGGGCGTGCCTTTCGGTAAGTCGGCCGAACTGATCGAGACATACATGCGCCGCTGGCCGTCGTCGCCTCATGCCGAGGAGATGCGCGAATACCTCGCCACGGCATACTACAACGACCATAATTATCTGAACGCCATCAGCACCGTTGACGGCACCCGCACGCCCACGCCCGTTATGCTCGCTGTGAAACAGAAGGCTCTGTACGCGCAGGGCGTGAGCATGGCTACCAACGGCGATGTGGCCGGAAGCGCGCCATATTTCGAGAAGGCGTCGGAGATGAATACCTCGGACCCCGATCTGGCCCTGCAGTCGCTGTTATGGTTGGGCGACGCCCGTTATGAGGCGGGACATTTTGCCGCCGCCGAACGCAGCTATTCACGCTATGTGCAGGGTGCGCCCGCTTCGGCCAACCGCACGTTGGGACTTTACGACTTAGCATACGCGCAGTATCGCCTCGAACGGTACGGCCAGGCGGCCGCCACGTTCTCCAAAGCGTTGGAGAGCCGTCCCGCGCTGAACAAGGCCATGCGCGACGACGCGCTGATACGCCGTGCCGACTGCCTCTATTACACAGGCGATTATACCGGAGCGCGTCAGCTCTACACCGACGCCATATCCGACAAGGCCAACGACTCGGACTATGCGGCCTACCGCTACGCGATGCTGTCGGGCAAAAGCGAGGGTCAGCGCAAGAAGATAACGCTGATCGACCAGTTCGTGCGCGACTATCCGCGCAGCAAATGGGTGTCGGCGGCATTGCTGGAGAAGGCGCTGACCTGCGAGGAACTTGGCGAGACTGCCATGGCCGCCGAGGCATACCGCAAGCGTCTGGCCATTACGCCCGACGCCGACGTGGACGAGCTGCTGCGCGCCGCCGCGGCCAACGACCGCACAGGCGACGCTCCGACCGAGCAGCTTGAACTCCTGAAGCGTATACGCAAGGCCGGTTCGCTCGGTGCCGACGACACAGCCGACCTCGATTATTACGAGGCAAACGCACTGAGCAAACTTGGACGCGACGACGAGGCCGACGCGTTGTATGAGTCCCTGTCGCGCAATCCCGAGAGTCCCGTGGGTGCCGCCTCGGCCGTGACGCTGGCACAGCGCCGACTTGACGCCGGCAACGCGCAGGAGGCATTCGACATGATGAACGCATTCACCGACACCGGGACGCCCCACACTTACTGGCTGGCCAAGGGATTCATCGTCTTGGCCGATGCCTGCCGCGAGTTGGGACGCCCCGAGCTGGCACGCGAATACCTCACATCCCTCCGCGACAATTATCCCGGTAACGAAGCCGACATCCTCTCGGCCATCAATTCACGCCTCAAGTCCTTGAAAAAATGAAAGCTACCAAGATACTGACGATTCCCGCCCTGCTGTCCGCGCTGACGGCATCGGCTCAATATAACCCCACCGTTGAGGTGGAGGGCACCTACAAGCCCGAGGTCATACTTCAGGACCGCGTCAACACGTTCCCCGAACGTCTGCGCCTCGGCAACACGGACAGCCGGCTGGACTACGACATGGACGGCGTGGTGACCGATTTCGCGCCTCTCGGCGTGCCTATGCCAGCCACCGGATGGAACGATACCCGCGCGCGATGGCCATATCGCGGATATGCCGAACTGCAGCTCAGCACGCGCCTCGACGCCATAGTCAATGCCGGATACCGGTTCGTTGACAACGACAAGACCCTGAGCGGCGTCTACCTGCGTCATAATTCCACATCGCTGTGGAAGCCGAAGCTGTCGGATGCCGTGAAGGACACGCGCCGCAAGATATATGACGAGATGGTAGGCCTGTATCTCAGGCACGATGTGCCGAAGTATGGTATGCTCGACGTGGACGCGCGTTATAACCTGACGTATTTCAATTACTACGGCTTCAATCCGCTGCCGATGTCCGATATGCCGGACGCCCCGACACAGACGTTGAACCAGGCACGGTTTCACGCTAAGTGGACATCGAATGCCGAGTGCCGTTTCCGCTATTATGCGGGCGTGGACGTGAACTATACGGCGTTCCGCAGCTTCTATACGTCGTTGACCGCCGACGAGTGCCCCGGCAACCGCGAGACGCTGATTTCGCCCGAATTGGGCGCCGGCTACCGCTTCGGCGGCAGTTCGGTGGCGGGCCTGGATTTTTCCGCCGATTTCCTTCTCTATACCGACAAGACACGACTCGCGCCGGCTATGCCGAAAAACTACAGCCGTTTCTCGTTCACTCCCTACTACAAGTGGGAGGGTGACAACATCACATTCTACGGAGGCCCTCGCATCGACGTGTTTGCCGACAACGGTACGGCGTTGCGCCTGGCTCCGGACGTGAGGTTCGGCTGGCACACGCGCGGCGTGGGACTGGAACTTTCGGCCACGGGAGGAACGGAACTGAACTCGCTGCACGGCAATGTAATGGAATCCAAGTTCTGCGCGCCTGCCATCGTGGACATGACGCCGGCATATACTCCGGTCGAGGCGCGTCTGAAATTCGGATTCGGGCCGTTCGCAGGCTTCCGCGCCGAGATGGAAGGCGCCTATAAGCGCACCATTCACCGGAGCTTCGGATGCTGGTATACGCCATATCTGAGCCTGTACGGCCGTTCGGCGGCATCCTCGCAGCCGGTGGCTGAGGATTATCTCGGAACGTACATGAATCTGAGCGGATTCCAGATCGGCATCACGTTGGCTTATAATTACGGCGAATACTTCGGTATCGAAGCTAAGATGAACTATATGCCGCAGGAGGATGACAAGGCATGGTTCAGCGGCTGGGATATGCCGGAGGTGACGGCGCACATCGGCGTGCGTGGCAATCCCTGGAGCACGCTGAAATTAGGCGTCGACTGGGATCTGCGAGCCTGCCGCAAGGTGCCGTTGCTGATAGCCGGGGCCGATGGAAGCGAGTTGACAAGACAGCGCATCGGCAACCTGTCGATGTTGGGATTCAGCGCGACGTACGACATTCTGAAGAACCTGCGCGCCGAAGTATATGTGGACAATCTGCTGAACCGTCTGCATCAGGAGTGGCTGCCCGGCGTGCCGGTACCCGGCATCGCCGCCCGCTTCGGCCTCACTTTTCAGTTCTGAGACAGTATTTTAGACAGGAGAACAGGAGAAACAGGAGAGTCTATTTCAAGTAGACTCTCCTGTTTCTCCTGTCTAAAAATATATATTCTCCTGTCCGGTGAAATCAGATCAGGATTTTGTTGCGCTTGTAGATTTCACGGAATTCCCTGGGCGTGAAGCCCTTGTTCTTCTTGAAGATGCGGTTGAAGTTCGACACGTTGTTGAAGCCGGAGTTGTAGCATATTTCGGATATCGACTTCGTTGACGACATCAGCTCGCGGCTGGCTATGCCGAGCCGGATGGATATGACATAGTCAGAGATGCTTCGGCCGGTGCGCAGCTTGAAGAAGCGGCTGAAGCTGCTGGGCGACATGCCCGCCAGGTCTGCCAGGTCGTTGAGCCGTATGTCGCTCTTATAGTTCTTGATGATATAGTCCTGGGCCTTCTTGAGCCGGCGCGAATCGGACGACACGCTTGCGGTGCTGAACGACGAGCTGCTGAGCGTGCGCGAATCGGGGTCGATGGAAAGGACGTGCAGTATCTCCAGCAGCTTTATAATCTTGTCGAAGCTTGATTCGGTGTCGTTCATGGCCTTTATGAGACCGGACACCTTCTCGATGCTGGATTCGGGGAACGCGATGCCTTGGGACGAGGAGTCGAGCATGGCCTTGATGCTGGCCATCTGTGTGCGCCGCAGCATTTCCTCGCCGAATATGTCGGCGGGAAACTGGATGGTTATCTCGCGTATATTGTTGCTGGCGCAGTCGGCCTGTTCCCATCCGTGCTCTATGCCGTGTCCTATAAGGCAGAGGTCGCGGTAGCCCACTATCTCGACGTTGTCGCCCACCACGCGGCGTGCGCCTGCGCAGTTCTCAATGTAATTTATCTCGAATTCGTCGTGCTTGTGTATCGGGAAATTGAACGCATCTTTGGTGCGGTCCACCATGTAGAGGAAATCACAATCGGACAGAGGGGTTATTTCCGTCAATATGTCCTGATTGAGTGGTGTTGAGTTATTCTGGTATGCCATAGTTCTTAGGTTGATGCCGTGTAAGTCAATATTCACAGCTGGAGGAGAGCGGGGCAGCGTTCGTGTAATCGTATCACAAAAATATAACAAAATTCGGAATAATCAAATTATATTTGCAAAAATTAGGTCAAAATATGCAAAGAAAACGGAGGTCCGTTTGTGAAAATTAAATGGGTACACGGAAATTCGCATTTCCATGTACCCCGACGTGTGTTGTGTGTAGTATTAGTTATTGAGTCATTAAGGTGTTATGATGGTCTTGTTGTGTGTGTTGTCGTGGAGAGTGTTTGAATTTAAATACAAACACTCTCCAGATCAGTTCAGACGGAGCACGCGCGATGAGTAATCCATCTTCTTGTGCCAGTCCACGTCGTGGCTGACTGGTATCTCCAGCCCCGACTCCATCAGGAACTTTCCGGTGAACTGCTTGCCCTCGAAGGGGAGGGGATTGTTGTCGATGCGGTTCAGCTCGGTCACGGTGTAGAGCTTGTCGGGATTCAGGCCGGCCATGCGCACGCGCGGCATCTTCTGGCCGTAGCTCGGGTCGGTTTTCCACCAGAAGAACACTGCGTCGTCCTTCTCGGGATTTACGTACATCAGCGAGGCGGCTCCCTTGTTATCGTACGGGCTCAGCAGACGGTAGAGGTCGCCGAACTGCACGACGGGGCGTATCTTCTTATAGTCCTCGATGGCCTGACGGCACAGGGCCTTGTCCTCCTCGCTCATGTTGGCGGGCTGGATCTCCATGCCCAGGCGTCCGCTCATGGCCACGTCGGAACGGAACTTGATGGGCACCGTGCGGAACGTGGTGTGGTTGGGCGTGGCGCTGATGTGCGAACCCATGGCAATGGCGGGGAAGAAGGCGCTGGTGCCCCACTGCATGTAGATGCGCTGCAAGGCGTCGGTGTTGTCCGAGGTCCAGAACTCGTCGAACCAGGGGAGCAGACCCCAGTTGACACGGCCGCCGCCGCTGGCGCACAGCTGGATGGTCACATCGGGATATTTGGCGCGGATGCGCTCGAGTGCCTTCTTCAGCCCCTCGTGGTAGCCGATGTATAGATGGCTCTGGTTGTCGGCAGTCTGATACTGCGATCCGTGGCTCATGACAGGCGCGTTGGCGTCCCACTTGATATAGTCGATATCAGGATATTTGGTCATCAGCGTGTCCACGATGTGGAACACCACGTCCTGCACCTTCGGGTTGGCCATGTCCAGCACCAGCTGCGTGCCGCCGCGACCCTTCACCACGTCGCGGTTCGGAGCCTTGATCACATAGTCGGGGTGCTTCTCGTAGAACTCCGAAACGGTGTTGGTCATTTCCGGCTCGATCCAGATGCCGAACTTCACGCCGTGCTTTCTGGCCGATTCCAGCAGGCCGTTGATGCCGTTGGGCAGTTTTTGGGTATCCACGGTCCAGTCGCCCAGTGACGAAGAATCGTTCTTACGGGGATATTTCACGCCGAACCATCCGTCGTCCATCACGAACAGCTCGCCACCCATCGAGGCGATGTCCTGCATCATGCGGTCCATTCCCTGTTCGTTGATGTCGAAGTAAACGCCTTCCCACGAGTTGAGCAGTATCTTGCGCTCCTTGTCGCCGTGAGCCAGGCGGTTCTCGCGGCCCCAGCGGTGGAAGCGGCGCGACACGGTGCCCATGCCGTCGGCGGAATATGTCATGGCCACGGGAGGCGTCACGAACGTCTCCTTGGGCTTCAGGTTGTAGGCCGAATTCTCCTCGTCCATTCCGGCGAACAGACGGTGCTGCAGGCTCTCGTCGGTGTCGATGCGCAGCTTGTAGTTGCCGCCGTATTCCACAGCGGCTCCGATGACGCGGCCTGTCTGCTCCTGTGCCTTGCCGTCAAGGCTGAGCATGATCTCGCCGTGGCTGGTGTGCGAGTTGCGGCCGCCGTCGCGGTTCTTGATCACCTTCATGCCGGGACGCAGGGGCTCGTCGTTGACGCGCGCCTCGTTGGCCCACGCGCCGTGGTAGTTCTGCAGCCATACGTCGCCGTAACGTACGGGCAGCGACATGGAGGCGAACTGACGCAGGGTGATGTTCTTCTTCTCGTTGTTGGTGGTCTCGGTCCACATCTCGATGATGTCGTCCTTGGGGAACGTGCGGTATTTCAGCGCCACGGTCACGGGATAGAAGCGGTCCTTGAAGGTGACGGTGGTGACGGTGCCTTTGCCGTCGGGTACGGTTGTGACGCCCTGCACGGCCATGTCCATTGTCATGTTGCCGTCGGCATGGGTCATGGCCATGGCCGACTCATGCTCGGGGAATGTGCCGTAGAAGGGGAATGCGTCCAGGGCCGGGATTCCTGCGTCGCGCAGAGCCGCTGCCTCGGCGTCGGTGAGACGCGTGCCGTAGTACAGAAAATCAAGGCCTCCGTCTTTCTTGGCGTCCAGCACCAGGGAATTATGGTCGGTGGTGATGTTTACTATTTCCGCCCGGATGGCCGGTGCCGCTATCGATGCGGCCGCCAACAGGAAGGAGATTTTTTTAAGGTTCATGAGCAAGTTGTAGTGTTTTTATTGTAATTATTTGTCAAAGATAGCCAAAAAGTGCGAGACGGCCAAGAAAGAGGGAGAAATAAGGGGGACTCTCACAAATAAATGGCTAAATTAGTATTGATATTCAGGTGAAGGGAAAGGGGGGGCCGTACCTGCGGTACGGAACAGAACGGCTCCGCGACAAAAAAGCGCGACGAAAAAAGGCGACGAAAAAAGGCGCGCCGAAAGGGAGGGCACGCCTTTTTATAGGGGTTATGACTTATCAGAGCTGGGGACCTGCGGCTACCAGAGCCTTGCCGGCCTCGTTGTTCTCGAACTTCTTGAAGTTCTTGATGAACATGGCTGCCAGTTCCTTGGCCTTCTTGTCCCACTCTGCGGGATCAGCGTATGTGTCGCGCGGATCGAGGATCTTGGTGTCTACACCGGGAAGCTCCGTGGGGATGGTGAAGTTGAAGTAGGGGAGCTTCTTTGTGGGAGCCTTGTCGATGTCACCGTTCAGGATGTCGTCGATGATGCCGCGTGTGTCGCGGATGGAGATACGCTTGCCGGTACCGTTCCAGCCTGTGTTCACGAGGTAAGCGTTGGCACCGCTCAGCTTCATCTTCTTAACCAGCTCCTCAGCATACTTGGTGGGGTGCAGCTCCAGGAAAGCCTGACCGAAGCAAGCCGAGAATGTGGGGGTGGGCTCTGTGATACCACGCTCCGTACCTGCCAGCTTGGCGGTGAAACCGCTCAGGAAGTAGTACTTGGCCTGCTCGTGGTCGAGGATGGCTACGGGAGGCAGAACACCGAATGCGTCGGCGCTCAGGAAGATAACCTGCTTGGCGGCCGGACCCTTGCTGACGGGCTTCACGATGTTCTTGATGTGGTAGATAGGATAGGAAACGCGGGTGTTCTCCGTCACGCTCTTGTCGGCGAAGTCGCAAGTTCCGTCGGGACGTACGGTCACGTTCTCGAGCAGAGCGTCGCGTGTGATGGCGTTGTAGATGTCGGGCTCGCTTTCGGGGTCGAGGTTGATCACCTTGGCGTAGCAGCCGCCCTCGTAGTTGAAGACGCCCTCGTCGTCCCATCCGTGCTCGTCGTCGCCGATCAGCTTACGCTTCGGGTCGGTGGACAGAGTGGTCTTGCCTGTACCGGAGAGGCCGAAGAAGATAGCGGTCTCGGTCTCGTCCATGTTGGTGTTGGCCGAGCAGTGCATCGAAGCGATGCCGCGCAGGGGGTTGAAGTAGTTCATCATCGAGAACATGCCCTTCTTCATCTCGCCGCCGTACCAGGTGTTCAGGATCACCTGCTCGCGCTGCTTGATGTTGAATGCCACTACAGTCTCGCTGTGGAGGCCGAGTTCCTTGTAGTCCTCGCATTTAGCCTTCGAAGCGTTCAGGACAACGAAGTTGGGCTCGAAGTCCTTCAGCTCCTCCTCGGTGGGACGGATGAACATGTTGGTCACGAAGTGAGCCTGCCATGCCACCTCCATGATGAAGCGGACTGCGATGCGGGTGTTGGCGTTGGCGCCGCAGAAGCAGTCAACCACGTACAGGGTCTTGTCGCTCAGCTCCTTGACGGCCTTCTCGCGGATCTTGTCCCATACCTCGGTGGTCATGGGGTGGTTGTCGTTCTTATACTCTTCGGTTGTCCACCATACGGTGTCCTCGGAAACCTCGTCCTTAACGATGTACTTGTCCTTGGGCGAACGGCCGGTGTATACGCCGGTGAATACGTCTACGGCGCCAAGGTCCGTTACGTAACCCTTCTCGTAGCCTTCCAGGCTGGGGTTCGTCTCGTCCTTGAACAGCTCATCATAACTCGGATTGTGGATGATCTTCTTTACATCCTTAATGCCGTACTGCGACAGGTTAAGTGTATCCATAACAGATAATTAGTATTTTGGGTTTTTGTTATATTTTGTTCCTTAGCATTCGTCATGCGTTGTCTTTTCAGAGGAGGGTGCCTCTGCGGTGACGGCGGCCGGAAAACGACGGGTTTTTGCAAGCCGCATCCATTGTTATATTTATAACCTTTTTCAAGGTGCAAAGTTAACGAAAAAAAGTTAATTGCGCATCATTATAAAGAAAAAATTCCTTAATATTGGTGTCCCGAAATCAAAAAAAGAGTGAAAAGTATAGGCATCGTTCCTTAAAAATATATACGCCAGGGTCGCAGATGTGCCTCATATTTAGCCTTGTAGGCTCAGGAGCATAGCGGGCTATGTGACTGAGTCAAAAGGCTAAAGATGAGGTGCAGCTGCGAGTCTGAGGTAATATCTCTTTCGGTCATGCCTGTCTTTATTAAGTTTATTATAACAATTCTCAATTATTTTGTGCTTTGTCCGGTGTCTTTTCGGTTAATTTATCCAATCTCCTCGGTCGCAGCCGCGAGGCTGTTCCCTCTGAGATTGAATAAATTACCTCGAAAATCCACCGCCCTGGCATATATATATTTTAAGGAACGATGCCTAATTCCTGATGCGAAATTTTGCAGGAAATAAAAAAAGTGTTAACTTTGCAGTGCAAAACATAAGCCCGGGTGGATACCAGAGTGGCCAAATGGGGCAGACTGTAAATCTGCTGGCTTACGCCTACGGTGGTTCGAATCCATCTCCACCCACTCAAATTAAAACAGCGATATACAACTACAGGGCGTTCGCGAGGACGCCCTTAGTTTTTTCAACCCTTCGGGTTAGCAAAAAAGTTAATGAAGTTGATAAAGTTAAAGGAGTTAAGAGAATACCACGATATTGGTAGTTGAAAAAGTTTATAAAGTTAAGAGAATACCTCAGCTTGCGAATGCCTGCACTATCATCTTAACTTTTTAACTTTGTGAACTTTATAAACTGGTTTTCTGAACTTTATAAACTCTTTTAACTTTATAAACTATTGAAATAGAAATAATAACCTAAATAACAGGCTATGAAAAGAATATGCTATCTTTGCGCCCTCGTGCTGGCGCTGTCGTTCGCATCGTGCCGCAAGAACGGCGGTGCGGAAGTCCAGGAATTGCTTCAGAAAGTGCCCAATACCGCGTCGTTCGTAATGCAGGTGGACGTCGAATCGCTTCTTGACAAGGCCGGAGCCAAGGTCAAAGATGGCAGGATAGAGCTTGACGCCGACCTGAAGGCCGCTCTGGACAAAAACTCGTCGAATCAGGAATTCATGCAGGCTTTGAACGGGGACACAGGTGTCGAACCCTCGGCATTCGTGGCGTTCGGCGACGGTTATAAGGTGTATCTTACAGGCTTCTTGGCCGATACCGGCAAATTCAAGGCATGGATGCAGAAGGAGTCCGGGCAGCCCGTGGAGGAAAGCAACGGCGTGAGCCATGCCGGCAAATACGCGATGACAGGCAATCAGTTCTGGGTGATCGGTTCGGGCGGCAGCACAATCGATCCCGACAAGATCCGCGAATACATGGCTCTGAGCGACAAGCAGTCGTTCGCATCCGGCAATTTCAGCGGCATTCTGACCAACGGCGATGCCGATGTGTCGGGATGGTGCGACCTGGCGGGCATGATGAACACGGCCAACACGCCGTTCCAGCAGCGCGCCGTGATCAAGATGATGACAAGCACCGTGTTCGAGGATGCCAATTTCGCATCGTTCACCATGAATTTCGAGAAAGGCCTGATGAAGCTAACAGCACATATACTCAACGACAAGGGTAACGACGCCAAATTCCTGTATGCTTCCGAGAAACTGGACACTTCGCTGTTCGACGACCTCAAGGCCAATGCCGGCGGCGTTATCGGCGTGGCCGTTCCCGCCAAGCTGATAAAGCAGCTGCAGGAGCAGACCAAAGGCCAGCTGTCGATGCTGTCGGTGGTGTTCGGGGCCCTCAGCTCGATCGACGGCACCGTGGCCCTATCCGTTGGCGGCGATGACAAAGGCGCCTACCAGGGAGCCATACAGACCGGCGACGGCAGCACGTCCGACCTGATGGGACTGCTGAACGAGCTGGACTGTCGCCCCGCCAAGCAGGGCAAGCTCGTGACATTCGAGCGCGGCGCCATGACCGGTGCCAACAGTCCTGCAGTGATGGGCAAGAAACTGAAAGGCTCCATCATGGGCGTGGTGCTTTCGTCCGACTTCATCAAGAATCCCGGCGAGAACAACGCCCTGAAGTTCGTGACCGTGAAACTGGTGCCTAAATCGGGCAGCGTGGTGCTGGAATGCGAGACGGAGACGAAAGATCAGAATATCAATGCGGTTAAGGCGCTGATCTTAAGCATGAATTGACCCCGTGGCCGGACAGTCCGCAATACTATAATAAGGAAGAGGAGATAAGGATAATGAAAGGGATGGAGTTCAGTCCGCTTGAAAGCATCACGCTGCGCGGTATGCTGCCGCGTGTGTTCAAGGGGGAGGGCATTCCGGCGTCGGAGGTGTGGAACTCCGACCTGACGTTCCGCCGCGGCGAGAGTGTATTGGTGGAGGCTGCGTCGGGCGGCGGCAAGTCGTCGATGTGCTCCTATATATACGGAGCGCGCACCGACTACGAAGGCACGCTGCTGTTCAACGGCCGGGACGTGGCCGGACTCGATGCCGACGACTGGCAGCGCGTGCGCCGCGTCAACATAGCCTATCTGCCTCAGGAACTGTCGCTGTTTCCCGAGCTTTCGGCCTGGGACAACATCCAGCTCAAGAATTCACTTACCGACCATGCCGGGCCGGCGCAGATAGAGGAATGGATGCGCCGGCTGGGCATATTGTTCCGCCGCGATTATCCCGCCGGGCGCATGTCGATAGGGCAGCAGCAGCGCCTGGCCATAATCCGCGCCCTGTGCCAGCCATTCGACTTCATCCTGCTCGACGAGCCGGTGTCGCACCTGGACGAGGAAAACAACCGTATCGCCGCCGAAATCATAGCCGAGGAGGCCCGGAGACAGGGCGCCGGCATCATATCCACAAGCGTGGGCAACCACCTGCTGCTCGACTATAACAAACGAATGCATCTATGAAACTCGTAAGCAGACTGTTGCGGAAAAACACCTCGGTGCCGCGCATCGTGGGTTTCGTGATATCCAATTTCATCGGCCTGGCCATCGTGCTGGGGGGGCTGCAGTTCTATCAGGACGCCCGGGGCATCTGGGAGGCCGACGACTCGTTCATATCCACCGACTATCTTGTGCTGAACAAGAAGGTGACCTCGCGCCAGACCCTGGAGGGTGCGGACCAGGGATTCACGCAGGCTGAAATAGACGACCTGCGCCGTCAGCCGTGGGTCCGCGACGTGGGTCTGTTCACCTCCAACAATTTCAAGGCATACATGTCCGTGCAGGGCGCCAGCCACAGCATGAGCACCTATATGTTCTTCGAATCCATCCCCGACAAGTTCGTGGACGTGCCCGCGTCGCAGTGGTCGTGGCGCCCGGGCAGCGACGACGTGCCCGTCATCATAAGCAAGGACTATCTGACGCTGTATAACTTCGGATTCGCCGGCTCGGCCGGGCTGCCCCGCATGTCGGAGGGAATAATGAGCGGCATCCCCATGACGCTGGTGCTGAGCGACGAGAGCGGTATGCGTCGCAAGGAGTTGCACGGCCACATTGCGGGATACTCCAACCGCCTGAACACCATTCTGGTGCCCGAGGGTTTCCTGCAGGAAGCCAACCGCGTGCTGGGCGACGGCACGGAGAAGCTGCCGCAGCGCGTCATAGTGGACGTGAGCAGTCCCGGCGACGTGGCCATCGCGCCATACTTAGAGGAACACGGATGGGAGATGGCCGGCGACAAGAGCGCCAGTCAGGCCAGTTTCCTGCTGAAGGTAGTGACAGGTATTATATTGGTAATCGGAGGCGTCATCACGTTGCTCAGCTTTTTTATCCTGTTGCTGTCGGTGTCGCTTATCATGGAGAAGAACCGCGACAAGCTGCACGCGCTGCTGATGTTGGGCTATGACCTGCGCATGGTCGGCGCGCCGTATATGAAGCTGGTCGCCGTGTCGTCGGTGGCGGCGTATGTATTGGCACTCGGCGGTATGTTCGCCATGCGTTGGTCGTACCTCGGAGCCATCACCGGTCTCGGCGCGGAGCCGAGGGGTGTGCTCGTGCCGGTGCTGACCGGAGCTGCGCTTACGGCCCTGATCGTGGCGTTCAACATCGTGGCCGTGCGGCGGAAAGTGAAATCCGCATGGCGTCTTTGAGGGGGGGCGGGTGTCGGGAAGAGCCGGCAAATCAGGAAAATAAAGTGGTAAAAACGGGGTGAGAAGCGGGGTGGTGAAATATTAACAATTGTTAATTAACAATGTTAACCTTTGCGCATTTTTACAATTATTAATACTTTATCGTTACTTTTGCAAGCATTAATGCAAACGGCCAAGTTGGATACTGGCGCAATCCGTCTCTCTCCACGGACCATGAAAAAACTTGGATAGTTTTCAACAACCAGATATATAGATACTTAATCTAAAGTTCGTTCTTAGGACGGACGTAAGAAACGCGACATAGGAGAAGAAATAACCTAATGTAAAACTAAAACATATTCCTGCATGAAGAACTTATGTTTTCATCTGAACAAGGGGGTGTGTCTGATAGCAGTGATGTTATTGGCGATAGCATTTCCCTCGTTGGCTCAGAAGATCACGGTGACAGGCCATGTATCGGACGAGCAAGGCGAAGACCTGATAGGGGCGACCATCATCGAGAAGGGCACCTCTAACGGAACAGCCGCCGACATAGACGGTAACTTCACGATCGAGGTCCCGTCGAATGCCGTATTAACAGTAAGTTACGTAGGCTACGATCCGATGGATGTGTCCGTCAACGGACAGACTCACCTGAACATCGTGATGAAGGAGAATGCCACGATGCTGGCCGAAACGGTCGTGATCGGTTACGGTAGCGTCAAGAAATCGGACGCCACCGGTTCGGTAGCTCTTGTGACTCCCGATGCAGTCGAGGCCGGAATCTCGACATCGGCCCAGGACCTGCTGGTAGGCGCCAGCCCCGGTGTGGTCGTAACTCCCGACGGAGGTAAGCCCGACGGAGCCGCCAACATCCGAATCCGCGGCGGTGCGTCCCTTTCGGCATCCAACGACCCTCTGATCGTGCTGGACGGCGTGCCCCTGGCCAACGACGGCGTACAGGGTATGGCCAACCCTCTGGCCATGATCGCTCCCGACAACATCGAGTCCATGACCATCCTGAAGGACGCCTCCGCAACCGCCATCTACGGTAGCCGCGCATCCAACGGTGTCATCATCATCAATACGAAGCGTGGCAAGGGTGGCAAGCCCCAGCTGAACTTCTCGGCCAACTTTGCCGTCAACACTCCGCGCAAGACATGGAACGTGATGAGCGCCGACAAGTTCTCCGCATTGATCCGCGAGCACTGGGGCGCCGATTCCGAAGCCGCAGCCCAGCTCGGCACCGCCAGCACCAACTGGCAGGACAAGGTGCTCCGCACCTCGTTCAACCAGGAATACAGCCTCAGCATCGGTGGTAAGGCAGGATTCCTGCCCTATCGCGTCAGCGCATCCTACACCATGAACAACGGTATCCTGAAGGATTCGCAGATGCAGCGCGTCACCGCAGGTTTCAACCTGACTCCCGAATTCTTCGGCGGTCTGCTGAAAATCAATGCGAACGTCAAGGGATATTACATGCGTAACCGGTTCTCCAACGAGGGTGCCGTAGGCGCCGCCATCGCGTTCGACCCCACGCAGCCCGTGCATTCCTACAATGCAACCGGCAATCCCGACTTCCCCTACTTCTACAACGGCTATACGTCGGTCACCACCGACCGCTACAACTCATGGAACATCAACGGTACGGTCAATCCGGTAGCTGTCATCAAGGACTGTCACAACGTGTCGAACGTGTTCCGCAGCAACGGTAACTTCCAGGTGGACTATGCGCTGCATTTCCTCCCCGAACTGCACTTGAACCTGAATCTGGGTTACGACGTGAGCCGTTCGTTCGAGAACAAAAACATCGCGCAGAACTCCCCGACATCCTGGAATGAAGGCGCCAAGAACGGAGCCGGCTCCAACTATCATGTCTACGAGATGCGCCGCAACACCCTGCTGGACTTCTATCTGAACTATAAGAAGGACTTCCAGGCCATCCAGTCGTATCTGGACGTAATGGCCGGTTACTCCTGGCAGCGTTTCGACGCCTTCGGCCACAACAACGGTACGGTCTATACCACCAACGGTTTCTACGGACCCTCCACCACCAACGGCGTCCTGACCATCGATCCGAACACCACCAAGCCGGGCGATCACTTCAATCCCGATTATTCCTGGAACACCGGCAACCTGATGCTGGTGTCGTTCTTCGGACGTCTGAACTATACGTTCAAGGACACATACCTGCTGACCGTCACCCTTCGTGACGACGGAACCTCACGTTTCAGCAAGAATAACCGCTGGGGTCTGTTCCCCTCCGTAGCCCTTGGATGGAAGATCTCCGAGATGCCCTTCTTCGAGAAGGCCCGCGAGACCATGAACGAATTCAAGCTCCGCCTGGGATGGGGTGTCACGGGTCAGCAGTCGGTGAGCGGATATTTCCCCTATATGCCCGTGTACGTTCAGAGCACCAACACCGGTTCGTTCTATCCCAACCTCTATACCGGCAAGTACGAAGGCAACATCAGCACCCTGTATCCCGGCATCTACAATCCCGACCTGAAGTGGGAGGAAACCACCACATGGAACGTAGGTCTGGACATGGGCTGGCTCAACAACCGCATCACTCTGGCTCTGGACTGGTATCTGCGTGAGTCGAAAGACCTGCTCAGCTACGTGACCGTAGCTCCCGGTGGCGCCACCTCCAACATGATGGACCAGAACATCGGTACGCTGCAGAACCTCGGTGTCGAGGGTACTATCACCGCGAAGCCCGTCGTGACCGACAACTTCACGTGGACCACCAGCCTGAACGTGGCATGGAACAAGAACAAGATCACCAAGCTGAACGCTACCGACGACCCCAATTCGTACATCACCGCCGGCGGTATTTCCGGCGGTAAGGGTAATACGGTACAGGTGCACAAGGTGGGTTATCCCGCTTACACCTACAGCCTCTACGAGCAGGTATATGACCAGAACGGCGATCCCATCGAAGGATGCTATGTCGACCAGAACGGCGACGGCACCATCGACGACAACGACCGCGTTCTCCGTCACTCCAAGGACCCGAAGGTGACTATGGCATGGAACAACTCATTCTCCTGGAAGGGTTGGGACCTGAGTTTCCAGCTCCGCGCATCCATCGGCAACTACGTGTACAACGACGTGCTTTCCACCCACTCCACTCTGAGCGATACCTACAACACGTCGGGTATACATAACATCATCGATGCGGAGCATATATTCAAGGGGGGCGAAACCACCAACCGCTATCTGTCCAACTACTGGCTGCGTAACGCAAGCTTCCTCCGCTGCGACAACATCACGTTAGGCTACACATGGACCGACATCAAGGGCGAGATTCCTTCGGTACGTCTGTACGGCGCCGTTCAGAATCCCTTCGTCATCACCGGTTACAACGGTCTTGATCCCGAGGTGTTCTGGGGAATAGACAACAACATATACCCGCGCCCGATCACCGTTACGCTCGGCGTGATGGCCACATTCTAAATTTTTCTCATTATTTTAAGGAAAACAATATGAAATCATATATCAATAAATTCCTGATGGGACTGGCGGTGGTGTCGATGGCCGGACTGACGAGCTGTGTCAAAGACCTGGACCAGGATCCTAAAGATCCCAACACCATCACTTCGGGTGACTTCAGCAAGGACCCGATGGAATATATGGGTCAGGTGATGGGCAAATGCTACAGTTCGCTGGCCGTATCGGGTCAGTCAGGCCCCGACGGAGGATCCGATATTTCCGGACTTGACGGCGGTACGTCCAACTGGACACGCGTCATCTTCATGCTGAACGAATTCACAACAGATGAGGTGTGCTGGGTCTGGCCCGACGTCGGAGTGTTCGACCTGTGTACTTCCACCTGGGGTACCAGCAACGGCAACCTGTACGGCGCATACGGCCGTCTGTACACTCACATAGCAGTATGCAACGACTTCATCCGTCAGGCCAAGGAGGGTACGTTCGACGTAGGTGAGGCCAACTTCCCCGTACGCGACCAGTTCGTACTCGAGGCGCGCGCTCTGCGCGACCTGTCGTACTACTACGTGATCGACTTCTTCGGCAATGCGGTCCGCGCCTGGGATGATATGTCATACGGCGAGGTTCCCGAGCAGAAGACCCGCAAGGAACTGTTCGACCTCGTTACGGCCGACCTTGAGGATGTGCTGGCTAATTTCAACGAGTCGGGCATCTACGGCCGTGTAGGCAAGGACGGTGTGGAGGCGCTGCTGTGCCGCTTCTATCTGAATGCGGAATCCTGGATTGGCGAGAACATGTACGCCAAGTGCTGGGAGCATGCCCAGAACATCATAAGCCGTCATCAGGGCGGCGGTTTCCAGGGCAGCGGTCTGGCCAACGATTATCTGGCCCTGTTCTGCGGCAGCAACGATATGTTCATGCCCGGCGGAAGCCTGAAGGCTCAGAACGAGATCCTGTGGGGCGTTCCCTTCCAGTATCCTTACACCGAGAGTTATGGCGGTACGGAATTCCTGATCGCAGCAGGTATATCCGCGGGTTCGATGCCCAAGGTGCTGTACGGTCTGAATGCCGACTGGAGCTGTATGCATGCCCGCGAGCAGCTGGCCGACAAGTTCAACTTCCTGAACGGAGAGTCGAACGACGGACGTACCTACCTGTGGTGTACCGAGAAGCAGGGCTTTACGAAAGCCAACGACGAGTTCTCGACATTCACCAGCGGTTACGCTCCCGTCAAATACACGAACTGCAAGGCCAATGCTGACGGTACGATGCCCCGCCACACTTACGACGACCCCGGCACAGGCTTCACGTTCAACTGGGCCGGTGTTCCCGAAGTGAACGGACTGCCCAACCTGAGCAACAACTATCCCGACACCGATTTCCCGATTATCCGTCTGGCCGACGTGTATCTGATGGCTGCCGAATGCGCCCTGCGCGGAGCCGGCGACCAGGCCACCGGTCTGAAATATGTGAATGTTGTCCGCGAGCGTGCAGGCGTTCCCGCATGGGTGGCCGGCGAGTACACTCTCGACAACATGATCGACGAGCGTTCGCGCGAGCTCTACTGGGAGAACACACGCCGTACGGACCTGATCCGTTTCAACAAGTTCACCAGCAACGCCTACAACTGGGCATGGAAGAACAACGTGCGTAACGGAGGCGCTATCGGCGACCACATGAAACTCTTCCCGCTTCCCACCGACGTGGTGGCCACATACGGCAAGAGCATGACTCAGAACCCCGGATATTAAAAGTGGAAATCCTGAAAAATTGATTCAAATGAAAAAGACAATATTTTTTATGGCTCTTACACTTGCAGCCGGAATGTCTCTGACAGGCTGTAAGGCTGACACCGAGCCTCGTCTGGAGAAACCGACGGAGTTCCATCTCAACACTCCGGCCATGGCCAACCAGACATTCGTACTGACCGCCAACGACGGCGTGGACCTGACCGTGTCGCAGCCCAATTACGGACTCGGCGTGGTGCCCAACTACGAGACTCAGGTATCGTTCACCGAGGACTTCGCTTCCTATGAGAGCGTCGAGGGCCTGTCACAGCAGGCCAGCTTCACGGTCAATGGCGAGAATCTGTCGCAGGCCCTCTGCAAGCTGATGGGTTATGTCAGCAACGAAACCCAGGACAAGTTCTCGGCCGATCCCCGCACGGTTTATTTCCGCGTGCGTTCGTTCATAGCCAACTGCGACTACGGCGACATCCTGTCCAACGTGATTCCCCTTACCATCGCTCCGTATCCGGCAGTAAAACTCCCGGCACGCATCTATCTGATCGGTGACGTACAGGGCTGGGACATCAACGCCAGCACTTTCATCCTTGAGGAAGCCGCCGACGCCGTAGGATCGAATATCTATTACGGTACGTTCGAGCTCACGCACGACCAGGCCAATGCCGGATTCCGATTCTACAAGACTCTCGGCGAATGGGGCGATAACGGCAATCTGCCCTCCATCGGCTCGAACGCCAATGACGGCGACAACGCATCCGTACAGATGGAAAACGGCGTTTACAACGGCGCCTGCGTCTACGGTAAGGGTAACTGGAACATCACCAACTGGGACGGCGGAAAGATGAAGATGACCGTCAACCTCCAGACCATGAAGGTGACATTCGAGGCAGCTGAATAACAAGAGTACAAATTTCAACATCCGCGGGGTTCCCTCCGGAGCCCCGCGGGATAAAAGACAAAAGACAAATGAAAAAATCACTTATATTCGGTGCGGTTCTTCTGGCGTTGGGATTTGTATCCTGTAGCGAGGACAACACTCTGGGTATTCCCCAGACGAATCCCCAGGGACCCATCCTGGAGTCCAACGGCGTGGAAGTGGCCTTAGGCCAGGCACTTGCCGGTCAGGACCTGAATCTGAACGATTACACCGACGGCCAGGTGCCCGTAATCAGACTGGTAGAGGCCGACTCCCTGTATCAGGACGGCGTGCACTTCGTAATGGAACTTGCAACCAACGAGGACTTCGCCGGTGCTACCGAACTGACGGTTACCGACGGTTCCGTGTCGCGTGCGGAGTGGGATGAGTATTTCCGCAAGGCACTGGGCCGAAGCCCCAAGGCCAAGCCGATGTACGTACGATTCCAGGCGTTAGCCTCCGTGGGCGGCCAGCTGATACGCATCGGCGGTCTGGACAACTACTATGGCGCCAAGACAATAATGGTGACCCCCATTCCCCTGGACTTCACCATCGAGAACGCGTATTACCTGATCGGCACATGCAACGACTGGGCGCTGAGCGACGCTTATCCCTTCAAGCACAGCGACGCCGATGTCTACGATGATCCGGTATTCACAATCGTGGTGAATATCACCGAGGAACAGGCCACGGCAGGCTGGTGGTGGAAGATAGCTCCGCAGAGCGCCATCGACAGCAGCAGCTGGGATAATGTCGCAGGTACGGAAGTGGACGGCGACACGGCTCTGGAAGGCAAGATTGTTCTCGGCAACGACAAGTGCAAGGCAGGCTGCATGAAGAAGGCAGGTTCGTTCCTGATGACCATCAACATGGAGGACCTGACCTGGAGCTTCAAGGAGCTGGAGATGATCTATACCCCCGGTGACTCCAACGGCTGGAGCTTCGACAAATGCCAGAAGCTGATGTTCGACGCCAATAAGAAGATGTATGTAGGTTTCGCGCATCTGAAAGGTGCGTTCAAGGTTACCAGCAAGCCCAACTGGGACGGCACCAACTATGGTGACGGCGGCGAGGGCAAGCTGTCCACTGACGGCGGCGCAGGCAACCTGAGCGTGGAGGAGGAAGGCCTGTACTGGCTGACGGTCGACACCCAGGCACTGACATATACCGTGACCAAGATCTCCACCCTTGGCGCCATCGGCGACATGAACGGATGGGGAGGCCAGGAGCCGCTGACCATGTCGGCAGACTATCTGACATGGACGGGCGACGTGACCTTCGCGGCAGGCAACGGCTGGAAGTTCCGCGCCAACGACAACTGGGACATCAATCTCGGTGGCGAACCCTCGAACCTGACTCTGGACGGTGCCAATCTGCCTTCTCCCGGCGACGGCACATTCACAGTGACCCTCGACCTGAGCAAGGTGCCCTACAGCTACTCGGCTGTCAAGAAGTAAGACATAACACCGAATACGAAAAGGAAGGTCCGGAACTCAGAGTTCCGGACCTTTTTTGCTGTTTTTGCGTTTTTAAAGAAAATTCGTTATCTTTGAAAGTTGAATTAAGGAACAGACCCTAAAAGACATCGTCATGATTAAGTATCCGGTAGGCCAGTCGAGTTTTCGCGAAATCAGAAAAGGCGGATTCCTGTACGTTGACAAGACTATGTATATTCATGAACTCGCGTCGACGGGCAAGTATTTCTTTTTGAGCCGTCCGCGCCGGTTCGGCAAGAGTATGCTCATATCCACCATGGATTCTTATTTCAGTGGGGAACGAGAACTGTTCGACGGCCTGGCCATAGACCGTCTGGAGCCGGGAGAGTGGACCCGGCATCCGGTGTTGCGCCTGGACTTTATGCGGGGAGGATACCGAGCTGCTGGAGAACTGCAGGGGGTGCTGTCGGATGTGTTGTCGGAGTGGGAGGAACAATATGGCGAGTTGTCGTCGGACGAGGCTCCGGCACGCCGCTTCACCAATGTAATCCGGGAGGCGTACAGACGGACCGGCCGACAGGTGGTGATACTTATCGATGAATATGACAAGCCGATAATAGACGTGGCGGACAATAAGGAACTTGAAGCCGAGCACCGCAGAATCCTGCATGATTTCTACGGAGTGATGAAGGCCAGCGAGGACTGCCTTAAGTTCGTGTTCCTGACCGGCGTGGGCAAACTGGGACAGATCAACGTGTTCAGCGGACTCAACAACCTGACAGATATTTCGCTTGATCCAAGGTATTCAGCTATATGCGGAATCACAACCGGGGAATTGCACGACAATTTTCAGGAAGGAATAGAGGACCTGGGAAGGGGAATGGGCATGTCTGCCGATGAAGCGCTGTCTAAACTTAAAAAAAGATATGACGGCTACCATTTCTCGAAAGACATGGTGGACATATATAATCCGTTCAGCGTCGTCAAGGCAATCTATTCGCGGGATATACGCGATTTCTGGTTCCAGTCCGGGACGCCGACACGTCTGATAAATCAGTTCCTGCAGAATGACTGGGGCACTCCGGACCTTGAAGGCACTGTCATATCCGCGTCAGACCTTGACAGTGGAGACGTGCTGGGCAGCAACCTGGCGTTAGCCTGCTACTATACAGGGTATCTTACCATCAAAGAATATGATGCGGAGTATGCGGAATACACATTGGGGTATCCCAATATGGAAGTGCGTAACGGATTCTTCAATAATTTGATGCAGGCGATACAAGGTGGGGATTCAATGGAGTCTCAGAATTTTGTGCGTTCGCTCAGACGGTTTATCAAGAAGGACGATATCGACGGCTTCCTGCACGAATTGCAGTCGTTCCTGGCCGGGATTCCATACATGTCCGATACCAACAAGGAGTCTCAGTGGCAGAAAGACATTCTGATCATAGCGAGGCTGGTGGGTATGAATGTAGACGTGGAGCGCCGTACGTCACACGGTCGCATGGACATGGTGCTTGACGGTCCCAAGGCCATTTACATCCTGGGGTTCAAATATGATTCCACACCGGAAAAGGCATTGGCCCAGATTGATGAGAAAGATTATGCCTTGCCGTTTGAGAATACGGTGAATCCCAAGCCTGTCGTGAAGGTAGGCGTTAACATTTCACCTGAAACACGCAACATCGACGGCTGGCTAATCGCTTAACCTGTCGAGGGTGGTGCGGGGGAAGGCGTCGATGAAGGAGCCGGGGGTGGCGTTGAGCACCCGGACGCCTCGGCTCTGAGCGTAGGCCTGCACGGCGAAATAGGAGCGGAAGGCTATGGCAAACGATTCGTACAGCTGATGGATGTGGATGTCCTTGTACAGCTCCTCGATGCGCCTCAGCTCGTCATCGTCGTCCTCGTAGAAGTGGGGCTGCACCGTCACCACTCGGTTGCGGTCGGTGACCCACAGCGTCTGACTCCAGTTATGATCGGCGCCTGTGAGGACAATGCGCCTGAATCCCTCGCGGATCATGCACATTATGGCCGGTATCAGCACGTTGCGCGGGCGCGGCATGGCCAGCCCCAGACGGAACAGCCAATGGGTCACGCCTGTCCAGCCTTCGGCCGGGGTAAGGTTGAAATATTTTACCGTGATGTTCTTGGGAAGTGTCTTCAGTCCCGGATACTTACGGAACCTGGCCGGCACGAACATGGTCAGCGGCCAGTCTATGCGGTTCACTATGTCCCACAGCTTCGGAACGTTGTCCGAGGCCGCCGGGTTGAAAAACACGCCGTCGGCCAGCAGGTAGTATTCCGGCTTCAGTACTAAGAAATCGGGTGTCATGGCCGACCAGTTGACAGCTAATTTCGGTGTCGAGTCCAGCACCTCGCGGTGTATTGTCAGGGCTTCCTTCAGGCTCGGGCCGTTGCCCATGATTATGACCGTGTCGCGACGGGCGGACGCCGCGGGCGAGGGGCGCCCGGACATCAGGGGCACTTTAACGAGCGAGGCCGCAGTTTTAGTGGCCTCGCTCATGAATTTCTGTATCTTTTCGATGGTTTTCATCAGGCGTCGTTCCTTGGCAATGTGATTTTTAAGGAATGATGCCTTAGATGGAGAGACGTCGCAGCGTGGACAGCAGATCCTGGTTGATCGGCTTGTCGTTCTTGATGGCCTTGGTGAAGGGTATGTAGACGATTTCGTCGTTCTTGATACCGATCATCACGTTGCGCTGGTCGTCAAGCAGGGCGTCGACGGCAGCGGCGCCCATGCGGGATGCCAGGATTCGGTCGTTGGCCGTAGGCGAGCCGCCGCGCTGCAGGTGGCCCAGGATGGTGACGCGCACGTCATAACCGGGATATTCCTCCTTGACGCGCTGAGCCAGGCCCATGGCGCCGCCGGTGATGGGGCTTTCGGCCACCAGGACTATCGACGAGTTCTTGGACTTGCGGAATCCGTTCTTGATCAGTTCCGACAGCTGGTCGACCTGCGTGGAGATCTCGGGTATGATGGCGGCCTCGGCGCCGCTGGCGATGGCACCGTTCAGGGCGAGGAAGCCGGCGTCGCGCCCCATGACCTCGATGAAGAACAGGCGCTCGTGGCTGGTGGCGGTGTCGCGTATCTTGTCCACGCAGTCCATGATGGTGTTCAGGGCCGTGTCATAGCCGATGGTGGTGTCGGTGCCGTACAGGTCGTTGTCGATGGTGCCGGGCAGGCCCACGATGGGGAACTGGAACTCGTTGCCGAAGATGCGGGCGCCGGTCAGCGAGCCGTCGCCGCCGATGACGCACAGCGAGTCGATGCCGCGGCGTTTCAGCACGTCGTAGGCGCACTGGCGTCCTTCGGGAGTATGGAACTCCTTGCAGCGCGCCGTCTTCAGGATGGTGCCGCCGCGCTGTATGATGTTCGACACGTTCTGGGTGGAGAACTCTTCGATTTCGTCGTAGATGAGGCCGCGGTAGCCGCGGTAGATGCCGTAGACTTTAAATCCGGCATATATGGCTGCGCGTGTCACGGCGCGGATTGCCGCATTCATGCCGGGAGCATCGCCACCCGACGTCAGAATGCCTACTGAATTAATGTTATTCATGTTTTCTATCCTAAGAGGCATTATAAGTTTCTAACTACAAAAATAACAAAAAAACGGCATAGTTGGGTAATAATGCCACAAAAAAGCATTATATTTGCAAATTAAGAGCGCACAGGCGCATTTTATTAATGCCGTAACGGCCCGAAACAGGTATCAAAGTTAAGGAAAAGGAATGGACAGGATAGTGACGACAGGCACCTTCGACGGATTGCATCGCGGGCACCGGCTGTTGTTGGATAGTCTTCGCCGTGAGGGGGAGCGACGTGGGTCACAACCGCTTGTGGTGACTTTTGACCGGCATCCGCTGGCCATGATCAACCCGACGCGGGCTCCGCACATCCTGATGCTTCCGGGCGAGCGTGACGCGCGTCTGCGCGGTCTTGGCTTTGATGTGGCCGAGGTGCATTTCGACGAGCGGATGCGCCGGCTTACGGCCGAGGCGTGGATGCGCCGCCTGCGCGACGAATACGGCGCCACGGCGGTGATGCTGGGCTACGACAACACGTTCGGCTGCGACGGCACCGGCCTGGGCATCCGTGACTACGAGGAACTGGGTCGCGGCCTGGGAGTGGAGGTGCTGGGCTGCGGCGTGGAGCCGGGCGTCAGCTCGAGCGACATACGCCGTGCGCTTGCGGCCGGCGATATAGCCGGGGCCAACGCCATGTTGGGCTACGACTGGACGCTGCGCGGCAATGTGGTGCATGGCCGCGAGATGGGACGCGACATCGGCTTCCGTACCGCCAACCTCAGCGTCGACCCGCGTCTGCAGCTGCCGGGACGAGGCGTGTACGCAACCATGGTGACGATGCCCGACGGAACGGAAATGGCCGCCGTGACCAACATAGGGATGCGCCCCACGTTCGACGAGCAGGGACCCGTGTCGGTCGAGACGCACATACCCGGTTTCGCGGGCGACCTGTACGGCGCGGAACTCTGCATCCGTCCCGTGGCCAAGATACGCGACGAGGCGCGTTTCAGGACCATCGGCGAGCTGCGCCTCAACATCGAGCGCGACGTGGCCCGCAGCCTCGAGATATTGAACTCATGCACAGCCTGAGTCGTAACAAAGAACCATAAAAGACACGAAATAATGGAAGTAATAAATTTTGACGAGCATCCGAGTCTGGTGAGCCGCTACATGGAGGAGCTGCGCGACGTCACCGTCCAGAACGATCCGATGCGTTTCCGCATGAATCTGGAGCGTATCGGTCAGATCATGGCGTACGAGATCTCGAAGCGTCTGGAATATAAGACCGTGACCGTCACCACGCCGTTGGGCGAGGCCGAGTGCCACGAACCGGCCGACCAGGTGGTGCTGGCCACCATACTGCGCGCCGGACTGCCGTTCCACCACGGATTCCTGTCATACTTCGACCATGCCGAGAACGCATTCGTCAGCGCCTACCGACGCTATCGCGAGAAGGGCGACTCGTTCGACATCGTGGTGGAATACTTAGCCTCCCCCTCCATCGAAGGCAAGACGCTGATTCTTGTCGACCCGATGCTGGCCACCGGCTCGTCGATGGAGTTGGCCTACAAGGCGCTGCTGCAGAAGGGCACTCCCGCCAAGATACACATTGCGTCCGTCATAGCTTCGGAACCCAGCGTGGAATACGTGCGCACACATTTCCCGCAGGAGAAGTCGACGCTGTGGTGCGGTGCCATCGACAAGGAAATCAACGCCCACTCATACATCGTGCCCGGTCTCGGCGATGCCGGCGACCTGGCCTACGGCCAGAAGGACTAAAGCCCGCATAGGAACCCCATCCCGACTGTGGTAAAAGCCCGCGGCTTTTACCTCCCGGTCGCCAATTTAATAACCACAGAATCATGCTCATAACCACACTCGAGGCAATGAACTTCAAGAACATCGGGGAGGCCCGTCTGGACTTCTCCGAGGGAGTGAACTGTTTCGTGGGGCGCAACGGCATGGGCAAGAGCAACCTGCTTGAGGCCATCCACTTCCTGAGCATGGCGCGTCCGATGCAGTCCATGCCCGAGAGCGGACTGATACGCCACGGCGAGGATATGCTTCTGGTCAAAGGGCATTACCTCACCGACACCGGCGGCGACGAGGACGTGTCCGTCGGCATCAAGCGCGGCAAGGGGAAGACCCTGCTGCGCAACGGCAAGGAATACGGCAAGCTGTCGGAGCATATCGGACGCTTCCCGATCGTGGCCGTGACGCCAGCGGATTCGATGCTGGTGACCGGCAGCGGCGAGATGCGCCGCAAACTGCTGGACATGGTCATATCGCAGACCGACCGCCGCTATCTGGCCGAGCTGATACGTTACAACCGCGGGCTGGAGAGCCGCAACCGTATGCTGCGCGCCGGCGTGCGCGACAAGCTGCTGTACGAAAGCGTGGAGGCCGGCATGTGTTCGGCCGCAGCCGCGGTGTACGAGGCCCGCAAGGCATGGACCGAGTCGATCAAGCCGATATTCCGCCGTTACTACGAGGAGGTGGCCGGCGAACAGGAGCGCGTGTCGCTCAGCTATACATCGGTGCTTGACAGCAAGCCGCTGCAGGCCATACTGGACGAGGGGCGCGCCAAGGACGGCGTGCTGGGCTTCACGCATCAGGGCGTGCACCGCGACGACCTCTGCATGGAGCTGCGCGGACACTCCATGCGCCGCGTAGGCAGCCAGGGTCAGCTCAAAAGCTATGTGATAGCCCTGCGTCTGGCCATCTACGAGCATCTGTGCGACGTGACGGGCGTGAAACCGATACTGCTGCTGGACGATATATTCGACAAGCTGGACTCCGAGCGGGTGGGCCGCATCATGCGCACGGTGAGCAGCGGAAACTTCGGCCAGATCTTCATCACCGACACCAACCGCGAGCATCTTGACGAGACGGTGTCTACCCTGGTGGGACCGAGCCGGATGTACGAGGTGGAGGAGGGCCGCTTCACAGTGTTATGAAGCGTGTGGAGGCCGAAGCCCTCGGCGACGTGCTGCGACGCGCCATCGAGGAACAGAACATGACGCAGAAGCTGCTGGAGACACGCGCCTGCGCCATCTTCCCCGAGACGCTTGGCCGCGACTTAGCATCGCTGTGCGGCCGTCCCACGGTCAACGCCGGCGTCATGACGGTGCCTGTGGCCAACGCCTCGCTGAGACAGGACCTGGCCATGTGCCGCTCCCGCCTCATGGAAGCGTTGAATAAGAAATTAGGTCAGAACGTGATCAGCGGCATACGCTTCACGTCCTGACACAGTGGTAAGACCCCGCGGGTCTTACTATAACCCGATATAAAAGAGAAAGAGAATAATGATAGACATAGACACGTTGCCGCCGCTGTCGGCGTTTCCGCACCGCATACCGGTGGAGATACGGTTCAACGACATAGACATCCTGGGGCATGTCAACAATACGGTGTACTTCTCGTTCTACGACACGGGCAAGGCGTGGTATTTCAAGGATATAGTGGACTGGGAGATAGACTGGCGCCAGGTGGAGACGGTCATCGCCAACGTGGAGTGCACCTACATGGAGCCGCTGATGTTCGGCGAGGACCTGGTGGTTGGCACGCGCTGCGAGGCGATACACGACCGCAGCTTCCACATCCTGCAGGTCATAGCCGACGCGCGCACGGGCCGCATCAAGTCGGCGTGCCGTACGGTGATGGTTAGCTTCGACCCCGCCACGCAGAAGTCGGCGCCGATGCCCGACCGCTGGCGTCGCGCCCTGGAGCGTTCCATAGCCCTGAACCCCACGGAGACCGCCCCGGCCCAATCTTCCCACTCCTCCCACTCCTCCCATAATTCCCATTAACCCCGATGAATAGCATAAACGACATAATGCGCTCCATTCTGGAGCGGGAATCGCAGGCCATACTGAACATCCCCGTTACGGACGACTATGGCCGGGCGGTGGACCTGATAGTGGAGCACGTGAACCGCCGCGGCGGCAAGCTGATATGCTCCGGCATGGGCAAGGCCGGCCAGATAGCCATGAACATCGCCACTACCTTCTGCAGCACAGGCACTCCGGCCGTGTTCCTGCATCCCAGCGAGGCTCAGCACGGCGACCTCGGCATCATCCAGCGGAACGACCTGCTGCTGCTGCTGTCCAATTCCGGCAAGACCCGCGAGATAGTGGAGCTTGTGCAGCTGGCACGTGTGCTGAACCCCGAAATTCCCATAATTGTTATAACGGGAAACCCCGAGTCGCAGCTCGGCACGCACGGCGACGTCACGCTGAGCACGGGCAACAGCCCCGAAGTGTGTCCGCTGGGCCTGACCCCCACCACATCAACCACCATGATGACCGTGATGGGCGATGTGCTCGTGGTGGCTACAATGCAAAAGATAGGATTCACCAAGGAGGAATACGCCAAACGTCATCACGGCGGGTATCTCGGCCACAAGTCCTCGGGTCAGTCCGGTAACCCTGAAATATGTTGAGAAAATGAGTCTTATGAAATACGCGCCCCATTTCAAGGGGATGAAGATGGATTCGGACGACGCCCGTATCCTGGAGACTGTGGTGAATCAGCGCAAGGAGGCTCTTGAACTGTTCGAGGCCGAGGAATACAACAAGGTGCTGGAGAAGACCGTCGAGTCACTGAAGGCCCTGCGCGATTTCTCCGACTACAGCCACGTGGAGTTCCGCGAGGCCGTGGTGGTGTTGCTGTTCGACCTGTCGGAGATACACTACGCGCTGAAGGACTACAAGCAGTCGAAGAAGGAGCTGGAGCAGATATTCAAGTTCCTGGAGCCTCTGCTGAAGCTGGATGCCGACCGTTTCGGCAAGTATCACGTCATGGCCATGGAGCTGTCCACACGCATACTGCGCAGCCGCAAGAAGATGCTTGACATGCTGGCCAAGCAGCAGATCCACACGGGCCTGCTGTACGACAAGGTGCACAACGGTGTGGCCACGGCCACCGACAAGCTGGTGGAGTCGCTGTGCAAGGACGCCGAGATGATGGCCTCCACGGGCGACTACAAGGGTGCCGTGAAGTTCTATATGGAAGCCATCAAGCTGTCGAAGAAACGCGCCGGCCGCGTGACGCGCCGCGAGGTGGCCATGACCATCGAGGTGGCACGCCTGCTGATGCGCAGCCGCTCGCAGATAGACCGTGCGAGCCGCCTGCTCAACGCCGTGCTGCCGCACGCCGTAGCCCTTGAGATCGTGGAGCTGGAACAGGAGATTCTGAATCTGCTCGACAACATTGATGCCAACGTGATACACGACTCCGCATGGCGTCAGTTCCTGGCCAAGATGCAGGCGGCAACCCGCTTCCTGAAGAAAGACAAGGAAGAGACAGAAGGTAGTGGGAAATAGCGGGAGTGATGGGAGTAGTGGGGGTAGTGGGAATAATGGGAATAATGGGAGTGATGGGAGTAGTGGGAGTAGTGGGAGTGATGGGAGTAGTGGGAGTGATGGGAGTAGTGGGAGTGATGGGAATAATGGGAATAATGGGAGTGATGGGAGAAACTTCCCAATCTTCCCAAAAATCCCAAATCTCCCAATAATCCCAATAATCCCAATTCTCCCAATCAAATTAATAAAATTAAAACTATGACTGAAACAGTATCTCCGGGCAAATACGTAGAGTATTCCTACCTACTGACCGATGCAGCTACGGGCAGGAAGCTGTTCGAGGCTACCAAGAGCCGTCCGGACCAGATGATATATGGCGTAAGCCAGGATGTAGTGCCGGGCCTTGCAAGCGTTATGGAGGGCTTGAAGGCCGGCGATAAGTTCGAGGTGACGCTGCCTCCGGCAGCGGCCTTCGGCGAGCGCAACGAGGAGGACGTGGTGGAACTTGACCGCCAGATATTCGAGCGCGACGGCAAGCTTGCCGAGGAAGTGAAGGTTGGCGCCGCGCTGCCCATGATGACGGCCGAGGGCTATCGCGTGGTGGGAACGGTAGTGGCCATAGGGTCGAAGGTCGTTATGGACTTCAACCATCCGTTCGCCGGGCTGACTGTCACGTTTACAGGCGAGATCGAGACTGTGCGCGACGCAACCGAGGAGGAGATCCATCCCGCATCGGGATGCGGCGGCTGCTGCCATGACGGCGGTTGCGGCGGCGACGAAGGCTGTGGCGGCCATGACGAAGGCGGCAGCTGCTGCGGCGGTAAAGGCGGTTGCGGAGGCTGCTGATAGGGGGCAGATATAAATCGATACAAGTAAAATATAAATCGATACAAGTAAAAGACCGACCTTCACAGGCCGGCCTTTTCCCATTTAAAAGCTTCTTACTATTTACTATATTCTTAATGTGTCTACTGCCTGAACGAGGCGTAACGCAAGGCTCCGGTGTGGATGTGGAGGTTGGCCATCTTGATGGCCGCCACCGCCGCTTCGGCGCCCTTGTTGCCCAGGCATCCGCCGGCGCGGTCCAGGGCCTGCTGCATGTCGTTGACGGTCAGCACACCGAATATCACGGGGGCCTCTCCGCGGGCGTTCAGCTCGGCCACGCCCTGGCTCACAACCTGACATACGTAGTCGAAATGCGGCGTGTCGCCGCGCACCACGCAGCCCAGGATGATGATGGCGCTCAGGTCCTGCATGTGACGCAGGGCCATGCCGGCGGCGTTCACCAGCTCGACGGTGCCCGGCACAGGCTGTGAGAAGATGTTGTCGGGGTTGACGCCTGCTTTGCCTAAGGTGTCCGTCACACCCTTAAGCAATGCGCCGGTGACCTCGGCGTTCCATTCGGCGGTAAAGACGGCGCACTTGAAACCGGCGGCGTCGAGCAGTTGCGGCACTTCCAGTTCCGTGCCGTTCGTATTCAGGATAGTTGACATATCATTCGGGATGTTTCAGTTCATACTGGTTCTGGGGAATCTGCACGTCGAAGTAGAATCCCTGGGCCGATTTGTCGCGCTTGCGCTTGTCCGAAGGGTCGGGTCGCACCGACAGGTAGTCGTAGCCCGGCTCGATGAAGTCGGCGTTGGTGGCCTCGTAGCCCAGCAGCTGCACCATGTCGTATTCGTGCATGGGGTATATCACATACCATGCGTTCTCTATGTCCTCGCCCGTGCCGGTGCTCTTGATGGCGCCCAACAGGTGCTCCAGGCGGTATTCCCATATCTTGGCGCGCATGTCCTTGCGGCGTTCCTTCAGCACGTGCACCAGGAACGACATCTGGCGCAGGTCGAATGGGTTGTCGGCCAGTGCCAGTTGCGCGTATTTGGTGATGGTGTCTATCTCGGCGCGGGTGTGCGTGGGTTTGCTGCGCAGGCTGTCCGTGCGGTCGGAGTAAGGCGACATGCGGTAGGGATCGTAGTCCTCCTGGAACATGTAGCCCAGGTACAGGTGCCGGAACTCGTCGTTGGTCATCGTTGTGTCGTTCACCTCGTATTTGGCCATGAGCTTAGGGAAATAGTATTTGCTCTGGGGGTCGAGGGTGGAGGTGCGGATCTCCTCCAGGTTCGGTTTCTCGACAACGATTTTGCGCGACTTCGCGGCGTTCTGGGCGGTGACACCTATGGCGCCCGCTGCCAGAGCCGTGAGTATGAGTATGTTTCGGAATATCTTCATGTATTGTGTTTCAATATACTGCTATTGTCAGCACGGCGGCCACGCCGATCTGCATCATGGTGATGGCTGTGGGGAATCCTTTGGCCAGCAGATACCTGAAGAAGTTCTGCGAGCCGATGGCCAGCGGTCGGCCGTCGGGTGTGCGCGAATATAGCAGCAGCCCGAAGAAGATTCCGGCTATCACGGCCAGGATCATGAACGAATATAGCATTGTGAGGTTTTGCGAGGCTGAGAATGCGAGCAGGCCGACGGCCAGTCCGGTGACGGCGCCCACGATCATGTATCCCATGCCGCGTGTCTGCCGGCGCACCGGCTCGGGCTGAAGCATGATGATGACGGACACCACCAGTGTCATGCAGAACCATCCGGTCAGGATGGTGCCGTTGACGGGCAGCAGCGGGTAGCCGTTGCGTGTGGTGACGCTGAGCAGCACCAGCCCGATGTACGACAGCACGGGCCCCAGCATGATGCGTGTGGCAAGCGCCCAGACGGACGCGGCGTAACACAGGCATGCGGTTATGATCAGGAATATCGTCATTTGCGGGTTAAATAATCAGAGCTGTCAGAGTAATCAGAGTAATCAGAGTAATCAGAGTAATCAGAGTAATCAGAGTAATCTGCAGTTCCAGTTCTATTTGTTATAACGTCGGTTTCACGGTTTTTAGTTCGCGGCGGGCTGATTTTGTGCGGTGTCCTCCTGCTGTCTGATTTCAGGATAGGCCACGCGGCCGTGGTACATGGTCTGCAGCCTCTTCTTGAACGCCACCTTGATTTCCTCCACATCCTTGAACGAGATGGGGGAGTCGCGGAACATTCCGTCGTGCACCTGACCGTCTATTATCTTGTCCACAAGACTGTCGATGGCCTCGGTGGAATAATCCGTCAGGCTGCGTGAGGCGGCCTCGACCGAGTCGGCCATCATAAGTATGGCGGTCTCCCTGCTGCGCGGATTCGGGCCGGGATACATGAACGGCTTCTTATCTATCGGGGGCTCGGGGTCGGGATTGTTGTTGACAGCGGTGTTGTAGAAGTACTTGGTCAGGCTCTTGCCGTGATGCTCGGGGATGAACTGACGCACCATCTCGGGCAGTTTCTCCTTCTGGGCCAGTTCCAGTCCCTTGGTGACGTGCGAGATTATCTTCTGTGCGCTCACCTCGGGGTCGAGACCGTCGTGGGGGTTGACGTTATGCTGGTTTTCGGTGAAGAACAGCGGGTTGTACAGTTTGCCGATGTCGTGGTACAGGGCGCCGGTGCGCACCAGCTGGGTGTTAGCCCCGATGGCGCGGGCACCTTCGGCGGCGAGCATCGACACCTGCATGGAGTGCTGGAACGTGCCGGGAGCCTCCTGTGCCAGACGGCGCAGCAGCGGGCTGTTGATGTCCGACAGCTCGACCAGCGTGACGTTCGACGTGAAGCCGAACAGTTTCTCGATGACGAGTATCAGGATGTATACGAAGCTGAGCACCACTGCGTTGATGGCGAAGATGCCGATCAGCCGCCATTCGTACCCGGCGAGGGTGCCGTGGTCGAGCAGCAGCAACGTGGTGTAGGCCAGCACGTAGGCCACGAACGACAGGGCGGCTGTCTTGAGCAGCTGTCCGCGCCGGCTCAGTGTGCGCATGGAGAATGCCGCCGTCAGACCCGCCGCCAGCTCCAGGAAGATGAACTGCATCGGCTCGAGCGCCACCATGCTCGAGACCATCACCGTGACCAGCAGCGAGAATATGGCCGTGCGCGAGTCGAAGAACACCAGTATCACCACCGGTACGGCGGCGAACGGCACAAGGTAGATGCCGTTGCGGAAATATTCGAACATCAGCACGGCGAACACCACGAACAGCGTGATGAACGTCATGAGGAACAGCATCTTGCGCAGCGACGAGAAGAACTGCTCGCGGTATTCGGCCAGGAAGATGTACAGGCCCGCGAAGCATATCAGGATGAACAGCGCCTGGCCCACGTAGAAGTATGTGTCGGTATGGTCATCGCTGTGGTTCTCGGCCACCTTCTGCAGATATGTGTTGAGGTTGGTGAATATCTGAGGCGTCACGATCTCGCCCCGGTCCACGATGCGCTGCCCCTTCTTGATGACGCCTATGGATGCGTCGGCCGCCAGGTATTCCTGTTTGCGGAATTTCTGGTCGGCGGCGGTGTCGAGCACCACGTTGGGCACAAGGATGGTATTGAGCGCTGCGGCTATCTCGTCGTTGTGCTGCTCGATGACCGGCGCGCCCGACACCCGGTAGGCCGAGTCGATGAACTCGAATGCCATGCCCGGCGACATCATCGTGTTGCAGTCGATGGTGATCAGGGCGTCGGCGCCGTTGATCTTGCTGGCGGTGCGGGCCTCGTGTCCGGGTGCGGCCTGTATGCGGTCGTACACCTTGGAATCGAGCACGCCGCGCGCGTATATCTCGTTCAGCAGCTTGTTCAGCACCAGACGCGACACGTCGGGCGTCTTGCCCGTGATGGCCTTGTTGAACATCTGTATGCGCCGATCGGCCTTGTCGTCCTGGCGCTTGATGATGGGCAGGAAATTACGGTCTATGCTGTCGCGCATCCGCTGGGCGGATTCCGCATCGCGCTTCACCTCCATGTCGAAGTCGGCCATGAGCAGCGGATAGCGCCACGGCTGGTTCTCCTCGTACACATAGTCCTGCACGTCGTTGTGCGGCAACAGCAGCATGATTACGGCCGTGGATCCTACTATAAGCAGGAGTTTCAGGAAAAAGTCTCTTTTCTTTCTGTTCATCACTGAACTCTTTAGTCTTTAAACAATGTCAGCCTGTTCCTGAGGGAATCAGCTGATGCGGGCTGCCTTCTGCACGCCCTTGATGCTCTTCAGGGCGTTGCAGATGGATTCGACGGTGTCGGTGTTGTCCACCAGCACGGTCAGTTCGGCCTGGAACACCTCCTGCGGAGCCGAGATGTTGAGGCCGCGTATGTTGATGCCGAGCTTCTGCGACACGGTGCTGGTGATTTCCTCCAGTATTCCGTGGCGGTCTATACCCTCTACGGCGATTTTGGCAATGAATTTCTCGGCTGTGCCGCCCCATCGTGTGGCCACCAGGCGCGGGCCGTAGCTGGTCTTGAGGCGCATGGCCACGGGACATGACTGCTTGTGCAGCACCACTTCCTCGTCGTCGTTGACGAATCCGAGCACGTCGTCGCCCGGGATGGGGGTGCAGCACATGTCGAGCAGATAGTTCGGTTTTTCGGCGTCGGGGTGCAGTATGTACACCTCCTTGCGGTTGATGGGGTCCTTGGGCGGCTCCTGGCTGTTCAGCTTCTTGCGCGAGGCGAATGGGTTGCGCAGTATCTTGCGTATCAGCGATGTGCGCTTCTTGAACAGGGCCTTGAGCTGGTCGGCCGTCAGGTCTATCTCCTCCTTGGCTATGCGCACGTACAGCTCGTCGGAGGTGGTGGCTCCGAGGTTGCGGCACAGGTTCTGCACCAGTTCGTCGGTGATGTCGAGTCCCTCCTGTTCGGCCACCTGCACCAGCAAGTCGCGACCGCGCGATATGAGGTGCGGCCGGCTGCGGCGCAGGAAGTCGCGTATGCAGTTCTGCGCCTTGGCCGTCTTGCAGTATTCCAGCCACTGGGTCACGGGCTTCTGCGACTTGGAGGTGATGATCTCCACCTGGTCGCCGCTGTCCAGCTCGTAGCTGAGAGGCACGAGACGGTGGTTAATCTTGCCGGCCAGACAGTGCAGTCCCAGTTCGGTGTGTATGGCGAAGGCCATGTCCAGCACCGTGGCCTTGGCCGGCAGCGTGATCAGGTCGCCGCGCGGCGTGAACACGTATATCTCGCGGGCAAAGAGGTTGAGCTTGATGGTGTCCAGGAAGTCGATGGCGTTTGGCTCCGGGTTGGCCAGGATGTCCTTGATGGTGTTCATCCACTTGTCCAGCTCCGAATCGTCCTCGTATTCGCCGGTCTTGTATTTCCAGTGGGCGGCATAGCCCAGCTCGGCTATCTCGTCCATCTTGCGGCTGCGTATCTGCACCTCGATCCATTTCCCCTCGGGGCCCATTGCCGTGAGGTGCAGGGCGCGGTATCCGTTGGCCTTGGGCACCGACGTCCAGTCGCGCAGACGGTCGGGATGCACCTTGTGGCCGTCGCTGAAGAATGTGTATATCTGCCAGCAGCGCAGGCGTTCCTGCGAGTCGTCGTCGTTCTCGAAGATGACGCGCACGGCGTATACGTCGTATATCTCGCTGAAAGGTATCTTCTTGGTCTCCATCTTGTTGTAGATGGAGTATGCGCTCTTGATGCGGGCCTTGATCTCGTATTTGAATCCTGCGGCGTCCAGCTTCCCGCGTATCGGGGCCACGAACTCCTCCACCACCTTCTCGCGGTGTGCGGCCGACTGGTTGACCAGGGCCATAATCTCCTCGTACTTCTGCGGATGCTCGTACTTGAACGCCAGGTCCTCGAGTTCCTGCTTTATCTTGTACAGGCCGAGGCGGTGGGCCAGGGGTGCGTAGACGTACAGTGTCTCGCCTGCGATCTTGTATTGCTTTTCGGGCCTCATGGACGCGAGGGTGCGCATGTTGTGCAGGCGGTCGGCCATCTTGATGAGCACCACGCGGATGTCGGTGCTCATGGACAGCAGCAGCTTGCGGAAGTTTTCGGCCTGCAGCGATGCCTGCGAGCCGAAGATGCCGCCCGAAATCTTGGTCAGGCCCTCGACTATGGAGGCTATCTTGTCGCCGAAATTGTTCTCGATGTCCTCGCGGGTGTATTCCGTGTCCTCCACCACGTCGTGGAGCAGGGCCGCGCAGATGGATGTGGAGCCGAGGCCTAATTCCGAAATCACGATCTTGGCCACGGCGATGGGATGGAGTATGTAAGGCTCGCCGCTGCGGCGCCGCACACCCTTGTGGGCCTCGCGGGCGAAGCGGTAGGCGCGTTCTATTTTCTCTACTTTCTTGCGATGGTTGCTCTGAAGATACGCACGTAGCAGCTCCTGATACGAATTCTCGATCATCAGGTCTTCCTCCTCCGGGCTCATCGGTTTGTATTCCGGAGCCGGAATGTGGTGCGGAACAGGTACATACTCCGCATGTCTGGGCACATTATCCATCATAATCACAAAATTAATCAACAATTCTTCAACTTCCAAATAAAAATGCAGGTGAGGACAATCGAACTTTATGGCCGTCAACAGGGTTATAATTGTAGAAAAGACACTGACAAGATGAAAGGCCACAGATAATGGTGGCGGCCGAAGGTTTCATTGCCACGGCGTTAACATTATAGGCCGCAAATCTTTAACATTATTTTGCACCCCGGAATGAAATATTGTTCCGGGGTGCGGCGTTATAAATCCACGAAAAAACGATAAGCGTCCATGCGGAAAATTACTAATGCAGCAGTAATCTCCCAGACATCAAGTTTACGAACGACATCAGGCAGAGCCGATTGCAGGCGACAGGAATGTCGCCTTTCCAGTCGCGGTGCCGGTTTGCGGGCGACATGAATGTCGCCGGCCCGATGGCGAATACGGATAGTTGCGGGATATTGGATATACAATATCCAATATCCGCTGACTGTCAACGATAAAGAGATTGTCTAAATTTTGGGTTATATACATTAGTAATTTCTATCGTCTGCGCGGCGACAAGCCAAGCAGGAATTAGGTCAGTCCTCGTGAGAAGACTGACTCTAATTTTATAAATGTCAACAATGGATAGAACAGTGGTATATGGCTGTATATGGGGGTGTATGGCAGTGTATGACGGTGTATGACGGTGTATGACGGTATATCGCTGTGTATGGCGGTCGGTATATGGCGGTATATCGCTGTGTATGACGGTATATGGCGGTATATCGCTGTGTATGACGGTCGGTATATGGCGGTATATCGCTGTGTATGACGGTATATGGCTGTATATCGCTGTGTATGACGGCATGTGGCTGTATATGGCTGTATATCGCTGTGTATGGTCGGAGACCATGTTTCTCGTTAACCCCACGATGGACAGGGACAGCGTCAGCTGGCACTGGCCTTCGTGGGGTGAGGATGCGTCAGTCACAGCTTGGTCGGAGACCATGTCGCTCGCCTTATTCGTAGACATACCCATGATCCGGTGATAGTACAGCGGTATGGTCTCCGACCAAACTGCGTTGCCGCAGTCCACCCCACGAAGGCTTTCGGACGCTTCGCGCCCTCCGCCATCGTGGGGTTATTGAGAAACAGCCTCTCCGAGGCATTTCGGGTTTATGTTTCGGGACAGCGTTTCGGGTTAGTGTTTTCGGGACAGTATTTCGGGTTAGTGTTTTCTGGTTAGTGTTTTCGGGACAGCGTTTCGGGCCAGTGTTTCGGGTTTATGATTTCGGGTTTGAGGCTTAAAAATGTGAAATAAGGAAATTTTGCAGTAATCGGTATGGGAATGTGGGAATAAATTCGTAAATTTGCATATTTAAATAGGTATAGCTTGAGTTTCGCAAGTTTTTCAGCTTGCTCAACAGTGGATGAATATCAACTTGAGCTTGCGAAAGTTGAACAGTAAGAGCAGAACGTCTATGGGAAAAATCATAGCGATAGCGAACCAGAAGGGTGGCGTGGGCAAGACCACGACGTCGTTCAATCTGGGTGCATGTCTTGCAGCGGCAGGCCGCAAGGTATTGCTTGTGGACGCCGATCCGCAGGCCAACGCCACGTCCGGTTTGGGCGTGGAGCCTCAGGACACCGACGCCACGGTGTACGAATGTCTGATAGAGGGATATCCGGCGTCGGAAGCCATCATGCACACCCAGGTCAAGGGCCTGGACATAATCTGTTCGCGCATCGGCCTGGTGGGCGCCGAGGTGGAGCTGATGAGCCGCGCCGACCGCGAGCGCACTCTGTCCGGAGTGCTCGAACCCGTCAAGGACAACTACGACTACATCCTGATCGACTGCTCGCCGTCGTTAGGCATCATCACCGTCAACGCGCTGACCGCCTCCGACTCCGTGCTGATACCGGTGCAGGCCGAATACTTCGCCCTGGAGGGTATCGCGCAGTTGCTCAATACCATACGTATCATCAAGTCGCGCCTGAAGCCCACGCTTGAGATCGAAGGCTTCCTGCTCACCATGTACGATGCCCGCCTGCGTCTGGCCAACCAGATATTCGAGGAGCTGAAGGGTCACTTCGGCGACATGGTGTTCACCACGGTAATACCGCGCAACATCAAGCTGAGCGAGAGTCCCAGCCACGGACTGCCCGTGATACTGTACGACCCCGACAGCCGTGGCGCCATAGCCTACGGCCAGCTGGCCCGCGAGCTGCAGTCGCGCGAGCGTAAACGTAAGAAGAAAGCATGACCATGACAATGGATCAGAATAAGAAGACAGCCGGAACGAAGCGTGCGTTGGGTCGCGGACTCGATGCCCTGTTCGCGTCGGCACCGGTGCCCGAGGTGCAGACCGGAGGCGCTTCGGCCATATCCGAAATAGAACTGAACCTGATAGAACCCAATCCCGAGCAGCCGCGCCGCACGTTCGACCCCGAGGCGCTCGAGGAGCTTGCGGCCAGCATCCGCGAATTAGGCATAGTGCAGCCTCTGACGCTGCGCTCGGTGCCCGGAGGCCGCTATCAGATCATAGCCGGCGAACGCCGCTGGCGCGCCGCCACCAGGGCCGGCCTCGTAACCGTGCCCGCATACGTGCGCACGGCCTCCGACTCCGAAATGACGGAGATGGCGCTGATAGAGAACATCCAGCGCCAGGACCTGAACGCCATCGAGGTGGCGTTGGGTTTCAAGAAGCTGATAGACAGCTATTCGCTGACGCAGGAGCGTCTGTCGGAGCGCTTGGGCAAGAAACGCGCCACCATCGCCAACCATCTGCGCCTGCTGCGCCTGCCGGCCGAGATCCAGCTCGGCCTGCGCGACCACAACATCGAGATGGGGCACGCCCGCGCACTGCTCGGACTGGACAACACCAAGGCCCAGCTCAAACTGTACAAGCGCATCGTGAAGGAAGGCCTGTCCGTGCGCGCCGTCGAGGCCGTGGTGAAGAAAATGAACGAAGGCCCCGCGCAGGAGGAGAAGAAACAGGACAACGAGGCATACGACGAACTGGTAAAGAGCCTGAGCACGCGCTTCTCGGCACCGGTGAAATTCAGCCGCAACGCCAAGGGCAACGGCACCATTACGTTTAAATTCGACAACGACGACGATCTGCACCGGCTGATCAAGGCGTTCGACAGCGTGAAGTGACAGGAATGGGCATACGACTCACCCGGATGGAGAAGGCACTGACAGTGGCCCTGGCGATATTGTTCGTGATACCGCCGGGGTTCGCACAGACCGTGCTGCAGGAGCGCCGGCCGGTGACTGTGTCCCGTGACCGCAAGCCTGTGATACGCGACCGCGAGGCGCTCAGTCCGGACTCCACGGTGAATGTGGACGTGGACCTTGACCTGCGCGTATTGCCCGACGACAGGGAGACGCTTGCGACCGACTCGCTGAATACGGCAGAAGCCGACAGCATACCCCCGACGGTGGTGACGGCCGACGGATACTCGTTCGACGAGAAGGGACGCCGCCAGTTCAATCCCAATCCCACGCGCGCCGTGTGGATGTCGGCTCTGTTCCCCGGCCTGGGACAGATATATAACCGACGCTACTGGAAGCTGCCAATCGTGGTGGGAGGTTTCATGGGTCTCGGTTATGCCACCAGCTGGAACGGCAACCAATACAACGACTATATGCAGGGCTACCGGGACCTGATGGATTCCGACCCCAACACCAAAAGCTACATGAACTTCTTTCCGCCCACGGTCAAGGAATCCGATCTGGACAAGGCGTGGCTGGAAAGGACCTTCAAATACCGCAAGGACCAGTACCGGCGCAACCGCGACCTGTGCATCATCTGTCTTGTCGCGCTGTATCTGGTCTGCATGGTAGACGCATACGTCGACGCCCAGATGGCACACTTCGACGTGTCGCCCGACCTGAGCCTCGACCTGGCTCCGGCCGTGATCACCCCGCAGAACCAGAGCTGGAGACGCACCAGCCTCGGACTGCAGTGGACGTTAACCTTTTAAGGAACAGAGTCTAAGAACAGAATTATGAGCAGAAAGTCAATCATACTTATGGCCGCGTTGCTTGGCGTCATGCCGGCGATGGCGCAGAAGAACCGCAACGTGAACAGCCTTCGCACCGAGATAACCGACTCGCACATAGTGTATCCCAAGAGCTACGAGGCCGACACGCAGCGTATGCTGGAGGGGTGGTATATGCAGAACTACACCGCCACCGACGACAGCTACCGCCGCAAGGGCGACGTGGAGGTGAGCGACGCAGTGCTGCGCGATCGCCTGTCGAAGCTGCCGACGGTGATAGACATGCCCTATAACTCGATAGTGCGCAACTATATAGAGCGTTACACCCGTCGCGGACGCGACCAGGTGGCCGCCCTGTTGGGTCTGTCATTATATTATATGCCCATCTTCGAGCAGGCTCTGGAGGCCGAGGGTCTGCCTCTCGAGCTGAAATACCTGCCCGTGATAGAGTCCGCGCTGGACCCCAACGCCACCAGCAAGCATGGCGCCGCCGGCCTGTGGCAGTTCATGGTAGGCACCGGCAAGGGACTCGGTCTGGAGGTGAACAGCATGGTGGACGAACGCCGCGACCCGTACAAGTCGTCGGAAAAGGCCGCCAAATACCTTAAGGACCTGTACAACAGCTACGGCGACTGGTCGCTGGCCATCGCCGCCTACAACTGCGGTCCGGGTGCCGTCAACAAGGCCCTGCGCCGCGCAGGGGGTACACCCGACACCCAGGACTACTGGTCTATTTACTATTATCTCAGCCCCGAGACGCGCGGATACGTGCCCATGTTCATCGCCGCGAACTATGTGATGAACTATTACGACAAGCACAACATCGGCCCGGTGCTGCCCACCAAGCCCCTGGTGATGGACACCGTGCATGTGTCCGAGCGCATACATTTCAACCAGATTTCGAATGTGCTCGACATCCCGGTCGAGGAGTTGCGCGTGCTGAACCCGCAGTTCCGCGCCGACATCATTCCCGGCAACAACGAGCGCAGCTACACGCTGATACTTCCGTCGCGCCAGGTGCAGGCATACCTGATGAGCGAGGAGGAGATACGCGACTATAACGCCGACAAATACGCCCGTCGCGTAGTGGCCGAGCCGGGTTCGGAACCCGACGCCCAGCTTGCCGCCGTCATAGCGCAGGAGGATGCCGAGGAACTGGCCAACGAGGAGCATGACCAGGCCAAGGACCTGCCCGCGCCGCGCAATACCGAAGAGGTGGCCGTGACACGCGACCGCCGCGGCTCGCAGCAACAGCATCTCGACACCGGCAACACCAATGCGCAGGCCGATGCCGCAAGCGACTACCGCGCTGCCCGCCAGTCGGCCCGCCGTCAGTCCGGAAGCACTTACGATGCTTCCTCCGCGCAGCGCAGACAGACCGCGGCCAAGAGCAGCAAGACAACAGCCAGAAAGAAGAAAGCGCAGCCTGCGGCTCCCAAGTCGCATATCGTCAAGAGCGGCGACAACCTGTCGAACATAGCCAAGAAGTACGGCACCACCGTGGCGGCATTGAAGAAGGCCAACGGCATAACCGGAAGCGGCGACGCACTGCAACCCGGCGACAAGCTGAAACTGCCGGGCAAGAGCACTGTCTCCAAATCCAAGAGCAAAAACAAATCAAAAGGTACATCATCAAAATCAAGGAAAAAGAAGAGACGGCGTTGAGATAATGCGCAATGCGTAATGCGAAACGCATAATGCGTAATGTCGCGATGCAATTCAATGCGGAATGGAGTAATTTATAAAAATCCCCATATCTAATCATCCATGATCACCACGTTAATAGTAATGTTTTTCGTGGGCTATCTCGCGATAGCCCTGGAGCATCCTCTGCGCGTCGACAAGACGGCGATCGCGCTTGTGTTGGGTATGCTGCTGTGGGTCATCTATGCGCTTTGCGCCGACCGGATAGTGCCTCAGGTTGAACCTGATAAACTCGCAGCCTACATAGCCCAGACCCCGAGTCTGCAGGGCGAGAGTCTGCATTCCCAGGCGTTGAGCTATGTGCTGGATGTCAAGATTGTAGAGGCATTAGGCGACATCACCCAGACCCTGTTCTTCCTGATCGGCGCCATGACCATCGTGGAACTGGTGGACGTCCACGGGGGCTTCTCCATCATCACCGACCATATCAAGACCAACAGCAAGGGGAAGCTGATGTGGATACTTCTGGTCACGGCCTTCGTGTTCAGTGCTGTTCTGGACAATATGACCACAACCATCGTGATGATCATGCTGTTGCGCAAGCTGGTGGACAAGCGCAGCGACCAGCTGCTGTACGCCGGACTCATCGTGATAGCGGCCAACTGCGGCGGCGCGTGGTCGCCCATCGGCGACGTCACCACCATCATGCTGTGGGTGAAGGGCAACGTCACGGCCCAGGCGCTGGTGGCCTACGTCACGCTCCCCTCCATCGTGGCCTGCGTGGTGCCGGCCCTGTGGGTGAGACGCTCGCTGCGGGGACAGCTCGGCACGGTACACATCACCGAGACACAGGACCATAAGGAATTCACCTACCGCGAGAAACTGACCATGCTGATTCTCGGCGTCACCGGCCTGGTGATGGTGCCGGTGTTCAAGACCGCCACGCACATGCCGCCGTTCGTGGGTATGCTGCTGGTGCTGGGTATCCTGTGGATATATACCGAAATATTCTATAACCGCCGCCCGCACTACAAGGGAGCGCGCCAGCACCGTCTGCAGATGGTGATAAAGCGAATCGACTTTCCCTCGATTCTGTTCTTCCTCGGCATCCTGATGGCCGTGGACGTGCTTGACGCATCCGGTATCCTGGCCGCTACGGCCGCCTGGCTTGACAAGACCATACACAACATCTATATCATCAACGTCGTGTTGGGCATCATGAGTTCGGTGTTCGACAACGTTCCCCTCGTGGCCGGCGTGATGGGTATGTATCCGGTCACCGACGCAGCGTCGGTGGGGTATGCCGCGCAGTTCGTGCAGGACGGCGTGTTCTGGGAGTTCCTGAGCTACTGTGCCGGAGTGGGCGGCTCGATGCTGATTATCGGCTCGGCTGCCGGCGTGATCGCGATGGGTCTGGAGAAGATAAGTTTCGGATGGTATCTCAAGAAGTTCTCGATTCCCGCGCTGCTCGGCTATCTGTGCGGCGCAGGGGTGTATATTCTTGAGGTGATCCTGTTCAAATAACCGATGGATAACAATCAATATATAATAAGGAGTAAGGAAGAACTCGGCGCCGCGGCTGCATGGCTGATAAAGCAGGCCGGCGCCCGGCGTGTCGTGGCCTTCGACGCTCCGATGGGGGCGGGCAAGACCACGCTCATATCCGAGATGACCCGACTGTTGGGCAGTGACGACGCCGCCAATTCCCCGACGTTCAGCATCGTGAACCATTACGATGTGCCGGGCGGCAAGCCCATATATCATTTCGACTTCTACCGCATCGACGATTCGCGCGGCGTGGCCGACATCGGCATCTACGATTACCTGGATTCCGGGTCGTGGTGCCTGCTGGAATGGCCGCAGGTGGCGGTGGACTTCCTGCCCGCCGACACCGTGGTGGTGCGCATCGAGGTGCAGCCGGACGGAGAGAGGGTGTTGACAGTGGTTTCGTAAGTAGCGGAAGGGTTTCGTAAGTACAGGATGGATTACGTATTTTTGGACATAGCGGACTCCACCATGAATTATGCCGCCGTGCATCAGCACGAGCTTGGCGACCGGACCATGGTGGTGGCCCACAATCAGGAATCGGGACGCGGGCAGCGCGGCAATAGCTGGGAGTCGGAACCGGGCAAGAACCTGACGGTCACTATGCTGTACAGGCCCAAGGCCGACATGGACCCGCGGCCTCTTGACGAACAGCAGTTCCGCATCAGCGAGGCCGCGGCACTTGGTGTGGCCGACACGCTGGAGGCTTACGGCCTGAAAGCGATGGTGAAATGGTCGAACGACGTGTATGTGGGCGACTGCAAGATCTCCGGCATACTGATAGAACACACCATTATAGGCAACCGCCTGGACAACAGTCGCATCGGTATCGGTCTGAACGTGAATCAGCGTGAATTCGTCAGCGACGCACCCAACCCCGTCAGTATGTATCAGCTGTTGGACGAGGAACTTCCGCTGGCGCGGGTGCTCGACACTCTGTCCGAGAAGCTGGAGCGGCGACTGGAGCAGGACGCCGATACGCTCCACGCCGACTATATGAGCAGGCTGTGGCGCAGGGACGGACAGTATTACGGGTTCCGTATGCGCGAAGGCGACCGTGCTGAGTTTCAGGCAAGTATCCGGGATGTCAGGAGAAGCGGGCCGCTCGTATTGCTGATGTCGGACGGAACGGAGACTGCGTTTTATTTTAAGGAAGTGGAGTTTATTCTTTGAAAAATGTGAATTTTCAAAGAAGTTTCTCTGAAATTTACTAATTTTGCGGTATGGACTGGCGCAAAATATTGGGATATGTGGTGCGGTGGCTGTTGCCGCTTGCGCTGACGGTGCTGTTGGTGGCCTACATGTTCCGCAAGGTGGACTTCGCGGACATGATGGAGCTGCTTCGCCATGGCGTCGACTACAAGTGGATACTCGTGGCGATGCTGATGAGCGTGTTCAGCCATGTGTTCCGAGCCGCGCGCTGGCGCATACAGCTCAAGGCATTAGGTATCCGGCCACCGTTCATAGCGCTGTGCTGCAGCATATTCGGCACCTACGCGCTTAACCTGCTGTTCCCCCGGCTGGGCGAGGTGTGGCGCTGCACTTATATAGCGCATCGCGAGCGTGCACCCTTTACCGAGGTGGTGGGTTCGATGGTGGGCGACCGTGTGGCCGACATGATTACGGTGTTCACGCTTACGGTCATCACCTTTCTGATAGCCACGCCTGCGATAGAGGCGTTCCTGGTGAAATATCCGGTAGGGCAGGGAGTCGTGGGGTTGGCGCGCAATCCGTGGTTCTGGACCGGCGTGACAGGAGGCTGCGTCATAGTGTGGGCGTTGCTGCATTTCGGCCGGAACTTCAGCGCGGTGCGCAAGACACGCCGGTGGGGAGGGGAGATGTGGAAAGGCTTCGCCGTAGTCGGCAGGATGAAAGGGAAGTGGGCGTTTCTGTTCTGGACGCTGGCCATCTGGGCCTGCTATTACTTCCAGCTGTACGTGGCTCTGTTCTCGTTCAGTTTCATGCGCGACCTGTGCACGCCCGAACTGGCATGGGGTCTGGTGCCGTGTCTGGTGGCGTTCATACTCAGTTCGATCGGCATGGCCGTGCCCAGCAACGGCGGCCTCGGCCCCTGGAACCTCGGAGTGATATTCGGCCTTGCCGTCTACGGCGTGTCGGAAGATGCCGCCACAGCATTCTCGATGCTGCAGTGGTCAGGCCAGACCGTGATGCTCATCACCTTGGGTATACTTACAATGATATACATTTCCGTCACCAAAAGCGGAAAGGATGCGCGCCTGCCCGATGCAGGAATGTGATAAAGTTTAGATAATAGTTTAGAAGACGAAAGTCAATGAATTTCAACGAAGACGATAAAAACGATTATTTCGACCAGGAATATGTTTCGGAGGAGCCTAAGCCTGTCAAGGAGGAGAAGCGTCCGGTGCTGAAGCCGGAGGACCCCGCCTATTGGGACGAGCCTGAGTCGGAGTTCGACCACCTGAAGCAGACATCCCGTTCGTGGAAGCTGTGGGTGTGGGTGGCCGTGGCCGGTGTCGTGATGGGTCTGGTCATAGCCGGATGGTTGATTTATTTCAATCCATACGTGGAGAATGCCGTGACCTACGGCTATGTGGAAAGCATCGAGAAGCGCGGCACTGCCATCAAGACTTACGAGGGGGTGCTGCTGCCGTATAAGAATATAATGGACACCACGCGCGTTTACGACCGGGACTTCGTGTTTTCGACCGTGAACGACACCGCCGCCGTGATGCTGCGCCGCATGCAGTACAGGAACCGTCCGGTGCGCGTGGAGTATGAGGTATATCATGCCGCAGTGCCCTGGCGCGGCGACACCAAGAATATAGTGGTGCGCGTGGATTCGGTGGATCCGCGCACGATATTGCCGCCCGACCGTCAGCCGCAGCTTTAGTCTGACCGGTGATTAACATTTTTTTTATTGGACAGACTCATGAAAAGATTGTTGATACTTATGGCGGCGGTGGTTGGATGCGTCGCGGCGCGGGCCGACTCGGTGCGCGACTCGGTGCTGACGGTCACGGAGCCGTTGACCGAGCTTAAGTATGCCGAACGCGCGGACTTCCATACGGTGGTGTTCGCATCGCGCCCGGCGGTGATACCGGCCTACGCCTTCCGCGAGTGTCCCAATCTGCGCGAGGTGAGGCTGCCAGAAAGCGTGTGCGACATCAAGTCGCAGGCCTTCGTGTATTGCCGCAAGTTGCAGAGCATCAACCTGCCGGATGGGATGACGCACATAGGCGCGAACGTGTTCTCGTTCTGCACGTCGCTGCGGGAGGTGAAGCTGCCGGCCAATCTGAAGGAGCTGGAAAGCTACGCCTTCAGCGAATGCACGTCGTTACGGCGCGTCACGATGCCGGCCAACGCCAACCTGTTGGGCGAGATGCTGTTTGCCGGCTGCTACGCGCTGACCGAGCTGATAGAGCCGTCGCCGGTGCCTCCGCCGTTCGACTGCAACTCGCAGCCGTTCGACCCCGAGGAGCGCGGCATGTTGCGCACGTGCACGCTGCGGGTGCCGGCCATGGCGGTGCCGGCTTACAGGCAGGCGCGGGCCTGGGGGGAGTTTGAGAGAATTGAGCCGATGTGAGTGGGAGAGGTGGGAGTAATGGGAAGATTGGGAGGAGTGGGAGAAGTGGGAGAGATAAAGGAACTGAAATAAAAACAAGATAGGAATGAAAGTATTGATCATAGGTGCCGGAGGAGTCGGCACGGTAGTGGCGCACAAGTGCGCGGAGCATCCGGATGTGTTCAGCGAGATAGTGCTGGCGTCGCGCACCAAGCGTAAATGCGACGTTATAGCCGAGAATATCAAGGCCCGTCACGGCGTGGAGATAGTCACGGACTGCGTGGACGCCGACGAGGTGCCCCAGCTTGTGGAGCTGTTCAGGAAGCACAAGCCCGTCATCTGCATCAATGTGGCGCTGCCCTATCAGGACCTGACCATCATGGAGGCCTGTCTGCAGGCCGGCGTCAATTACCTCGATACGGCCAACTACGAGCCTAAGGACGAGGCTCACTTCGAGTATTCGTGGCAGTGGGCGTTCCGCGAGCGTTTCGAGAAGGCCGGCCTTACGGCCATCCTGGGCTGCGGTTTCGACCCGGGTGTAAGCGCCGTGTTCACCGCTTACGCCGCCAAGCATCATTTCAGCGAGATGCGCACCCTCGACATCGTGGACTGCAACGGCGGTAACCACGGCAAGGCGTTCGCCACGAACTTCAATCCAGAAATCAACATCCGCGAGATCACGCAGAAGGGCCGCTACTGGCAGGACGGCAAGTGGGTGGAGACCGAGAACCTGGAGATCCACAAACCGCTGACCTATCCCAACATCGGCGTCCGCGAGAGTTACCTGCTCTATCACGAGGAACTGGAGAGCCTGGTGCTGAACTTCCCGACCATCCGCCGCGCCCGCTTCTGGATGACCTTCGGCCAGGAGTATCTGACACATCTGCGCGTGATCCAGGACATAGGCATGGCCCGCATCGACCCCGTGATGTACAACGGCCAGGAGATCATTCCCATCCAGTTCCTGAAGGCCGTGCTGCCCGATCCCGGCACACTCGGCGAGAACTACACCGGCGAGACCTCGATAGGCTGCCGCATCTCCGGACTGGACAAGGAGGGTAATCCCAGCACTTACTACATCTACAACAACTGCCCGCACCAGCAGGCGTATGCCGAGACCGGCACGCAGGCCGTCAGCTATACCACCGGCGTCCCCGCCATGGTGGGCGCCATGATGTTCCTGACCGGCAAGTGGGTGATGCCCGGCGTTCACAACGTAGAGGAGTTCGATCCCGATCCGTTCCTGGAGAAGGTGGCCGAATGCGGCCTTCCCTGGACCGAAATCGTCAACGCCGACATCGAAATGGACTGAAATAAGGAGGCCGTGAACATATAATCAGCATAAAACAGGCTGAAAATAGCCTGAAATGGCCGAAAAATAGCCTAAAAATAGATTAAAATTGCAGAGTTTCTGAAATCTTTTTTGCAGAATCGGAAATTTTTAGTAACTTTGCAGTCGCAAAGCGCGAAATGAGTTCGTCGCTGGCAAATCGGGGCCCATTCGTCTATCGGTTAGGACGAGAGATTTTCATTCTCTAAAGAGCAGTTCGACTCTGCTATGGGCTACAAATCAAACACAAGGTTAACAACCAACACAGACTAAAACAGAAAGATGGCAAATCATAAATCGTCATTGAAGAGAATTCGTCAGGCAGAAAGCCGTCGCCTGGAGAATCGTTATTGGGCCAAGACCGCCCGCAACGCCGTGCGTCGCGTACGCAAAATGACCGACAAGGCCGAAGCACAGGCCGCATACAACAAGGTATCGCAGCTGCTTCAGCGTCTGGGTCGCAAGAATATCATCTCCAAGAATAAGGCAGCGAATCTGTGCAGCAGCTTGCAGAAGCACGTCAACAAGCTGGGCTAAATTCACCGTTAAGATAACAGAGCCGGGCCGGCCGTCAGTTACGCTGACCGCCGGCTCGATTTTTTAATATGACCCACGTCGACTCACGGCATAAAGTCTGATACATAGCGATATAGTTATGAAACGTTACGATTATTTGGTGATAGGCAGCGGCATCGCCGGCATGTCGTTCGCGCTGAAGGTGGCCCGCACGGGCGCCAGCGTGGCAATTATCTGCAAGACCGACCTCGAGGAGGCCAACACATTCTACGCCCAGGGCGGCGTGGCCTCGGTGACGAACCTTGAGGTGGACGATTTCGACAAGCACATCCACGACACGATGGTGGCCGGCGACTGGATTTCCGATCCCAAGGCAGTGGAGCAGGTGGTGCGCAACGCGCCCGCTCAGATTCAGGAGCTGCTGTCGTGGGGCGTCGACTTCGACCGCAAGGAGGACGGCACCTTCGACCTGCACCGCGAGGGCGGTCACTCCGAATTCCGCATCCTGCACCACGCCGACAATACCGGCGCCGCAATCCAGCAGGCCCTGGTGCGCCGCATACAGAACACCGATAACATCGACGTCTACGACCATCACTGCGCCGTGGAGATCATCACCCAGCACCATCTCGGCAAGGTCGTTACGCGCCGCACTCCCGACATACAGTGCTATGGCGCATACATCCTTAACGAAGCTACCGGCAATGTCGATACGTTCCTGGCAAAAGTGACAGTTATGGCTACGGGCGGCGTCGGAGCCGTGTACACCACCACCACCAATCCGCTGGTGGCCACCGGCGACGGCATCGCGATGGTGTACCGCGCCAAGGGAACCGTCAAGGACATGGAATTCATACAGTTCCATCCCACGGCCCTGTACCATCCCGGCGACCGTCCCAGCTTCCTCATCACCGAGGCCATGCGTGGCTACGGAGCCATACTGAAGAACATAGACGGCTCGGAATTCATGCACAAATATGACGAGCGTCTGTCGCTGGCGCCGCGCGACATCGTGGCCCGCGCCATCGACTCCGAGATGAAGTTGAACGGCACCGACCACGTCATGCTCGACGTGACTCACAAGGATCCGGAAGAAACCAAAAAGCATTTCCCCAACATCTACGAGAAATGCCTGTCTCTGGGCATCGACATCACCAAGGACATGATACCCGTGGCTCCGGCCGCCCACTATCTGTGCGGCGGTATCGCCGTGAACCTGAACGGCGAGTCGAGCATCAACCGCCTGTACGCCCTGGGCGAGTGTTCGTGCACCGGACTGCACGGCGGCAACCGCCTGGCCAGCAACTCGCTGATAGAGGCCGTGGTGTATGCCGACGCGGCCGCCCGCCACGCCATCGAGGCCATCAAGGGATACGACTGGCGCGACGACGTGCCCGAATGGAACGACGAGGGTACCATCCCGCATGAGGAAATGGTGCTCATCACCCAGTCCGAGAAGGAAGTGAGCCAGATCATGGCCTACTATGTGGGCATAGTGCGCAGCGACCTGCGCCTGAAACGCGCCTGGAACCGCCTCGACATCCTGTATCAGGAGACCGAGGACCTGTTCCGCCGCAGCAAGCCCACGCGCCAGCTGTGCGAGCTGCGCAACATCATCAACGTGGCATATCTCGTCACGCGTCAGGCCATGGACCGCAAGGAAAGCCGTGGACTGCACTATACCATCGACTATCCACACAAATAACCCCGATTCGGGATAATACATAAGGACCACCGATTGTTATATAAAATATGAAAAGGATTATCAGAGGCGCATTGTTATGTGCCGCCATCGTGACGGCCGGAATAGTGAGTGCGCAGAAAAGCAAGGACATGTCGGTGGCCCGCGGTCTGAACACGTTTAGCTCCATAGTCAAGGAGCTGGAGATGAACTATGTGGACACCATCAACTCGGAGACGGCATTCAGGGGTGCCATCGACGCGATGCTGCAGACGGTGGACCCGTATACCGTGTATTATCCCAAGGAGGACCGCGAGGACATCAGCCAGATGACCACCGGCGAATATGCCGGCATCGGCGCCCTGCTGCTGTATAAGGACGGCGGCACGTACGTGTCCGAGCCGTTCGAGAACAGCCCGGCTTACAAGGGAGGCCTCCGCGCCGGCGACCGGCTGCTGAAGGTGGACACCGTCGACGTGTCGAAGTTCACCGTCGACAAGGTCAGCAAGCTGCTGCGCGGCCGCCCCAACACGCAGGTGCGCATCCGCGTGCAGCGCCCGTATGTTCAGGATTCCATTCGGAATTTTACCGTCACCCGCGCCAAGATACGCAATTCGTCGGTGCCTTACGCCGGCGTGTTGCCCGACAGCATCGGCTACATACGCATCACGCAGTTTATCGAGGACACCGGCAAGGATGTCCGCGCTGCCCTCGACTCGTTCCAGGCCACGGCCCCCGGACTTAAGGGCGTGATAATCGACCTGCGCGGCAACGGCGGCGGTCTGCTGGAACAGGCCGTGGACGTGGCCTCAAACTTCGTGCCCAAAGGTACCGAAATAGTGCGCACCATCGGCCGCGACAAGGACGCCACCAAGATATACAAGACCATGCGCAAGCCCCTGTATCCCGACATGCCTGTGGCCGTGCTGACCGACGGCGGCACCGCCTCTGCCTCCGAGATATTGGCAGGCGCCATGCAGGACCTGGATCGCGGCGTCTTAGTTGGTACCCGCAGCTTCGGCAAGGGATTGGTGCAGACCACGCGTCCACTCCCTTACGGCGGCGTGCTTAAGGTGACGGTAGCCAAATACTACACCCCCTCGGGCCGGTTGATTCAGAGTCTGGACTATAAGCACCGTAATCCCGACGGATCGGCGGCGCGCGTGCCTGACTCGCTGACCCATGCCTACAAGACGCTGCACGGCCGCACCATACGCGACGGCGGCGGTCTGCAGCCCGACTCCACGGTGAACTGGAAGAAGGTGAACCGACTGGTCTACAACGTGGTGAGCGACAACTGGTCGTGGGACTTCGCCAACAAGTTCAAGGCCACGCACCCCACCATACCCACGGCCGACAAGTTCGTGATCACCGACTCGGTTTACAACGAGTTCAAGGCGTTCATCGACCCGAAGAAGTTCAAGTACGACTCCGCGATGGAGGAGGCCACCGAAGCACTCCGCAAGGTGGCCGACGAGGAGGGATACATCAACGACGAGACCACGGCGGCGTTCGACAGCCTCAAGAAACTGCTGACGCACAACCTGGACCGTGACCTTGACACCCACCGCAAGCATATAGAGGAATACCTCGGCGGCGAGATAGTGAGCCGCTACTACTTCGACCGCGGACGCACGCAGTACGGCATCCGCGACGACGAGGGCGTGGACGCCGCGCGCGGCATTCTGAAGGACAAGGCTCTGTACAAACGAATACTTTCGGGCAAATGACGCTGACGGAATGCGCGTCACAGTTCGTGACTGACTCCAAGCGGCGCGCCGCCGCAGGGATGCTGCGTAACCGTGACCTGAGACGCCTTATGTTCGCCGGACTGGCGGGGAGCGCACCGGCGGTATTCTTCAGCACCCTGGACCTGCCGCTCGGCGTGGTGGTATGCAACGACCTGACAGGCGCCGGCTATATGTTCAGCGACCTGACCGCCATACTCGGCCCCGACGCCGTGGCCATATTCCCCAGCGGCTACAAGCGCGACATCAAGTACGGCCAGCCCGACGGCCCGCAGCAGATACTCCGCACCGAGACGCTGGACCGCCTGCACGCCTCCAAGAGCACGCTGACATGGATTGTCACCTATCCCGAGGCACTGGCCGAACGTGTGGCCGCACCCGAGGCCATGGCGCGCGACACGCTCCGGTTCCATCCCGGCGACACCGTCAGGATCTCCGACCTGCTGCAGCGACTGCTCGACATGGGTTTCCACAAGGTGGACTATGTCTACGAGCCGGGACAATTCGCCGTCCGTGGCTCCATCTTCGACATATTCAGCTACAGCCGCGACATGCCCTATCGCTTCGATTTCTTCGACGAGGACATAGACACCATACGCACGTTCAACATCGAGACACAGCTGTCGGAGGGGAAGGAGGACGAAGCCGTGATACTCTCGGCGCGCGCCTCGGACGCCACAGGCGGCGTGTCGCTGCTCGACACCCTCGACACGGACACCGTGCTGTTCTGCGCCGACCCGGAGTTCGTCACGACGCGTGTGGCGTCTGTTGCAGCCCAGACCTATTCCGATTCTGCGGTGATAGCCGGCGAGGGAGACCCCGACTCGATGCAGAAGGTGGTGGATCCCGACGAATTCCGCGTCCGCTTCGAGGCGATGCGCGTGGCGCAGTTCACCCCCAACCGCGAGGCCGGGGAGAACATAGCCGGACTGGCGCGGATGGTGTTCGACACCGCGCCGCAGACGCTGTATCACAAGAATTTCGACCTCATAGCCGATTCATTCGCCGACTTCTTGGTCAAGGGATACCGCATAATGGTGCTGAGCGACTCCGCGCGCCAGACCGACCGTCTGAAGGATATATTCGAGGACCGCGGCGATGACATCGTCTTCACTCCCGTGGAGCCGACGCTTCACGAGGGCTTCATCGACCGCGGGTCGAAAAACTGCTTCTTCACCGACCATCAGATATTCGACCGCTTTCACAACTACACGCTGAAGGCCGACCGCGCCCGCAGCGGCCGCGTGGCGCTCAGCCTCAAGGAACTGAACCAGATAGAGCCGGGCGACTACATAGTGCACATAGATCACGGCATCGGCATATTCGGCGGCCTGGTAAAGACCGCGACTAACGGACATCCGCAGGAGATGATCAAGGTGTTCTTCCAGAACAACGACCTGGTGCTGGTGTCGATCCACGCCCTGCACAAGCTGTCGAAATACCGTGGTCAGGAGGGCGCCGCGCCCAAGGTGAGCAAACTCGGCTCCGGCGCATGGCAGCGGCTGAAGGAGCGCACCAAGTCCAAGATGAAGGACATGGCGCGCGACCTGATACGCCTGTACGCCCAGCGCCGCCACGAGAAAGGACACGCATTCCCCGCCGACAACTATCTGCAACACGAGCTTGAGGCGTCGTTCGCCTACGAGGACACGCCCGACCAGCAGAAAGCCACTGCAGCCGTCAAGGCCGACATGGAGTCGCCGCGGCCGATGGACCGCCTGGTGTGCGGCGACGTGGGATTCGGCAAGACGGAGATAGCCGTGCGCGCGGCATTCAAGGCCGCGTGCGACAACAAGCAGACCGCGCTGTTGGTGCCTACCACCGTGCTGGCCATGCAGCATTACCACACGTTCCGCGACCGTCTCAAGGATTTCCCGGTGCGCGTGGAGTTTCTGAGCCGCGCCAAGAAGGCGGCCGAGACGCGACAGATACTCGCCGACCTAAAGGCCGGCAAGATCGACATTCTGATAGGCACGCACAAGATTATCGGCAAGCAGGTGGAATTCAAGGACCTCGGCCTGCTGGTGATAGACGAGGAGCAGAAGTTCGGCGTGGCGGTCAAGGAGAAGCTGAAGCAGCTCAAGACCAACGTCGACACGCTGACCATGTCGGCCACCCCGATACCGCGCACGCTGCAGTTCTCGCTGATGGGCGCGCGCGACCTGTCGAACCTCAACACACCGCCGGCAAACCGCCAGCCCATCAACACCACGGTGTCCGTGCTGGACGACGACACCCTCAAGGAAGCCGTCAGCTTCGAGCTGAGCCGCGGCGGACAGGTGTTCTTTGTTACCAATCGGATTCAGAATCTTTTCGAGCTACAGACCAAATTAGAGCGCCTGGTGCCGGGTGTGCGCGTGGTGATAGCCCACGGACAGATGCCGCCCGAACAGATGGAGAAGGCCATCATAGACTTCTCCAACCGCGACTACGACGTGCTGCTGTCCACCACCATCATCGAGAACGGCGTGGACATGCCCAATGTGAACACCATCTTAGTCAACAACGCGCACCGTTTCGGACTCAGCGAGCTGCACCAGCTTCGCGGCCGTGTGGGGCGTTCGTCGCGCAAGGCGTTCTGCTATCTGTTCGTGCCGCCGGGCGACGCCATGACGCCTGTGGCGCGCCGCAGACTGCAGGCCATCGAGTCGTTCTCCGAGCTTGGCAGCGGCATACACATAGCCATGCAGGACCTGGACATACGCGGCGCCGGTAACCTGTTGGGCGCCGAGCAGTCTGGCTTCATAGCCGACCTGGGCTACGAGGCATATCAGCAGATACTGCGCGAGTCGGTGACGGAACTGAAGACAGAGGAATTCGGCGACGAATTCCAGGACGTGTCCGACGCCACGACGGGGCAGGAGGAGTATGTGAACGAGGTGACGATAGAGAGCGACCTGGAATTGCGTCTGCCGCCTGAGTATGTGCCTCAGGAGAATGAGCGCATCACGCTGTACAGGCAGCTTGACAACATGGAACGGCCCGAGCAGGTCGAGGAATTCCGCGCCGAGCTGCGCGACCGTTTCGGCGCCATACCGGATGTGAGCGAGGAGCTGATCAAGGTTGTGCCGCTGCGGTTCGAGGCGAAGAAGGCGGGCATAGAGCGATTAGTGCTGAAGAACGGCCAGATGCGCGCATACTTCGTCGGAGCGGAGAACAAGGCGTATTATCAGAGCCGCGCGTTCGGCCGCGTGCTGGAGTGGCTGCAGGGCAACCCGCGCGACACGCAGTTCCGCAAGGCCGGCGAGCGCAACCTGATAGTCATAGGCAACGTCGCCTCCGTCAGCCGCGCCCTCGACATCATGACCCGGATAAATAGTTTATAAAGTTTACAAAGTTAAAAATGTTAAGATGATAGTGTAGACATTCCCAAGCTGCGGTATTCTCTTAACTTTATAAACTTTTTCAACTCTTTCAACTAAATAAAAAGGCTTCGCCGGATGGCGAAGCCTTTTGTTACGATGTGAACGGGGATTAGCCGTTAACCTTCTTCATGTGTGCGATGAGGTCGAGCACCTTGTTGGAGTAGCCGATCTCGTTGTCATACCAGCTGATCACCTTGACGAACTTGTCGGTCAAGTAAACGCCGGCGTTAGCGTCGAAGATGGAGGTCAGGGGGCAGCCCAGGAAGTCGGAGCTAACCACAGCGTCCTCGGTGTAGCCGAGCACTCCCTTCAGGTAGGTCTCGGAAGCCTCCTTCATGGCAGCGCAGATATCCTCTTTGGTAGCGGGCTTAGCCAGGTTGGCGGTCAGGTCGACAACAGATACGTCCAGAGTGGGGACACGCATGGAGATACCTGTCAGCTTGCCGTTCAGCTCGGGGATAACCTTGCCGACAGCCTTGGCGGCACCTGTGGTGGAGGGGATGATGTTGCCGGAAGCGGCACGGCCACCACGCCAGTCCTTCATCGAGGGACCGTCAACAGTCTTCTGTGTAGCTGTTGTGGAGTGAACGGTAGTCATCAGACCCTCAACGATGCCGAACTTGTCGTTCAGAACCTTGGCGATGGGAGCGAGACAGTTGGTGGTGCAGGAAGCGTTCGAAACGAACTGCTGGCCGGCGTATGTGTTCTCGTTGACACCAACTACGAACATGGGAGTAGCGTCCTTGGAGGGAGCCGACATAACAACATACTTGGCACCTGCCTCGATGTGAGCCTGAGCCTTCTCCTGAGTCAGGAACAGACCTGTGGACTCTACAACGTACTCAGCACCTACAGCACCCCAGTTGATCTCCTTCGGGTCGCGGCATGCGGTAACGCGGATGTGCTTGCCGTTTACGATCAGCTCGTTCTTCTCCATGTCAGCCTCTACGGTGCCATCGAAACGTCCGTGCATCGTGTCGTACTTCAGCATATAGGCCATGTAGTCTACAGGGAGAAGGTCGTTGATTGCCACTACTTCGAGGTCATCGCGCTTTGTGCTGGCGCGGAATACGAAACGGCCGATACGACCGAATCCGTTAATACCAATCTTTGTCATTGCTTGGTGTATTTAAAATTTGGGTTGATTTGTATTTTGTTTATATTTGGGTTTTAATCCTTAATCTTGTTTTGTCAGAGTTATCAGAGCCATCTGATACACTCCTGCTAATATTAAAATGCCTTCATTGCTGATAGGTTGCCTTTTAGATTGCAAAATTAAGAAATTTTTCGCAAATTTGCCGTATCTTTAGACAATTAATTGCAGCCTTGATTAAAATTAACAATATCGGCCCCCAACTGTTATAACTTATGTCAGGTATCGGGCAGTACAGAGACATGGTCTCCGACCAAGCTGTCGGGTATATGCCTTACCCCACGAAGGGTGTGCGGTCGCTTCGCTCCTTTCACCCATCGTAGGGTTATTGAGAAACAGCCTCTCCGAGGCAGGTTTCGGGATCTGACATCCGGTATCTGCTTCTATCCAGCGTGCCGGACCAGTCTCATTGCCTTACCGGGATTGGTGGATGCAAATGAGTGCCGGTCTTGCCTCGGAGAGGCTGTTTCTCATTAACCCCACGATGGACGGGGACAGCATCAGCTGGCACCGGCCTTCGTGGGGTGAGGATAAGCGAAGCTCGGCTTGGTGGGAGACCATGTCTCTCGCCTTATATTGTTGACATTACTAACATAATTATAGATAACTATGGGAAAATTCATTCAGGATTTCAAGGCGTTCGCCTTGAAGGGCAATGTGATCGACATGGCCGTCGGCGTAATCGTGGGCGGCGCGTTCGGCAAGATAGTCAGTTCGCTGGTGGACGACATCATCATGCCGGTAATCACCATCTGCACGGGCAACACGGGCTTCGAGAACATGAAGTATGTCATCCATCATGCCGAGCCTGCCGACGCGGCCTTAGGCAAGGCCGCGGTGGAGGAAGTGGCCATCAATTACGGTATGTTCATACAGAACATCGTGGACTTCCTGATCATCGCCCTCTCCATCTTTGTCGCCCTGCGCGTCACCATGAAGTTCATGAAGAAGGAGAAGGAGGTCGAGGCCGCTCCGGCGCCCGCACCCGAGCCCACCGGCGAGGAGAAACTGCTGACCGAGATTCGCGATCTGCTCAAAGACCGGAAATAATTCAGACAGGAGAACACATAGTTCTCCTGTCTAAACCAAATAGCTGTTCTCCTGTCTATAAACGGGAAAAGGCCTCGCCGGATGGCGGGGCCTTTCGTATAGGGATTAAGGGGATCGCTTACTTAACGACTACCTTCACGCTCTTGTTGCCGGCCTTCACTACGTAAACGCCTGCAGGAACGGAGATGCTGCTGATTTCGGAAGCCTCGCCGTTGGCGATGACCTTACCGTCGGCAGAGCTTACGATCACCTTCTCGCCTGCGAAGCCGCGGACGATGATGGTGTTCTTGGCGGTTGCGATGGCCTTGGCTGCGCCGAGGCTCTCAAGACCGGACTCCTTCTCGAACTTGATCTTGGCGGTGTTGGATACGCGGCCTGTGCCTTCGTCGAACAGTGCGACTACAACATACTTGTATTCGGTGCCCTCTACGACGTTGGCGTCAGCGTATTCGGTATTCTCGACGGGAGCGTCGTTCAGTTTCACGCCGTCACGATATACATCGTAGCCCTTCAGCGAGATTTCGCCGGAGAATGCGGCTGCGGGAGTATAGGTGACATCGTCTACCATCAGCATGAAGCTGCCGGCGGCATAGCTGCGGATGGCGAAGCGTGTGGCGCCCTCGGGCAGATCTACGGAATATTCGTTCCATTCAGCAGGAAGTACGTCTACCTTCGAGTCTTCGATCAGAACGAAGTCCTTGGGATCGGTGCTGCCTGTGCTGTAGTAAACCTCTATCTTTTCGGGATAATCAGCGGAGTAGCTGCGTGCCCAGAAGGATACAGTCTGCTCGCCACCGTAGAGCTGGGGCGAAATCGCCCAGTCGTCAACCTGGTTGTCCTGATAGCTGAACAGGGAGAACAGATACTTCGTGCCGCTGTGGGCTGCGAATGACTGGTTGCCGAGCTGGCTCTGATCCCAGATCCAGAAGCTACCCGTGGTCTCACCGATTGTGATGCCGGGGATGTCAGTGCCCTGGAATCCGCCTACAGCCTCTTCGTCAAGGTCAACGAATACCCTGTCGCCGTATTCGGCTGCGAATGCGTCTCCGCTCTCGAAGTCATCGGTGATGGGATCGGGGGTGACAGCCGTCAGGTCGGGCTCGTTCCATGTCAGGGCCACGGAGTTCTCGCTGTTGGCTGCTGTCAGTTCGGTAGCGCCGGGCAGTGCCGACTGCTTGGGAGATACGGCTACGACAGCCGTCTCGTTGTTGGCGGTGTTGGCGTCACCGGCCTGAACGATCTTGGCAGTATAGTTGATATCCTCTGTCGCGATGGGCGACATCGTCTGTGCGAATACAACCTGTGCTTCGGCGTAGGATGCGAGTTCGGCACCAGCCTTCTCCGCTACCTTCTCGCCGTTGGCATAGAGTTCCACATTGTAGGCGTTGGCTGCGCTCAGACCGTAATTGGCTACATTCACGGTCACATCGTAGTCAGCACCTGTGGCAACCTTCTTGGGAGCCTTGACATCAACTGCGGCCATATCCTTCTGTACCATGTTGATCATCTTGTAGCCGTTCCATACGAAGTCGCTCTTCTCGTCGGAGAAGTCGCAGCGGATCGTGATGTTGACCCAATTCTTATCCTGGAACTGAGCGGGGAGCTGGATGGGCAGTGTCTGGAATCCTTCCTGACCGTAGCCGAACAGGTCGGCCTCGCTGAAGAGTTCCACGCGGCCCGTGCCGTAAGCCTCGGCGTAAACCGTCACGTTCTTGCAGGCTCCTACATAGTAGCTGATATCGAGGGCGGCCTTGTTGGCACCCTTGGTGGAGACGGTAGGCAGGGTCCAGTAGCCGAACTGATCGTCGCCGCCCTGTGCGATGATGGCGGCTCCGTCTGTCGCGTATGCGGGATTGATTTCCTCAAGGGCTTCTGCGGTCAGATAATTGTACTCCATGCCTCCCTGATCGTTAACCATCAGAGGCTGGTATGTGATGGTGCCCTTGGAGATATCCTCGATGACAGGCATGTCGTGCGGCTTGCCGAGTAATACGGAAGATCCGTATACCTCGCCGTCGCCGGCGACGTTGGATGCTGCGATACCAAGAGTGTACGATGCCAGTGCGGTGCCTTCGGAAAGCAGAGTGCCTTCAAACGATGTGCCGTCAATGTCGGTGACCTTTTGCCATGCCATAATCGGGAAGCCGAAGAACTCACCTACCTGAACGTACTGATAGAGCGCGTACTGAAGTCCGTCCTTATTGATGTAGCCGCCGTTGGCGCCTGTTTCGGGAGCGTCGAACTTAATGGATACGCCGTAGTTGTCCTCCGTAGGAGTCATCGTGAAGTTGTTGACGGCACCCGGAGCGTCTACGCCTGTGTAAACAGTCGTGGAGACGGGGAATCCCATTACATCGCCCTGCATGGACTGAACGGTTATTTCGTTGTCGCCCTGGATTGTCGTAACCTCTACGCTCTGAGCGGAACCGGCGGCTCCGGATACGGTCTTGCAGTCAACTTCGGTTTCGACTGTTGCGGTCACATTGCCGGTCAGTGCGACGCCGTTGTTGTCCTTGGTAGGCAGGTTGAACTTGACGGTGGCCTTCAGTGCGCCCTCGGTAGCCGCTGTGGCTGTCAGATTCTCGACAGCTGCCGGTCCGTTGACGGCGACATCCGACACCTCAATCCTGAAGTTGCCGGCACTAAGACTGAGCTGGTCTTTGTCGGACACTCCCTTGACTGCGACATACCATTTGCCGGTCTCGGGGAACTGGAAGTATGCGCTGAGGTTCTTGACGTCCCTTGTATCGAGCACCGTGGTGTCGATGATCTTGATCGTCATGGCTTCGGCAGTGTTCTCGCGGCCGATCCATACCTCTACTTTCTCCGGGAAGGAAGAACTGCCGGCCCATGCGTCAAACGAGAATCTGTGCAATCTCGCCGTCTCGGTGATCTTGACGGGAGGCAGAATCAGATAATCGTCCATGTCAAGACGTGTGTTGTACGAAATCTTGAAGCAGTTGGGGGCCGAACTGGTTGCGGGAGTGAACGTCCATACCTTGCCGTCGTTGTTGTTGTCGATGATGGTGAAGAGGTCGGCCTGATCTAAGCCGGGCTCGAATGATGCCGGCACATTGAAAGGCTGTCCGAACATGATGTCGTTGGAAGATCCGGCTGCGCTGGTCAGGCCGTTGCAGGTGGCGGTTACTTCGGCGACATAGTTCTTGATCTCGACATTGACGGGGAGATTGGTCTTGCAGGAAGTTGCCGTGATGCCCTCGGCTACGATATCGCCGTTGATCTTAACGGTGTATGTAACCTTGGCTGCGTCGATATAGCCGTTGTGGGCGCCGGTCGTGACGGCGTCCCAGGATACGGTGATGGGAGTCAGCTTCACATTCTTGGGAGCGGCGGGAGTGTCGTTGCCGATATAGATGACTTCGGAAGCGGCCTTGCCAACGTGCGTGCCCTGTGAAGCTACACAGGAGAAAGTGACTTCGCCCGAGGCGGTGGCGGAATAATTCGAGGAAACCTCGGCGCCGGGAGCCGCGCTTCCCGATGCGATTTCTTCGCCGTTAGCCTTGATGACGTATGCGACCTGACCGCTGAGGTCGGTCTTGCTGATGTTCTTGACCGGCAGGGTGAAGGTGACGGTTCCGCTGTACGACCCGTTGGGGAACGTGGCGCGTACGAAATCGGGAGCCATGGGAGCCAGAGGATCCGCAGGCTTGACCTCGTCGACATAGATGCATGCGGTCTCGGGAGCACCGGCCAGTTCGCACAGTGTGGTCACTGCGTATGTGTTGGCGTCGATGGATACGATTTCGGAAACGTAATCGTCATTGGGGTTGTACAGGTAGCTGTTGCTGCTGTAGTCATAACCGAAACCTCCGATGTACTGGCTTGTCACGTTGACGTCAGCCAGCTTTGTGCCCGCACCGGTAGCCTTGTCGATTGTGTACAGCTGGCTTGTTCCTGTTGTGTAGAACTTTCCGGCTACGATGGTTCCGGTGTTGCTGTTGTAGGTGTAACCGCTGAACATTATTTCCGACACACTGTCGTAGGCCTTTAACAGAGAGGATTCCAGAGTGTTGCAGTCAAGTTTGGCCCATCCGTTGTTGCAGAATCCGTAGAACGCATTGTCCACGGGGTCGTATGCGCCACGCTGGATGAATACATCGAATTCTTCCTGCGAACTGATGGTGCGGGATCTCTTGACTGCGCCTGTCGTCAGGTCGTATGCGCCGACGCTGATGGAGCTCACGCCAGTGCTTGAGGAATTGTAGGAAATCAGATAAATCTCGCTCAGATCGGGATTTACGCCTACTGAATGTGCACCTGCCGCTGCCTTTACGATAGGAGTGTAGGCACCTGAGGTCACGTTGATCTTGCCTGCTCCGAGCATTGCCTGCGGATAAATCATACCTGCATAGATCTTGTCGGTCGTCACAGCCGCATTGGCTTTCGATTTCGCAGACTTGGCAATCAGGGCTCTCGAGGTGCCGGACTTCTGTACCACGATGCCGGGTACGTTATTCCTAACGCTTCGAGTATTGCTCTTGATTTTTGTCTGGAAAACAGGAGTCTGTTCTGTCTGTTCTGCCTTCGATGCACTCTGCTTCTGCGCGTATGGCGCTTTAAGCTGCGCTTGGGCGAATGCACCGACGCTAAGTAGCAATGACAGACCTAAGATGGTCAGTTTTCTCATACTTACGTTAGTTTTAGTTAAACATTATGATTAATTACTTACTTTTTTCTAATCATTCAGAGTGTACAGATTGCCGGCGACGTGACTGCGCGGCTGCCTGCGGGTCTATCCTATACCGCTCGTTATGGCGAGTTGTTTGCTATGTGACATGCGCCGAAAAGTCCACATTTCTCAGGTAGAGTCTATGTGTGTTTCATGCGTATGGCAAAATTACAATAATTTTTTAATTTATCTAACAAATTTTTAAAAAAATTGCGAGAAGAATGACAATTATCACGTTTTATGTAAGAAATATCAAAAAAATCGATACTGAATCGGGTCGCTGTCGCCCTGTTCGGCCGGTGCGCCGGCAATAATGGCGCGGGCTGTCCGCTGTGAAATAAAAAAGGCCTCGCGCGACTGCAAGGCCTTATGATTGTGTGCCGGTTTACTTCACGATTATTTTGTGTGTGCCGCTCTGGGTGCGGATGATGTAGCATCCGGGGGCGGGGAGGCCGACGCAGTCGCGGCCTGCGGCCACGGTGCGGCCGGTCGGGTCGTAGACGGTAATGGCGCCCGTAGCGTATGCCTTGCGTCCGGATACCCTGAAGCTGTCGTTGGCGGCGCTCACTCTGATGATGCCGGAACCGCCCTGGCCTTCGGCTGTGTTGACGCCTATCTCGTTGCTTTCCTTCGACACGAGGTTGCCGTCATGACCCTTGACCTTATAGTAATATGCGGTATTGGCCTGTAGTCCGGTCACCTTGAGGGTCAGGTCGGTGCCTGCGTTCTTGTCGCGGAGTCCGGCCAGGTATACCGGCTCGGCCTCGTTGCCGTACCATACCACCACGTCGTCGAGCGCGAGCGAACCGGTCTTGCCCTCGCGGATGAAGTCGATGCGGATGCGCGTAGTGCCGGCCGGGAAGTTGTCGGCGGTCAGCGTCTTGCCGTTGGAGCGCGGAATCAGGTCGTGGCGTATCTCTACCCATTTGCCGTTGATGAAACCATAGAGGCGCACCTCGTCTTTGTCGCCGGTGTTGGCGCCGTATACCCAGTAAGACACCTTCGACACGCCGTCGGGATATTCGGGACTGGTGAGCGTGTCGCCGCTCTTGGCCATACGCAGCGAGGGAATTTCATTGCCCGAATATGTCTTCATGGAGTATGTCGAGCCGGAAGTGGACTTCCAGCCTTCGGGCATACCGGCTAGGCCGCCGGTGAAGTCCACCACCTGCTCCAGCGGGTCGCCGAGCTTTTTGGTGTAGACCGAAACGGTGTAGGAATCGGCATCCTTGAGGTTCTCCCAGTTGGCGGTGAACGAGTCGGACTCGATGTCGGTGGCCGCGAGGGCCACAGGCGCGAAGAACGTGATGTTCAGTTCGGCGGTCACGGCCTGAGCGGACTGCGATTCCTCGGATATGCCCCAGCCGTTGGTGTAGGTCACGCTGTAGTAATACGTGGTGGAGGGGTTCAGGCCATCGATTATGCACTGCGAGTCCTTCTTCATGTCGCGCATGTTGTAGCCTTCCACATAATTGCGTTGCTCGCCGTTGAGGGTGAATACGGAGAGCAGGGTGCTGTACACGGGGTTGGCCTTCCATTTTGCGGTGAATCCGTAGGGGGTGATGTCGGTGGGCTGAAGAATCTGCGGGGTCGGGAGGTCGGCTCCTCCGCCGCTTATCTTGAGGCGGATGTTGCCGTCAATCTCCTGTATATCGGTCAGGGGAACGTCGATGGCCGTGCTGTTCCAGGCTTTCAGGGCGGGGCGCGTGTCGGCGGTGAACTCCGTGACGTTGGATGTGCCGGGGAATGCGTCGCCATCGCGGGAGTATTCGTTCTGGGTGCCGTCGGCTTCCTCTAAGTCCACGTACTGATGGCTCGACGAGTCGTTCACCTTGTTGCGGGTCCATACGTAGTCGTCGTAGTCTACGTGCCATACCAGCATTCCGTGGCCGGGCAGGTAGGCGTCCCATCCGGTCTGCTGGCGGTTCTCCACCAGGAAGAATTCCGTGTCATCCTGAGTCCGGATTATGCCGGCCACATTCTGCGAGATGGGAGGCAGGAATGCGTTGGCCGGATCCTTCATCTCCTTAGGTTCCATCCATCCGAGGGCGTAGCGTTCGAAGGCACTGTACAGCGGGGGCGTCATGCCGTCGTTGTTGTAGGGGCCGTAGTCCAGGGCGCTCCATGCGCCGGGAGTGAAGGCGCCTGAGTAGCTTGTGGCATACAGGTCGGGCAGGCCCATGACGTGGCTGAACTCGTGGATGAAGGTGCCGACGCCGTCGGGACGGGAGCCTTCCCATTCGTTGGAGCATCCGTAGGTATGGATGCGGACGTCGTCGAAGTACAGGTTGGGATAACCTGCCGAGGCCATGTTCCAGCTGTGGGGCCATACTGTATTGGCTGCGCCGCCCGAAGCCTCGCCGCGGCCGGCGTAGAATATGAACACGTTGTCGACTACGCCGTCGTGGTTGCGGTCGTATTCGGAGAAGTCCACCTCGTCGTCAAGCTGCTCGCAGGCCTCCTTGACCATGTCGGCGGGATGCTGGTCGTTGCCGTTATAGTCGTTGCCGCCGTAATAGCTCATGTTCCTGCTCAGCGTGACGGGACCGAACACGTCGAAGTCACAGTTGAAGTTGCCGTTGGAGTTGAGGCTGAAGTATTCCTTGGCGCATCCGGTGGCTCCGTAGTCGTTGAAGCCGGGTTCGTTGAGCATGCGCGAGAAATAGTCGTGGGGGTCGTCGAGCCTGAACTTCGTGTCCTGATATTCCACCAGGATTACGATTGCCTTCTGGTTGCCGTACGCGGGGAAACGCAGGTCGGGAAACAGACCGTAGCCGCGCTCGTAGGGAGGGCCGTCGTTGGAGTCGGCCTCACGTGCGGGGGCGTGTCCGGCTGTAGCTCCGGGCTGGGTGGCGAAGCGCTCGCGGCGCGGCAGCGATTCGGCGTAGGCCTTTACGCGTTCGCCCACATCCGGGAGGCTTACTTTCTTAAGGAACGCCGATGACTTGCTGTCGCGGAGGGCAGGCTCCGTGGCCTTGATGCCCGAGTTGACAAGTCTGCCCTGCGCGGTGTAGTCGCAGTAATAGAAGTTGCCGTCCACCTCTGTCAGAGGGTAGCCGTCTACGGTGAAGTACTGGTGGAAGTATTCGTCGCCCACAAGGCGCACGGACAGCGTAGTGCCGTCGGCGCCGGTGACTTTGAGCACGCCCGGCTTTGCCGGAACTGCCTGTGCGGACAGCCCGCACATCAATGACGCCGCAAGGGCGACACAGGTTAATATTGGGTGCCTCATAACAGATAATTATCGATTAATAATACATGAAAGCATAGATGTCAAGGCAAAATTAGCAAAAGATTATTAATATTGCAAAAAATGTGTCAAAAAGATAATAATTTTTGAAAAGGGGGAGCAAGAGGATGAATTTCGATAAATCTCGATAAATCTCGATGCTGAAACAAAAGGAGAAGCGGAGGCAAAAGACGGATGGGGAAACAAAAGGCGAAGCGGAGGCAAAAGACGGATGGGGAAACAAAAGGAGAAGCGGAGGCAAAAGACGGATGGGGAAACAAAAAGGGAAACAAAAAGGGAAACAAAAAGAGGGCGTGCCCGGAGGCACGCCCTCGTGTGTCGGTCGCATTGCGACCGGATTGTTACGACCGGATTATTTGCGGCACTTGGCTGCGATGTATTCGCGGTTCATGCGCGCGATGTTGGCCATCTTGATGTTCTTGGGGCACTCGGCGGAGCAGGCACCGGTGTTGGTGCAGTTGCCGAAGCCGAGCTCGTCCATCTTGGACACCATGGCGATGGCGCGGCGGTACTTCTCCACGGCACCCTGGGGCAGACGTGACAGCTGCGAAATCTTTGCGCTGACGAACAGCATTGCCGATCCGTTCTTGCAGGCTGCGACACATGCGCCGCATCCGATGCAGCTGGCGGAATCCATGGCCTCGTCGGCCTGCACCTTGGAGATGGGCAGGTCGTTGGCGTCCTGCGCGCCGCCGCAGTTGAACGATACGTAACCGCCGGCCTGCTGGATCTTGTCGAAGGCGTTGCGGTCCACCATCAGGTCCTTGATGACGGGGAACGCTGCGGAACGCCAGGGCTCGACTGTGATGGTCTCGCCGTTGGCGAAGCGACGCATGTAGAGCTGGCAGGTGGTGGCGCCGGTGGCCGGGCCGTGGGGATGTCCGTTGATATAGAGCGAGCACATGCCGCAGATGCCCTCGCGGCAGTCGTGGTCGAACACGATAGGCTCCTCATGGTTCTCCACAAGACGCTCGTTCAGGATGTCGAGGGTCTCGAGGAACGATGTGTCGGGAGTGGTCTCGACATCGGTGTATGTCACGAATTCTCCCTTTTCCTTGGGACCGCGCTGACGCCAGACCCGAAGGTTTACTTTCATTATATTGTCTTCCATCTTCTCTTATGACTTATAGTTACGGGTCTGCACTTTGATTGCTTCGTATTCGAGGGGCTCCTTGATGAGTTCGGGGGCCTTGTTGTCGCTGCCCTCGTAGGCCCAGCATGCTACGTAGAAGTAGTCCTTGTCGTCACGCTTGGCCTCGCCCTCCTCGGTCTGATACTCGGTGCGGAAGTGACCGCCGCAGGACTCGTTGCGGTTCAGCGCGTCGTAAGCGATGAGCTCGCCCATGGTGATGAAGTCCTGGAGACGGAACGCCTTGTCCAGCTCCACGTTCATGCCGTCGCCGGCCACGCCCGGGATGTAGAGTTCGGTCTCGAAGGTCTTGCGCAGGTTCTTCAGCTGGTCGATGGCCTTCTCCAGACCCTCCTTGTCTCGGGCCATGCCTACGTATTCCCACATGATGTGGCCCAGCTCCTTGTGGATGGAGTCAACCGAGCGGTTGCCCTTGATGTTCATCAGCTTCTCCTCCTCGGCCTCGCACTTGGCCTGTGCGGCCTCGAACTCGGGGGTGTCGGTCTTGAAGTGGGGAACGGTGATCTGGTCGCTCAGGTAGTTCTGGATGGTGTAGGGGAGCACGAAGTAACCGTCGGCCAGACCCTGCATCAGAGCGGATGCGCCCAGACGGTTGGCGCCGTGGTCGGAGAAGTTGCACTCGCCGATGGCGAACAGTCCCTTGATGCTGGTCTGCAGCTCATAGTCCACCCAGATGCCGCCCATGGTGTAGTGGATGGCGGGGTAGATCATCATGGGGTTGTAGTACTTCACTCCGTCCACCTCGCAGGCGAATTCGCCGGGGTTGACGTCGGTGATCTCCTCGTACATGTCGAACAGGTTGCCGTAACGCTGGCGCACCACGTCGATGCCCAGGCGGTTGATGGCCTCGGAGAAGTCGAGGAACACGGCCAGGCCGGTGTTGTTGACACCGTAGCCGGCGTCGCAGCGCTCCTTGGCGGCACGCGATGCAACGTCACGGGGCACCAGGTTGCCGAATGCCGGGTAGCGGCGCTCCAGATAGTAGTCGCGGTCCTGTTCGGGGATGTCGCTTCCCTTGATCTCGCCGCTCTGCAGCTTCTTGGCGTCCTCGATGTTCTTGGGCACCCAGATGCGGCCGTCGTTACGCAGCGACTCGGACATCAGGGTCAGCTTGGACTGCTTGTCGCCGTGCACGGGGATACACGTGGGGTGAATCTGCACGTACGCGGGGTTGGCGAAGTAAGCGCCCTTGCGGTAGCATGCCATTGCTGCCGAGCAGTTGCAGGCCATGGCGTTGGTGGAAAGGAAGTATGTGTTGCCGTAACCGCCGGTGGCGATAACCACTGCGTGTGCGGCGAAACGCTCGAACTTGCCGGTCACCAGGTTCTTGGCGATGATGCCTCGTGCGCGCTCCACGCCGTCCTTGTCCTTGATCAGCACCAGCTCGTGCATCTCGTAGCGGTTGTAGCTCTTTACCTTGCCGGCCTGGATCTGACGGTTCAGGCTGGAGTATGCGCCGAGCAGCAGCTGCTGGCCGGTCTGGCCCTTGGCGTAGAATGTACGCGATACCTGGGCGCCGCCGAACGAACGGTTGGCCAGCAGGCCGCCGTATTCGCGTGCGAAGGGCACGCCCTGTGCCACGCACTGGTCGATGATATTGTTCGACACTTCGGCCAGACGGTACACGTTGGCTTCGCGGGCGCGGTAGTCACCTCCCTTGACGGTGTCGTAGAAGAGACGGTATACGGAGTCGCCGTCGTTCTGATAGTTCTTGGCTGCGTTGATACCGCCCTGGGCTGCGATGGAGTGGGCGCGGCGGGGGCTGTCCTGGATGCAGAAGTTCAGCACGTTGAAGCCGAGTTCGGCCAGCGTGGATGCTGCGGATGCACCTGCCAGACCTGTGCCCACAACTATGATGTCAAGACGGCGCTTGTTGGCCGGATTGACCAGCTTCTGATGCGCCTTGTAGTTGGTCCATTTCTCAGCTACGGGTCCCTCCGGTATCTTGGAGTCGGCCGGGGCCATTACTTTTACGTTTTGATCCATAATGCTTGGAATAGTTAATTGGGTTGGCCCTGGGCGGGCATCATGTTGGTTGCGGGTTTGTTGTCGGCGCTTTCGAGATAGTCAAAGAGCTTGACGGCGTTCTCGATGCACTTCTGCTGCTTCTCGAGTTTCTCGAGCTGGTCCTTGGCGTCGGGGTTGGACTGCATGTACTGCTGACCCTCGGGGCTCTTGAGCTGCTCTGCCTGCTGGCTCATCTGCTGGTTCATCTGACGCAGGCCCATCGATACGTTCTCGTAGGGGCTGAGCTTGATGTTCATGCTGAGCTGTGCGGCGTCGGGACCGAAGTCCTTCTCGATCATGGGCACGATCATGTCCTTATACTGCGAGCGCAGTGTCTCGTCGGTCAGATAGTACTTGTCGTGGGCGCGTACGGTGAATACGACACCCTCGGCCAGGAACAGGAGGATCACGATGGAAACCCACCAGCAGCTGATCTTCTTGAGACGGGGCATCCATACGGAGTTGTCCCAGCCCACCGACTGGAACATCGACCAGAAGCCGTGGTTGAGGTGGAACCAGAGGGCGATGAAGCCGATGGCGTAAACGATAAGGGTCCAGGGCTGCTCGAAAGCGAGCTGCAGGAACAGTGTGCCGGCGGCCGGCGGGAACTCGGTGTCGACGCCGCGCACCTCCTGAAGCTGCATCTTGGCCCAGAACTGGATCAGGTGCACTACTAAGAACGCCAGCACTACGACGCCAAGAACGTACATGTTCTTGCTGGACCACTCCACTGTGGCAGGACGCTTGGAGATGGCGTATGCCTGCTTGCCGCGTGCCTTCTGGTTCTGAATGGTCAGAATCGAAGCGTACACGATGTGGAGAACTACGAACACTGCGATGATGAGGGAGCCGATCAGCGCATACCAGTTGGCGCCCAGGAACTCGCAGATGGAGTTGTAGGCGGCGGGCCATACGATGGCGACAGCGTTCATCAGACAGTGGAAGGTTACGAAGACGATCAGGAATGCGCCCGTCAGGGCCATCACAAACTTACGTCCTACGGATGAGTTGAATAACCACATAGATGTTCTGTATTATTTGTTTGTTTTTATATGTTGATTTCGGGTCGGGCCGCCATGTCGCGACATGGCCGGAGGGAGTACCCATAACCGGGTATTCCCACTAATTTCGCAAATTTACACAACTTTTGACAATTGAGGAAATATTTAGCCATAAAAATTTTAAATTGACGGTGTATTGACGGGTGTTGACGACGTGGACGTCGTCATTCCAGTCGCGGAGACTGGAGGTGCGACGTCCACGTCGCACAATAATAATTAAAAAGTCGCACAATCGTTGACGAAAAAAAGCGTGCCGGGACCGGAGTCCAGGCACGCTTTTATTATCGGTTGCAGACCGGATTACTGGAAGCGGCGGTTGCCCTGCAGTGCGGGCTTGCCGTCCGGCGTCTGGTTCTTGTTCTTCTTGTTGCCGAATGCGTTCATCACGCGGTAAGCGATCGGGGCGGCGCAGTAGAGCGAGCAGAATGTACCCACAACCACACCGAAGATCATGGCGAATGTGAACGAACGGATCGTGTCGCCACCCAGGAAGAAGATGCACAGCAGCACCAGCAGGGTGGAGAACGATGTCATCACCGTACGGCTCAGGGTCTGGTTCAGCGAGCGGTTGAAGGTGGTGAGGCGGTCTTCCTTCGGATAGAGCTTCATCATCTCGCGCACACGGTCGAACACAACCACCGTATCGTTGATCTGATAACCGATGATGGTCAGGATGGCGGCGATGAACGACTGGTCGACCTCCATGGAGAATGGGAGGAAGCCCCAGCATACGGAGTAGAAGCCGATGATCAGGAACGATGTCAGTGCCACGGCCGAGAGGGCGCCGATGGAGAAGGCCACGTTGTGGAAACGCAGCAGGATGTACAGGAACATACATACCAGTGCGATGCCCACTGCCCAGTATGCGTCGCGCTTCATGTCGTCGGCCATGGAGGGGCCTACCTTCTGGACGGAGATGATACCCTGGCTTTCGTCGGCGATGGCGAATGCGTTGCGGTCCATCACCTTGCCGTTGGTGGTGAGCTCGGGCTGCAGGCCTTCGTACAGGATGTCGGCTATTTCTTCCTCGATGTTCTCGGACTCGGTGTTGATCTTGTAGCTGGTGGAGATACGCAGCTTGGAGGGGTTGTCGATGGTGATGACCTGAGTGGAGACGGTCTTGTCGTTGGCCTTCTGCTGGAACAGGTCGCCCAGGCGGCTCTCGATGGCTGCGCGGTCAACGTTCTTGTCGAACTGCACCACATAGTTGCGGCCTCCGGAGAAGTCGATGCCCTGGTTCATGCCGCGGATGGCGAGGCTGGCGATGCCGATCGCGATAAGTGCCACCCAGACTGCTGCGGCGCCCTTCCACTGGCCCATGAAGTTGATCTTGGGGTTGGACAGGAAGTTGCGGCTCAGCGCGGTGGTGAAGGTCATGTTGGCGTTGCGGCCGTTCTTGGTGATCAGGTCGAAGGCGATGCGCGTCAGGAACACTGCGGTGAAGAACGAGCATACCAGGCCGATGATCAGCGTGGTGGCGAAGCCCTTGATGGGACCCGAACCGAAGATAAGCAGGATCACGCCGGTGATGACCGATGTGAGGTTACCGTCAAAGATAGCCGAGAATGCGTTGGAGTAACCCTCGGAGATGGCCTGACGCAGCTTCTTGCCGGTCTTGAGCTCCTCCTTGGTGCGCTCGAAGATAAGCACGTTGGCGTCGACCGCCATACCCAGGGCCAGCACGATACCGGCGATACCGGACAGCGTCAGCACGGCCTGCAGCGAGGCGAGGATACCCATTGTGAAGTAGAGGTTCAGCATCAGTCCGACGTTGGCCACCAGACCGGGGATCCAGCCGTAGTATGCCACCATCAGCACCATCAGCAGCAGGATTGCCACGATGAACGAGATGAAGCCCATCTGGATGGCTTCGGCTCCGAGGCTCGGGCCGATCACGTTGTTGGACACGACGTTGACCTTGGCCGACATCTTGCCGCTCTTCAGCACGTTGCTGAGGTCGTTGGCCTCCTCGGGGGTGAAGTTGCCGGTGATCTGCGACGAGCCGCCGGTGATCTCGCTGTTGACGTTGGGGAAGGAGTATACATGCTCGTCAAGCACGATGGCGATGCTGCGGCCCAGGTTGTTGCGGGTGATTGTGGCCCAGTCCTTGGCGCCGCGGTCGTTCATCTTCATGTTGACCATGTTGCCCTGCATGTTGTCGTATTCGGAGCTTGCCGAAGTGATGGCGTCGCCCTCCAGCACTGCGTCGCCCTTGAGGGCCACCAGCTCCCAGTAGGCGTCGGTCATGTCGGAGCCGTCGGCCTTCTTGATCACGTTACCCTTGGCGTCGGTGCGGGGGAACTCGGCGGGCTTGACGCTCCACATCAGGGTCAGGTCGGCGGGCAGCGTCTTCTTGGCCGTCTCGGTGTTCATCAGCGAGTCGACCAGCATGCGGTTGGCTGGGGTGACCATGCCGACAACGGGGCTGCCGCTGCGCTGTACGCCGCCGAGCAGCGCGTACAGGTTCTGGCTCTGTACTGTGTCGTTGGCCAGAAGCTGGGCCAGGCGGCCCAGCTCGTTCTGTATCTCGTTATAGTTGTAGACCTCGTAGAACTCCAGGTTGGCGCTGGACTTCAGCAGCTCGGTGACGCGCTCCGGCTCCTTGACGCCCGGAAGCTCGAGAAGCACCTGGCCGTTCTTGTCCTGCAGCTTCTGGATGTTGGGCGATACGACGCCGAACTGGTCGATACGTGTGCGGAAGATGTTGAAGGCGGCGTCCACCTGCGAGTCGACCTGCTTCTGCAGGGCCTCGGTCACCTCCTCGTTGGAGGCGCCGCTCTTGAGCTGGCCCAGGAACTCGCCTTCGCGTACAAAGAGTCCCGACATTGCGCCCGGCTGGATGTTGGCTGCCACACGCGAGATGAAGTCCTTCTCGTTGCTTCTGGCGCCGGCTGCCTCCGCCTTGCGGATCGCGTCGTCTATCTGTTTGAGCTGTGCGTCGCCCGATGCGTACTGACGCAACAGGTCAGGTACCGATATCTCAAGGACCACGTTCATACCGCCCTTGAGGTCAAGGCCCATTCCCACTTCCATCTGGCGTACCTGGCTGTAGGTGTAGCCTAAGTAAACCTTTTCCTTGTCGATGGAGTCGTTAAATTGTTTCAGGCTTTGCTTGTAGGCATCGCTCGTCTCATCGGTGGTCTTCGACATGCGGACTGCGTATTCCTTCGCTTTTTTCTCGTAATTGCTCGTCACAATCGAGAAGCTGAGATAAAATCCGCATATCAAAACCAACAGAATAGCAATGGTGCTTATAAACCCTTTGTTCTGCATTGTTTGATTGTTATTTTGTATTTATTTAATTTACAGTTGTTTATAAATATCAACGCACGGCACGAACCTCGCGCCGGCGGGGCCGGGGCGCGAATTCCGCGTCTGTCTACTTTTTTTCAGCTTGCAAATATACCTCTAATTTTTGAGATTTTGGCAATATTTGGTTGAAAATTGACAAATTCCGTTTATTTTCTGCTACTTTTTATGTATTTTTGGCGTTCGAAAAGGATAAAAGGATGAAAATACGAGCAAGTCATATAATATTGGGTGCGTTATGCGGTCTGTTCTGGGCGGGCTGCGCCAATGTGGGCAATCCGTCGGGCGGGCCGCGCGACGAGGACCCTCCCTATCTGGTGCGTGCCAATCCGGCACCGGGATCGCGCGACGTGACCCGCACCGAAATGACGCTGACCTTCAACGAGCTGGTCAACGTCAAGGACGCCTTCTCCAAGGTGGTGGTGTCGCCTGCCGGCCGTCCGCCCCGCGTGCAGAGCCAGGGGCGCAATGTGACAATACGCTTCGACTCGCTGCAGCCCAACATGACGTACACGGTGGATTTCGCCGACGCCATCGAGGACAATAACGAGAACAACAAGCTGCAGGGATTCTCCTACACGTTCTCCACCGGCCCGGACCTGGACTCGCTGCGCATTGCGGGCCGTGTGTTCGGCGCCCGCGACCTGGAGCCGCGCCCCGGCATCCTGGTGGGTGTGCATCCCAATTATCCCGACTCGGTGATGAAGAACGACTCCGTGTTCATGAAGACGCCGCTGCTGCGAGTGGCCAAGGCCGACGACTCCGGACGCTTCATAATCCGGGGCCTGGCGCCGGGCGACTACCGCGTGTTCGCCATCATGGACACCGACGGCGACTTCATGTTCAGCAGCGACCGCGAGGAGGTGGGTTTCTACGACGTGGCCGTCACGCCTGCCACAGAACAGGTGGAGGCCGTGGATACATTATATAATGAACTGGGTCAGGTGGATACCGTAAAGCAGCGGATGCGCACGCTCTATCTGCCCAACGACGTGCTGATCCGCACGTTCGTGTCCGACCGCATCGTGCAGTTCCCCTCCAAGTACGAGCGCAACGATTCCAACAAACTGTTCCTGAAGATGAACGCGCCGGCCACGCGCTATCCCGACATGCGCATCCTGGACTATGACGGCCCGATGCCCGTGATGGAAAGCCGCGAGGAACGTGATTCCATCACCTTCTGGCTCAACCCGGAGCTGGCAAGCCGCGACTCCATCTTCATGGCCGTGTCCTACCGCCGCATCGAGCGCGGCAAGGAGCCGCAGGACGTGACCGACACGCTGAAGTTCATCAAGAAGAAACTGCCGAAGCCCAAGAAAAAGAAAAAGGAGAAGATCTCGCCGGCCGACTCGCTGGCGCGCATCACCACTACCTTCAAGTCGTTGGGCGAAAACAAACAGGCCGTCTACGAGCCGCTGGTGATAGAATCGGCCACGCCGCTGGCCCGGCTTGACACGGCGATGATACATCTGCTGGTCCGGAAGGATACGGTATGGGAGCCGTTGACCAAGGGTGTGAGAATAACGGCCGCCGATACCCTTGCGCCCCGCAGCCTGACCATAGACTATCCCTGGGATTACGGCGCGAAATATAAGCTGGAGGTAGACTCGGTGGCCGGCACCGATATATACGGCAAGACGACATTGCCGTTCAATACCGAGTTCTCGACACTCACGCCCGGCGACTACTGCACCCTGGCGTTCAATATGACGGGTCTCGACCCGGGTATACCGGTCTTTGTGGAGCTGCTTGACGCCTCCGACAAACCGATACGCCTGGCCAACGTGGAGAACGGCAGGGCTTTCTTCCCCTTCCTGGCGCCGGGCAAGTATTACGCCCGTGTGGTGGAGGACTATAACGGCAACGGCCAGTTCGACACCGGCGATTATGAGGACGGCCTGCAGCCCGACCTGGTATATTACTATCCCAAGGTGGTGAACATCAAGAAGAACTGGGACAAGGAGGAGACCTGGGATGTGTTCGGTACGCCGATAGATGCCCAGAAGCCCAAGGCCGTGCTGAAGAACAAGCCCAAGACGCCCAAGAAGAGCGGCGGCAAGAAGAAAGGCCAGCAATACGGCCAGAACGAGGACGAGGAGGATGAAGACTACTTCGATCCGACCGCCAACCCGTTCGAGGAAAACGGCGGCCGCCGCGGCGGTGGCCGGTTCAAACAGAACTCCGGCAATTTCGGAACCCGGTTCTGATGACAACCGGAGGGGCCGTGTCCTCACCGCCCGGAGGTCGACGACGTGGGCGTCGTCGCTCCAGTCTGTTAACAAATATTAATAACGGTATGCAAAGAAGTGGCAGTGCGAGGCTGTACCTTTGCTACCGTTATGAAGAAACTCGGCTCGACATCGGATTTTACTGAAGCGCGCGACAAGGAACTGTTGCGTGCCGTCCGTCGTCGGGTGATGGATCCGCGCTGTAAGTCTATGACCGAGGTGTACGCGCAGGCAGTGACGGAGCCTTGCAGCCGTTTCTGGGTGAGCGAGCGGCGCGCCGCCGAGGTAATCTCTAAAATGCTTCGTGGCGTGGACCCGGACTGGAAATCGGTCCCGCTGCGGCGCAAGATGTATCAGGAACTGTGCCGTCGTGTCATAGCGTGGCGCGAGGAGAATCCCGGCCATCATCTCAGCGACGCCGTGTTTGCCGCCGTTAATTCGCAGGCGCCCGAATTCTATCTTACACCGGAAAGCGCCATGGTCATCGTGTCGCGCATCATGAAGCGGAATTCCGAACGGCGCCGCGCGGAAAACAAAGAGAATCACAATCACTAACCGTATATCACTATGAATGAAATCATCAAGAAGATGGTGAAGGAGAACGCGCGTCGGAGGATGCGCGTGTCTCGTATCTACGCCGAGCCGCGGCTGGAGGGCACCGAGGACGAGGAGCGTGCCGCCAACGACTTCGCCTACTGGGCGGCGACCCGCGGCCGCATCAAGAACAAGCATGGCGGCGACGACATCCCGTTTCGCCTGAATTATGCCCAGCAGCGGCTGGTGCAGGTGCTGGAGAAGATGCGCAGGGGTGGGCGTCCGATACGTCTTATCCTGTTGAAAGCCAGGCAATGGGGCGGAAGCACCTGCGTGCAGCTGTATATGTCGTGGCTGCAGTTGATGCGCTGCAAGGGACTCAATTCGCTCATCATCGCCCATCAGTCGGCGTGCACCGACGAAATCAAGGATATGTTCGACCGTCTGGTCAAGGGACTGACCGACGAGGCCGGCGAGCATCGTCAGGAACTGCACATCAGCAACGTGGGCCGCAGCCGTAGCATATTCCGCATAGACGAGCGCAACGCCAAAATCAAGGTGGGCACAGCCGAGCGTCCCGACTCATGTCGCGGCGGCGACTACAGCCTGGTGCATTGCTCGGAGGTGGGCGTGTGGAAGTCCACGCTGGGCAAGACGCCGGAGCAGATACTCCGTTCCGCCTGTTCCGGCGTGCTGTACGAGCCTATGACCATGATAGTATATGAATCCACGGCCAATGGCACCGGCAATTTCTTCCACCGCGAATACGAGGCCGCGCGCCGCGGCGAGTCGCAGTTCGAGTGCCTGTTCGTGCCGTGGTTCCACATCGCGCAGTATATGCTGCCGCTGCGCAAGCCGGGGGAGTTCGCGCAGTGGCTTTACGACAACCGCCACGCCGAGACCTCGACCAGCGACCGCCGCCAGCCCGGCGCCTATCTGTGGTGGCTGTGGGAGCAGGGCGCCACGCTGGAGGGTATCAACTGGTATGTGGCCGAACGCTCCAAATACGGCGACCACGCGCTGATGGCCGCCGAATATCCCAGCGACGACGTGGAGGCCTTCGTGCATTCCGGCGCCCGTGTGTTCGATAAATACAAGGTGGAGGCGTTGCGGCCCGGCACACAGCTGAAGCCTGAACTCGGCGACATAGACATACCTGCCGAAAACGGCGTGCCGTTCGATTACGGACACAAGAGCGCCGACGAGCTGCACGATGCCCTGGAGCGGGTGCGTTTCATGCCGTTGTCGGGCGGTGAGTGGCGGATATGGCGCCGGCCGGAGCGCGACGGGTACGACCGGCGCTATGTGGTGGCCGTGGACGTGGGAGGCCGCAGCCTGAAGGCGGACTGGAGCGTGATCGTGGTGCTGGACCGCCTGCCCATGACGCGCGGCGAGGGCCCGGAGGTTGTGGCTCAATGGCGCGGACACATAGACTTCGACCTGTTGGGCTGGAAGGCGGCGATGGTCGCGGCTTATTACGATGACGCCCTGCTGGTGATAGAGAGCAACACGCTGGAGACCCGGGACCCGGACCGCAGCGTGGACGGCGACCAGTCGTGCTATCTGCTGAACTGGCTGCGCGACATATACGACAACCTGTATGCGCGCCGTCCGAGTCCCGAAGCGGTGGCGCAGGGAGCCCCGGCCCGGTATGGCTTCCACACCAACGCCGCTACCAAGCCGATGGTGATAGCCACGCTTGTCAAGGTGATAAGGGAAGGCTTGTATGTGGAGCGCGACGGGATGTGTCTGGACGAATACCTGACCTACGAGCGGCGGCAGAACGGCAGTTTCGGCGCGATAGCCGGCGCGCACGACGACCTGCTGATGACCAGGGCCATTGCCTTGCACGTGGCCTTCCACGAGATGGACCCGTGCGAGTCGGCTGCGAGCCTGGCTTCCGGCTCTGCCCGGCGCCACCGACGTAAGGCCGTAGGCTACGCCTCTTGGTAGGGTTGAGAGTAGGCTCTTGGTAAAAAATAAAAAAATCATCAAAAAATTTGGAGATTCGGGAAAATGGTTGTAACTTTGCACTCGCTTTCGGAAAGGTATTGGAAGCATCCCCCACATGTCCGGCCACAGCGTGCCGCTTGTCGCTTCCTGATACTGGTCATTGAGTACCGATTTTCCGAAACCTACAACGGGGTGTAGCTCAGTAGGTTTAGAGTACGCGTCTGGGGGGCGTGAGGTCGCAAGTTCGAATCTTGTCACCCCGACTGAGAGAAGAAGTCCGCATGTCACTGACATGCGGACTTTTCTTTTGTTCTGAGTGGCGAGGCTGGCATTCTGAAGGGCGAGACTTGCATTTCGCTGAAGCTCAAAGCAAAAACAAAAGGAAGCGGACACGAAAGGAAGCGGCAACGAAAGGGAAGCGGACACGAAAGGAAGCGGACACGAAAGGAAGCGGACACGAAAGGAAGCGGCAACAAAAGGGAAGCGGACACGAAAGGAAGCGGATACAAAAGGAAGCGGCAACGAAAGGAAGCGGCAACGAAAGGAAGCGGCAACAAAAGGGAAGCGGACACGAAAGGAAGCGGATACAAAAGGAAGCGGAAAGCGCAAGAGCGGAAACAAAAGAGGGCGCGTCGGGATTCTGACGCGCCCTCTTGGGATGTAGGGGTTATTTCAGTTGGGGGTATTGGTTATTTTACCATCACTTTCTTGCCGGCGGTGATGTAGATGCCGGCGGGGAGGCCTTCCAGCGTGTCGGAAACCTTCACGCCCTGCAGGTTGTAGACGGGAGCGGACACGTTGCCTTCGGCATCGATGTTGCCGATGCCTATGGTACTCTTTTTCGAGATCACGACGTCGGTCTGAGGTTCGGTCACGTTGAAGCGGTAGTTGCCGGTGTCGACAAGGGGAGTGAGGGCCTGGTCGTTGACCTTGACGTCAAATGCCTGCGTGGCTTTATTGATGTCAATCTGCGTGCCGGCGAAGCAGTTCAGGGGCTGGGTGAGATCGGTCACGTCGCGGATCACGTCGCGCATCACCTGCGGGTCCAGGTCATCTTCTACCGTGAAATTAACCGTGCAGTTCACGGGCTCGGCGGCGTAGAATATCTTTACGATGTCGAGGTTTTCCAGGTTAAGTTGATAGTTGTTGCTGCCTTCGTACATGGGAGACTGCAGCTCATCGTTGATATATACTTTTCCTACAACCGTATTCTCAGTGTACCATGTGAGCAGGAAGGGAACATAACCGCTGTAGAATTTCAATTCATTGTAGCCTGACTTGATGTACTCGCCGAGATCTTCGTGGGTATTGGTCTGTAATGAGAAGTAATTGACAATCTTCGAGCGGTCGTCGATCCATACCTGGGCGGTCTTGTCCATGACGATGGCCTTGGTGACGATGTCGATCACCATGCCTTCGGTTATGGTCAGGTAATTGCCGGAATAGTCTGAGCCGTCAACCTTGACGCTTTCGATATAGCATCCGTTGGCTACTTCCCAGGAAATCATGGCGTTGTTTTCGGGCATCTGTATGGCATTGGAGGTGCCGGTGAGTGTCATCACGTCATTCTGGTAGCTATAACCTCGGTAAACGGTGATCTGATTGGGGTCGGAAACGTTCAGCGTGGCGTTCACAGTGCCGTAAGGATGGGCTTCGATGTATATCTGAGTGTCGCCGGTCACGCAGCCGATGGTATAGTCATATCCGCCTGTCCAGGATATAGTTTCGTCGTTGATTTTGAAACCTGTGATGTTGTAGAGGGAATTGGGTTTGAGGACCAGCGACTGACCGGCCTTCATGGAGAGGGATGTGCCGTTGAAGTCGGTCACGGTCTGACCTTCGACGGCCACGCTGGACAGGGCGCCGAGTCCTTCGTCGCTGTATGTGAAGGTTACGTTGACGGGCACGGCGGGTATCTTGGCTGTGATGTCAATGACGCAACCCTGCGTGAGAGGAACGTTGAATGAACCTCCATCCGACGGGACGTCCACGCCGTCGAGCGTTACCTTGTACAGGGGCTTCTGATAGTTTGTCGACGAGAGCGAAAGGGTGGTCTCGGTTGTGGGATCAAACTTCAGGGTGTTGGACCCCTCCGTGAATGACACCGGCGAGTTTGTGCCGGAGAGTGTCGCGTCCACCAGCGAGGGATCGTCTACCTTGACTGTACATGAGGCTGTACGGGTTTCGTCGAGGTTCTTGACGGAAATGGTGTAGACCTGGCCTTCGTCGGACGAATAGATGCTTTTATACCACATGCCGCCATATATGGACTCCGGCGTGCCTGACGAGTTGGTTACGCCGGTGATGATGTATGGAGATACGCCTGAGAATGTGGCGTACGTATATTCGTCCAGGTTAAAACTGTTGTTGCCGGCCTGAAGCGTTGTTACGGTTCCGTTTATGTCCATCAGGACGGCATCGGCGTCACTGACCCTGAACGTGACGTTGATGGCGTTTGCAGTGAGCGACCCGGCAAGGAGCAGTCCCAAGGCTGCGAGTTTGTTGAAATGTATCATAAGCTGTTGTTTGAATGAGAGTTTGTCCCCGGGACCGATGGCCGGCCCCGGGGACGATGAAAGATATTATTTCACAAGAATCTTGCGGCCGCCGGCCACATACAGGCCGGGAGCGAGATCCGGGGTGACTTCGCTGAGTCTGCCTTTGGCCACGAGGATGCCGTCGATGGTGTAGACTTCCACGGCCTTGTCGGCGTCTGCCTCGATGCCGGCCACGCCGCTGAGGCGCACGTCGATCAGGCTGGTGATGAGCGACAGGTTCGGGAACGAGTCGTTGGCCATCATGCATATCACTTGGTCTTCGGGTTGCTTCAGGAACGTGGTGACTCCGCCTTCAATCTCATAGTCGGTGCCTTCCGTGAGCAGGTTGCCTGTGATCTGTCCGGTTTCGGCGTCATATTCGGGTACGCCGGCATACCAGGTGTAGGAGGTGGCGATGTCGTCTATCACGGCCTGCGACGAGAGGTCGACCTTGCCGTCGATGCACTGCACGTCCATCGGCGCCTGGTTGCCGTAATAGTACACGTCGAGTCGTGGGAAGTCGGCCTGCAGGGGGAGTGTGGCGAATGTGAAGCGGTTGTTTACCAGCGACAGTGCGTTCAGGGTGTTCTGTACGGGTCTGATGTCGATGTGGTCAAGGTTGTTGGTGTGCAGCACTAACTGTTCCAGCATGGGCGCGTTGGTAAAGGTCACTTCGTCTATCATGTTGCACTCGGCCAGGACGCTATATGCGTTGCTGCTGTCGATGTCCAGTTTCGTGAGCTTGTTGTCGGACAATACCACATAGCCGGTGTTGGGAATCTCCTTGAAATCGAACGATTCGAGCAGGTTGCCCGACATGTCGAGCATCGCGAGGTTGGGATAATCCTTGCCGTAGGGGTATGAGGTGAAATTGTTGTCCGACAGGTTCAGCTCGCCGAGTCCGGGGCATACGGGGAGTTTCAGTCTGGACTGGTCCAGGCCGGCGGCGCCGAGGTTGATGGAGTATGCTCCGGTGAGCGGGGTGAGGTCCACGTCGTCGAGAATCAGGTTATAGATGGAGAACACGTTGATGCTCTTCACGGTCTTTTCGTCCGTGGCGTAGATCTTGACCTGCGCGTCGGGGAATATGCTCTTTATGGGATACTCGATGAATGTGGTTCCGACGTTGTAGCCGATCAGCTCGGAGCCGTCGCCCTTCCAGTCGATGTATACCTGGGTGGGTTCGGTGGCTGCGAAGATGATGCTGGGCTGTTTGTCGGTGAATCTGACGGTCTTGAACGAGGCCACAACCTGGGTGGGACGTCCGGTCACGGTTGTCATGGTGGTGCGCAGCACATTGTCGGCGGTCATGGCCGGGAAGGATGCGTTGGTCAGCTCGCAGTATACCTGGCCGAGGTCATCGCGCAGGAACGAGGTGGAGCCGTCCTTCTCGGTGTAGTCGGTGTCCTTCACCAGAAGTGTGCCGTCGGCTTTCTTCCAGGTGAACAGGGTGGGATTGCCGCCGGCGGTCACTGCATATTCCGAGAGGTTTACGATCGGAGCCTTCTCGGCTATCCCGATGGGCTTCTGGGGCGCGTAGATGTATGTGGCGCCCATATCCGACGGCAGGGGCAGGGTGCCGTATCTCAGCACGTTGTCCGACACGTCGAGATAATCCGACACGTGCGTGGGGCACGGCGTGAACTTGGTGAGGCTGTTGCCGCTCAGGTCGATGCGGGTGGCCGCCAGCATATAGGTCAGGTCTATCTCGGTCAGCAGGTTGCCCGAAAGGTCGAGCTGCTGCAGGCTGTCATAATCCTTCAGGGTCAGTTCCGTCAGCCGGTTGTCGGAGAGGTCGAGCAGTTCGGTGGCACGGGTGGCTATGTTGTGGAACGACGCGATCTTGTTGCGTGCCGCGCGGATGTCGGTCAGCACGTTCTTCTCATAGTCGCTGTATATGCCCTGCAGCTCGAGCGTGGTGAGGTTGTTGCCGCTCAGGTCCAGGCGTTTCAGACATCGGTTGTAGCGCAGGTCCACGTCGTAGAGTCCGCAGTCGGTCAGCGTGAGTTCCGTCAGCTCGGTGGCAGCCGAGAGGTCGACAGCCGCCAGGGGCATGCCGTTGATGTAAAATGCGGTCATTACCTCGTTCTCGGGTATGTATATCGACACTCGGCCGGTGGGGAGGCCGGTCACGGCGGGAGTGGCCGGAGTGCCCGAGGCTGTGGTGGCGCGGCATTCCTTCATCACGCCGTCGCCGAAATCGACGAAGAAGGTCTTGGGCGATTCCGGAGCGGCGCCCTGCATGCCCACGCCGAACGAAACGTTGCCTGAGCCTGAGGATGTGAACGACAGTATGCGCGAGGGCTTGCCGAAGTCATCGGTCGTCTTGACCATGAAGGGAGTGGTCTTGAGGTTGTATTCGTCCAGCAGGCTGTTGGCGAATTCCACATATACCGAGTCGGTCAGGGCCTTGGGGAAAGTGACCTTGCCGTCGGCGTAGGAGTAAAGAGTCTCGTCAAGGACTTCGTCTTCGCCGCCGTAGTTCATCTTCCATACGCGGGCAATGGTCTGCGTATTGGGTCGCAGCACGCGCGCGGCCAGGTCGATGGTGGTGCCTTCCTTGATTGACTTGGCCACCGGCAGAGCGTTCTGACGGTAGAAGTATTCCACCCAGTTCACGTCGGGATAGGGCAGCGTGGCGAAGTCCATGTCGTTGTCCATCACGTTGACCGAGAAAAGATTCAGATTCTGGGACAGGTCCAGTGACTTCAGGCCGTTGCGCTTGGTGATGAGGCTCTGCAGCTTCTTATTGGCCGAGAGGTCGAGGGTGCCCAGATAGTTGCCGCTCACGTTAAGGCGCGTCAGCTCCGGATTTTTCGACAGGTCCACGCTCTTGAGGCGGTAGCCCGTGTTGACGAACCCCGACTCGTGGCTGGCGTAGAAGCTTGTGAGCTTCGGGTTCCCGGAGATGTCGATGGAGGTGATGCGTGATTCCGAGATATTGAGGGTCTGGAGCAGGGGGTTCTTCGACACGTCGAGTGATGCGCAGGGCGTGAGTTCCACCGACAGCGACTGCAGGAGGGGGCAGCCGGTGGGGTCCACGTTGCGCAGGTCCGTGTTGTGATAGCCGTCGAACACCACCAGCGACGGGTAGTCGCTCAGGTTGAAGCTCTGGTCCAGATGGTCCACGATGTCAATTTCCAGAATCTGAAGGTCGGGCTTCGGAGCGCCGATTTTAAGCGGAGTCTCCGCTGTGAACGGATTGTCGCTCAGGTATATGGCCCGAAGCTTGGTGTAAGGGGTCAGGTCGAGTTGCTGCAGGGCGTTGTGCTGGAGCTGCAGGATGTCGAGGTTGGTGACTGCCGGCATGTCGACGGATGTGACGTACAGACCCTCGGCCACGATCACGTCGATGTTGGCCGGGTCGCCGTAGATCCTTACCTCGCCCGATTCGGGCACCTTGATCTGTGTCCATGTGCCGTAGAAATTGCCTGACGAGGCATCGAAAGTGGCCGGCACGACCGTGAGAGTGCGTTCGCCCGACGCGTCCACTACCGTGTAGTCTGCGGTGTTGATTGTTCCGAGCAGGATAGAACAGAGGTTTGATTCTCCGATTTCGGCGTAGGCCGTAGATTGGAACGTGATGGCCGGCTCGCCGGTCGGCGCCGCCCATGAGGCCAGTGCCGTGAGGAATGCCGCTGCCATTGTAAGGTGCCTTTTTACCATACGCATTGCTTTAATCTGAAATTATGTTGATGATGAATTTAGGTTGTCGAGAGTATTCATCGGGATGTACTGATATGTCTGTAAGTGCTGAATGGGTCGCTGTAATCCTGTATAAATCGGCGCTATATGGGAAGCGTTACCGGTTAATGTTCGAGCAGCAAAATTACAAAAATATTCATAAAAGATACATAAACACCTTTAGCATTAACAAATATTAACACATAGAGGAGGGGTAAAGCGTAAGAATCCCGCTGAAGCGGGGTGCTGGGTTTTCGCAGAAGCGGGGTGCTGGGTTTTCGCTGAAGCTCAAAGCCGAAACAAAAGGAGCGCTGCGGATACGCGCAGCGGGCACTCGGCCTTCAGTCCCTTCAGGCGGGCGGAGCCGGGCGGCGGGTTCAGGGGGCGGTGACAGGCGGTTTTGTAAAAGCGGCGAGCTTCAGCGCGGCTGCGGGGTCTATGCTTCAGCGCGGCTGGAAAGCGGCGGCGGCAGCTATTTCGGAGGCCAGGACGTTCATGTCGAGGCAGGTCTGGCGCGAGAGTGGGCCGGGCCGGCCTACAGAAATGATGAGCAGGCGCCCCGTCTCGCAAAGCTCAAAGTCATGGCCGGTGGGCTTATAACGCTCGCCCATCGGCTCGTTGGTGATTAGAATAAACCGACCGTCGGCCTCCTCCGCCTCCCTGCGGACTTCCTTTTCTGCCGGCGAGATGAACGGCGAGACAAGCACCCCGCCGTTGGCCGCTGTGTATAGCCATTCCTGCCGGTGACGTTGCCGCACGTCGGGTGTGTCGGCGCGATGCACCACCACCTGCTGCCTGAACGGGCAGTCAAGCAGCTGGATGTTGCCGTAGGCCTGGTAGTGTCTGTCGCCGATTCTCAGCGCGTTGACGCGCCGGAAGAATTCGGGGTGCGCGCGCCGCACGGCAAGCCGCCGCGCGTTGTCGCGCAGGTAATGATACAGCGTGTCGAGCGACCGGTCGGTCTTGAGTATCTGGTCGTTGAAGCCTCTGGCGAAGACGCCTTTCAGTCCTGCGGCTTTGTTTACCTCTACCTTGAAGGCGGCGATGTAGCGGCCGAGTATTTCCTCGGTTTTCTCCTGCACGAACAGAAGTATGTGCAGGTGGTCGGGCATGATGGCGTACTGAAGCACACGGATCTTAGGCTGAATCTGCGGGAATCTGCGCAGCCCCTCCTTGATGGCCGCGCCGACGGGCGAGGCTACGACACAAGGGCTCCCCTTGTGGCCGTGCGGAATCCAGTAGTCGCCGGCGAGCGAGCCGAAGTCCGGCACCAGCGGCGCCTTGTTGAGCGTCAGCATATAGATGCACCGCTCGGTGTAGTCGTGCCATGGCGCCCGCAGCAGCCCGTTAGTGCTCATTGAATTTGCGTTTAAGTAGGAGTTTCTATTTTCGCTAAAGCTCAAAGCCGAAACAAAAGGGGCGCTGCGGATACGCGCGGGAGGCGGTTTTAGAGCCAGGCGTGCGGCAGGCGGGTTTAGAACCAGGCGTGCGGCAGGCGGTTTTAGAGCCAGGCGTGCGGGAGGCGGTTTTGTTTCGGTTTCAAGCTTTAGCGCCGAAAGTTCAAGCTTTAGCGCCGAAAGTTCAGGCCAGGACGGGAGTCAGGAGCTTGGTGATGAGGTAGCCGCCGAAAAGGAGCCAGACGTAGAGGATGGTGGCGAGTACGAAGGGCTTGGCTCCGGCTTGCTTGAATTTGTCGAAGCTGGTCTCGGCGCCGAGGGCGGCCATGGCCATGGTGAGCAGGAAGGTGTCGAAGTCGTTGATCCAGCCTACCACCGGGGCGGGCAACAGGTCAAGCGAGTTGAAGCCGATCACCAGCAGGAAACCGAAGGCGAACCAGGGCACCTGCACCTTGCCTTTGCCGGCCTTGGCTGTGCCGTCGGTATTGTCGTTTTCCCCGTCGGTTATGGTCTTGAGGCGCTTGCGTGCGGATGCGGCGGCCCACCAGCCGAGTATCAGCAGCACCGGCACGAGCAGCATGACGCGTATCATCTTGGTGATGATGGCCACGTTGGCTATCTCGTCGCCCATGGCGTTGCCGGCGCCTACGGCGTGTGCCACCTCATGCAGCGTCGCGCCGGAGAATATGCCCATCTCGTCGGGCGTGAGGTCGATGATGCCGGCACGGTAGCCGATGGGATATAGGAACATGGAGACGGTGCCGAATATCACTACCGTGGCTACGGCTACGGCGGTCTTGTAGGGCTGGGTCTTGATGGTGGCTTCGGCTCCCAAGACGGCGGCCGCGCCGCAGATGCCGGAGCCGATGGAGGTGAGCAGCGCGATGTCGCTGTCCATCTTCAGCCATTTGCCCGCCATGACGCCGCCTAAGATGGTGACGGTCACGATGATGCAGTCTATAACGATGCCGGGCAGTCCTACGGCCACCACATCCTGGAAGGTGAGGCGGAAGCCGTAGAGGATGATGCCTAACCGCAGAATGCTTTTGGAACAGAATTTAATACCCGGCGCCCATGTGGCGGGCAGATGGTTGCGCAGTGAGTTGGCGTAGGCCATACCCAACACGATGCCGATGATGAGGGGAGAGATGCTGAGGGCTTTCAGTACCTGCCATTCGCCGATGAAACAGGACGCGCAGGCGAATAGCGCCATAAACAATATGCCGTGATAGCGGCCGGCTTTCTGTTCTTGCATAGTTTTTTTGCTAAATTAAGGAGTATATATGGATTAAAAAAGTTAAGATAATAACGGAGCTTTTAGAGAGCTTGGTATTATCTTAACTTTTTTTACACTATGATTTCAGCGGGCCGAAGTCACTTGCAGGTTATCTTAATCATGTCGGCGGCCTTGTCGACAAGTCGGACGGCTTTGCCGACTGTGTCGCCGGTGGCGAGCATGACGCCCATGCGGCGGTGTCCGTGCACTTCGGGCTTGCCGAAGATGCGCATGTCGGTGCCAGGCAACGCCAGCGCCTCGTCCATTCCGGAGAATACCACTTCGCTGGAATCGCCCCAGGCCAGCAGCGCGCGCGAGGCCGACGGGCCGTAGAACTTGATTTCGGGAATCGGGAGTCCGAGCAGGGCGCGTACATGCAGCGCGAACTCGGAGAGGTGCTGCGATATCATCGTCACCATACCCGTGTCGTGCGGGCGGGGCGAAACCTCGGAGAAGATTACATCGTCGCCCTTTATGAACAGCTCGACGCCGAAGATGCCGTAGCCGCCGAGTGCCTCGGTGATCTTGCCGGCGATCTCGCGGGCCTTGACTATTGCCGTGTCGCTCATGGGCTGGGGCTGCCAGCTGCGGCGGTAGTCGCCCTGCTCCTGATAGTGGCCGATGGGCTCGCAGAACGATGTGCCGCCTACGTGGCGCACGGTCAGAAGCGTTATCTCGTAATCGAAGTCGACGAAGCCTTCCACGATGACGGCACCGGCGCCCGAGCGCCCTTCCTGCTGCGACATCTCCCAGGCGGTGTGTATCTGGTCGGGAGTCTTTACGAGGCTCTGGCCGTGGCCGCTGCTGGACATCACGGGCTTCACCACGCAGGGGAGTCCGATGCGCTGCACGGCCGCGTTGAATTCCTCTTCGGTCTCGGCGAATTCGTAGGGCGAGGTGGGGAGCTGGAGCTCCTCGGCGGCGAGCTTGCGTATCTCGCGGCGGTTCATGGTGATGAAGGTGGCGCGGGCGGTGGGCACCACGTTCCATCCCTCCTTCTCCAGCGCTACCAGAGTGGGAGTGGCTATCGCCTCGATTTCGGGAATGATATAGTCGGGTTTTTCTTCCTCCACCACCTTGCGGAGCGTCTCGCCGTCCAGCATGGAGAATACGTGCGCCTTGTCGGCCACGTGCATTGCCGGAGCGTCGGCATATTTGTCACAGGCCACTACGGTCAGACCGTAACGCTGAAGTTCGATCACTACCTCTTTGCCAAGTTCGCCGCTGCCTAACAGCAACGCCTTGCGTCCGGAAGGTGTTCCGGGAGTTCCAATTTCTATCATCGCGTCTAATGTTCAAGTATGAATCAATGCGCAAAATTAATGAAAAATCGGCATATCGGCAACAGTAGCGTCCGTATCTTATTCGCGTATCATTTCCATCCGGCCTATGTCCAGACTGGCCGAGATCAGGAGGGGGATGCGCGACGAGCGTTCCACCTGGCAGGTTACGGGATAGCCGGAACGTACGCCCCGGTAGGTGTACTCAAAGCGTACCTTGTATGAAGGAGAGTCTTGATATTGGTCGGGCCCCAGATATGTGATCATGGCGTGCTGCATTCCTGTGCGCGGCATATTGACGGACATCAGCAGTGTCTGGCCCGGTTGCAGGGCCGTGAAATCCATATATCTGAACAGATAGAATATTCCGAGCATGTCGCAGCTGATGCCCACGGCCTCCATGGTCCTGGGGGAGGCGCTTAGCGTACCTTGTCCGCTGATGGTGCGGTAGTTGGCGGGGTCGCCGGGATTGTACGCAGGGCTGCTGAGCAGCGACACGAGGGGTTTGGAGTACCGGCCCGCGCGGTACAGCACGTTCTGGCGCGCATACAGCGGCCCGCGTCCCGGCATGGTGATGACTTTCAGCGTGTCGGACACGGTGTATTGCCGGCCGCCCCACGATATGCTGTGACCGTCCAGGGACGCCGTCAGACTGTTGCCCGTGGCTTCGAGCCTGACCGTGCCGTAGGCCGCCGTGGTGTTGATCAGACCCCAGTGGTAGTTCACTTTATATTTAATGGCCACAGGGGGTATGCAGGCATCCTGACCGGGTGCCCGGAACACTGGCTGTGCCGCTTCGGCCGACAGCGCAATGACCGTCGTGAATGTGGCGAATAGTAATTTCTTCTTCATAACCGTTAGCCTATATTAATATTGAACATTGAAGGCGGCTGATTTGTTTGTGTGCCGTTCATCACCGGACAGGATTCTCAAATTCCGGGATTTTTAACTGATAAAGTGTTAATGGCGGTCCGGATTGGGAATTTTTAGCATTTTTTTGTAATTTTGCACTTAATTAAAATATCACTGATTTTTAGGACTTGCGGTTCCTTAAGACTGCCGTGAAGATTAAGGTGCGTCCCTGAATCATGAAATGAACAAACAAACAACAAACAACTCATAAAACATGAAACAATTCTTATACCTGTCGGCAGCGGCGGGTCTGATGGCTGTTTCGATGGCTTCGTGTATCGACGACAAGTATGATCTCGATAACCTGGACAAGACGTCGGAGTTCAGGCTGGTGGACCTGACCTTGCCCGTCAATGTGTCGGAAGTGAAGCTGGACCAGATCATCAAGCTGGAGGAGAATTCCAGTCTGAAAGTAGTGGAAATGAACGGCAAGGAAGTATATGCCGTGGTGCAGAGCGGCGACTTCGAGTCGCAGTCGCTGAAGATCCAGGACATCGACGCCGATATTCCGGCCATATCCCCGGCGTATGTGGATTTCAAGCTGATAAGCGTGGCCGGCACGCACAATTTCGAGCTGAATGATGTGGCGCCCCAGGCACTGAGCTTCACCGCCGACAATGTGGACGACTATATCACCGGGCTGGATGCCATATATATGGAAGATGATCCTTCCGTTCTCGTCATGGAGGTGAGTCTGGAAGGGGGCGCCACCGCGGGCACTACCTACGATCTGTCGGACGTGCAGATCAAGATGCCTCTGGGTCTGGATGTCAAGAACCCGGCCACAGGCTATGCCTATAACCCCGAGACCGGCATACTCACCATTGACCATGTGGCCTGTCCCGACGGCAAGGGCAGCATCAGCCTGACCATATCCGGCATGATGATGTCGGACGACACCAGGTTCGAGAACCATAAATTAGTCTATAACTCCACCATCGCGTTCGAACATGCCAAGCTGGCCGTGACCAGCACCAACACCGACCTGGTGCCCCAGCAGATGCGCTTCAACATCAATTCGACGCTGACCGCCCTGCACATCACCTCCTTCTCGGGCGACGTGCATTACGACCTGACCGGCGAGGGCCTGGACATCCCCTCCGTCAGCCTCGGCGACCTGCCCGACTTCCTGTCGCAGGGCGACACGAAGCTGCGTCTGGCCAATCCCCAGCTCTATGTGGGCGTCGAGAGCAACCCGGTGGCCGAATACGGTCTGAACTTCAGCACCGGAATGCGTCTTACCAAGATATACGGCCAGTCGGCCACCGGCTCGTACGAGCCTGAGCGCCGCATAGCCACCAGCACCGACAAGTACGGCGCAGGCCCGTACGACTTCGTGCTGTCGCCCACGGATCCCAAATCGTATCCCGATCAGTTCGCCAGGAACATTGAGCACATACCCTTCCCCGGCATGAGCGACGTGCTGGACGGTGCCGGTCTGCCCGACCGCGTGGAGATAGAACTGCTTACTCCCGAAATCCCGACACATCACGTCGACCACTTCAAGCTGCAGGAATACAGCGCCCTGAAGGGCCACTACGAGTTCCTGGCCCCGCTGGCGTTCAAGCCCGAAGGCACCGTGATAATATACCGCGATACCTTCGACGACTGGGGCAGCGAGGATCTGGACAAGCTGACCCTCAATGCCATAACGGTTGATGCCGACGCCCTCAGCACATTGCCCCTGGACGCCGAGCTGCACATCACGCCTCTGGCCGACGAGATCAGCGACCTGGAGGTAAGCGACGTGATACTCAAGGCATCCCCCGAAACGCAGCACATCACCCTGGGCGTGACCGGTACAATCCGCAATTTCAAGGGAATCACCATCGAGGCTGTCGTAAAACCGGCCAACGAGGATGTGATAGCTCCCGGCCAGACCATCACCCTCACCAACCTCAAGGCCAAGGTGTCGGGAAGTTATATAACCGATTTCGATGAATCGTCGGATGAATAATGTCAGACCCTAAAATTACGAAGATGAAACGCATCATAAGCATAATGACAATAGCGGCTGGGGCCGCCGTTCCGGCGATGGTCTCGGCGCAGAACACATACTCGGGATACTTCCTGGAAAACTATACCTACGGCTATGAGATGAACCCGGCCTTCGGCAACAACTCTAACTATGTGTCGATGCCGGCCTTGGGCAATCTCAACCTGTCCATGCGCGGTACGCTGCACCTCAGCAGCGTGGTGTTCAACAGGGAAATAGACGGCGTAAACAAGACCGTGCTCTTTACTAATCCTAACGTGTCCGTTGCGGATGCGATGAAGGGCATCAAGAGCAACAACCGTCTGGCCACATACGACAAGATTGAGATAATGAGCGCCGGCTTCAAGGCATGGGGCGGCTACAACACCATCAACATCTCGGCCGTGGCCAACGTCGACGCCAGCCTGCCCGGCTCCTTCTTCCGTCTGGCCAAGGAGGGCATCACCAACCGCACCTACGACATCAAGGACCTGCGCGCACACGCCGAGGCTTACGGACAGATCGCGCTGAACCATTCGCGCGACATTAAGCAGGTGCCCGGCCTGCGCGTCGGCGCCGCCATCAAGTTCATGCTCGGAGTGGGCGCCATCGACGCGCAGTTCAACCGTGCCGAGCTGGAATTAGGCACCGACAACTGGATAGCCCGCACCAATGCCGACATCTACGCCTCGGTCAAGGGACTGACGTATAAGACGAAAACCTACGAGCCCAAGCAGCCCGGTCCCGGCAACGAGCCGTACGACTATGTGTCGGGCGCTGACCTGGACGGTTTCGGACTCAGCGGCTTCGGTATGGGCTTCGACCTCGGCGCGCAGTACAAGTGGCGCGACTTCAACTTCTCGTTGGCCGTCGTGGACCTCGGCTTCATGAACTGGGGCAAGACGCAGTGGGCTTCCACCGACGGAACGCGCGAGGTAGAGACCGACGCCTTCACCTTCAACTTCGACGACAAGACCGACAACTCGTTCGACAACGAGCTGGACCGCCTGACCGACAATTTCTCGAAGCTGTACAACCTGAAGGACATGGGCGAAAAGAGCGGACTGACCCGTTCGCTGCGCACCACCGTAAACGTGGGCGTTGAATATGCGTTGCCTTACTACCGCAAGCTGAAGTTCGGTCTGATGAACTCCACCTGCATCGCCGGTCCCTACACATGGACTCAGTTCCGCCTGTCGGCCAACGTTGCACCCGTCAAGGTGTTCTCAGCCACGGCCAACGTGGCCTACGGCACCTACGGCTTCGACTTTGGATGGATGCTGAACCTGCACACGCAGAAAGGCTTCAACCTGTTTGTCGGCATGGACCACACCCTCGGCAAGCTGGCCAAGCAGGGCATACCCCTCAACTCCAACGCCAGCCTGAACTTCGGCATCAACTTCCCCTTCTGATCCGATTCCCTATAATCGATATAAGATACAGGCGGTGTGTCGCGCGACACACCGCCTGTATAGATTATGATTCAACGGCAGCAATTCCGATTAGCATTGACCGGAATGGAGGTTCTCGACTTCCACCCGATAAATATGCTCGTTGTCCCTTGCGGAGGCTAAAAACCTCCGTTCCATGCGACCGAGCACTTTTAATGAGATGGAATATATACTTTTTTGTTATATTTTTGCAAAAATCAGCTCACTTATAGAGTGTCTTTCAAAAACTTTTCTTAACTTTGCGCCTGTGGTGGTTGCCATAGACCACTTACAGACATAGTTAAGAAGCGTTTCAGCGCGTCATTGATACGAATCTGGACAATTCGCGGACATGATGACAAGCAGGAAGACGCTCTTTCTCGGTTGCATATATTCGAATGGCGGAGCCATAAATATATCCGGCTGGGAGTGAGCTGATTATTGCGTAATCCTCATGTCAGGCAGTCCAGAGCCGGTATCAGGGATTACTGAAGATGGCTCACTCTTTTTTATGTCCGGACTTACGCTGACAATACGATAGGGGCCGCTATGGCCGTGCCTCTAATTACGAAGCGGCCGCATCATAATGACGTGACGGTCATGTATTTCGAATAACTGCTCAATCATACTTCACGCTTTAACTTACTAAAAGATTAGCACAGAGGGCATCCCGCGAGGGATGCCCTCTATTGGTTCGTATATCCTGTATCGTGCTGCCGGACCTGTAATCAGGCGGGATTGTGAAGGATGGCTGATGTTACTTCTTTTTCTTAGGGAGAATTTTCTTTTCGTCGGCTTTAAGACGACGTTCTACCTTTTTGACGTCTTCACCCGGAGGCAGTGACTCCGGACGAATGCCTCTGTCCAATAACATATTACGAACGGCGCTGTTATTATCCACATGTTCGCGTTCGATACCTATCTGACCATGCAGGTCTTTCTGTTGGACATTGACGGATGTCATTTCGGCTGCAAGGTCTTTTGCCTTGATTGCAATAGTGGATAGAAAATCGGCTAACGGTCGTTTTTCAGGAGCCCCTACACGGCGCTTCATCATCGCGGTGTCCAAGCCAAACAGGGCGCGGTCGCCCTTTGCCCGGATGATTGCAAATCCTTTTGAATCAACACCGCGTTCATATAATACACCGGATAGAGTGTGTTCGGTTTCGGCGAGTTTAGCCCGCGCCTGTACGCGCTCGAAATCAAGAAGCCGTTGATGAACCAGTTCCGCACGTCGAGTCTGAACCGCGAAATAGTTCTGAGCAAAAGCAATTTCCGGCTTGCGAGGATCGCCGTTTTGTGCTATAAGATAGCAGGCATAGCGTGTAAGCATGATGTCATCTATCTGACGCTCAGCATTTGATCCTAATCTGACCATTTTGCTGACGTCAGCAAAATGGTCGGCTACAGATTCGCCGGCATTGGAAGCAGATTCTTTTGCTTTCTCAATAATACTTGTAAAATTCCGCCATTGCACATAACCCATGACAGGAGCGATTTCTCTTGCACTCCAACATTCAACACCCTCATATTCGATGGCGATGGATTCAAAGCTGTTAAATAAATCCTGTATCTCGTTTGCTTTCATGTGAGAGTGACATTTTATTTTACGATTAATTCACAAATATAATAAATGTCTTTTGGAATGGCAAAGAGTATTGCCTTAGAGCCTCAGATGCAAACGTCAATTGGGGAAACATTAGGCATTTGGCCCGTTGCTATGCGTGGCTGGGGACAGCCTGCGCTACAATTGCTTGCGATATTTCAGAAGCCGAGGTTGGCTTTGCGCCATTCGACGCGGGCTTTGTACATGGATTCCTTGAGTCCGCCCTCTGACAGGAACTGCTGTTCCATCTTATCAAGAAGTGATGCCAGCATGGCATCAAGCTGGCGGATTTCTGTAATCATAATGTTGGCTACGGTCTCGTCGCTGCAATCCTTGCACTTCGCTTTGAATTCAGTGCGGTCATCACATTCCTTGCAGAACCGTCTTGCCCTTGATGTGACTTGGTCATCCATCTTCCAGACCTTAAGGTCATTCTGATACAGGTAGTCGGTGTAGTCTTCCATGAGTTCGCGGAGCGAGCCGCGTGCCACACCAACGAGTTTGATGCCCATCTCCATTGAAACGGTTGAGTCGGTGATGCCTTCTACGATATTCTGCTTGCAGCTGCGGGCAGCCTGCCTCATCTGGTCGATGGTCCTGGTGGTATATGAGAAGGCTCGCCGGATAAACATTTCTGTGACATCAGAAACACAGGCGGCCTTGCGATAGATGTTCCATCGCGACAGGTCGCCTGTGATTTTGAGGAATCCGTCCATAAGGAGAACGTTATTGGTGGTTACTGGGTATAAGAATTATAAGAGTTATAAGAGTTATAAGAGTTATAAGAGTTATAATTCTTATACTGGGGATTATTCCCACTCGATGGTGGCCGGCGGCTTGGAGGAGATGTCGTAGACTACGCGGTTCACGCCGCGCACCTTGTTGATGATCTCGTTACTGACCTTGGCCAAGAGTTCGTAGGGGAGGTGTACCCAGTCGGCGGTCATGCCGTCGGTGGAGATGACGGCGCGCAGGGCCACGCAGTTCTCGTACGTGCGCTCGTCGCCCATCACGCCTACGCTCTGCACGGGCAGCAGCATCACGCCGGCCTGCCATACCTTGTCGTACCAGCCGGACTGGCGCAGGTTGTCGATGAAGATCTTGTCGGCGGCCTGCAGCACCTGTACCTTATGCGGTGTGATGTCGCCGAGGATGCGGATGCCGAGTCCCGGTCCCGGGAAGGGATGACGGCCAATCAGGTTCTGGTCGATGCCTAACGCGCGTCCCACGCGGCGCACCTCGTCCTTGAACAGCAGACGCAGCGGTTCCACCACCTGCAGGTTCATCTCCTTGGGCAGTCCGCCCACGTTGTGGTGCGACTTGATGGTGGCCGACGGTCCCTTGACCGAGCAGCTCTCTATAACGTCGGGATAGATGGTGCCCTGGCCCAGCCAGCGGGCGTTCTCCTCCTTCTTCGCCTCGGCGTTGAACACCTCGACGAAGTCGCGGCCTATTATTTTGCGCTTCTGTTCAGGTTCGGTAACGCCCTTCAGGTCGTTGTAGAAACGCTCGGAAGCGTCCACGCCCGTCACGTTCAGGCCCATGCCCTGATACGATGCAAGCACGTCCTCGAACTCGTTGGCGCGCAGCAGACCGTTGTTGACGAAGATGCAGTGCAGGTTATGTCCGATGGCCTTGTGCAGCAGCACGGCGGCCACGGTGGAATCCACGCCGCCCGACAGACCCATTATCACCTTGTCGTCGCCGATCTTCTCCTTAAGCTCGGCAACTGTGGAGTCGATGAACGAGGCGGGACTCCATGTGCCGGCGCATCCGCAGATGTCCATCACGAAGTTGGACAGCAGTTTCGGGCCGTCGGTGGAATGGAACACCTCGGGGTGGAACTGGATGCCCCAGGTCATCTCGCCGCCGATGTGGTATGCGGCATACTTCACGTCCTCGGTCGAGCCGATCACCTCGTAGTTGGCGGGCACCGAAGTGATGGAGTCGCCGTGGCTCATCCACACCTGCGTGGGCGAGGGGAGGCCGTGCATCAGCTGGTCTTCGGGAGCCACGACGCTGAGCATGGCGCGGCCATACTCGCGGCTCGGAGCGCCCTCGACCTCGCCGCCGTAGGCGTAGGCCAGGTACTGCGCGCCGTAGCATACGCCCAGCAGCGGCAGTTTCCCCTTGATCTGAGACAGGTCGGGCTTCGGAGCGTCCTCGTCGCGAACCGACGCCGGGCTGCCCGACAGTATCACTCCCTTCACGTCCGCGTCAATCTCCGGAATCTTGTTGAAGGGATGGATCTCGCAATACACGTTCAGCTCGCGCACACGGCGCGCTATGAGCTGGGTGTACTGTGAGCCAAAGTCCAATATCAGAATTTTTTCCATAGGAATATGTTCTTAAAGATTATCCCTCGCCGCGCGAGTAGTTGGGAGCCTCTTTGGTGATGGTCACGTCGTGGGGATGGTTCTCGACCACGGCTGCCGAAGTGATTCTCACGAACTTGGCCTCGTGGAGCGCGTCGATGTTCTTGGCGCCTACATAGCCCATGCCCGAGCGGAGGCCACCGATGAGCTGATAGACAGTCTCGCCGAGCGTTCCCTTGTAAGGCACGCGGGCCACGATGCCCTCGGGCACCAGTTTGGAGGCGTCGCAGGTCTCGCCCTGGAAGTAGCGGTCCTTGGAACCGGCCTGCATGGCCTCGACGGAACCCATGCCACGGTATGCCTTGAACTTACGTCCGTTGTAGATGATGGTCTCGCCGGGAGACTCCTCTACGCCGGCAAACATGGAACCCATCATCACGCAGTCGCCGCCGGCTGCAAGAGCCTTTACGATGTCGCCCGAATAGCGGAGACCGCCGTCGGCGATTACGGGCACTCCATACTTATGCGCGGCCTGAGCTGCGTCGAAGATGGCCGTGAGCTGGGGCACTCCCACACCGGCCACGATGCGCGTGGTGCAGATGGAACCCGGACCGATGCCCACCTTGATGCCGTCGGCGCCGGCCTTGACCAGATATTCGGCGGCCTCGGCGGTGGCGATGTTGCCCACGACTACGTCGATTGTGGGGAATTTCTCCTTCACAGCCTTGAGCGTGCGGATCACGTTGGCCGAATGACCGTGTGCCGTGTCAATCACCACGGCGTCCACGCCATTCTCCACCAATGCCTCGACGCGCTTCAGCACGTCGCCGGTCACGCCCACGCCCGCAGCCACGCGCAGACGTCCCTTGGCATCCTTGCAGGCGCGCGGATACTGGGCTATTTTCGTGATGTCGCGGTATGTGATGAGGCCCACCAGACGGTTCTCCTTGTCTACCACGGGCAGCTTCTCGATCTTGTTCTGAAGCAGAATCTTCTTGGCTTCGTCCAGGTCGGTCTTGTCGGTGGTGATGAGCTTGTCGGAAGTCATGATCTTCTCCACCGGCACGTTGAGGTCGGACTGGAAGCGGAGGTCACGGTTGGTGATGATGCCTATCAAGTGGTTCTCGTCGTCCACCACGGGGATGCCGCCGATACGGTTTTCGCGCATCAGGCGCAGGGCCTGTGCCACGGTGGCCTCCTTGGTGATGGTGATGGGGTCGTATATCATACCCGAGTCGGCACGTTTCACCTTGCGCACCTGCGCGGCCTGGTCGGCGATGGACATATTCTTATGAATCACGCCGATACCGCCCTCGCGGGCGATTGCGATGGCCATGGGGGCCTCGGTCACGGTGTCCATGGCGGCGGACACCATCGGTATCTGAAGCTCGATGTTACGCGAGAATCGCGATTTGAGCTGCACCAGGTTCGGGGTCACCTCCGAATATGCCGGTATGAGCAGCACGTCGTCGAAGGTGAAGCCTTCCTGGGCTATTTTCTCTGATTGGAATGACATGGCGGGCTTATTTAATGAATTCTTGTAATGCGGGAGAGGTGATGAAAGTCTGGGTGCGGTCCGGGCCGACGGAAACGAGTCCGACGGGCACACCGGTCAGCTCCTTGATGGTCTCGAGATACTTCTTGGCGTTCTCGGGCAGGTCCTCGTAGCGGGTCACGCCGGTTATGTCCTCCTTCCATCCGGGAAGTTCCACGAACACGGGCTTGACGCGTTCCAGCGCGGCGATGGTGGCCGGCGGATTCTCTATCATCTTGCCGTCCAGCTCATAGCCCTTGCAGATCTTGAGGGTATCGATGCCGCTGAGCACGTCGAGCAGCGTGATGGCCCAGTTGGTGATGCCGGCTAATTGCGCGGTGTAGCGGGCCACCTGCGCGTCGAGCCAGCCCACACGGCGCGGACGACCGGTTACGGTGCCGTATTCATGGCCGCGCTCGCGGATGCCGTCGCCAATCTCGTCGTGCAGCTCGGTGGGGAAGGGACCCTCGCCCACGCGGGTGCAGTAAGCCTTCAGCACTCCTGCCACGGTACCGATGTGCTGCGGGGCGATACCGGCGCCTACAGGCACGGAAGCCGACGACGGCGTGGAGGATGTGACGTAGGGATAGGTGCCGTGGTCGATGCACAGCATCATGCCCTGCGCGCCCTCGAACAGAATGTGGCCGTCGCCCTTGAGGTGATGATTGATGAGCGCCGAGGTGTCGGTAATCATGTGGCCGATCTGACGGGCTATCTCCATATACTGGTCGTACACTTGGTCGACGTCGAATTCAGGGAGTCCGAGAGCCTTGAGTTCCGGATTCTTGACAGCCAACGCGGCCTCGAGACGCTTGCGGAAATATGCGGGTTCCTGCAGGTCGCCGATGCGGAGGCCGATGCGCGAATACTTGTCGGCGTAGGCCGGACCGATGCCGTTCTTGGTGGTGCCGATCAGGTCGGAGCCTCGGTTGCCCTCGTAGGCGCCGTCCAGTACGGAATGCCACGGCATCACCATCGCGGCGCGGTCGGAGATGTACATCTTATAGTCGGTCACCCCCTCGTCTGCCAGCTTCTGCAGCTCGGCCACCACCGATACGGGATTCACCACCATGCCGTTGCCCATCACGTTGATGGTCTCGGGGTTGAAGATACCCGACGGAATGGAGCGCAGGCTGTGCTTGCGGCCGTCGAACATCACGGAGTGGCCCGCGTTGTTGCCGCCCTGGTAGCGCACCACCATGTCGGCGTGGCTCGCGAAGTAGTCGGTGATTTTACCTTTGCCTTCGTCTCCCCACTGGGAGCCGAGTACAACTAATGTCTTTGCCATTGTATTGATTAGAAAAGGGTTACTCGGCGTCTCCGAAAACCTGTTTGTAGATGTAATCCACGTTCTTGAAATAGTAGTCGAGCGTGAAGCAGTTGTCCAGTTCCTCTTTGGTGAGGTTCTGCGACACCGTTGAATCCTGTGCCAAGAGTTCGGCGTAGGGCTTTCCTTCAGCCATGGCCTTCATCGCCAGGGGCTGTACGGTGTCGTAAGCCTTCTCGCGCGAGAACCCCTTGTTGATCAGGGCGTTCATGACACGCTGGGCGAAAATCACGCCGTTGGTCATGTAGATGTTGCTCTTCATGCGCTCCGGGAACACCGTGAGGTTGCCAAGGATGTTTCCCATGCGGTTCAGCATGTAGTCCAGCAGCTCGGTGGCGTCAGGCAGGATGATGCGCTCGGTGGCGGAGTGCGAAATGTCGCGCTCGTGCCACAGGGCCACGTTCTGGTATGCGGTCTCCATGTAACCGCGCAGCACGCGGGCGCAGCCGCACATGTTCTCCGAACCGATGGGGTTACGCTTGTGGGGCATTGCCGATGAGCCTTTCTGGCCCTTGCCGAAAGCCTCCTCCACCTCGTGCACCTCGGTGCGCTGCAGGTTGCGTACCTCCATGGCCATCTGCTCGATGCTGGCGCCGATCAGCGCGATGGCAGCCAAGTACCATGCGTGGCGGTCGCGCTGTATCACCTGTGTCGAAACTGCGGCCGACTCGATGCCGAGGTGCTCGCACACATACTGCTGCACGAACGGCGGGATGTTGGCGTAGTTGCCCACAGCACCGCTGATCTTGCCCACTTCCACGCCACGGGCGGCTTCCTCGAAGCGCGCGATGTTGCGCTGCATCTCCTGATACCATAGCGCCCACTTCAGTCCGAAGCTGGTGACGTCGGCGTGGATGCCGTGCGTGCGGCCCATGCAGGGAGTGTCCTTGTACTTCATGGCCTGGCTGCGCAGCATTTCGCTGAACTTGACCAGGTCTTTGCGCAGGATGTCGTTGGCCTGCTTGATCAGGTAGCCGTTGGCCGTGTCAACGACGTCGGTGCTGGTGAGTCCGTAGTGCACCCACTTGCGTTCCTCGCCCAGACTTTCGCTGACGGCGCGGGTGAAGGCCACGATGTCGTGGCGTGTCTGTTCCTCTATCTCCTTGATGCGCGGAATGGAGAACGTGGCCTTGGCATACAGCTTCTCGATGTCCTCGGGAGGTACCACGCCCAGTTCGCGCCATGCCTCGGCCGAGAGAAGCTCGACCTTGAGATAGGCGTCAAATTTATTCTGTTCGGTCCATACAGCCCTCATTTCGGGGCGTGAATAGCGTTCAATCATGTCTTTTTTATTTGTTTACACGGTTCAGATAGCATTCCAGCGTGTTCTCCATGAGGCATGCGCGTGTCATGGGTCCTACGCCGCCGGGTACGGGGGTGATGAGCAGAGCGGCGTCCTTGACAGCGTCGAAGTCCACGTCGCCCACCAGTTTGCCCGTCTCCGGGTCGCGGTTGATTCCCACGTCAATCACGGTGGCGCCCGGCTTCACGAAGTCGGCGCCGGCGAAGCGGGGACGTCCTACGGCCACAACCAGGATGTCGGCCTGCGCGGCAATCTGCGGCAGGTTGCGCGTGCGGCTGTGGGCCATGGTCACGGTGGCGTTGCGGTCCAGCAGCATCTTGGCCATAGGCAGGCCCACGATATTGCTGCGGCCTATCACCACGGCGTTCTTGCCCTCGATCTCCACGTGGTGCTCGTCCAGCATCTTCATGATGCCCTTCGGGGTGCAGGGAGCCACGCAGGGGCGCTTCTGCCACAGGGCGGCCACGTTGTGGGGATGAAAGCCGTCCACATCCTTCTCGGCGCTGATGGCCTCGATGACGCGGTCCTCGTTGATGTGCTTCGGCACGGGGAGCTGCACTAAGATGCCGTCAACCTCCGGGTCGTCGTTCAGACGCTGGATTTCGCTTAACAGTTCCTCCTCGGTAGTGCTTTCAGGCAGACGCAGAGTCGTGCTCCTGAAGCCGCACTGCTCGGCGTCCTTCCCCTTGGACTTGACATACGATTGCGAGGCGGGATCCTCGCCCACCAGTATCACGGCCAGATGAGGCGCGCGGCCATATTTGGCGACACACTCCTGCACCTTGGCGGCTACTTCCTCCTTGGTGGCCTTGGCCAATGCTTTTCCGTCTATATTCATTGCTTATAATTCGTTACGTGATTCGGCGGCGCCGATGTCGCTGCGGTAGAATAATCCCTGAGAGTTTTCGGCCACTGCCTTGGCGTCCTTCAGCGCCTTGGCGCGGGCCTCGGACAGTGTGGCGCCGGAATCGGTGACCATCAGCACGCGGCCTCCGGCCGATACGAGCCGGTCGCCGTCCATCTTGGTGCCCATGTGGAACACCTTGCCCTCAGTCTGTTCAAGACCACCCAAGGGCAGTCCCTTGGGGTAGGAACCGGGATAGCCGTCGGCGGCCAATACGATGCCGAGACGCGTCTCTGGACTCCACTCGATGTCGAAGTCCTTGCCGTCCAGCACGGCCTCAAACACCTTATATATATCCGACTGCATACGGGGTAGCACCACCTCGGTCTCGGGGTCGCCGAAACGGGCGTTGAACTCTATCACCTTAGGCACGCCGTTGTTGAGGATAAGACCACCGTACAGCACGCCGGTAAAGGGCATCCCCTCATCAGCCATGGCTTTGGCCACGGGGAGCATGATTGTGTCGAGTGCCGTCTGACGGATCTCGTCGGTGACGAAAGGCACGGGTGAATAAGCACCCATACCGCCCGTGTTGGGACCGCGGTCGTTGTCGAAGGCACGCTTATGGTCGCGGGCAATGGCCAGGGGATATACCTTCGGGCCGTTGACCAGACACATGAACGAGAACTCCGGACCGTCCAGGAATTCCTCTACTACCACGCGTCCCTTGCCGAACTCGTCGTCAAGGAGCATGTTGCGCAGTGCGGCTTCGGCCTCCTCGTGGCTCTGGGCCACTACCACGCCCTTGCCGGCGGCAAGGCCGTCGTACTTGATGACCGAGCGTTCGGGACCGGCCAGCACATATTTCAGCGCCTCGTCGAAATCTTCGAATGTGCGCGACGCGGCCGTCGGGATGTTATGACGCGCCATCAGTTCCTTGGCGAACGCCTTGGACGACTCTATCTGCGCGGCGGCCTTTGTCGGGCCGAAGATGCGCAGACCGCGCTTGCGGAACTCGTCGACGATACCGGCTGCCAAAGGCACCTCGGGGCCGACCACGGTCAGCGATACCGAGGCATCGGTGGCGAAGCGCGCCAGGTCGTTGATGTCGGTGACGGGAATGGACACCGGCGTGGCCGCCGTGTCGATGCCCGCGTTGCCCGGAGCGCAGTATATACGGCCCACGCTTTCCGAACGCTTCAGTGCATCGACTATGGCGTGCTCGCGTCCGCCGCTTCCTATTACCAATACGTTGTAAGTCATGGTATAAGGCTGATGATTAGTGTTTGAAATGACGCATGCCGGTGAAAAGCATCGTGATGCCCTTCTCGTCGGCCTTGACGATGGAATCCTTGTCGCGGATGGAGCCGCCGGGCTGCACGATGGCCGTAACGCCGTAATGCGAAGCCTGCTCCACGGTGTCGTCGAAGGGAAGGAAACCGTCGGAAGCCAGCACCAGGCCTTCGGTGGCGCCGGCTGCGCGGGCCTCCTCAAGTGCGATGGTGGCCGAGCCCACACGGTTCATCTGGCCTGCTCCCACGCCGAGTGTGGCGCCGTTCTTCACGACCACGATGGCGTTGGACTTCACGTGCTTAACAATCTTCCAGCCGAAGTTGAGGTCAGCCAGTTCCTGTGCGGTGGGCTTGCGCTCGGTCACGCACATCTCGTCGGTCAGGGTCACGCACTCGGTGTCGGCGTCCTGAACTAACAGACCGCCAGTAACGCCCGTGTACTTGGGACGCTTGCAGCGGGGTGCCGACATGTCGATCACCAGCACGCGCAGGTTCTTCTTGGTGGCCAATACCTCAAGAGCCTCCTCGCTGAACGACGGAGCCATCACTATCTCCAGGAATATGGGCTTCAGGCCCAGGGCTATCTCCTTGGTGACCTCGCGGTTGAATGCCACGATACCGCCGTAGATGCTGACCTGGTCGGCCTCGTAAGCGCGGGTCCATGCCTCGAGGGCATCCTTGCCGACGGCGGCGCCGCAGGGATTCATGTGCTTCAGCGCGCAGCAGAAAGGCTCCGAGAATTCGGATGTGATCTCCAGCGCGGCGTTGGCGTCCTGGATGTTGTTGTAGCTCAGTTCCTTGCCCTGGATCTGACGGGCGCCGGCCACGGAGTATGTGCCGGGAACGGCCTCGGCGTAGAACTTGGCCTCCTGATGGGGGTTCTCGCCGTAACGCAGCGACTGAACCAGGTCGAAGTCCAGGAACAGCTTCTCGTTCAGTCCGGCCTTCATACGCATGTATGTGGCGATATGTGCGTCATACTGTGCGGTGTGGGTGTATGCCTTGGCCGACAGCTTGATGCGGGTGTCGATGTCTGTGTTGCCGAAGCGGCGTATCTCGTCCAGCACCACGTCATAGTCGCCGGGATCGCAGACAACGGTGACTGCGGCGAAGTTCTTGGCGGCGCTGCGGAGCATGGAGGGACCGCCTATGTCGATGTGCTCAACGGCGTCCTCGAGCGTGCAGCCGGGCTTGGCCACTGTCGCCTCGAAGGGATAGAGGTTTACGCAGACCATGTCGATGGTCTCGATGCCGTTCTCCTTGAGCTGGGCCATGTCGCCGGGGTTGTCGCGACGGCCCAGCAGACCGCCGTGCACACGGGGGTGCAGAGTTTTGACGCGGCCTCCGCATATCTCCGGGAAGCCCGTGACGTCGCTGATGCCGGTGGTCTTCACGCCGCTGTCCTCAAGCAGCTTCTGTGTGCCGCCCGTGGCGATGATTTCCCATCCTGATTCCACCAGACCCTTGGCGAATTCCACCAGGCCTGTCTTATCGCTTACGCTGAATAATGCGCGCATTTTTATAATCCTTAATCTAAATTTGTTATTACTTGAATGAAACTCCCGAGCCTTTCACCACCTTGCCGATCACGGAGGGCTCCAGACCCGACTCGCGCAGGGAGGCAAGGGCTGCGTCGGCGTCGGCCGGACTTACTGCCAGCACCATGCCGATGCCCATGTTGAAGATGTTGAACATCTCGCGGTGGGGTATCTCGCCATGCTTCTCCAGGAACCGGAATATCGGCAGGATGTTCCAGCTTCCGGGCACAATCTCGGCGCCGAGTCCGTCGGGGAGGATGCGGGGAATGTTCTCGTCGAAACCGCCGCCCGTGATGTGGGCCACGCCGTGTACGCTCACCTTCTTCATCAGGTTCAGCACCGGCTTCACATATATCACGGTGGGGGTAAGCAGCACATTGCCCAATGGCAGGTCGCCTAATTCGGGGTAAACCGTATGCAGGTCCAGGTTGGCGTCGGCTATAATCTTGCGCACCAGCGAGAAACCGTTGGAATGCACGCCCGACGAGGGGATGCCTATCAGCACGTCGTTTTCGGCCACAAGCGTACCGTCGATCAGGTCGTCCTTCTCCACGGCTCCCACGGTGAAACCTGCGATGTCATATTCCTCGGGATCGTACATGCCGGGCATTTCGGCGGTCTCGCCGCCCACGAGGGCGCAGCCTGCCTGGCGGCATCCTTCGGCCACTCCGGCCACGATGTCCTCCACCACGGCCGGCTCGTTCTTGCCCACGGCCACGTAATCAAGGAATATCAGGGGCTCGGCGCCCTGTGCCAGTACGTCGTTGACGCACATGGCCACGGCGTCGATGCCTACCGTGTCGTTCTTGTGCATGGCGAAAGCAAGCTTCAGCTTGGTGCCCACGCCGTCGGTGCCGCTGACCAGTACAGGGTGCTTCATGCCGAGCGCGCCGAGGTCGAACATACCGCCGAACGAGCCGATGCCGCCCATGCAGCCGAAGCGGTTGGTGCTCGCCACATGCTTCTTGATGCGGCTTACTACCTCGTATCCGGCCTCCAGATTCACGCCGGAAGCCTCATAATGCTGAGCCATACAGACTGTTATTTGAGAGTTTGCAGACGACTTTCAATCTCCTTGTAGGCGCCGATCACATCGCCCAGGTCGCGGCGGAAACGGTCCTTGTCCAGCTTCTTGTTGGTGTCCTTGTCCCACAGACGGCAGGTGTCGGGGCTGATCTCGTCGGCCAGCACGATCTGACCGTCGGATGTCTTGCCGAACTCGATCTTGAAGTCAACCAATTTCACGTTGATCTTGTCGAACAGGTCCTTCAGCAGCTCGTTGATGCGGCCTGTCAGGTCGTAGATGGTGTTGAGCTCGTCGTAGGTGGCGGCGCCCACGGCCACGGCGTGGTGGTCGTTGATCAGCGGATCGCCCAGAGCGTCATCCTTGTAGCAGATCTCAAAAATGGTGTTGGGAGCGGGTGTGCCCTCCTCGATGCCCAGACGCTTGGCCATGGAGCCGGCGATGATGTTGCGTACTATCACCTCCAGGGGGAAGATCTTCACCTTGCGGCAAACCTGGTCGCGGTCGTTCAGTGTCTCCACGTAGTGGGTGGGGATGCCGGCCTCTTTCAGCTTGTTGAAGATGATGGTCGTGATCTCGTTGTTGTACACGCCCTTGCTGCGAACGATGTCGTGCTTCAGATTGTTGAATGCCGTGGCGTCGTCCTTGTAGTGGATGATTACCAGGTCGTCGTTGTCGGTGGCATAGACCTGCTTGGCCTTGCCCTCATAAAGCATTTCTTTCTGTTCCATTTTTGTATTGTGTTTTAATCGTTTTATATATTTCCGTATTTATCACTCATCACTTATCACTCATCACTACTTCTTGCGGAAGTATGCGACGGCGTTTGCGAACAGGTTCTGGCTCTTGTTGCCCGGCACGTTTATCATCAGGCCCGGGGTGTAACGCTCGGAGTGTCCCATCTTGCCTAAGATCAGGCCGTCGGGGCTTACGATGCCCTCTATGGCGCAGACCGATCCGTTGGGGTTGAGGGGCGAATCCATCGTGGGGTTGCCCTCATGGTCGGCATACTGGAACGCTACCTGGCCGTTGCTGAACAGGCGCTCGGCCAATTCGGCGTTTACGGTGAAGCGGCCTTCTCCGTGGCTCATGGCTATCTGATGGATGTCGCCGGTGTTGAATCCCTTGAGCCAGGGCGAGGCGGTAGTGCCCACACGCGTCGCGGCAATCTGCGAGATGTGACGGTTTATGTCGTTGCGTGCCAGTGTGGGCGACTGCTCGGTGAGTTCGCCTATCTTGCCGTCGGGCAGCAGACCCGACTTGACGAGAGCCTGGAAGCCGTTGCAGATACCTATTATAAGGCCCTTGCGCTCCATCAGGCGTTCGATGGCGCTCTTGACGGCCGGGTTAAGCAACACGGCCGAAATGAATTTGCCCGATCCGTCGGGCTCGTCGGCAGCCGAGAAACCGCCGGACAGCGCCAGGATGTTGCAGGCGTCGATGTTGTCGGCCATCTCGCGGCAGCTTGCCTCCACGTCCTCGGCAGTCAGGTTGCGGAACACCATGGAGCGTGTCTCGGCGCCCTCGCGCTCGAATGCCGCGGCCATGTCGTAGTCGCAGTTGGTGCCGGGGAATACGGGCAGGAACACCACGGGATGCTCCACGGCCTCGCCGGGATATTCGGCGGCCGTCTTGCCCGCGCTGTCGGCGCAGGGTGCCGTGCCGCGCACCTCCGTGCGGTCGGCGAACACCGTGGCGAAGCGCTTGCGGTTCTGCTCGCGGAGCTCGGCGATGGTGAATTTCTCGCCGTTGAACGATACGGTAGGCTCTATGATGGTCTTGCCGATGTACATGGCGTCCTCTATGCCGAGTATCGACGAGTCGTCGGCCTCGATCAGTATGGAACCGTACAGGGTGTCGAACAGCAGATGGTCGTTCGGGAGGTTGATTTCCGCGCCGAGATTGTTGCCGAAGCTCATCTTGGCTACAGCCTCGGCCACGCCTCCGCGGCCTATGGCCCATGCGGCGCGTACCTTTCCCTCCTCAATGGCCTTGTGCACGGCTTCGAACACGCGGGTCACGCTTTCGGAATCGGGCATGCCGTTGGCGCGTACGCGCGGGCTGACCAGGTGCAGCGAATCGAGAGGCTGCTTGAATTCCGGGCTTACGGCCTTGGTGGCGTTCAGCGTGGTAACGGCGAACGCTATCAGCGTCGGGGGTACGTTCAGGTGTCCGAAGGTGCCGCTCATGGAGTCCTTGCCGCCGATGGAGGGGAGACCCAATTCCTTCTGCATGCGGAGTGCGCCTAACAATGCGCTCAGCGGCTTGCCCCACGATTCGGGCGTGTGCATGCGCTCGAAGTATTCCTGATAGGAGTAGCGCAGCTTGTGGAAATCGGCACCGGTGGCCACGGCCTTGGCGGCTGCGTCCACTACGGCCCATGCGGCGCCGTGGTAGGGGCTCCATTCCGTCAGGTAGGGATCGAAGCCATAGCTCATTATCGAGGCGGTATCGGTGTGATGCTTGCCTACGGGGAGCTTCTGCAGCGATACCTGCGTGGGTGTGCCGGCATATTTGCCGCCGTAAGGCATCAGCACCGTGGTAGCGCCGATGGACGAGTCGAACATCTCCTCCAGACCGCGCTGGTCGGTGACGTTCATGTCGTCCAGGTTGTTAAGTATCTTATCGCGGAGCGTGTCTCCGGGTACTGTGCGTGCGAACGGGTCGCGGTCGTCCACGGCCTGTATCTTGGCCACCGTGTAGCGGGGAGCGCCCGCCGAGTCGATGAAGCTGCGCGCGATGTCGGTCACTGTCTCGCCGCGGCGGAACAGGCGCATACGGCCCGTGTCGGTCACGTTGGCTATGTGGCGTACCTCGATGTTCTCCTCATGGCAGTAACGCTCGAATTCCTCGCGGTCTTTCGGGTCGACGACGGCCGACATGCGTTCCTGGCTCTCGCTGATGGCTAACTCTATGGGGTTGAGGCCGTCGTACTTCACGGTCACGTTGTCCAGGAATATGTCGAGTCCGTCGGCCAGCTCGCCGATGGCCACGCTGACGCCGCCGGCGCCGAAGTCGTTGCAGCGGCGGATGAGGCGGGAGCGCTCGGCGTCTTTTACTGGGAAGGCACCTGGATTCCGGTCGGAGATGCCGATGCGGATAACACAGCCCTCTGGGAAAAATACGGAAGCGGTTGGGCAAGCAGTTATTCGGCTGAGTATGACCCGGATGATGCAGGGTTATACTATGGAGGCTGTTCCTGGGACAATCAGGCGTTGTTTGATTTTACGGGACATCCGCTTGCCTCATTAAATGTATTCAAATATTTGAAATATGGTGCGACGGCGCCGCTTGCCGTAGATTTTATTACGGAGGTTGCGGTAACCTGCGATGTGGGCGGTGAGGTGACGCTGCCGGATACGGTTGAGGTGGTATACAATGACCGCGCGGCGAACACACAGGAGGACGTGACCTGGGATGCAGAGCAGCTTGCTGCGATCGATACGAGTAAAGCGGGAAGCTACGAGGTGGCGGGAACGCTTGCGGACGGTACGGCAGTGACGGCACAGGTTGAAGTGGAGATGGTGAATTACGTCTTAAATCCGAGCTTTGAGGATGAGGACACTTCGATGTGGAAGGTTTCCTACGAGGGAGAGAATAATCCGACCGATTTCCAGAACAAGGCGGATGACGCCTACACCGGAGATATCGCGTTCCATTTCTGGTCGGGAGATTCGGATATGGATTTTTCCATCGAGCAGGAATTTACGGATCTTGCGCCGGGAACCTATCAGCTCTCGGCATATGCGCAGGGCGGAGATATGTCCGCGGACGCCTCGATGGAGCTGTACGCGCTGGCGGACGATACGGAATGGACGGATCCGTTTATGATGACGACCTACGCAGACTGGCAGAATCCGACCGTTACCGGAGTCAAAGTTACGGATGGTACG